>Ga0247719_1000293_pt1 | contig 33851 bp, 29 predicted proteins | sample 41E_DmetaG_FD_189046 | JGI IMG/M metagenome (GOLD analysis project Ga0247719, IMG submission 189046) | Soil microbial communities from hillslope of Landscape Evolution Observatory, University of Arizona, Oracle, AZ, United States - 4-1-E_D | ecosystem: Engineered > Artificial ecosystem >...
ACGGGTAGTCGCCGCCGATGCCGTAGCGGTCCCAGTCGGGCATGGCGAGATTCCACCGGTCGGGAATGCGCATGAACACGTGTTCGTCCGGCGGGATCGGCACGGCCTCACCCGTCGAGGGCGTGCGCGGCCGCACGACCCGCCCGTAGGGTGAGGGTGCCGGCTCGGCGGCCTGGGGTTGCGCTTCCACCGGACGCGCGGCTCGACTCAGGATCAGCTCCGCGGTCACGAGCTCGCTTCGCGCGATCCGCAGGTCGCTGCGCGTCAGCGGCTCGAACCCCGGGGCGGTGATCGCGAGCGTGTAGTCGCCGGCCGCAAGGTCCACGAACCGGAAGATGCCGTCGGCGCTCGTCAGCGTGCGCTGCGGATTGGCGAAGGCAACGGGACGCCCGGAAGGGGCGCGCTGCCGCAGTTCGACTTCGGCGGCCGCGATTGGACGCCCGTCCTCCGCGCGCACGATCCCCTGGATGCTGCCGCCGCGCGCGCTCTGCCCCGGGACCCGCTGTGCGTACGCGTCCCGGCCGACCAGCAGCAGGACGAGCGCCGCCGCCACGCAGCGCGTTACCGCCGCCATTCGTCGATCAGGCTCGCGACGAGACCGGTCCACCCGGTCTGGTGGTTGGCGCCGAGCCCCGCGCCGTTGTCGCCGTGGAAGTACTCGTTGAAGAGCAGCAGGTCGCGCCAGTGCGGATCCGCCTGGAAGCGCTGCATGCCGCCGTAGATGCGGCGCCGCCCGTCGTCGCCCCGGGTGAACAGCGCGATCATGCGGTTCGCCGTCTCGCGCGCCATGTCGGCGGGGCGCAGCGGCCGGTCGGGGCTGGCCGGCGTCCGCACCGTGTAGTCGGCGCCGAACGCCTCGCTGAACTTCTGGAACGCCTCGATCAGCAGGTAGGACGTCGGGAACCAGATCGGCCCCCGCCAGTTGGAGTTGCCCCCTTTCAGCTTCACGTCTGCTTCGGCCGGTTCGTAGCGCACGCTCGCGCCGCCGAACGTGAACGGATGATGTTCGTGGTACTTCGAGAGCGACCGGATGCCGCCCACGGAGAGAAATTCCCCTTCGTCCCACACGCGCTGCAGCAGCCGCGTGAGCTGGTGGCGGTCGACGATGGCGAGCACGTCGCGGCGCTCGCCGTCGCGGTGCTCCGTGTAGCAGGCCTGCCCGACAAGGTCGGGCCGGTTGCGGATGAACCAGTGGACGTCGTTGACGAACATCGGCACGTCGCCGACCTTCGACTCCTCGAGCACGTCGATCGCGAACAGCGGAATCAGCCCCACGAGCGAGCGCACCTCGAACTTGTGGAACGACCCGTCGCGGTAGCGGAGCACGTCGTAGAAGAAGCCGTCCTCCTCGTCCCAGAGCTGGTAGTCGCGTCCTCCCATCTTCTTCATCGCGCCGCCGATGTAGATGAAGTGCTGGAAGAACTTCGTCGCCATCCCTTCGTACACGCGGTTGTGCTGCGCGAGCTCCAGCGCCATCCGCATCATGTGCAGGCAGAAGAACCCCATCCAGCCGGTGGCGTCCGACTGCTCGAGAATGGCGCCGTCGGGCAGCTTCTCGCTGCGGTCGACCACCGTGATGTTGTCGAGGCCGAGAAAGCCCCCCTCGAACACGTTCATCCCCTGGCTGTCGACCTTGTTCACCCACCACGCGAAGTTGATCAGCAGCTTCTGGAAGCACTTTTCGAGGAACTCGAGGTCCCCCGTGCCCGTGCGCGCCTTCTCGACGTTGTAGACGCGCCAGCAGCCCCAGGCGTGCACGGGCGGGTTGAGGTCCGAGAACTCCCACTCGTAGGCCGGGATCTGCCCGTTGGGATGCTGGAACTGCTCGAAGAGCAGCACCCAGAGGTTTTCCTTGGCAAATGCGGGGTCGACGAGTGCGAGCGCCACGCAGTGGAACGCGAGGTCCCAGGCGGCGAACCACGGATACTCCCACTTGTCGGGCATCGAGAGGATCCGCATCGAGTTCAGATGCCGCCACGACGCGTTGCGGATCCGCCTGCGCGAGGCCGGAGGGGGCGCCTGCGGGTTGTCGCCGTCGAGCCACAGCGCCACGTCGAAGAGATAGATCTGCTTCGTCCAGAGCATCCCGGCGAGCGCCTGGCGCTGCACGAGCCGCTCGTCGCCGGTCGCCTTCGGCGGGTGGATCGCCGCGTAGAACTCGTCGGCCTCCGCGCGCCGCGCCCGCACGATCCGCTCCACGTCGGCGAGCGGATCCTCGATCGCGTTCGGCGTCAGGCGCAGGTGCCATGCGGTCGACCCGCCCGCCGGCACGGTGGCGCGGTAGTGAAGACACGCCTTCGTCCCGTGTTCGTCGGGGTTCACTGCCGGCTCGCCGTGCACGATGGCGCGGTGGAACGCATCTTTGGTGTAGCGGCTCACGGAGCGCGCGCCACCGCCGTACACGACCTCGGCGTGCGTTTCGTTGTCAGTGAAGAGCGCCGTCCCCTCCGACGGCGCGAAGAGATGCCGCCGGCCGAGCCGGTACTCGAACATCAGATTCGACATCGGCCGCGTGGCCGCATCGTCTGCGACGAGCGACTGCCACCGCCCGGTGCCATCGCCCCGCTCGATCCGCGGCTGCGGCAGCCGTTCGGGTCCCCAGCCCCACGTGTTGCGGAACCACAACTGCGGGATGAAGTGCAGGTCCGCGGGCTCGGGACCGCGGTTGAACGCCTCGACGCGGATGCAGATGTCCTCGGGGTCCGCCTTCGCGTACTCGATGACGACGTCGAAGTAGCGGTCGTCGTCGAAGACGCCGGCGTCGAGGAGCTCGAACTCCATGCCCGCGCCGCCGCGCCTGCGGTTCTCGTCGACCAGTCGCGCGTAGGGATACTCGGCGTGCGGGTATTTGTAGAGCAGCTTCATGTAGCTGCCGGTGGGGGTCGCGTCGACGTAGAAGTAGTACTCCTTCACGTCCTCGCCGCGGTTGCCTTCGCTCGACGTGAGCCCGAACATCCGCTCCTTCAGGATCGGGTCGTGCCCGTTCCAGAAGGCGGGGGAGAAAACGAGGAGCTGGTAGCGATCGCACAGTCCCGCGATGCCGTCCTCGCCCCAGCGATACGCCTTGCTCCGCGCCTTCTCGTGCGGGAGGTAGTTCCAGGCGTCGCCGCTGGCGCTGTAGTCTTCGCGGACCGTGCCCCAGGAGCGCTCCGATACGTAGCAGCCCCATTTGCGCCAGTGCGGAACGGGAGACGCCGGCGGTTCTGCAAGCCGTCTGTGTTCTGCGGTCGGCATCAGGATCGGCCTCGCCGCGGCGGGGGAGCGCGCCGGCGGGGATGTATTATGCGTCAACCATGCGCGCGCGCGTGCTCCGGTACGGCTGCGAATTCGCGGGCACCACCGTGATGCTGCTGGTCGGTGTCACCGCGGTGACGTTCATGTGGGGCACGGGTTCTCCGGTGCCGCTCGTCGAACCGCCCGCGCTGCGCCGTTTTCTGACGGGCCTGTGCTTCGCAGGCGGTGCCACCGCGATCGTGTACTCGCCGCTCGGCCAGCTCAGCGGTGGACATCTCAATCCGGCCGTCACGCTGGCGTTCTGGCGGCTCGGCAAGTTTCCCGGTCGAGACGTTCTGCCGTACATCGTGGCGCAGGTCGGCGGCGCGCTGCTCGGCGTCGCGCTCGCGGCGCTCGCGTGGGGAGAGATGGCGCGCTCGGTCCGCTATGCGGCGACCGCCCCCGGTGACGGCTGGACGTGGACGGGAGCGCTGGTCGCGGAGACGCTCGCGACCTTCGCGCTGGTGTTCCTAATCTTCGTCTGCATCAACAAGCCTGCGCTCGCGGCTCGCACCGGCATCCTCGCCGGCAGCCTCGTCGTCGCGCTCGTCACGATCGAGGCGCCGATCTCGGGCACGAGCGTGAATCCCGCGCGCAGCGCCGCGCCGGCCGTCCTCGTGCCGATCTTTCGCGATCAGTGGATCTACGTCGCCGGCCCGATTGCCGGCGCGCTGCTCGCGGCGGTGGCCTACCGCCGGCGGTGGGGCGCGACGACCGTGTGCGCGAAGCTGTATCACACGGCGAAGTATCCGTGTCCGTTCGAGACCTGCGGCTACCGCCTCGTGAAGGCAGGAGACACGGTCATGCGTGAAGGCGAGGCCGGCGACGAGGCGTATCTCGTCGAACGCGGGGAGCTGCGCGTGACGCGCGAAGGGGCGCTGCTCTCGGAGCTGGGTCCGGGCTCGTGGGTCGGCGAGATGAGCCTGCTGCTCGACGAGCCGCGATCCGCGACGGTCACGGCGGTGACGGACGTCCAGCTCCGGCGCGTGACGAAGGACACGTTCGCGCGGCTGCTCGCGGAGGACCCGCACCGCACCCAGGAGCTGCTGCGGCAGCTCGCCGCGCGCGTGCGCGATGCGAACAGCCAGCTCGTGGCACGCCGCTGATGCAGGTCCGCTTCTGGGGGGTGCGCGGATCGGTCCCGTGGGCCACGCCTGGCGCGATCGGCCACGGCTGCAACACGCCGTGCCTCGAGCTCACCGACGGCGATCGCACGCTCATCCTCGACGCCGGCTCCGGCATCGTCGGCGTCGGCGGCGCGCTCGGCGGCGAACCTCGCGAGCTGCCGATCGTCCTGACGCACTACCACTGGGACCATCTCCAGGGGCTGCCGTTCCTGGCGCAGTTGTACACGCCCGGATGGCAGCCGCGGATCTTCGCGCCGAAGTTCGAAACGCACGATCCCGGCTGGATGGAGACGATCTTCCGCTCGCCGTTCTTCCCGGTGCCTGCGGACCGGTTGCCGAACCGTCCGGAGATCGAGATCATCGGCGCGGGAGGGCTGACGATCGGCGGCTTCGAGATCCAGGCGCTGCCGCTCAACCACCCCGGCGGCGCGCTGGCGTTCCGCGTCCGTGGCGCGACGGGGGATCTCGTCTACGCGACGGATCACGAGTTCGGCAACCCGGCGTACGACGAACGGCTCACCGACTTCGCCCGCGGCGCGGCGGCGCTGATCGTCGACGCGCACTTCACGCCGGAGGAGATCGACAGCTACCGCGGCTGGGGCCACAGCGACTGGCGGACGTGCGCCGAGTTCGCCGCGGCCAACGGCGTCCGCGGCCTCTGGCTGTTCCACCACAAGCCGGGGCGCAGCGACGAGGACCTCGTCGCGATCACCGCCGCCGCGCGCCGTGTGTTCCCCGACACGCAGGCCGCCGCGGAGCGGGAGGGGCTCCAGATTTGATGTCGCGGCGTCCAATCCCTGATCCCTGATCCCTGATCCTCCAATCCCGGATCGCGAATCCCGGATCGCGAATCCCGGATCGCGAATCCCGGATCGCGAATCCCGGATCGCGAATCCCGGATCGGCAATCCCGGATCGGCAATCCCGGATCGGCAATCCCGGATCGGCAATCCCGGATCGGCAATCCCGGATCGGCCCAATCCAGGCGTTCGGGTGGCGAATTCGAGATCGTGATCGAGGCCGTCGGATCGGGAGATCGGGCGATTTCGTTGATCCGCGAGTCGTCGATCCGGGATTCGTTGATCGGGGACTCGTTGATCCGGGACTCGTGGTTCGGGATTTGTGGATTCGGGATTCGTGGATTCGGGATTCGTGGATTCGGGATTCGTGGATGCGGGATCCGCGATCCGGGATTCGAGGATCAGGGATTAGGGATCAGGGATTCAGAACCGCCGCGGAAACTCTGGTACGCGCGGCAGCTTGAGGTATGGCATCCGAACGGCGCGACCCTTCGCGTCGCGAATGACGCTGTTGTCCACGCGCAACGCGTCGGGCGGATGGAAGCCCTCGCTCGCGAGCAGAGAGACGTAGTCGTCCTGCTCCACGCCGTCGCCGCTCACGCCGAAGCCGCCGATGACGCGGTCGCCGCGATAGAGCGGCACGCTCCCCGGGAACCAGACGATCCCGCTCTGGTTGAGGAACGCACGGTTGCCGCCGCGGCTCGGACCCGGTCCTTCGGTGCACGCGTTCAGCGTGTCGTAGACGTAGAGATCGAAGAAGGGCCCCGGCGCCGGCGCCTCGCCGTGCAACTGCTTGTCGAGATCGACGCCGGGCGGGAAGAGCGGCTGCCCGCCGAAGCTCAGGGTGCGCGCCGTCACCGCCCAGCCGCGGCCGGCGGGCGGCTCCGGCTCCCAGCGGTACGGCTGGTGCGGGTTCGTCTCGGCGATCCCGCGCAGCACCTCGTACCCCTCGCGCGTGCTGAAGTAGTAGGCGTTCCGTGCCTTCGTCATCGCCACGTCCGACGAGAACACCGTACCGTCGGCCATGCGGAAGAGCGCGAGGATCTCGCCGTCCTCGTCCGAGATCCCCAGCGTCATGCGCGCCGGCTGGTTGGCCGGCAGGCGGATCATCGCCCGGGTGCGCAGCGAGATCTCCACGCCGCGCGTGATGATCTGGCGGACCTCCGCTTCGCTCAGTCCGCCGGCGCGTGCGCTGCCGCGTGGACCGATGAGATATCCCTCGGGCGCCTGCAGACCGTTGCGCGGCGCGACGATGAAGCTGCCGGACGAGAGGGTGCCGGGGGACGAGCCGGCGGGGCGCGTCATCAGCGACTGCCGGATGCACGGGATCGTCGCGCACGTGCCGAAGAACGGCAGGCGGATCCCGTCGATGAACACCGCGCCCGGCGCGCCGAGCGGCTCCGAGAAATCCAGCCCGCGACCGGCGCCCGCCGCGGCGAGGGTCGCCGCGTATTCCGCGAACGCCGGCGGGACGCCGGCGACGCCGACGCCGCCCACGACCTTGCCGCCGCGGTAGATGGGGATGCCGCCGGGATTCACCGGCACCGCGCCGAGGCGATCCCCCCCGGTGTCCCGCACGTCCGCCTTGCCGGTCGTGATCCCGACTGAGGGGACGACTCTCCCCTCGAGGTCGAGCATCGGTCCCCCGCGGGCGCAGCCGCGGGTGTCGGACGGCTCGCACGGCAGCGGCGTCGTGCCGGCCCCGGTGCCGAAGAGGCCGGCGATCGACTTCGGACGCGGGAAGGGCGCGTTGAAGATCGCGTCGCCGAGGTCGTCGACCTTGCAGCCGCGGTTGATGTTCTCGACACCGTAGAGCGCGGCGTTGGGCGTGTTCTGCACGCCTGGCGGAAAGTGGATCCCGCTGATGAAGCGCACGGTCCGCGACGAGAGCGGAGCCTGGTCGTTGCTGAACATCGCGCCGGTGCGGGCGAGCGAGACCGCGACGTCGGGCGTCCGGTCGGCGACGCCCGGACGGGCGAAGACGCCGAGGATGTTGCCGGTGCGGTCGACGACCGCCGCCGCAAGCGTGCTGTCGCCGAGGGCAGTCGCCGCCACCTCCAGCACCGCGCGCACATCGTCGGCGGTCAGGATCTGCGCGGGGCCGCCGGCGCGATCGGCGGGCGTGTTCTGTGTCTCGACGAGCAGCGGTGATCCGAGCACCGCCGCCGCGAGCGCGGCGGAGATGGCGAGGCGCGCGGCGCTCGCGCGCTTGGGGTCAGCGCGTGCCGGCAACGGCCGCCTCGATGCGCCGCACCTGCGCCACGAACTTCCGCGGGTCGTAGGTGCTGGGACTCTGGAACTGCGCGAACAGCTCGTCGAAGGCCTTGCCCGCGCCGGTCGCGGCCTCACGGCTCGCCATCGCTGCATGGAGCGTTTCCATCGCCATGGCGGCCTGCTCGGCGGCGCGCTCTCCCTGCGCGGCGATCCCTTCGGCATCCGCGGCGATCGCCCGGAACAGGCGCTGCGCGCCGACGGCGTCGGGCCTCGCGGCGAGCGCGCGCGCGACGCCGCGATCCAGAATGGCGCGGGCGCGGCCGATCGCCGCCGCCAGCGCATCGGCATCCACACGCAGCCGGCTGCCATCGCGCGCGATCGCGGTCATCAGCGGCGCCAGCTCCTCGGCCGACGCCGGATCGAACGCCGCGAGCACGTGCCGCGCCGTCGCCCAGCGCGCCATGTTGAGCGCGGGGTTGCCGGGACGACGGTTCTCGTAGCCCATGGCCTGGCGCCAGCTGTCTTCCGGGCGCGTGAGGCTGTGATGGCAGGCGAAGCAATCGAGCTCCGCGTATTCCGGCCACACAGGACCCTTGACGCGCCAGGCGAGCCGGTCGAGCGCGGCGCGCGCGTGCACGAGCTGTCCGACCGCGAAGGTGCGAACCGGACCAAACGCGTCGTGCTCGGGTCCCGTCCGCCAGTGGCGCGGCATCGCCGCGCTGAAGGCCTCGAGGTCGAACACGAGATCCGGATGCCCGGCGGCGATCATTTCGTGATCCACGAACTTCTGCGGCGTCCCGAGGTGGCACGTCAGGCACAGTTCAGTGCGCTTCACGACGTCCTTCGTGTCGTACATCCCGAGCTGCACCGACTGGGCGTGCGTCCACCCCTTCGTGGTGTGCGGTCCGAGCCAGGCGCTCGCCGGGCCGTGGCACGCCTCGCAGCTCACGCCCTCCTGGGTGAAGGTGCGCGCCTGCGTTGCCTCGGGCGCGTCGAGGCTGTGGCACGCGAGGCATTTCGGCGCCGTGTGCGCCGCGCCGAGGCCCAGGATCTTCGCCATCCGCACCGACACCGGATTCGACAGCACGTCGGCGGCGCGCGCGTGGCGGTCCTGCGCGATCCACGTCGTGTATTCCGTCTGGAGGATGCGGCTGCCGGCCGGCGCACGCACGGCCCCGTGGCACGCGCTTGCCGCGCAGGAGCCCGGACCGGTGTAGCTGGCGCTGCGTGGTGCGGGAGTTTGCGCCGCCGGGAGGTTCGGCAGCTCAGCCGTAGGCGCCGCGGATCCGCGCGCGAGTAACGAATTCGTCAGCGCTGCGCACAGCAGCGTAATCGCGATCAGCAGCGTGATGAGCGGCGCGCGTCGCGTGAACATTGACGCTCCTTATACACCAAGAACAAGTGCTATAACTTTTGTCCCTTGAGCCGGCCTCTCACGCATTCGCCGATCTTCGACGAGCTCCGGACGATTCAACGGACGCACGGCTACCTGCCCGAAGCCGAGCTGCGCGCGCTCGCCGGCCGTATCGACGTGCCGCTCTATCGCCTGCAGTCGGTCGCAAGTTTCTATCCGCACTTCTTCCTGCAACCGCCCGCGCGCGCCGAGGTCCGCGTGTGCGGCGACATGACGTGCCACCGCCGCGGCGGCACCGGGCTGCGCGAGTCGCTCGCGCGCCGGTTCAGCGGTCTCGACGTCAACGTCCAGCACGTGTCGTGCCTCGGGCGCTGCGATCTCGCGCCGGCGATCGCGGTGAACGACGTCATCTTCGAGCGGGTGGACGAGACCGAGGCGGCACGGCTGATCCAGGCGGCGCTTGCGGGGCAGCCGGTATCCGCCGCTGATGGTGATCATCGAGGCGAAACCGTCAGGCTCCGCTCCGATCCCTACGAGGAGGGGGAACGCTACGGCGTGCTGCGCGAGTACGTGCGGACGCGCGACTGGACGGGGCTGATCGCGACGCTCAAAGACAGCGGGTTGCGCGGCCTCGGCGGCGCCGGTTTTCCGACCGGCATGAAGTGGGAGATCGTGCGCGCCCAGCCCGGCCCCGAAAAGTTCATCGTCTGCAACGCCGACGAGAGCGAGCCGGGCACGATCAAGGACCGCTTCATCATGACGCACGCGCCGCACCTCGTGATCGAGGGGATCATCCTCGGCGCCCTCGTGACCGGCGCGCGGCACGGCATCTTCTACATCCGGCACGAGTACCCGGAGCAGGAACACATCATCGAAGAGGAGATCCGCCGGTGCTACCGCGAGGGGCTGCTCGGCGGGCGGATCCTCGGCAGCGACCTGGCCTTCGACCTCGAGGTGTTCGTCAGCCCTGGTCTGTACATCTGCGGCGAGGAGAGCGCGCTGCTCGAGGCGATCGAGGGAAAGCGCGCCGAGCCGCGCAACAAGCCGCCGTTCCCGGGGCAGCAGGGGCTCTGGCAGAAGCCGACGGTGATCAACAACGTCGAGACGTTCTTCTTCGTGCCCGTCATCCTGGCGCGCGGCCTCGACTGGCTGAAGGCACAGGGGGTGAATGGCGCGACCGGGCTGAAGTTCGTCGGCGTCAGCGGCGACGTCCGGTGTCCGGGCGTGTTCGAGGTGCCGATGGGGACGCCCTACCGCGAGCTCGTCGAGCAGTACGCCGGCGGCGCGCTGCCCGGCCGCACGATAAAGGCGTTCGCCCCCTCGGGCCCCGCCGGCGGATACCTCCCGGGCTCGATGCTCGACCTTCCCCTCGACTGGAACGCGATGACCAAAGCCGGCGCCACGGTCGGCTCCGGCGCCATCGTCGTCTGCGACGACCGCGCGTGCATGCTCGACATGGCGCTCAACTCGGTCCGCTTCTTCCGCAACGAGTCGTGCGGCAAGTGCGTGCCGTGCCGCACGGGCTCGCAGAAGCTGGTGGACGTTCTCACCGGGTGGACGCGGGGGATCCGTGGCCCCGACGATCTCGCGCTGTTCGAGGAGCTGTCGCACGCGCTGCGCCTCACGTCCATCTGCGGCCTCGGCCAGGTGGTGCCGACGCCGATCGCGTCGGTGATGAAGCACTTCCGCGAGGAGGTCGAGGCTCACGTGACGATGCGGCAGTGCGCGGCTGGCGTGTGCGCCGCGGCGCCATCGGGCATGGTGGGGGCCGGCGCATGAGCACCGTCACGCTGACGATCGACGGCCGCGAGGTGACCGTCCCGAAGGGGACGACCATCTTCGACGCGGCGCGGATGCACGGGATCCCGATCCCGACGCTGTGCCACCAGCAGAACCAGACGCCGGTCGGCGTCTGCCGTGTCTGCGTGGTGGACGTCGGCGCCCGCGTCTACGCCGCCGCGTGCATCCGCGAGTGCGACCCCGGGATGGTCGTGAAGACGGACGTCGAGCCGGTCCAGCAGGCGCGGCGGACGCTCGTCGAGCTCCTGATGGCCGACCACCCGGCGCCGTGCGCCCGGCAGCAGGCGAGCGGCGACTGCGAGCTCGAGACGATGGCCGTGCAGCTCGGCGCGGGGCGGAACGGCGGAGAGCCGCGATTCGCGAGACGCCTGTCGCCCCGCGGACGCGACGACTCGTCGCTCAGCATCGCCGTCGATCACGAAGCATGTATTCTCTGCGACCGCTGCGTGCGCGGCTGCGACGAGGTGAAGAAGAACCACGTCATCGGCCGCACGGGGCGCGGCTACACCGCCGGGATCGCCTTCGATCTCAATGCGCCCATGGGGAGCTCCACGTGCGTCTCGTGCGGCGAGTGCATGGTGTCGTGCCCCACCGGGGCGCTCACGAACAAGCGCGTGATCGCCACCGAGCTCGGGGGAGGCGAGCGCCTCGACCCCGACTGGATCCTGCAGCTCCCGGTGTTCAAGGGGGTGTCGGGCACCTTTCTCGAGTTGAACCGCAACGCGGTCGTCCGCCGCGTGTACCAGCCGGGAGACGTCATCTGCCGGGAAGGGGAGTTCGGCTCGACGGCGTTCTACATCCTCGAAGGCACGGTGGACGTCTTCATCGGCACGCCGATCGCGCACGTCCAGCAGGAGGATGCGCACGAGAGCTGGTTCTCGAAGATCCGCAGCCGGCTGTCGACGCGCCGCGAGCACACGCGCGAGGAAGAGAGCACGCGCCGCTGGATTCCGATCGACGCCCCTGTCGACCTGCCGTACGACGAACCGATCGCGCAGCTCGGCGCGGGCGATCTGTTCGGCGAGATGACCTGCATGAGCTTCCATCCGCGGTCGGCGACGGTGCGCGCGCACACCACCGTCGTCGTGCTCGAGATGCTGCGGAACGTGCTCGACATCCTGCAGAAGAACAAGACGTTCCGCGCGGAGCTGGATCGCAAGTATCGCCAGCGGGCGCTCGAGACACACCTGAAGAGCGTGCCGGTGTTCGCGCAGATGCCGGCCGACTTCATCGCGTACCTGCGCGACCGGGTGGAACTGGTGCGCTACTCGCCCGGCGAAGTGATCGTCAGCCAGGGGGAGGCCGCCGATGCCTTCTATCTCGTGCGGCTGGGATTCGTGAAGGTGTCCGAGAGCCGGCCCGGCGGCGAGCTCGTGCTGACCTACACGGGACGCGGCGGCTACTTCGGTGAGATGGGGCTGCTCGGCGGCGGCGTGCGGACGGCGACGGTCACCGCGCTGGATCACGTCGACGTGGTGCGCATCACGGGAGAAGACTTCGCCACGATGGTGCAGCGCTTCCCGGACATCCGCGCAAATCTCGAGCAGGTGGCCGCCGAGCGCGCGGCGATGAACCTGCAGCGGGCCCGGTCCGCCGAGGCGACGCCGATCAACGAGTTCCTGTCGCAGGGGCTGATGGAGGCGCAGAGTCTGCTGCTGCTCGACCTCGAGAAGTGCACGCGGTGCGACCAGTGCGTGAAGGCGTGCGCCGACGCGCACGACGGCGTGACCCGCCTCGTGCGCGAGGGGCTGCGGTTCGACAAGTATCTCGTGGCGACGTCCTGCCGCCAGTGCCGCGATCCGCTATGCATGGTCGGCTGTCCCGTCGGATCGATCCGCCGGCGCAACTCGCTCGAGATCGTCATCGAAGACTGGTGCATCGGCTGCGGACTCTGCGCGAACAACTGTCCGTACGGCAACCTCAACATGCATCCCTTCGAGGTCCAGGTGCCGGACCCGGCGCAGCCGTCGCGAAAGATCGCGGCGACGCAGCGCAAGGCGACCGGCTGCGACCTCTGTATGGAGCACGCCGAGCCGAGCTGCGTCTACGCGTGTCCCCACGACGCCGCCCACCGGGTCGAGCCGCTCTCGTTCTTCGCGTCCATGCGCGGCCCGACGACGGACCGGAGGGAGCCGGCGGCGGGGACGGAGGTGACGAGCAGGTGAGCGCGGCATGCTGATCGACCGCACGCATCGCACCTGGATCCAGGCGACCGCCGCGGCGTTCGTCGTCTCGCTGGTGCTGTACTTCGTGTACATGCAGCGTGTTGCGCTGCCGAGCGGCGGGAGCGCCGCCGGCATCGCGTTCGGCATCGCCGGGTTCGCGCTGATGCTGTACGCCGCGCTGCTCGGCGTGCGGAAGAAGTTTCCGGTCTGGCGGTTCGGGCGCGCCCAGACCTGGATGCGCGGCCACCTGTGGCTCGGCACGCTCAGCTTCCCGCTGACCCTGTTTCATGCCGGCTTCACGTTCGGCGGCGGGCTCGCGTTCGTCCTGATGTGGCTGTTCGTGGTGGTGATCGCGAGCGGCTGGTTCGGCGCGTACCTCCAGCACACGATGCCGCGGCGGCTGATGCGCGAGGTGCCGATGGAGACGATCTACGACCAGATCGATCACGTGCGCGCGCAGCTCCTCGCCGAGGCCGACACCGTCGTCGCGGAGGCGTGCGGCAAGCTCGAGATCGAGACCGTGGCACCGGCCGCTGCCGGCGTCGGCGCCGGCACGGAGCTGATGGCGCGCGAGGGGATGGCGGCGCTCGCGAGCACTGCACGCATCGACGCCGAGGCGTCGTCGCCGCTGCGCGAGTTCTACGCGCGCGAGATGCGGCCGTTCCTCTCTGTGCCGGCGGGTCAGGCGGGTCACCCGCTCGCGGATCCGGCGCAGTCGGCGCTGCGGTTCGAGAAGGTCCGCGCGCTCGTGCCGGCGGCCTTTCACGCTGCGATCGCGGACCTCGAGAACATCTGCGAGGAAGAGCGCCAGCTCGCGCGCCAGCGCCGGCTCCATCGCATGCTCCACGCCTGGCAGCTCGTGCACGTGCCGCTCTCGATCGCCCTCCTCGTCCTCGCCGTCGTCCACATCGTCGTGGCGCTGAGATATTGAGATGCGAATCAGAACCGCCAAGAAGCTGGCGCAGCGCATCGACCTGAACTACTTCAAGCGGCGGCAGGGGCTCGGCCGCTGGCGCCTCATCCTGTCGCTCGCGGTGCCGCTGCTCGGGCTCCTGTGGCTCGGGGGACTGGCGGCGGCCGGCAACCGTGCGCCGTACAGCAGCGGTCCCGTGGCGTCGGCGCACGCGTTCATCGAGAACAAGTGCGAGGTGTGCCACCAGCGCGACACCTCGTTCCGCGCGCACGTCGCCGACAAGGCGTGCCTCACGTGCCATTCGGCTCCCGGGCATCCGCCTTCGCGGCCGTTGGCCGCTTCGGCGGGACGAGTCGCGCATCCGACCGAGCAGCCGGATTGCGCGACCTGCCATCGCGAGCACCAGGGACGCGGGGGCCTGGCCGCCGCGGTGCCGGATCGCTTCTGCGTCGACTGCCACGCCGATCTTACGCCGGGCGCCACTCCGGCGCCGCCGCCGGCCCGCGACGAGATCCCGGCGCCTCCAGGTCGGCCGGCGCCCGCCACGTCCGGGCCGTGGCCCACTGTCCGCAGCGTGCGGGCGTTTCCGTCGGGACACCCGGAGTTCGCGGTGCTCCGCGAGCCGTTCAGGGACCCCGGCCACCTCCGCTTCAACCACCAGGTGCATCTGCGAGAGGATCTGCGAGGGCCCGACGGCGCCGAGACGCTCGAGTGCACGACGTGCCACAAGCCGCAGCTCGTGCGCACGGCCGGCGCGGAGAAGCGCGTCACGAACCTCATGACCTCGGTCACCTACGACCAGCAGTGCGCGCGCTGCCACCCGCTGTTCTTCGACGAGCGCATCGACCGGCCGGCGCCGCACGTCGCCATTCGAGAGGTCCGTCCGTTCGTGCAGCAGGCGCTGCGTGAGTACATCGCCGCGAATCCGCAGGCGATCTGGGAGCGCGAGGGAGCCGCGAGGCGCCTGCCGCTGAACTTTCCGCGAGACCCCGAGCCCGTTGTGCGGACCGCCGATGAATGGGTGCGGCTGCGCGCGAACCGCGCGGACCGCCTCCTGGTCGAGCGGACCTGCGCGTACTGTCACGGCACGAGCTACCACGTCGACGGTACTGACGACAGCAGTCCGAAGTTCGCGCCGACGAACCTGCGCAAGGAGTGGATGTCGCGTGCGCGATTCGACCACGCGCCGCACCTCATGGTGCAGTGTGGGTCGTGTCATGCCGCCGCCGACAGCCGTGACACCGCCGACGTGCTGATGCCATCCGTCGCCACCTGCGCGGCGTGCCACGCCCCGGGGAAAGGGGCGCCCTCGCAGTGCGCGGACTGCCACGGCTACCACGACTGGACGCAGGCGACTCCCGTGAAGCCGCACTTCAAACTGACCGACTTTCGATAGGGGAGCTCATGAAGGCGATCGTCGTCCGTCCCGGCGAGAAGGACAGCATCCACATGCGCGACATGCCCGACCCGCAGATGTCGGACGACCACGTGGCGGTGAGAATGCTGCGCGTCGGTCTCTGCGGCACCGACGCAGAGATCAACCACGGGCTGTACGGCAAGCCGCCCGACGGCGAGGAGTTTCTCATCGTCGGCCACGAGAACCTCGGCGTCGTCGTGGACGTCGGGAAGAACGTGACCGGCTGGGCGCCGGGAGACCTCGTCGTGTCGACCGTGCGGCGGCCCTGCGGCCAGTGCCCGAACTGCGACGCGGGCGAGAACGACTGCTGTATCAGCGGCCTGTACACGGAGCGCGGCATCATGCGCCGGCACGGGTTCATGGCGGAGTACTACACCGAGACGCCGGAGTACCTGAATCGCGTGCCGAAAGAGGTCGAGCCGTTCGCGGTGCTGCTCGAGCCGATGTCGGTCGTCGAAAAGGGGATCGACCACGCGTTCCTGCTGCAGCGCCGGCTGGTGACGTGGCGTCCGCAGATGGCGATGGTACTCGGCGGGGGTCCCGTGGGCCTGCTCGGGGCCGCGGCGCTCCGCGCCCGCGGCCTGCGCACCGTCGTCGTCGGCCGCGAGCCGGCATCCGACATGCGCGCGCAGATCGCGTCGCAGCTCGGCGCCGAGTACGTCTCGGTGGAGAAGTCCACGATCCTCGACCTGCCGCAGCAGGTGGGCTATCCCGACCTCGTGCTCGAGGCGACCGGCAGCGCGCGCGTGGTGTTCGACGCGATGGAGATCCTCGGCCCGAACGGCGTGCTCTGCCTGCTGAGCGTGACGGGCGGCGCGGCGACGAACGAGGAGCCGATCGAACGGATCAACCAGCTCCTCGTGCTCGGCAACCAGGTCGTCTTCGGCAGCGTGAACGCGAACCCGCGCCACTTTGCCCGCGGCGTGGAGGACTTCGTCACGATCGAGCGGAACTGGCCCGGCGTGATGAGCCGCCTCCTGACCAACCGCCTCCCGTGGACCGACTACGAGACGTGGTTCACGCAGCGCGGATCGGGCATCAAGTCGACGCTGGAAATCGGCGCCCAGGGCTGAGCGCGAGCTTCGGTTGAGTACTCGACCGGCGCTATGATCGCCGCGTGGCTGCTCGGAGACTGCCGGAGGGTCGGGCCCGGTTCAGCGATTCGTCAGCCGACGCCGAGCGGATCCAGATCGACGCCTGGCGCGCATTGACGACCGTCGAACGCGCGGCGCTCATCGCGGGCGCGTCCAGGGCCGTTCGGGAAATGGCGCTCCGCGGCGTTCGGGCCCGGCACCCGGAGGCGCCGGAGCATGCGCTGGCCGCGCTGCTGGCTGAAGTGACGCTGGGCCCGGAGCTCGCGCGGCGCGTGTATCCCGACATTCTCGTGACGGCCATCCCTGTCGTTGACTGATCCGATCCAGGTTGCGCTTGTCGTCACCGCGGCTCTCGAGCGGTGCGGCGTGGCCTACTCGGTGGGCGGCTCCCTGGCGAGCTCGTTCAGCGGTGCGCCGCGAGCCACACTCGACGCCGACATCGTGATCGACATGCGGATCGAGCAGGCGGACGCGTTTCTGCGGGCACTGGGCGACGCGTTCTATGCGGACGCCGACGCCCTGACCCGCGCCCTGCAGGACCGGTCGACCGTCAACGTGATTCACCAGGCCTCGGGCATCAAAGTCGACCTGTTCGTCGCCTCCACGCCGCTCGAGGCGCTTCAACTCCAGCGCCGCATCGAAGTCACGGTATCGTCGGAGCCCAGGCGGAGTCTCTACATCCACAGCCCCGAAGACATCCTGCCCGCGATCACGCCGAGCGCCACCGCAGCTTCGAAGCGGACTGGTGTTCGCTGGCGCCGGAACGTCCTCTGGACCGCGACCGCACCGGCAAGCACGGCCCAGACGAGCGCAAGCGCTGGATCAGAACCAGCCCCGTCGGCGCCAGGAGGCTGAGGGCGGCAAACTCGTGGGGCTTGACACCGTCTGCATGCGTGGTGCATATATGTGCCATGCATTCACGACGCCCGGGGGCCTGGTAATGGGGATGGACCGTCCGCGCCGGCCGCTCGAGACCACCACGCCGCTTCGCGGCGTCGAATTCCACATCCTCCTGAGCCTCGCGGCCGGCGAGCGCCACGGTTACGGCATCATCCAGGACATCCAGGCGCGCGGCGAGACCTCCGTCCCCGACGTGGGGACGATGTATCGCGCGCTGGCGCGGATGGTGGAGAGCGGGCTGATCGAAGCGGCGGACCGGCGGCCTGCGCCGGACGCGGGCGACGAGCGCCGCCATTACTACCGCATCACCCGCGCCGGGCTCGCGGTCGCGAAGGCCGAAGCGCGGCGCCTCGAAGCGCTGACCCGCGCGGCCCGCCTCAGCGGGCTGCTGCCGAAGGGGGCGAAATGAACCGCGACCGCCTGCTGCGGCTCTCGGACCGCTGGTTCCGCCTGCTGATCCGCTGCTATCCGCCCGACTTCCGGGACGACATGGGGCAGGCGGTCGTCGAGGCCTATCGCGACCGCGCGCGCGCCGCGGTGAGCCGGGGCGGGCTCGTCCTGCTCGCCGGCGTCTGGATCCGTGCGCTGCTCGATGCGACGCGCAACGGCATCGGCGAGTGGTTCTCTCCGGCCGCGTCGTGGCGCCGCGCCGGCAACTGGCGGCGCGACGCCGAGTTCGCCACGCGCCGGCTGCTGCGCGCCCCGGCGTCCGCCGCGGCGATCGTCGCGACGCTCACCGTCGGCCTCGGCATGTTCGCGATCGTCTACACGGTCTTCCACAAGGTGCTCGTGGAGCCGATGCCGCACGAGGATCCCGAAGATCTCTATTTCGTCTGGCGCGATTACGGCAAGATCTTCGATCTGAAGCGCGGCTGGCTCGGCGGGCCCGATGTCGCGGAGCTGCGGACGGCGGGGGGCGTGATCGAGGGTGTCGCCCCGCTCGCGCGGCAGCAGGCGACGTTCGCGGTCGGCGAAGGGGCGGAGGCCGCCGAGATCGCTGTGATGGTCACGTCTCCGAATCTGTTCGAGCTGCTCGGCGTCCCGCCGGCGATGGGCCGCGGATTCGCGCCGAACGAAGCCGGCCCGGGTCGCCCGCCGCTGATCGTGCTGACGCATGGCCTGTGGAACCGCTACGGCGCGGACCCATCGATCGTCGGACGCGACGTCCGCCTGAACGGCGAGGCGTACACGGTGATCGGCGTCATGCCGAAGGAGTTCCGGTTCATGCGGCACTCGAGCCTCGGATCCCCGCGGGGGGCGGACGCCTACACGACCGTGACGGTGAACCTGGTCGAGGAGGATCCGGGGGGCGGGAGCTACGCCGGGCTGATCCGCGCCCGCCCGGGCAGGCCGCCGCGGACGGTGGCTGCCGCCGTGGACGCGGTGGGACGCGCCCTGGACGCCCGCCACTTCAACAATCAGGGGCTGAAGCTCTATCCGACCGGCATGAAGGAGGATCTGATTGCCGGCATCCGCCCTGCGATCGTCGTCATCGGGTTCGCCGGTCTGTTCCTGCTGTTGATCCTGATGGTGAACCTCGCGACCGTGCTGCTCGCCCGCGCGGCGCAGCGCGAGCACGAGTTCGCGGTGTCGCGCGCGCTCGGCGCGAGCGGCGCCACTGTCTTCCGGGCGACCCTCTTCGAGGGCGCGCTCCTCGGCCTGCTCGGGGGCGCCGCCGGTGCGCTATGGGCGGTGTGGGGTACGCGCACGCTCGTCGCGCTGGCGCCCGTCGACCTGCCGCGCCGGGATACGATTGCGCTCGACTGGCCGCTTGGCCTGACGGTGGTGGGGACCGGCATGCTGCTCGGGCTCCTTGCGGCCGTCGTCCCGGCCGTGTGGGCGACGCGCTCGTCGCTCTCGTCGCTCCTGGCCAGCAGCGCCGTGCGCGGCGGCGGTGGCCACGGCCGGATGCGCCGCGGGATGGTCGTCGTCCAGGTGGCGCTCTCTCTGGTGCTGCTGACGGCGGGCGGTCTCGTCGTGCGTAGCTTCGAGCGGCTGCTCCGGGCGGATCCGGGGTTCCGTCCCGAGGGGCTGGTGACCATCCGCGTCCCGCTGCCTCCGCAGGGCTTCCCGGAAAACAAGGACGTGTTTGCCGCGCAGGACCGCATCCATCAGGCGCTGAGCGCGATTCCCGGCGTGAGGGCGGTGTCCGCTGTCGATGCCCTGCCGCTCACCGCCGGTGCCAGACAGGCCGATATCACGATCCCTGGCGCGCCCGGCCTCACGGGCGATGCCCAGAAGGACGCGCCGCTCGTCGACGTCATCGCGGCGCACGCGGGGTACGTCGAAACGATGGGCATGCGGCTCGTAGCAGGCAGGACCTTCCACACGCGACCACCCGAGGGCGTCTACGAGGGGCTGATCGATCGCCAGCTCGCGGCGCGGTTCTTCCCGTCGGGCAATCCGCTCGGCGCGGAGATTCCGCTGGGCCAGAACCGCGTCACCGTCGTCGGCGTCGTCGAGCAGGCGCGGATGTACGGCGTGCACGAGGACGGGCGGCCGCAGCTGTACATCCGGGCGGATCAGTGGGTGCGCCGCCGGCCGGCATTCGTGCTGCGAGCGGATCGCCACGCGCAGGCGATCATGCCGGACGTTCGCGCTGCGCTGCGGCGCGTGGATTCCCGGCTCGCGCTTGGCGAGGTGGTCACGATGGAGGAGATCGCGCGGCAGGCGCTGAGCCAGGAGCGCGTGAGCGCGGTGATGATCGCCGGCTTCGCGCTCGGCGCGCTGGTCCTCGCCGCGATGGGCGTCTACGGCGTGATCGCCGGCTCGGTCACGCGGCGGCGGCACGAACTCGCCGTTCGGCTCGCGCTCGGGGCGAACCACCCGCGAGTGCTGCGCCTCGTGCTCGCCGAAGGCGCGCGGCTCGTCGCGCTCGGAATGCTGATCGGCGTGCCCGGCGTGTACTTCGCGGGCGGCCTCCTGCAGGGGGTGCTCGTCGGCATCGCGCCGACCGACCCCGTGACGCTGGCGGGCGTCGCTGTCGGCCTCGGCGCCGTCGCGATGCTCGCCTGCTACGCGCCGGCGCGGCGCGTGCTGCGGATCGAGCCCGCGCAGGCGCTGCGTGAATCCTAGCCGGACCGCGACCCGTCGTGCACGTTCGAAGCGACCGGCAGCGCGCGCGTGGCGTTCGACAACGTGCCTATTCGGCGCGCAGCGCCGACACGGGATCGATCCCCAGCGCGCGGCGGGCCGGCAGCCAGCTCGCCACCGCCGCCGCGGCGAGCAGCATCACGATCACCTGCGCGAAGGTCGCCGGATCCGACGGCTCGATCCCGAAGAGCAGCGCCTCCATGAACGACGTCAGGAGCGCAGCCGCCACCGTGCCGACCGCGACGCCGGCAGCGGCGAGCAGCATGCCGCGGCCGACGATCAGACGGAGCACCGATCCCGGCGACGCGCCGAGCGCCATCCGCACGCCGATCTCGCGCTGCCGCTGGGTCACCGAGTAGGCGAGCACGCCGAAGATCCCGAGTACGCCGAGCGTCAAGCCGAGCGCGCCGAACGAGCCGAGCAGCCACGCGATTACCCGCGGCCGCGCGACCGCCGTCCCCAGCACCTCGTCGACCGTTGTCACGCCGGTGATCGTCTGGTCGCTGTCCTGCGCCCAGATGGCGCGCCGCACCGGATCCGCATACGTCAGCGGATCCCCGGCCGTGCGCGCGACGATCGTCATGCGCGCGCGCAGGACCTGGAGCGCATGGAAGTAGAGGGTCGGCTCGACCGGTTCGGCGAGCCCCGCCTGGCGGACATCCCCCACCACGCCGACGACCGGCACATCGGTCTCCCCGAAACGTAGCGAGCGGCCGACCGCCTCTTCGCCGGGCCAGTTGCGCCGCGCGAGCTCCTCGTTCACGACCACGACGAGCGGCGAGCCCGCACGGTCCGTCGGTTCGAACGTGCGGCCGGCGCGGAGGGGAATCCCCATCGCCTTGAAGTACTCGCCGCCGATGTGGTGCACCTGGACGGCAGGGTTCCCGCCCGGCGGCGTCGGCCGGCCGGCGATCGCAGGCCGCAGCATCTCGCCGCGGCCGCGCAGCGGAAGGTCGCGGATGGCGCCGGCGGCCTGCACGCCCGGAACGCCGCGGACCGCGTCGAGCACCGACTCGTAATAGTTCCGCGCGCCGTCGGACGTCTCGAAGTAGCGCGACGGGATGCTGAGCGTCACGACGAGCACGTTGTCGGCGTTGAACCCGGGATCGATCGCGACCAGCCGTCCGAGGCTCTTCGCCGCGAGCGCCGCGCCGGTCACGAGCACCACCGCGAGTGCAACCTCCGCGACGACGAGCGCCGAGCGGAGCCGTTGTCCGGTGCCGCCGACCGCCGCGCGTGAACCGGCGCGCAGCGACTGCTCCAGCCGGTTCGACGCGCGCAGCGCGGGGAGAAGGCCGAAGGCGAGCCCCGCCGCCACCGAGACGGCGACCGCGAACCCCAGCACGGCGAGATCGACGCGGATCGCCTGCGCCCGCGGGAGCTCGGCGGCGCCCCACGACGCGAACGCCTCGACGGCGAGCACGCCCAGCGCGACGCCGAGCAGCCCGCCGGCAAGCGCCAGCGTGAGGCTCTCGGTCAGGAGCTGCCGCGCGATGCGCCCGCGTCCGGCGCCGAGCGCCGCGCGCACGGCCAGCTCCGGCTGCCGTCCCGCGGCGCGCGCGAGGAGCAGGCTCGCGATGTTGACGCAGGCGATCAGCAGGAGCAGCGCGACGGCCGCCATCAGCACCGTCAGCGGCGCGCGGACGTCGCCGACGATCGACTCGCGGATCGGCGTGGTCGTCACCGACGTCCATCCCGGGTTGTCGGGATACTCGCGCGACAGCCGCTCGGCGAGCGCCGACAGTTCGCTCCGCAGTTGCGCCTCGCTCGCTCCCGGCTTCAGCCGCGCGATGACGGCGAGAAAGTGCGCCCCGCGGCCCCGGCCGATCTGATCGGGACCGAAGTAGGAGAGCGGCAGCCACGCATCGAGCGTCTGCGCCGCCGGATACGTGAACGCCGGCGGCATCACGCCGACCACTTCGAACGGCTCGCCGTTCAGCGTGACCGTGCGGCCGACGAGCGACGGGTCGCGCGCGAAGCGCCGCGTCCACAACCCGTGGCTGATGACGACGACGCGATTGCGTCCGGCGACGTGGTCGTCGCCGGTGAAGGTGCGGCCGTGCAGGGCGGGCGTGCCGAGCGTTTCGAAGAAGCCGTCGGTCACCAGGGCGGTGCCGAGGCGCTCCGGGTTGCCGGCGCCCGTGAGATCGACGCCCGACAGGCCGTCCATGAAGAAGTAGCCGCCCATCGACGCCGCCTGCGTCGTCCCGGCACGCCAGTCGAGGAAGTCCGGCTCCGAGACGGCGCCTTTCGGAATGTTGTTCGTCGGGTTCGCGTGGTAGATCCGGACGATCCGGTCTTCGTCGCGGAACGGCAGCGGGTCGAGCAGCACGGCGCGCACGGCGCTGAAGATCGCCGTGGTGGCGCCGATGCCGAGCGTGAGCGTGAGCACGGCGGCGGCGGTGAAGCCGGGCGACAGGCGCAGCGCGCGCAGCGAGTAGCGCAGGTCCTGCCGGAACTCGTCGATCAGTGTCATTCGTCGTCTCCCGTGCTCGCGCCGCAGGTCTTCGGCGCGGCAATAGGCTCGTGTGAAATCGAGGTCGCCGAAGCGGCGCAGCGCCTCCTCGCGCGCCGCCCGCTCGGGCCAGCCCGAGGCGCGCAGGGCATCGGCGGTGCGCTCGAGATGGAACCGCAGCTCGTCGTCGATGTCGCCGACGATCTGCCGGTCGGAGCGCCAGGGGAAGCGGAAGGGACGGCGCCGGCCCGGAGGCGGTGGACGATCGTTCACGCCGGCAGCAGGACCTTGAAGAGCGCCTCGACATAGCGGCGCAGCTCCGCGATGTCCGACTGGAGCTGCTTCCGGCCGTCGCGCGTGAGGTGGTAGAACTTCGCCCGGCGGTTCGTGTCGGAGAGCCCCCACTCGGCGTCGACCCAGCCCTTGCGCTCGAGCCGGTGGAGCGCCTGGTAGAGCGCCGCGTCCTCGACCGCGAGCGCGCCGTCGGTGCGCTCTCGGATCCACTGCGAGATCGCATACCCGTGCATCGGCCCGGCCGTGAGCGTCTTGAGGATCAGCACGTCCACCGTCCCCTGCAGCAGTCCGAGCGCTTCGCGAGCCATGTCGTCCCTTCGTTGGAGCGGCGAGGGGAATACCTCACCATGTGAGGCGAGTATACGACACCGCCCCTGGAATGTTCACGACTGCTCGCCGCCACCTCGACGGGTGGCGCATGCCTGCGCGTGTGGCGAGTGGGCACGGCAACGGCCGGACGTCCCCGCGGTCCGCGGGTTCCCCGGCCTCTCGGCGCGGCTGTCGCCCGGTGTTTCCGAAAACCGCTCTCCTTCGCGGCTCGTCCGGCGGCGCCCGGCGGCTCGCGGATCGTGAACTCCCGGCCTGACAGGCACTTCCACTGACAGGGAGCGGCGCCGCGGCTGCGGCCACGCGCTTGCCATAGCTCCGCGCGGCTGTCGTTGATTGGCCCACTTTCAAGGCGACCCGACCCTCTCGCCGCGAGGCGCGCCGGCGGCAGCCAATTCACTCACACACGTGGAGGACAGCATGAAGCGTCAGTGGATGGCTCTCAGCGCGTTCGTGGTGGCGGCCCTGCTCGCGGGGACGCCGGTGATGGCGCAGGACACCCCGCCGGCAGCGCCAGCGAAGACCGCCAGGGCGAAGCCGGCCGCGCCGGCCCCCGGCTCCATCAACCTCAACACCGCGACGCAGGCGCAGCTCGAGTCGCTGCCCGGCGTCGGCCCCGCGTCGGCGAAGCGGATCATCGAGTACCGCGAGAAGAACGGCGGCTTCAAGAAGGTCGAGGAGCTGATGAACGTCAAGGGCATCGGCGAGAAGAGCTTTCTGAAGCTGAAGCCGATGGTCACGGTGACGGCGCCCGAGAAGGGCAGCGGCCAGTAGCGAGGCGGGGCACCCGGCCGGCTGCGGCCGGGTGCCCCGGCGACCATGCGGCCGCGACCCGCTTTCGCTTCGGGCTATACGCTCATCGAGATCCTTCTGGCCGTCAGTCTCGCGGCGACGATGGCGGCGATGGCGGTGCCGCTGGCCTCGCAGAGCCTGGATGGCCTGCGCGCCTCGGCGGCCGCCCGCCACGTCGCCGCCCGCATCGCCACCGCGCGGCTCGATGCGGTCCGCCGCTCCACGACCATCGCGCTGCGGTTCGAGCAGACCGGCGACGACTACACGTTCGCGCTGTTCGTCGACGGCAACGGCAACGGCCTGCGCGCCGCGGAGGTGACGCGCGGCATCGATCGGGCGCTGAGCGCCGCCGAGCGGCTCGGCCATCAGTTTCCCGGCGCCGCGTTCGGGCTCCTGCCGGGCCTGCCCGACCTCGATGGGGTCGTCGGCAGCACCGACGGCGTCCGGATCGGCGCCTCCTCGTTCCTCAGTCTCGCGCCGAACGGCAGCGCGACGAGCGGCACGCTCTACATCCGCGGCCGGCGAAGCCAGTACGCCGTCCGGGTGCTCGGCGCCACGGGCCGGGTCAGGGTGTTTCACTACGACACGGGAGCACGGCGGTGGATCAGCAGGTAATGGATCGTCGGACCGACGCCCGGTTTCTGCCGCCTCCGGCGGCACGCGCGACACTGCGCCCCGGGTGCCTGGTCGTGCTGGTGGACGTGAGCGCGGGCGGAGCCCTCGTCGAGGCCGACCGCCCGCTGCGGCCTGGCGCCCGCGTTCACCTCCAGGTCGCCACGAGCGCCCGCCGCTATTCCATCGCCGCTCACGTCGTCCGCTGCATGGTCTGGTCGCTCGATCCGGTCGATGGGGTGAGGTATCGAGGGGCGCTCCGGTTCGAACACCGCATCGACTGGTGCTGGGCAGAGTCGACCCGCCCGGGGAACGACGTGCCCGAGCACGGCGGACCCGCGGGCCGGGGCGGTGGGCAGCACCTACCCGTCTCGCGCGCGGTTGGCGCGGGTTTCCGCCAAAAAGGTGGCAAATGACGCCTGAATCCATCGTTACGGCCGTGGCATCCCCCTTGGTTTGGTCGCTCGGCGGCGATCGACCTGGAGGTACGATGGCATTGTCAAATACCCTCCCCGAGGATCCCCACGCGGCCGCGGCCACCCTGTTGACGACGATCACGAGCGGGCTGTCGGTGGTGCGCGAACCACGGGTAGTTCGCGAGCGGTTCGAGGAGGAGCTGCGCGCCCTGCTTGGCGCACGCTCGGTCACCGTCTGCGCCGGGCGGTCGCGGCCATCCGAGCGGCCCGACGTGGTGAGCGTCGACGTGCCCGGCGGTCCGTGGTCCACGCCTGCCCGGCTCGAGGCGGTGTTCGGCGCCCGGCAGAACGTCGAAGGCTGGCAGCGCGAGACGCTCACGCTCGCCGCGCAGGTCGCGGCCCTGATCGTGCGCATCGACGATCCGATGCAATGGGGGCAGGCACGCCGTGACGACGGCGCGGCGCCCCTGATCGGGTCGAGCCAGGCGATCCGCGCCGTCCGGGAGCGGATCGAGCGCGTCGCCGCGACGGATTTCACGACGCTCATCGAAGGGGAGTCGCGTCGGTAGTAGACAGCCCCTCACCGGCCAGCAGGACCGAGAGATCTGTTGTGCCCTCAGCCCGCAGGAACGGCCGTTCTCCTTCGTTCTGGACAGGGGAGACCCGGAAGGACACCCCCAGCCGTCGAAACTCCGCCTTGGTCCGTTCTGGGGTTTCTGAGAGCAATCCTGCGACGTCCTCCAACTGCTGCCGGACCCAGGTAGGGATCACGGCCAGTTTGCGCTCGACGGGATCGGCGAGCCCCGACAGCTCGCCCTCCAGGCGCCGGACGTCGCCCTCCCGGGCGCGGATTGCCTCGACCAGTGCCGGCGTGCTGGAACCATCCTCGACAGCGGCCACCAGATTGGCGAGGCGGCGGCGGGCTTCCTTAAGGGCCTGCTCGGCCCGTGCGCGGATCTTCGGACGTTCGTCGATGATCTTGTTCAGTTCCGCGGCCAGCGCATCGGTCACGTACTGCACGGTCTGAGGCTGGAGCAGTTCGGCTCGAAGGCCGGCCAGCAGGTGGGCGTCTGCAATCTTCGCGCGAATGGTCAGTCGGTTCGAGCAGGCATTGCGGCCGTTCCGCCAGGACGTGATGCAGCCGTACCGGGGTGATCCGTGCCCGCCGGTCACGACCGCGACAGCGCCTCCGCAGACGCCACACCGGAGGAACCCGGAGAACAGGTGCGGGCTGTGGAGCGCCGCATTCTTGCCGCGTACGAGGTTCCGTCCTGGCTTCAGATCAAATGCACGTCGAACATCCTGACGACGCGCCTGCGCACGTTCCCAGAGATCGTCAGGGATGATCCGGAGCTCCGGGCGCTCTTGCACATGCCACTGCTCGCGGGGGAGTGTTCGCAGGATGCGCTGCCGTGTTCCGGGGCGCCGGTCCACGCTCTGCCGGCCCCAAATCAGCAGGCCACGGTACTTCTCATTGAGCAGGAGTGTGCGGACTGTCCCAGAGCGCCAGCGACGGCCTCGCGGTCCCGGTGCTCCTTCGGCGTTCAACCGGCTCACGATCCGCTCGATGCCGCTGCCGGCGGCGTACCACTCGAAGATCTGGCGCACCACCGCCGCTTCCGTCGGATTCACCTCGACGCGCTTACCGGCGAGGATTGGGTGTCCGTTCGGATCGAGCTTGCCGGAGGGGTCGGGGACCGCCACGGTCCGGTATCCGAACGTGATGGAGCCGGTGGCAAAACCGCGCGCATGCTGGCCGGAGAGCCCCCGCCGGACCTTCTTGGCCATTTCCCGGAGGTACAGCGAATCGACCACGCCGTGAACGGCGACAAGCGTTTCCGCGGCTTCGTTGGCGCTGTCGATGTGCTGCGAGATGTAGATCACGCGAACGCCGAAGAACTTGAGCGTCTGCATGATCCGGATCGCGTCGGCGATGTCCCGCGCGATGCGCGAGCTGTCGTCTACGAGCAGGACCTCGAACGGAAGCGGGCGTTGCGCCGCTGCGGCCAATAGCGCCTGCAGTCCTGGGCGCCCCTCCATGCTCGCCGCGCTAATGCCGGCGTCGGTGAAGATCCGCGCCTCATCGATCGTCCACCCCTGTTGTTTTGCGTACGTGCGCGCGACGCGGAGCTGATCCTCGATCGAGGTGGCCCGCTGCAGGTCTGACGAGTATCGGGCGTAGCAGGCGCAGCGCATGATCAGACGTTCGGGCGGCATTCTACACGCGGAGAGCCGCCCCGCTGCCCGTGTTCCGCCTCGGCATGTTCGCGGAGGAACCGCTCCAGCAGGGCAGGCACAATCGCGCGTTCAATGAAGCAGCGGAGGTCTTTATTCACTGGGCCACCACCTTCCGCCGTCCTCGTAGGCGTCCCCCTGCTCGACGAGCGTCTGCAGCGCGATCGTCAGTTCCTTCGCGTTGAGCCCGATCCGCTTCAGCATCTGCCCGCGTTGCGCACCGCCGGGTGTCGCCCGGATGACCTTCAGCACCTGCTGGATGCGCTTCGCCGAGTCCGTCGGCGCGAACTCCAGCCGGAGCAGATGTGCGATCACCGCCTTGAGATAATCCACAAGCGTGAGCGCTTCATCGAGTGCGCCGCACGAGATCGAGAGCTGCCGGCTTTGCGACAGCTCGATGAGGATGGCGTACTTGAGCGCGGTGATTGACAGCCGTGTGTAGAAGGCGCTGACGATCTCGGGATGATCGGATCTGAGGATTTCGCTCTCATGGTCGCGCAGCCACGCGCGGTAGCGCGTCTTGATCCGACTGAAGTCGGCGTCACCGGAGATGCCGCCGATCTCGTGGAGGGAGCGAATGAGGCGGTTGCGCTGTGCCACGTCGGGCGGCGGCGGAATATCGAGGAACCGTGTCTTCTTTTCAGCCAGGACGAAGCAGAACCGATTGAGAAATCCGGAGCGGAGGTCGGGCCCCTTCAACTGCTCGGATAGCCACGCCGTCGCGGACGCAGCAAAGACGCTGATCGCTGGCTGCTCGATCCGGACGCTGCTCGACTTGATCTCGCGGCGGTACTCCGACGGGCAGTCATAGAGCTCCATCAGAACTTCTTTCGCTCCACCCATGTAGTCGCGGCCCGCACGGGCGAGGTACCCCGTGAGCTCCTTCCATGCGAAGAACCCCACCGGCGATTTCTGCAGCAGCTCGAGCAGCTTCTCTGGCGTGAATTCGTTCGGCAGGACGCTTTCCGGACGGGCGAACTCAACGAGCTGTTGAGCGATCGTGATCATGGTGGACTTCCGGAACAGGCTGCTCTGGCCGAGGATGCAGAGGAACTGATTCGGCACAATTCGCTGTGGCCCGAATTGCGCCGTGACGTTCCGCCCCACGACCGCCGACAGCGTGACCAGACCAGTAAACGGGTGATATACGTCCGGCGCGTCAGTGATCGGTTGTACGTAATCGCAGAAGTCGCGAAGAAAGCCCGTGCTCGGCTGGTAGTCGAACTCGATTGACCGCGCCTCCGAAAGGCGCAACTTCCGGCGCGGGGCGCTGTCGTTCAGCAGGCGCTTCAGCGCTGCTGCGCGCTCGCTCGCCGGTAACCTTGCGAAGAAATCGTCGATGCCTTGCTTCCCACCGTCCGGCTGGGGGGGAATCGAGACGACCATCGGTTCCGCGCCGAGCTTCCGCAGGTGTACGCAGAGCGCCAATTCAGCCTTCTGTACGTCTTGGTTCTTGTTGCCGTCCGAGTCGAACAGCACAAAGACGCGGCGCCCCTTCCAGATGATCCAGTCGAAATCCTCGACGGGGCGGCTGTTTACGCGCACGGTGCGCGTCCCGGGGTGATCGCGTTCCGGCCGCTTCTCTTTATCCGAGGTGCGCCAGTTCCAGACGCCGGACAGCCCCACAACCAGCGCGCGGTGTCCCACGACTTCGAGGGTGGCGAGCGCCTTCTTTTCGCCTTCGACGATGAGGGCGTCGAAGCGCACGTCGTCGAGCAGTGTCTCGGTTGCGCCGGGGACGTAGAAGTGATTGCGGCTTCCGATCGGCGCGAGGTACTTGCGGCCCTGAACGGAAGTATCGGGCCGTAGGCGCGTCACCAGGTGCGCGCCGGTTCTCGGATGCCGATAGGGGAACGCGAGCCCCGACAGGTTCGCGGAGTCGTACCCGTTTCCAACAAACCCGAGACGGTGGGCGTCCTCGGTAGTGATGCGGTAGACGCCGGCTTTTCGGGCGGTGTCGTCAGTGATGGCCGAGGCCGCCAGTTGGGGGTCCATTGCTGGATGCCCTAGCTCGCCGCTTCAATCGCAGCGCGGCGGTCGCCGACCGACGCGTGCAGTCGCATAATCGCCTGGGCAATGTCGTGCCAGCCGATTTGCTGTGCCGCGTGCAGCGCCAGCCATAGGGCGTACTGGCATGCCCGCGCAATCAATTCATGCTGGATCTGATCGCGTTCGCTCTCGGACGTTGTTCGGTTTCGATCCGCCATTCGCTGGTGCTCCTGTTCTCGTTCCGGCCGCGTGGTCGGCGGAACGATCTTCAATATGGCCAGCGAACCGAACCACCGAAACTACCTCACGGTTAATCGGGTCCGTTCTCTTCGCGCGCAGCGGTCAAGGCCCTGCGGATGACGGGCGCAGAGTAGTTGCCCTCGTACGCCTGCTGGATCATGAATTCGGCAGCGCGGCGTGGGCGCGTTGTTTTCGCGATGAGACCGCGCATCACCTTCCTGCGCGAGCCTTCGTTCAGGCCTGGGCAGTAGTCCGCTACCAGCCGGTACGCTTCCGTCCACGCCTCTGGCATGTGCAGAGAACCCTTCCATTCATCGCGAAACGCTTTGACGGCTTCGTACAATCGGCGGCACTCCTTCACCAGTGCGGCCTCATCGCGCTGAGACAGCGCCGTTCTCTTGGGGCTCTTGGGGGCCCCGGCGGGGCCGGCAGCAACTGCCAGTCGCCGGAATGCGCGTCTCAGCCGCTCGCGAGTCTCTTTCGATCGCGCACCAGCGAGGCGGAATCGCTCGATCTGTTCACGAATCGCGGGGACGGCAAACAGCGTAAACGCTGCCCGCGGTGACGAATGCTCAAGCACATGCCACACCTGTTCGTCCGTCAGGCGCTCTGAGGCAGGTTGCAGCACGAGCCAGTCACGCAACCAGTCGTTCAGATCGCGATCGAGGCGACGGATGAGATTGCGGGCGACCGGGCGCAATGCTGATTCGGCGCGCTGCAGAATTTCCTGGCGGCGGCGCTCCTCTGTTGCTGTCGGTGCGCGGCCGGGCGGGAACTCGTCGGAGAGGTTGACCAACGCCAGACACAGGTGGGTGGCCACGTGCCGTTCGTCTGTGTGGAGCTGTCCAAGCTCGTGCTGGTAACCCCACGGGTCGATCGAAATCACGCGCTCAAAACGAGGAGCGGGCCGTCTCGGAGTTGGCTCCAATCGAGGCGGGCGAGGACGTTTGGATGGAAGCCGCTTCAGGTCAGCCAGCAGTGCGGCGTTTTCCGCATCTTCTGCGCGGCGGCGCTCTTCGGTAGATTCGGTAGATGGCGGTAGATGAGGGGGATCGACCGGGCCATCTGAATGTGGCTCAACAACTTGCAGCTCTTTGGAGCGGGGTAGATCGGATTTCCCCGACTGGCTCTTCTTCCGCCGCCGAGGATGGGGTGGGGTCCTCAAGGTCTATCTACCTCTCTCTTCTCTCTCTATCTCTCTCGAAATCCTTAAGGAATTCTGGCCAAAAGGCGGTAGATACGGGGGCATCTACCCACATCTACCGCATCTACCGTCATGACGTGTGAGCAAATGACTGCCAAATCCGTCGCTGTTCCCCCGGGATCCCCATTGTGGCCAGTGAAGCCGGGTCATTTGCCGCGTGTTCGTGCGCGTCTGAAGCGAAAAAGGGCGCCGATTCAGGCGCCCGACTGGCCTGATGTCCCGCTTCTGGGACGCGTGAAAAGAGCAACGCCGAAATTCGGGCTCCTGCTTCGCCCAGTCGGGTCTTGAGCGTGAACGCCGCCCCCGCGTTACCTGCGTTCGCTCGTCGCCCCGCCGCCATTCCGCTCGATCGTGGCGAGGATGCTGGCGACGTACTGATGCCGCCATGGTGAGCCGGTTCGGGTCCACCCCCAATCGGGCCACCTTGGTTATTCGCGAGCCAGCGTGAGCCGGAGCCCCGTATCTCCCTGCTCCTCTTTGCCTCGCTTCCGCTGCGCCCGTTTCTGTCCGCCGCGGTCTTGAGCATGGAGCTTTCCGCCCTCGAAGCCGACCTGATACGCGGCGGCCTCGTGGGCAGTCAAGAGCAGGTCGATCAACGTTCGGAGATCCCTGACGCATTCCTGTAGGTGCCTCGGAACGGCATTGAACACTGCCGTAATCGTCGCCTCGCGCTGCTTTGTGAGGTCCGGCGCGAGCTCGGGTTGCGCCTTCAGGAGTCGTCCCCAAGCCGGTCCAAGTGTCGGGCGGATATGCCGCCAGTCCGGGGCGACCGTGCGCGTTTCCTCGGCGATGCGCGCGGCGCATTCCCGGGGATAGATGGGGAGGTCCGCCGCGTGGCGAACCTCCATCTCCGCGTTGATCCGACGCTGAATCTCGCGGCGCTGGCGATCTTCGCTCCACCGCGCCCACGTCTCGGCGCTGGATTCGGTGAGCGCCCGCTTGACGGCTGAGAGGTCTTGGCGTCGGCTCATACGCGGTCCGCCAGGAGTAGACCCAGCGCAAGGCCTGTGTAAAACACCGCGTCGTGTTCCGCCGCGCTTGCGTCACCCTCGGGGTCGGGAGGGTTGGATGCGATGGCCTCCTTCCGTTTCCGGTCCCGGAACAGCTCGAGCGGTTCCGAAACGTTGTCAAGGGGATTGCCCAGCAGCGCGATCGCCCGTGCCACGGGCTCGGCTTCCCGGAGGTTGGCGAGCGCGTGCTGGACTCCAAGGTCCGTCATATCGCCCTCGTGTGCCCCTTGTTGCGCGGCTTGCTCGGCGGCGCGCACGAAGCGCTCGAATGTGCCCGCGCTCATCGCTGCAGCCCCTGAAGGTGGAGCCCGACGCAGAGGCCGAGATAGTAGGCCCACTGTTCTCGTGCGACCGACGCGTCGTCGTTGCCGATGAGATCGTCGAGCGCTTCGTCGAACCGTGCGGCCTCAACCTCGGTGTGGAGGACCGCGGCGCCTGCGAGCACGATGTCGCGTGCGTGGCCATCCGCTGCGTTGATGCGCGCAATCTCCTCGTGGAGTGATTCATCTTCCGACGTTCGGAGTTTTCTGATCTGCAGTACGTTCTGACGTGGCATTCTGGGCCTCCTGTTGATGAAGGCCGGCGGGCACTGCGTGGCAGAATGGCACACAGGCTCGTCGGCAGGTAACAGCTGCTGACTGGCTCAGGGGCTCGGCGCAGTTGGCGCTGCGTCGGGTCCCGTCTTACTGTTCGGTGGCTTCACTCCTTTCCGGCTCCCCGTCCTCAAAACCGTGGTTGAGGTATCGGCGGATCAGCCTGCTGAGCGCGGCGTCTGGCGAATAGCCGGCGGCTAACACCTGGGCCTTGAAGTCGTCCCACGTCTCGCCATCCAAGTGCCGCCCTTCGCGCAGGGTCCATAGCAGTCGCTTTGCCAATCCGCCTCCGGTGTTCACAAACCAAGTGATTTGTGAACGGTCGTCCCTGCCTCCGAAACGTCCGCTGATTCCGGCGTCTCGCCGGGGCGAAAGTCCGCAGGGATTTGTGAACGCAGCTTGTGCACGAGTGCCGGCGACACCCGCAGTTCCCTGGCTGCAGCGCGGGTGGTGAGGTGGGCGGTCCGCCGGATGTCGTCGGCGCTCAGGCGGTGCGCTGGACGCCCCAGGCGCCTCCCGTTCGCACGAGCGCGGGCAAGGCCAGCCCTGACCCTCTCTTGAATCCGGCCGCGCTCAAACTCGCTCAGGGCGGCCAGCATGTGCATCTGGAGGCGGCCGGCGGGTGTGGTGGCGTCGATGCCTTCGTTCAGGCTGGCGAATGAGACCCCAAGGGCGTGGAGTTCGTCGAGCAGCAACACGAGGTGTCGCAGGTTGCGCCCGAGGCGATCGAGGCGCCAGCACACGAGCACGTCGAACTTGCGGCGCCTGGCGTCCTGCAGCATCGCATTCAGCGCGGGGCGGGATTCCTTCGCGCCGGATACGCCCGCGTCCTCATACTCGCGCACGATGGTCCATCCGCGGGCGGCTGCGAACTGGCGCAGCTCGAGCGCTTGATTCTCGGTGTGTTGGTCGGTGGTGGAGACGCGCAGGTAAAGCGCGCAGCGGGTTGGTGTCGGCATTCGCGTCGCTCCTTTCGAGCAGCAATTCAGCCAGTGACGAGGACACTATGCGCCTGTGCGCCTCGTGGCGTCAAGTGCGAATCGAAGGCGCCTCGCCGCGCGGGACCGCTACGACCTCGGCGTGGAGGGACGGGCGTATACGCTCGGGGCCGGCGTGCGCGATCTTCTTGCCGTTGTTTCTCGACGTGCATCGTGGCTTCGGTGCCGTGCTTGGTGGTGTAGGTGCGAGGCTGCGGTTTCTCACTTGCAACGGTTGCAAGTGACGAACGCAAGTCGTTCACGAACTGATGCGACACGCCGCACCGCCGCGCTATCTCGCTGTTGCTCCACTGCTGCCATTCCTCGTCGTTCAGGAGCGTCAACACGGCCTTGCCAACCCACGATGCCGGGCGCGGGGCTGTGCCGTGGCCCACGGTGCGCCCGGTCGGCTCCTGCCGTCCCGTGGCCGTCTGCGCGTGCGCCTCGACGCTGGAGGCGAGCGGCGCCCACGACACGAGCCGAATCCGCGCGAATCCCCCCCCGGCCGCGGCGCGCCCCCGGCGAGGGCATTTCTGGCGGGCGTTCCCGGCCGGGGAC
>Ga0247719_1000294_pt1 | contig 33787 bp, 27 predicted proteins | sample 41E_DmetaG_FD_189046 | JGI IMG/M metagenome (GOLD analysis project Ga0247719, IMG submission 189046) | Soil microbial communities from hillslope of Landscape Evolution Observatory, University of Arizona, Oracle, AZ, United States - 4-1-E_D | ecosystem: Engineered > Artificial ecosystem >...
TCGCGACCTCGCCCGCGACGAGCGCCTTCGCGGCGGCGACGTACGCGTTCCCGGGGCCGACGATCTTGTCGACGCGGGGGACGCTCGCGGTGCCGTAGGCGAGCGCGAAGACGGCCTGCGCGCCGCCGAGGGCGAAGACGCGATCCGCGCCCGCGACCGCGGCGGCGGCGAGCGTCGCGTCGGGGATCGCGCCGTCCGCGCGGGGCGGGGTCGCGAGGACGATCTCGCCGACCCCCGCGACCTTCGCGGGGAGGACGGTCATAAGCACGGTGCTCGGGTACGCGGCGCGCCCGCCGGGGGCGTAGCAGCCCACCTTCGCGAGGGGAACGTAGCGACGGCCCGCGCGCACGCCGGGCGCCACCTCGACCTCGAGGTCGGGACGGCGTTGCGCTTCGTGGAAAACGCGGATGTTGCGCGCGGCCGCTTCGAGCGCGGCGCCGAACGCGGGATCGACGCGCGCGAGCGCGGCCTCGACGTCGGCGCGCGGCACCTCGAAGCGCGCGAGGTCGACGCCGTCGAATCGCTTCGTGATCGCGCGAAGCGCCTCGTCGCCCCGGGCGCGCACGTCGCGCGCGAGAGGCGCGACGGCCTCGAGCGCCTTCGCCACGTCCCCGGCGCTGCGGCGGACGATCGCGAGGCGTACGTCGTCGGGCATCGCGGCGAGCGCGCCCTCGTAGCGGAGGAGGCTCAAGGCACCAGCCTCTCGATCGGGAGGACGAGGATCCCCGTGGCGCCGATCTCCTTGAGATCCCGCACGATGCGGTGGAGCGCGCGCTCGTCCACGACCGCGTGGGCCGCGACCATCTCGTTGTGGTCCATGATGTCCATGATCGTCGGGCCGCTGATGCCGGGAAGGATCCGACGGACGTCGGCGAGCTTGGCGCGGGGCACGTTCGCCATGAGGTACGCCTTGCCGCGGGCGCGCACGACCGCTTCGAGCGCCTCGAGGAATTCGCGGGCCTTCGCGGCCTTCGCGGCGTCGCGGTGGAGGGATCCGTTGCCGACGACGTGCGCCGAGCTGTGGAGGATGACGTCCGTCTCGCGCAGGTGGTTCATCGCGAGCGTGCTCCCGCTCGAGACGAGGTCCACGATCGCGTCCGCGACGCCCATGTGGGGCGTGACCTCCGTCGCGCCGCTCACCTCGACGACGTGCACCTTCGCGCCGCGCGCCGCGAAGAAGCGCCTTGCGAGATTCGGGAAGGAGGTCGCGACACGGGCGTTCTCGGGAAGATCCGCGGCCGTCGCCGCCTTGCTTTCGTTCGGGACGGCGACGACGAGGCGGCAGCGCCCGAAGCCGAGGTCGAGGAGACGCTCGACGCGGCGGCCGGACTCCTCGACGATGTCGAGGCCCGTGATCCCGATGTCCGCGACGCCTTCCTCGACGAACCCCGGGATGTCGCTTGCGCGGACGAAAAGCACGGTAAGACCGTGGTCGGGCGCGCGGGCGAGGAGCCTGCGCTCGGACGTGAGGTCGAGGCGGATGCCGGCGTTGCGGAGAAGATCGAGTGTCTGCTCCGCAAGCCGGCCCTTGTTGGGGACGGCGACGTTGAGGGTCAGCGGAAAATCCTCCTCACGAGGGAATCGGATCGGTCGCCCTCAAAGGGTCCGGGGGCGATGATGGCCCACCCCGGGTCCGTTCGAGCGCGCGCGATCGGGCACGCATCTCCGAGGGCCGCCGCCGCTATTTCAGACTATCGCGTGCGGGAACGCGGCTCAGCCCGGGGGAAGGTTGCGCGCGGCGCGCTCGGTCCCCAGGAGGAACCGGCCGCGCGCGGCCCCGACGAGGTCGCCGTCGTCGACGAGCCGCTCGCCCCTCAGGAAGACGTGCGTCGGGAAGACGCCCTCGCGGCCTTCGTACGGCGTCCATCCGCACTTCGAGTGCAACTCGGAGCCCCGGATCGGACGCGGCTTCGCGAGGTCGACGACGACGAGGTCCGCGTCGAAGCCCGGCTCGAGGCGCCCCTTCGGGAGGCCGAACAGGCGCGCGGGCATCTCGCAGGCGGCGGCGACGACGGCGGCGAGCGGGAGGCGACCGGCCGCGGCCTCGGCGAGGAAGAGCGGGAGGAGCGTCTCGACGCCCGGCACCCCCGAGGGCGCTTCCCAGACGCCCGCGCGCTTCTCGGCGAGCGTGTGCGGCGCGTGGTCGGAGGCGAGGCACACGCGGCCCTGGCCGAGCGCCTCGTAGAGCGCCGCGCGGTCAGCGGGCCATCGCAGGGGCGGGTTCATCTTGTACACGCCGCCCTTCGCGAGGTCGTCGCGGTCGAGGAGCAGGTGATGCGGCGTGACCTCGGCCGTCATGCCCGGCGCGAGGGCGCCGAGGCCCGCTTCGGTGGAAAGGTGCGCGATGTGGACCCGGGCCCCGACGCCGAAGTTCGCGCGCGCGACCCCGAGGATTGCGTCGCGCTCGCATTCGGCGGGCCTGGAATCCTCGTGCGCGAGCCAGTCCGTGCGGCCCCCGACCTCCGCGAGGTGGCGCTCGCGGCACCCCTCGTCCTCGCCGTGCACGACGGCGGGCTTGTCCGCGGCCTTCGCGGCCGCGAGGCCCGCGCGCACGACGGCCTCGTCGCGCACGAGGAGATCGCCCGTCGTCGCGCCGAGGTACATCTTGAGGGCCGTCGCCTTCGGCATCCCGTCGAGGCCGCCCGAGGCGCCGAGGCCGAGAAAGAGCCCGAAGTCGACGTGCGCGCGCGGCCGGACCTTCGCGAGCTTCGCCGCGAGCGTCGCGCCGTCGAGCACGGGCGGCGCGGTGTTCGGCATGTCGAGGACGCACGTGACGCCTCCGAACGCCGCCGCGCGCGTGCCGGAGGCGAAGTCCTCCTTCTCGGGGTGGCCGGGGTCGCGGAAGTGCACGTGCGGATCGGTCGCGCCGGGGAGGATCACGCGCTCGCCGACGTCCACGATGTCGCGGCCCGTGAGATTGCGCGCGACGGCCGAGATCACGCCGTCCTTCACGGCGACGGCGCCGCGCGCGAGCGTGCCGTCGGCCTGGAGGATGCGGCCGCGCAGAACGAGGTCCATGGCGTCACTTCTTGAGGCCGGTCCCGGCGAGCGCGAAATGGGCGAGCAGGGCTTCGATCTGGATGCGCTCGCTTGCGCCTTCGACGAGGCGGAAGTCGGCTTCGCCCGTGCGATCGACGAGCTTCACCTTGACCTCGTCGGGAACCGCGAGGTCGAAGACGCTGCGGTGGATCTGTCGCACGATGTCCTCGCCCGAGAGACCGTAGGTGATGAGGAGCTCATCGAGCTTGTCGCGCGCCTTCATGAAGTTCCCCGTGAGGGCGAGCTCGAGCATCGCCTTCACCTCCTCGGGGCGCGCGGTCGCGGTCGTGAGGTAGACCGATTCCTCGTCGATGGACTTGCCGCCCGCCGAGGCGACCTGGAGCGTGTTGATCGACTTGCGCATGTCGCCGCCCGCGACGTAGAGGAGCGCCTCGAGGCCGTCCTTCGAGATCTCGAGCTTCTCCTGCGCGGCGATCTTGCGCAGGAACTTCGTCATGTCCTCCTTCGCGAGGGGACGGAAGCGGAAGACGGCGCAGCGCGACTGGATGGGATCGATGATCTTTGACGAGTAGTTGCAGGACAGGATGAACCGGCACGTCGCGGCGAAGCGCTCCATCGTGCGGCGCAGGGCGGCCTGCGCGTCGGTCGTGAGCGCGTCGGCCTCGTCGAGGAAGATGATCTTGAAGGCCGCGCCCCCCATGGGCGCGGTGCGGGCGAAGTCCTTGATCTTCGTGCGCACGATGTTGATGCCGCGCTCGTCGGAGGCGTTGAGCTCGAGGAAGTTCTGCCGCCACGCGTCGCCGTAGAGCTCCTTCGCGAGCGCGATCGAGGCCGTCGTCTTGCCCGTGCCGGGCGGGCCCGCGAAGAGGAGGTGCGGGAGGTTCCCGACCTTCGTGTAGGAGGCAAGGCGCTTCGTGATGTCCTCCTGGCCCACGATGTCCGACAGCTTCGCGGGACGGTACTTCTCGACCCAGATCTCCTCCACGGCACCACGTCCTCGCCCCGGCGGCCCCGGGCGACGGGGCACCAACGGAGCGATCGCTCTTAAGGGTGGAGGGTGACCCGGCGGACCCGAGGGGCCGCCCCTATGCTTAAGCGAGCCGCCGCGCATGCCTCGGCGTGCGCACCGCCTTCGTCCTCCTCAAGATCCTCCCTCAGCACGAGACGGAGGTCCTGAAGATCGTGCAGTCGGTCCCCCAGGTGGAGGAGGTGCACGGCATCTTCGGCGAGTACGACCTCCTCGTGAAGGTCGTCGCGCAGGACGACGACGAGCTCGAGGAGATCGTCATCGGGCGCATCCGCGGCCACGTGGGCGTGCGCCACACGGAGACGCTCCTCTCGACGCCCTTCTGAGGCGCCCTCCCCCGGGCGCCGTCCGCATCGTCTCCAAACGCATTTAAACGAGCCGCGGAATCCCACGACCCGGACTGGGGTCGCGCGATGGTGAAGGAAGCCGAACGGGAATTCCGCCCCGTGGAACTCGAAGCCCGCGTGAGCGCGCACTGGAAGGCCGTGAAGGCCTACGAGAAGACGCGCAGGCACCGCGCCCGCGGCAAGCGCTGGTACTTCATCGACGGACCCCCGTACGCGACGGGCCACATCCACCTCGGGACGGCCCGCAACAAGTTCCTGAAGGACCTGCAGGTCCGCTTCATGTCGATGCGCGGCTTCGCGGTGCGCGACCAGCCCGGCTTCGACATGCACGGTCTCCCGATCGAGGTCAAGGTCGAGAAGGAGCTCGGCATTGCGAACAAGAAGGACATCGAGGCGTACGGCGTCGAGCGCTTCGTCGAAGCCTGCCGCGCGTGGGCGACGAAGAACAAGGACGTCATGACGGAGGAGTTCAAGGAGCTCGCCGTCTGGATGGACTGGGACCGCCCGTACATGACGATCACGAACGGGTACATCGAGGGCGCGTGGTGGGCCCTCGCCGAGGCCTCGAAGCGCGGGCTCCTCTTCGAGAGCGAGCGCGTGCTCACGTGGTGCTGGCGCTGCGAGAGCGCGCTCGCGAACGCGGAGATCGAGTACGCGGACCGCGAGGACCCGAGCGTCTTCGTGAAGTTCCCGCTGCGCGGCCGCGCGGACGAGTCCCTCGTCGTCTGGACGACGACGCCGTGGACGCTTCCCGCGAACGTCGCCGTCGCCGCGCACCCGGACCTTTCGTACGCGAAGGCGCGCGTCACGCGCCCGGACGGCAAGGTCGAGTTCCTGCACGTGGTGTCGTCCCAGGCGGAGACCGTCGCGCGCCTCGGCCGCTACACGGCGATGGAGATCGTCGCGACGCACCCCGGCAAGGACCTCGAGGGGCTCTACTACGACCATCCGTTCGCAAGCGAGGTCCCGCGCCACGCGGAAGCGACGGGGTGGAACAACCGCGTCATCCTCGCCCCCCATGTCACGGGCGACCGCACGGGCCTCGTGCACACCGCGACGGGCCACGGCGTCGAGGACTTCGAGGCCGGCAAGAAGTACGGCATCGGGGTCTTCTCGCCCGTGGGTCCCGACGGCCGCTACACGGCGGAAGCCGGGGTCTTCGCCGGCCTCGCGGTGAAGGACCGCGCGGCGGGCGCGCGCGATTCCGAGGCCGACACGGCCGTGATCGAGCGGCTCCGAGCGCGCGGGCTCCTCCTGCACCTCGCGCACGAGAAGCACGCGTACGGCGAGTGCTGGCGTTGCCACAACCCGCAGATCTTCCGCGCGACGCGCCAGTGGTTCATCGATGTCCGCAAGATCCAGCCGAAGATGATCCGCGAGGTCGAGCGCGTCGACTGGACGCCCGAATGGGCGGGTTCCGCGCGGCAGATGGACTGGGTGAAGAACGCGCGCGACTGGTGCATCTCGCGCCAGCGCTACTGGGGCATCCCGCTTCCCGTCTGGAAGTGCGACACCTGCCACGAGGTCCGGGTCGTGGGATCCTCGAAGGAGCTCGCGAAGGCCGCGAAGGGCTACAAGCGGAACATGGATTTCCACCGGCCCTGGATCGACAAGGTCACGATCCCCTGCAAGGCGTGCCGCGGCACGATGAAGCGCGTCGAGGACGTCCTCGACGTGTGGTTCGACTCGGCCGTCGCGGCCTGGGCCGAGCTCGACTTCCCCGGCTCGAAAACCGAATTCGAGAAGTGGTTCCCCTGCGACTGGATCTGCGAGGGCCTCGACCAGACGCGCGGCTGGTTCTACAGCCAGCTCGGCGCGGGCGTCGCCTCGATGGGCAAGGTCCCCTACCGGCAGGTCGTCATGCACGGGTGGGTCAACGACGAGCAGGGCCGCCCGATGTCGAAGAGCCTCGGCAACATCATCCAGCCGAAGACCCTCGCGGAGAGGTACGGTGCGGACGCGCTCCGATTCAGCCTTCTCTCCTCCGGCGCGCCGTGGGACGACCTGAGCTTCGGCATGGAGAGCGCGAAGAACGTCTCGCGCTCCTTCAACATCCTCTGGAACGTGCACGTCTTCGCGACGCGCTACATGGCGCTCGACCGGTTCGATCCCGCGAAGGCCGCGAAGTCGAAGCCGAAGCTCCGGCTCGAGGACCGCTGGATCCTCTCGCGCCTCCAGGGCGTCGTCGCGACCGCGACCGAGGCCATCGGCAAGGCCGAGGTCCACCGCGCGGCGCGCGAGATCGAGCGCTTCGCCGTCGACGACCTTTCGCGCTGGTACGTGCGCCTCGTGCGCGACCGCGCCTGGGCCGAGGCGGAGGATCCCGACAAGCTCGCCGCCTACCTCACGCTCCACGAGACCCTCCTCACGGTCGCGAAGCTTCTCGCGCCGTTCGCGCCGCACCTCGCGGAAGCCATCTACCAGGATTTCGACGGCCGCCACGCGACCGTGCACATGGAGGACTGGCCCGTCCCCGACCGCAGGCGGATCGACCGCGCGCTCGATATGGACATGGCCCGCGTGCGCTCGCTCGTCGAGGCGTCCTCGAACGCGCGCCAGAAGGCGAACATGAAGCTGCGCTGGCCGGTCGCGAAGATCACCGTCTCGGGCGATGCCGCGACGGGCCGCGCCGTGAAGCGGCTCGAGCCGCTCCTCCTCGACCAGGCGAACGCGAAGGCGGTCGAGTTCGTGGGCCAGGACTGGGAGGGCCTCGTCCTCACCGCCGAACCGGCGCGCACCGTGCTCGGTCCGCTCTACAAGGCCGACGCGCCCGCCGTGATGGACGCGATCCGCGCGATGAAGCCGCGCGACCTCGCCTCGGCGCTCGAGAAGGGCCCGATGGAGGTCGCGGCCGGCGGCCGCGCGTTCACGATCCCGAAGGACGCGGTCAAGTTCTCGACCACGCTTCCCGACCACGTGCTCGGCGCCTCGTTCGAGGGCGGGAACGTCTACCTCGACACGCACGTCACGGACGAGATCAAGGGCGAAGGCTACGCGCGCGAGCTCGTCCGTCGCGTCCAGGAGATGCGCAAGGAGCTCGCGCTCGCGGTCGACGCGCGGATCGACGTCGAGGCCGACGTGCGCGACGCCGAATTCCGCCGCCTCGTCGAGGGCCGCCTCGCGGACGTCGCGGGCGAGGTCCGCGCGGAGCGCTTCGCGCTCTCCGAGGCCCCGACGGGCGCCTCGGTCAGGACGTGGGACGTCGAGGGCGTCCAGGTCGAGATCGCCGTGACGCCGCGCGAGGCGCCGAAGCCCGCGCGCGCGAGGAAGGCGAAGCGGCCCGCGGCGAAGCCGCGCGCGAAGGCGACGAAGGCGAAGGCGCCCGCGCGCAAGGCGAAGAAGGCCCGGCGGCGCTGAAGCGACGCGGCGAGGAAGCCCCTAGCGGCGCTTCCACGACTCGACCGTGTCGACGAACGCCGCGTGGAGCCGCAGGTCGTCCGTGAGCTCCGGGTGGAACGCGAGCGCCCAGCGGTTGCCTTCGCGCGCCGCGACGATCGGGGCCCGCCCGACGCCCGGGAGGGCCTCCGCGAGCGGAAGCGTCGCAAGCGGCTTGCACGCGCCCCAGGTGCGCAGGATCGCGGGCGCCCGGATGAAGACGGCGTGGAACGGCCCGACGCCCGCGACGTCGAGGTCGGCCTCGAAGCTCTCGCGCTGCCGGCCGAAGGCGTTGCGGTTCGTCGCCATGTCCATGACGCCCAGGAGCTTCGTCTCGGTCTCCTCGACCTGCTTGTCGCCCTCGCGGGCGAGGAGGATGAGGCCCGCGCAGGTCCCGAACACGGGGAAGTCCTCGTCGAGGATGCGCCCGAGGAGGAGGTCGTGCAGGTCGAAGGCGCGAAGGAGCTTCGAGATCGTGGTGCTCTCGCCGCCGGGAAGCGCGAGGCCGTCAACCTTGGCGAGGTCGTCGCGCGAACGCAGGGCGAAGGCGCGGCCGCCGCCCGCGCGGTCGGCGAGGACGCGGTTGAAGGCCTCCACGTGCTCCGAGACCGCCCCTTGCAGGCCCAGGACGCCGATGTTCACGCGCGCCCATTGCGCCCCCCCGGGATAAGCTTGTCACCGCCCCCGTCAGGATGACGATTTTCCCGCGGGCCACGCCGTGGCGGACACAACGTATATCCCCACCGAAATCTCTCGGAAGCGCCGGGAGGAGAGAACCTTTGCAGACCCGCACGTGTTCGCGCTGCCGCCAGACGAAGACCATCCGCGGCGTCTGGTACCTCCTCACGCGCGAAAGCGGTCCCGGCACGCTCTTCGTGTGCGAGACCTGCTTCCGCCTGCGCGCCCCGGCCGACGTCGCGATCCAGCAGGCTTGATGACCCCTCGCGGCGCTCGCGCCGCGTGGCCTCCCTCGCCGTCGACGCCCTCGGCGTCATCGGGCTCGTCGCGCTCCTCGGCGCCTTCATCGCGAACACCGCGGGCAAGCTCGCCGCGACCTCCGACCGCTACCTCCTCCTCAACATCCTCGGAAGCGGCATCCTCACCGTCTACAGCGTCCTCATCGCCGCGTGGGTCTTCTTCCCCCTCGAGCTCGTCTGGACCGCCGTCGCCGCGTGGCAGCTCTACCGCAAGCGCGTGCGGCCCGTCGCCGGCGTCGTCTGACATGGACGCTCTGAAGCTCGCGGTTCCGGGCGTACGGTTGCCGGGACCGGGCGCCGGGTCCCGGGAGCCGGGCGTCGGGACCGGGACCGGGATCCGGGTGCCGGGACCGGGATTCGGGCGCCGGACGTCGGGACCGGGCGTCGGGACCGGGTCCGGGACCGGGACCGCAGCGGGTGTTCGCGCCCGGGTTCAGAAGGTTGACCGTCGCGAGAGGCGGCCCACGCGCGCCCCCACACGCGCACGCGAAAGGCCGAAACACTCGCACCGTTCGAGAAAGAAACGCGGGTCTCGGCGGGGGTCCAGGGGCGGAGCCCCTGGTCCACGGGAGGAGTCCAGAGGAGGGGGCGGATAGCCCCCTCCTCTGGCACGGAGTCGCATGGGCCCGCAGGCCCATGCGACGGAGTGCCCGCTGTAAAGCCCCGAACCCGTCGCGCCCCCGCAGGGGCGCGACTGGCCAGGCCCTCACCAACCGCGGTTCGCGAGCTGCTCGTTCGCGGGGATCGTGTCGATGCTCACGCCGCGCATGGCGTCGCCGAGGCCCTTCGAGACCTCCGCGATGACCTTCGGGTCGTCGTAGTGGGTGGTCGCCTCGACGATGGCCTTCGCGCGGGCCGCGGGGTCGCTGCTCTTGAAGATGCCCGACCCGACGAATACGCCGTCGTTGCCGAGCTGCATCATGAGGGCCGCGTCGGCGGGCGTGGCGATGCCGCCCGCCGCGAAGTCGACGACGGGGAGGCGGTTCTTCGCCTTGATCTCGAGGAGGACCTCGGTGAGGCCCTTCACGACCTCGTCGACGGTGAGGTCCGCGAAGAGGATCTCCTTGCCCGCGAGGGACTCCTGGATGCCCTGCTGCGCGCGGACCGCGCCGGGGAGGTTGTGGTAGCTTGCCGCGTACTGGCGCGCTACGTGGTGGATCTCGTTCGAGCCCATCGACTGGAGCGCCCCGATCGCGCGCTGGATCGTGCGGCGGTGGCGGACGGCCTCGACCACGTTGCCCGTGCCGGCCTCGCCCTTCGTGCGGATCATCGCGACGCCCTCGAAGATGCGGCGCACGGCCTCGCCGAGGTCGCGCGCGCCGCAGACGAAGGGCACCGTGAAGTCCTTCTTGTAGATGTGGTAGTAGGGGTCCGCGGGCGTGAGCACCTCGCTCTCGTCGATCATGTCGACGCCGAGCGACTGGAGGACCTGCGCCTCGACGAAGTGGCCGATCCTGGCCTTCGCCATGACGGGGATCGTGACCGCGTCGATGATCTCCGTGATCACCTTCGGGTTCGACATGCGCGCGACGCCGCCCTGCGCGCGGATGTCGGACGGGACGCGCTCGAGCGCCATGACGGCGACGGCGCCCGCCTCCTCGGCGATCGCCGCCTGCTCCGCGTTCGTGACGTCCATGACGACGCCGCCCTTCTGCATCCGCGCGAAGCCGCGCTTGACGAGCGTCGTGCCGTGGCGGAGATCGTCGAGGTGGACGGTGCGGGTCATGGCGTTTCCCAGCTTTTGTGAAACCCGGAACGCTATTTGAAGCATTCCCCGGCCCAGAAGGGTCGGGACCGCGGAATCGCGATCGGCGCGCCGCCCGCGAGGCGGCGTCGCGCGTCGGCCGGGGCCGGGGACGCCGAGGGTCCTCGACGAGGCGGCGCGCTCTCGCGACAGGCTTTAGCCCGCCGGGTCGGATGCCCGGACGTGATCCGCGCCGTCCTCTTCGACCTCGTCGGCACGCTCCTCGACGAAGGGTCGGACTACGACGCGCTCGACGCCGTCATGGCGCGCGTCATCGAGCGGTTCGGGTTCGCGGAGAAGCCGGGCGACCTTTCCGGCGCGTTCGCGGTCGCGCTCATGGACCGCATCGCGGCGGAGCCGCACCTTGCGGAGCCGGCCGCGTTCCAGAGCTTCGAGTCCGCCGCGAAGGACATCTTCGCGGACCTCGTCCGCGCGCGCGGGTTCGTGCCCGCAAGCTCGGACGTGGCGTGGTTCTGGGACGCCTACGTCGAGCTCCAGCGCCAGATCTGGAGGCTCTATCCGGACGCGCGCAAGGCCCTCAAGGCCGCGAAGGCGCTCGGCCTCCACGTCGGCGTCGTGACCGATGCGGACCGCTACCTCGCGACCGAGATCTTCCCCGTCCTTGCGCTCGAGGGCACCGTGGACGCGGTCACCACCGCCGAGGAGGCGGGATACGTGAAGCCGCACCCCGCGATCTTCCGCGTCGCCCTCGCGAAGGCCGGGGTCGCGCCCGAGGAGGCCGTGTTCGTGGGCGACTCGTTCGAGCGCGACATCGAGGGCGCGCGCGCCGCGGGCATCGCGCGCGTCGTGCTCGTGGACCGCCACGGCGCGCGCACCGTGGACGTCGAGCACCGGGTGAAAGACCTCGCGAAGCTCGGCCGCCACCTCGAGCGCCTCGCGAAGCGCGAGGGCGGCGTCAGCGGTCCTTCCACGTGACGTCGGTCCAGGACTTCGCGACGTCCTCCATCGGACGATCGAGGAACTTCGCGCGAAGCGCCCCCTCGACGTCCACGCCCGCGAGGTTCGCGATCGCAAGCGCCATGAAGGCCACGTCCACCGCCTCCTTCCCCGCGTGCGCGAGGTCGCCCTTGCGCGCCGCCTCCGCGACCTCGCCCGTCTCCTCCGCGAGCACCATCGCGAGGAAACCCACACCCATCTCCCGGTCCCCCGCAAGCGTCCGCTCCGCCACCGCCCGCTGGATCGCCGACAGCTCCATGCCCCGCCGAAGCCCGCGCCGCGGCATCAGCCTGGCGGGGCCGCTCCGCGTGACGAACGTCGGGAACCGTGACCGGGTCCCGGGAGTCGGGACCGGGATTCGGGTCCGGGTCCGGGCGTCGGGACCAGGCGCCGGGAATCGGGACCGGGATTCGGGTCCGGGCGTCGGGCGTCGGGACCGGGCGCCGGGCCTCGGGACCGGGCGCCGGGTGTCGGGTCCGGGCGTCGGGTACCGGGACCGGGACCGGGACCGGGACCGGGACCGGGACCGCGACCGGTGTTCGCGCCCGGATTCGCGCGTCTCCCCGGCTCAGGGGGCAGCCACGCGCGCCCCCCACACGCGCCCGCGAAAGGGGGCCGTGAAACACGGGCACCGTTCGAGAGAGAACGCGGGTCTCGGCGGGGGTCCAGGGGCGGAGCCCCTGGCGCTGGGGGGTGAGCCGCAGCGTCACGCCGCTGCGGTGGCGACGTTCTGCGGAACGTCTTCACCTTGCGATCTGCGGAACGCTGCGGTGAGCACGAATCCGCAGATTCGTGCGACGTCCAGAGAGGGGGCGCGCGCAGCGCCCCCTCTCTGGCACGGAGTGACACAAGCCGAGGTCGCGCCGCAGCGCGACCTCGGTGTGAAACTTGTGTCACGGAGTGCCCGCTGTAAAGCCCCGAACCTCGCCGCGCGCCGCAGCGCGCGGCGGTTCTAAGTATAATGAATCTGCGCCTCGTCCGGCTTCTTCTTGTCCTCTTCCTTCGCGGCCTCGAGGATGTCGATCGCGAGGACCATGTGGCTCGGGATGACGCGCACCTTGCCCGCGTTCTCCTTCGCCTCCTTCGCGAGCTCGAGCGCGATGCCGTCGATGGTGCCGATGCTCACGACGCCGCGGAAGACGCCGATGCTCTCGATCATCTCGTCGCGGCTTCCGACGCTGAGGATCCGGTACTTCGAGTTGAGCGTGAGCGTAGGCGTGTTCTCATCCTTCTTCGTGTGGCGCATCAGAGGGCCTCCTTGAGGGGGCTCCCGGCCCGCGGGCGCGCGCCTTCGCGGTTGGCGCGCTGCGCGAGGTCGTGGAGGTGGTCGACGGTCTTGCGGTAGTTCTCGAGGGCGACGCGGACGTGCGCCTCGGTGAAGTTCCAGGCCTTCGCGAGGTTGCCGTAGCGCAGGCGGTACGCCTTGCGCGCGCCGGCCTCGCCGGACGGGGCCGCGACCTCTTCGAGGAGGTCGAGGCTCTTGAGCTTGTTGACATGCCGGTACACCGTGGGACGGCTCGTGGCGAGATGGGCCATGAGCTCCTCGACGGTCCACGCCTTGTCGGGGCGGCCGCACAGGCATTCGATGAAGAGGCGGTACGGGACGGACCCACGGACGCTCGCGGGGTCCGCGACGGGGTCGAGACCGTGGCCCATGTACCCGATGTCCGTGAGGAAGCGGAGCGCCACGGTGTCGAGGTCGGCGACGCCGGTCTGCGGCGTGTGGCTCACGACGTTCAGCTCGAAGCCCATGCGGTCGGGACACGGCGCGCGAAGATTAAGCATTGCGCTTGACGCCGGAACGAAAGGTTCCTGACGTACGATCGCCGGACCAGGGCGTTGCGCCGGGGGCCGGGCGAATCGCCTATATATCCAACCTCCCATCGTCGCCGCATGCCCACCGGGGCGGGACCGTTCGCGTCGATCGAGGACAAGTGGCGCCGTCGCTGGCGCGAATCCGGCGCGCATCTCGGCCGCGTCGAGGAGGGCCGCCCCAAGTTCTTCGCGACCTACCCGTACTCGTACATGAACGCGTACGCGCACGTCGGCCACGCGTTCACGATGCTGCGCAACGACGTCACGGTGCGGCGCGAGCGCATGCTCGGGAAGAACGTGCTCTTCCCGTTCGCCTTCCACGTGACGGGCACGCCCATCGTCGCGGCCGCGAACCGCGTGCGCGACGGCGAGCCCAAGCAGATCAAGATCCTGCGCGAGATGGGCATTCCCGAGGCCGATGTCCCGAAGTTCGCGGACCCGTGGCACTGGGTCGCCTACTTCCCGCGCGAGTGGCGCGAGGACGTCGACCGCCTCGGCCTCCACGTCGACTGGTCGCGCGAGTTCCACACCACGGAGAAGAACCCGCACTACGACGCGTTCATCCGATGGCAGTTCCGGCGCCTCCGCGAGGGCGGCTACGTCGCGAAGGGCCGCCACCCCGTCATCTGGTGCCCGAAGGACCAGGCGCCCGTCGCGGACCACGACCGGGCCGAGGGCGAGGGCGAGACGCCGCAGGAGTTCGCGCTCGTCAAGCTCGCGCTCGCGGACGCGCCCGCGGGCCTTCCCGGATCGGGGCCCGTCCACCTCGTCGCCGCGACGCTCAGGCCCGAGACCATGTTCGGACAGACGAACCTCTGGGTGAACCCCGCGGTCCGCTACGCGGTCGCGTCCGTCGGCACGGAGCGCTGGATCGTCTCGAAGCCCGCCGCGGAACGCATGAAGCTCCAGTTCCCGGACCTGACCGTCCTCGACGGCGACGTCGCGGGCTCCGCGCTTGTGGGCCGACGCGTGCGCGCCCCCGCGCGCGACGCCGACGTGCCCGTCCTCCCCGCGACCTTCGTGCGCGAGGACCGCGGCACGGGCGTCGTCACGAGCGTCCCGAGCGACGCGCCCTTCGACTACGCGGCGTTGCGCGACCTCCAGCGCGAGCCGGCGAAGGCCGCGGGCGTCGACCCCGCGCGCCTCGCCGCGATCGCCCCGGTCGCGATCATCGACACGCCCGGCCTCGGCGACCTTCCCGGCGTCGCGCTCGTCGAGCGCGGAAACGTGCGCTCGCAGGCGGACACGGCGGCCCTGGACGCCGCGACGGACGAGGCCTACAAGGCGGGCTTCTACTCGGGCGTCCTCAAGGCCTCCTGCGGCCCGTTCGCGGGGCGCCCCGTGGCCGATGCGAAGGAGGAGGTCAAGGCGTGGCTCGTCGAGCGCGGCGAGGCGGCGGTCTACTACGAGCCCACGGGCCCCGTTGTCTGCCGGTGCCTCACGCCCGCGGTCGTGAAGATCGTCTCCGACCAGTGGTTCATGCGCTACAGCGACCCCGCGTGGAAGGCGAAGGTCCGCGAGGCCTTCGCCGCGATGCAGGTGCATCCCGAGCTCGCGCGCAAGCAGTTCGAGCACGTGATCGGATGGCTCAAGGACTGGGCCTGCGCGCGCGAGGGCGGCCTCGGCACGCGACTTCCCTGGGACGAGCGGTGGATCATCGAGAGCCTCAGCGACTCGACGATCTACATGGCCTACTATGCGATCGCGCCGCATCTCGAGCAGGGCACCGTCACGGGCGCCGCGGGCGAGCGGCCGGGCGTCGACCCCGCGGACCTCACGGACGCGTTCTTCGATTTCGTGCTCCTCGGCCGCGGCGACGCGCGCGCGGCCGCGAAGGGAACCGTGACGCCGGAGGTCGCGCGCGCGTGCCGCCGCGAGTTCGCTTACTGGTATCCGCTCGACTTCCGCAACTCGGGCAAGGACCTCCTCCAGAACCACCTCACGTTCTACGTCTTCAACCACGTCGCGATCTGGGACGACCCCGCGCTGTGGCCCCGGCAGGTGAGCGTGAACGGCTGGGTCACGGTCGACGGCGAGAAGATGTCGAAGAGCAAGGGCAACTTCGTCCTCCTCCGGCAGGCGCTCGACGCTTACGGCGCCTCCGCGACGCGCTTCGCGCTCGCCTACGCGGGCGAAGGCGTCGACGACGCGAACTTCGACCGCACCTTCGCCGAGACGGTCGCGAAGCGCCTCGAGGGCTGGTTCCGGACGATGACGGACGAGACGCCCGTCCGCTCCGACCCGCTCCCCATCGACGACTGGTTCCTGAGCATCCTCCATTCGACCGTCGCCGACGTCGGCCGAGCGATGGACGCGATCGAGCACCGCACGGCGCTCAAGCTCGCCTTCTTCGACCTCGACCGCGAATGGTCGTGGTACGTCCGCCGATCGGGGGGCGTCCCCCGCGCCGACGTCCTCGCGGAGTACCGCGACGTCGCGCACCGCCTCCTTGCGCCCTTCGTGCCGGCCCTCGCCTCCGAGGTTCGCGCCGTCCTCAAGCGCGAGGGCGACGCGATCGACGCGCCCTGGCCGATCCCCCGCGCGGAAGCAATCCGCCCCGACGCCGAGGCGGGCGAGCGCTTCGTGAGGAGCGTCATCGAGGACGTGCGCGAGATCCTGAAGGTGACGGGCATCGCGCCGAAGCGCCTCGCGCTCTACGTTGCCCCCGCATGGAAGCGCCGCATGGACGAGCTCGCCCGCGGGCTCGTCGCCGAGGGGCGGCTTGCGATGCCGGCCCTGATGGCGGCCGCCTCCAAGGACCCCGCCGTGAAGCCGCACGCGAAGGACGCGCCGAAGCTCGCGCAAGACCTCGTGAAGCGTTACCAGGGCGCGACCGTCCCGCCGCCCGCCTTCGACGAGGCCGCGGCGCTTTCGGGCGCGCGCGCCTTCCTCGAAGCCGAGTTCGGGGTCGCCGCGACGGTCCATGCGGCGGATGCGCCGGGACTCGAGGACCCCGCCGGCAAGGCCCGGCACGCCGCGCCGGGACGACCCGCCATCTACGTCGCGTGATCGACGATCGTGGGACCCCGGTTCCACGATCGACGTCGCGCGGGGGCGAAGGTACTTGCCGGTCGGCCGCCCCTTCCGCCTGACCGTCCGCGGGACGGGGGATGGCGATGGTCAACCACACCGATGCGGCGGCGAATGCGACGATGGATACGCCCTTCCTCGGCGCGCCCGGCGCCGAGGCGTGGCTTGCGCCCCTCGCGGTCGCTTTCGGCGGCCTCCTCGCCGGCGTGGTTCTCGCGCGCGTGCTCGTCGGGCTCGCGCGCAAAGGCGCCGAGCGGACCGAAACCGACCTCGACGACGTCCTCGTCGCCGCCCTCGGTCGACCCGTCGTCTGGCTCGTCACGCTCGGATCGCTCTCCGTCGCCGCCGGCCTCGCCCCGCTCGACGACGATGCGCTCGGCCCGACGCGGACCCTCCTTCGGCTCGCGAGCCTCGCGGTCCTCGGCATCGTCGGCGCGCGCGTCGTGCTCGCCATCCTCACCCGCGAGGCGAAGCGACGCCCGTCGCTTCGCGCCGTCGCGCCCCTGGTGCGGCGCGCCGTCGCGAGCGTCTTCGCGCTCGTCGTCCTCCTCATGGGCCTCGAGGCCCTCGGATACTCCATCACGCCCGTGCTCACGACGATGGGCCTCGCGGGCCTCGCGTTCGCGCTCGCGCTCCAGGACACGCTCGGGAACTTCTTCGCGGGCCTGCACCTCCAGGCCGACCGTCCGATCCGCGAAGGGGACTACATCAAGCTCGTCGAGGAGAACATCGAAGGCTACGTCGACCGCATCGGATGGCGCTCGACGCGCATCCGCCAGCTCGCAAACAACCTCGTCATCATCCCGAACTCGAAGCTCGCGGACGCGCTCGTCGTGAACTATTACCTCCCCGAGCCGCGCATGTCGCTCCTCATCCCCGTGAGCGTGCCGTACGGCGTCGACACGCGCCGGGTCGAGGCGCTCCTCGTCGACGAGGCGAAGCGGGCGGCGAAGGACGTGCCCGGGCTTCTCGAAACGCCCGAGCCCTTCGTCCGTTTCATTCCCGGCTACGGCGCGTCCTCCCTCGACTTCACGGTCATCTGCCAGGTTCGTGAATATGTCGATCAGTACCTTGCCCAGCACGAGCTGAGGCACCGCTTCCTCGGCCGCCTGGCGGCGGAAGGCATCTCGATGCCGTTCCCCACGCGGACCCTCCACGTGGTCGGCGCAGAGGCGCGCCCGCAGGCCGCCCTCGACGGCGAGGCGCGGCGCGTGCTCTGACCCTAGGCGTTAAGACCCCGATGAGCCTTGGCGACGCGCCCGGGCACGTAGTTCAGTCGGCTAGAACGCCGCTCTTACAAGGCGGAGGTCGCCCGTTCGATCCGGGCCGTGCCCATCCCGCGTGACCACGCACGCGACCTTCGCGCGTCACGGCTTCGGCGTCGATCCTTCGGCCGATGCGACCCAAGCCTTATTCCGATCCGGCGAGCCGGGCGATGCCGTGACGAGGACAAGGCTGCGTCGACTTCACCGCCGCGCGGAAGCGCCTCCCTGCCGGGGAGGCCGCTGACCATGTGCGGCATCATCGGCTACGTGGGCAACGAACGGGCGGCTCCGATCCTGCTTGCCGGCCTCGCGAGGCTCGAGTACCGCGGATACGACAGCGCGGGCGTCGCCGTCGCGACCCCGCAGGGCATCGTCACCGTCCGCTCGGTCGGCGCCGTTTCCAACCTCGCCGCCGCAGCGATCCCGGACGGGGCGTGCGGAATCGGACACACGCGCTGGGCGACGCACGGGCGGCCGAGCGAGGCGAACGCCCATCCCCATCGCGACTGCACCGGCGATTTCTCCATCGTCCACAACGGCATCATCGAGAACTTCGCCGAGCTCCGCGAGCGGCTCGCCGCGAAGGGACACGCGTTCACGAGCGAAACGGATACGGAGGTCCTGACGCACCTCGTCGAGGACGCCCATCAGGGCGACCTCCTCGAGGCCGTGCGCGAAGCGCTCCGATCCGTGAGGGGCTCGTACGCGATCGTGGTCATGTCGAAGCGCGATCCGGGACGGCTTGTTGCGACGCGGCACCAGTCGCCGCTTCTCATCGGACTCGCGGGTCACGGGCACGTGGTCGCCTCCGACGCGACGGCGGCGATCGGTCAGACGCGCGAGGTCGTCTATCTCGAAGACGGCGACGTCGCCGTCCTCACGAGGGACCGCTGCGAGATCACGGACCGGGCCGGACGGCCCCGCGAAGCCCGCGTCGTCGAGGTTCCATGGTCCCTCGAGCACGCCGAGAAGGGCGGGTTCGACCACTTCATGCTGAAGGAGATCCACGAGATCCCGCGCGCCCTCGGCGAGGCGCTGCGCGGACGGCTCCACAACGCGCCGCTCGACATCGAGGGACGGATCGGCGATGAGGACCTCGGCTCGGCCGAGCGCATCCTCGTTCTCGCGTGCGGAACCTCGTACCACGCGGGACTCATCGGGAAGACCCTGCTCGAGTCGCTCGCCGGGGTTCCCGTGGACGTCCAGCTCGCCTCGGAGTACCGCTACGCTCCGCCCCTTCGCGCCGAGCGCACGCTCGCGATCTGCGTATCTCAGTCGGGGGAAACGGCCGACACCCTCGAAGCGATGCGTCTCGCGTCGCGCCAGGGGCACCCGACGCTCGCGCTCACGAACGTCGTCGGCTCGACGATGACCCGCGAGGCCGACGGCGTCCTGCTCGTGCGCGCGGGCCCCGAGATGAGCGTCGCGGCGACGAAGACGTTCGCGACGACGAGCGCGGTCTTCTACCTGCTTGCGATCCGCATGGCCGCGCTCAGGGGCCGCCCGCTCCCGGAAGGGCTCGTCGCCGGCCTCGAGAAGCTTCCCGAGATCGCGCGCGAGGTGCTCGCCTCCGAATCGCACGTGAAGGCCCTCGCCGAGAAGTTCCTCGCGGAGGCGGAATGCGCGTTCTACGTCGGGCGCCAGGCCGCGCGGGGCGTGGCCCTCGAAGGGGCGCTGAAGCTCAAGGAGATCGCGTACCTCGCGGCCGAGGGCTACGCGGCGGGCGAGCTCAAGCACGGTCCGATCGCGCTCCTCGCCCCCGGGGTCCCGGTCGTCGCGTGCATCCCGCGCGACGCGACCTCCGGCATCATGCTCTCGAACATCCAGGAGGTCCGGGCCCGAGGCGCCCACGTTCTCGCCCTGTTCGACGTGGACGATCCCCGGGCCGAGCGCGCGGTCGAGGCGGCCATCCGCCTTCCCACGGCCCATCCGCTCCTCTATCCGATCACGGCGTCGATCGCGCTCCACCTGCTCGCGTACCACGCCGCGAACGCCCGGGGCTGCGAGATCGACCGTCCGCGCAACCTCGCGAAATCGGTCACGGTCGAGTGATCACGCCCGGGCGAGCACGCGGCTTTCCGCAAGCAGGGCGTCCGCGAGGAACTTCGCGGCCCAGTTCGGATACGCGTACGACTGGTAGGATCCCCAGTGCGGGTACGCGCCGGCGAGTCCCCCCCGGACGCCTTCGTCGCTGGACGTCGTGTCGTGGACCGCGAGGACCGCGTCGAGAAGGCGCGAGGCGCCCGCGAGGTATCGGCCGGGCAGTCCGTCCTCCTCCGCGATCCTCAGCCAGAGAAGGGCGATCTGGGCGGATCCGGTAAGACAGCTCCAGCGGTCGCCGCTTTGCCATGCCTCGTCGAGGCGTCCCGGCACGAGCCCCGGTGGCGCGCGGTTCCATCGCGGCGCGGCGAGATACCGCGCAAGGAGGGCGTCGGCGCCTCGACGCGCGGATTCGGCGAGGATGGAATCCTTGAGGACGACGCCCGTCTCGTGGAGACCTTCGAGCGTGTAGGCGAGGGTGTGCGTGAGAGGCGTGTCGCCCGTTCGGAAAGCGGCCTCGGAGAACCACCCGCTCGGGCGCTGCCGCGCCAGGGCCCACGCTGCGTGGCGGCGCGCGGCGTCGGCGTAGTCGCGCGTTTGCGTCGTCTGCGACAGGGCCGCGAGGGCCCAGGCGGTCCGGGTCTCGTACACGTGGGGAATGTCGTGGTATTCGTGCCGGCGCCAGGCGCCGTCGTCATCCTGGGCTCGAACGAGCCAGTCGCCCGCTCGCCGCGCGGCCTCGAGGAAAGCGGCGTCGCGCGTCTCGCGATGGGCCCGGACGAGACCCTGGAGGATCTGGCCCACGTCGAACACGACCGGCGGCCGCTCGGGATCGGTCCCGAATCCTCCCGGAAACGACCCGTCCGGCCGCTGGATCGAGACGAGCCACCGGGCCATGCGCGTCGCCCGCTCGGCCTCGGCCGCGCCGCCCGTCGCGTTCGCGAGGTCGTAGAACGTGCACACGATGTAGCCCGTGGTCTCGGGGTATGGCGGATACCAGCCCCGTCGGAGGCTGTATGCGGCGGAAACGCCGCCCCCCGAAACGTCCTGCGCTCGCGCAAGCCAGGCGATCGCGGCCGCGAGATGCTCCCGGCGCGTCCCGGGGGGACGCGGTCCGCGCGTCGCGGCCGCGAACGCGGAAGGCCTGAGCGCGCGCCACGACGAGAAGTTCCGCAGCATCCGCGCCGAGCGCGATTCGAAAGCGAGGCGTTCGACGAGCGATCTCACGCGCTCCCCTCCGCAAGGTCGACCATGACCGCGAGGAGCCGCGCCGCGACCGCGCTCCGGTCCCCGCGCTCCTCGACCCAGGCGCGTCCCCGCTTGCCCATCTCGGCGCGCCGGTTCTCGTCGTCGAGCAGCGACGCCATCGCGCGGGCGACCTCGTCGGCGTCGGCGTCCGGCACGAGGCCCGCGCGGGTCTCCTCCGCAAGGCGCCGGATCTCCCCGCGGCCGAGGCCGATGAACGGCACGCCGCAGGCCATCGCCTCGTAGGCCTTCGTCGGGATGGCGTAGTCGAGGCTCGCGCGGTCCCGGATGGGCGCGAGGGCCGCGACGCTCGACGCGACGAGCGTGGGGATCCCCTCGCGGGGAACAAGTCCGTGGAAGCGGACCCGTCCGGCGAGTCCGCGCGCCTTCGCGAGGGCCTCGAGCCGCACCCGTTCCTCGCCCTCGCCCGCGATGTCGAGCCGGACGTCGGGATACCGGTCGGCGATGCGGGCGAATCCCTCGATCATCGTGTCGAGATCCTGCGCGGGTCCGAGAAGCCCCGCGTAGACGAATCTGCGGCCCGTCGGGGCTCCCGGGGTGAAGCGGCGCGTGTCGACGCCGTTCGGCGCATCGAGCAGCTTTCCGGCGACATCGGGGTGACGCTCGACGAGCCTTTCGCCGAGCCGGGGCGTGACCACGGCGACGCGGTCGGCGGCCGCGAGCGCGCGGGCCTCGAGGCGTCGGGTCGCGCGCGTCGCAACGGCGTCCTCGCGCACGAAACCCAGGTCCACGGCCGCGTCCACCCAGAGGTCGCGGACGTCGAGGACGAGCGGCTTGCCGTGGAGCCGTTTCATGACGAGCCCTGCCCAGGCGGTGAAGACCGGAGGCATCGTCACGAACACCGCGTCGTAGCGGCGCCCCGCGACGAGCAGGCGCAGGGAGGCGTGGAGCGGGAAGCTGACGTAGCCCGCGACCCGGCTCGCGAAGCCCGCCTCGCGGCCGGGCTGCCACGCGGCGAGGTTCACGACCTCGACGCCGTTCAATGCGCGTCGACCAGAAAGCCGCCACGATCTCGGGAAGGCGCCGGGCGGGAAGGAGGGGTGCGGCGCGAGGACGGTCACGCGGGCGCCCGCTGCGGCCCATCGCTCGGCGAGGTCTGAAACGCGCGAGGCGCACCCCGTGCTTTCGGGCGCGTAGTAAGGCGAGACGACGAGGATCCTCGGTTGCGCCACGCGTCACACCACGTCAAGCCCGAAGCCTTCCGCGGTCCACGCCGGCCGATCGAGGAAGCCCCGCGTGTCGACGGCGCGCCGCGTCCTCATGGAAGCGGCGGCCCGGCGCGGGTCGAGGCGGCGGAACGCGTCGTGGTCGGTCGCGAGCACGATGCAGTCGGCGCCTTCCAGGGCCGCCTCGAGCGGCATCGTGGGCCATCGCTCGACGGGGACGTGGGGATCGACCGCGCGGATCTCGATGCCGGCGATCCGTTCGCCGAGGAGCCTGGCGATCGCGAGGCTCGGCGATTCGCGGATGTCGTCGACGTTCGCCTTGTAGGCCACGCCGAGGAGCGCGACCACGGGACGGTCGACGTCGCGCACCGCGGCGGCCACGAGATTCGCGACGTGGGAGGGCATCGCGTCGTTCACCTCGCGCGCGGCGCGCAGCACGCGCGCCCATGGCGCGGCCTCCACGAGGAACCACGGATCCACCGGAATGCAGTGCCCGCCGACGCCTGGGCCGGGAGCGTGGATGCGGACGCGCGGGTGGAGGTTCGCGATCGCGATGGCCTCGCGCGCGTCGATCCCGAGCGACCTCGCGACGAGCGCGATCTCGTTCGCGAAGGCGATGTTCACGTCGCGGAACGCGTTCTCGGCGAGCTTCACGAACTCGGCCGTCGTCGCGTCCGTTTCGATGATGTGGCCCTTGACGAACGTCGCGTAGAGCGCCGAGGCGTAGGCGGTCGCCTGGGGCGTGAGGCCGCCGACGACGCGGTGGTTCGACGCCATCTCGTGGAGCGTGTTGCCGGGTAGGACCGTCTCGGGGCAGTGGACGACGTGGAGGTCCCGCTTCGCGTCGAGACCGCTCGTCTCGAGGATGGGGGCGAATACGTTCGCGGTCGTTCCCGCGGGGACCGTGCTCTCGAGGATCACGAGGTCTCCCCGTCGGACGACCGGGGCGAGCGCCTTCGCGGCGGCCTCGACGTAGCTCAGGTCGGCCGTCTTCGTATGCTCCGAGAACGGCGTCGGCACGCACACGATGTGTGCGTCGGCGGGACCGAGCGTGTCCACGGGCTCGAGCCGACCCGAGGCGAGGGCCTGCCGCGTCGCGGCGAGGAGACCGGGTTCCTCGATGTGGATCTCGCCCGCGCGCAGCCGGTCGATGATCTTGCGGTTCACGTCGTAGCCTCGGACCGTATGGCCCGCCGCGGCCAGGATCGTGGCCGTCGGGAGGCCGATGTAGCCGAGCCCCAGCACCGAGATGGTCTTCGTCATCCTTCACGCTCCGGTTCCCGGCCTCGGCCGGGCAGGAGGACGGGGCTTGCTCGTGGCCCTTTCCCGTTTCTCGCACGAATCGCGGATTCGGCCCTTCGAGCGCTGACCCAGGATGCTCATGCAGGCGCGCTCGCGCGGCCCGCGAGGTTCCCCATGAACGGCCAGGCTGCACGGGAAGGGCTCATCGCCGACCCCGCCGCAAGAGCGCGGCTCGTGGTCGCGATTCCCGCCTACAACGAGGAGGTCGGCATCGGAAGCGTGGTCCTCAGGACCCGCGAGCACGCGCGCGACGTCGTCGTCGTCGACGACGGATCCACGGACGACACCGCGCGCGTCGCGGAGCTCGCGGGCGCGCGCGTCATCCGCCATGCCTCGAACGGCGGATACGGAGCCGCGTTGAGGACGATCTTCCGGACGGCCCGCAACGAGGGATGGGAGGCCCTTGCGATCCTGGATTCGGACGGCCAGCACGACCCCTCGGATCTTCCCGAGGTCGCAGGGCCTGTCCTTGCCGGCAAGGCGGATGTCTCGATCGGGTCGCGGTTCGTCGAAGCCGGGAGCGCGAGCGACGTCCCGGCGTACCGCAAGCTCGGCATCAAGGTGCTCACGAGCCTCGGCAACGTCGGCGCGAGGGGCGATGCCCGCGTCACCGACGGGCAAAGCGGGTTCCGTGCCTATTCCCGTCGGGCGATCGAGGCGATCGACCCCACGGACGACGACATGGGCATCAGCGCGGAGATCCTCTTCCAGGCGCGCAAGGCCGGCCTCGCGTTCGCCGAGGTGCCGATCCGCGTCCGGTACGACGTGGACGGGTCCTCGCAAAACCCCGTGAGGCACGGCCTCGGGGTCGTGCGGTCGATCGCCCGCTTCGCGGAGGTCGAGCACCCGTTCCTCGTGCTCGGGCTTCCGGGCCTCGCCCTCTTCCTGCTCGGTCTCCTCGTCGGGGCGAGCGAGCTTGCGGGCATCGAACGGGGAGACGCGAGCGCGCTTGCGATCGCGCTCGCCGCGGCCGTCGCCTTCACGGGATTCGCGCTCGGCCTCACGTCGCTCGTGCTGCACGCGTTCGTTTCGGCGACGCGGGGGCGTGCCGCTTGAGGACGACGCTCGTCACGGGATCGGCGGGTCAGCTCGGATCGTACGTCGTCGACATGCTCTGCGAGCGCGGCCGACCCGTCCTGGGCCTGGACCGCAGGCCTTCGCGGTGGACGAACATCGTCGCCGACGTGCGCACGCACGGCGCCGCGCCCGCGGGCGTCGGAGCGATCGTCCACTGCGCGGCGCAGGTGAGCGTTCCCCTTTCGGTGGCGTCGCCCCGCGAGGACGCGGCGGAGAACGTGGACGGAACGCTCGCGATGCTCGAGGCGGCGAGGAGCTTCGACGCCCGATTCGTCTTCATCTCCTCCGCGGCGGTCTACGGGGACCCTTCGAAGACGCCCATCCGCGAGGATTCCCCGGTCGAGCCCGTGAATCCCTACGGCTTGTCGAAGGCCGTGGGCGAGCGCTACACGAACCTGTACGCGCGCCTCTACGGGCTCGAGACCGTGATCCTGCGGCCCTTCAACGTCTTCAGCCCGCGCGCGGATCCGTCGAGCCCCTACTCGGGCGTCGTGACGCAATTCGTCCGCGCCGTCTCCGAAGGAAGGCCCCCCGTCCTCCACGGCGGCGGCCTCGCCACGCGCGACTTCGTGCACGCGACGGACGTCTCGCGCGCGGTCCTCCTCGCGCTCTCGGAAGACCGAGCGAAGGGGGGAACCTTCAACGTCGGGACCGGGCGGCCGACGAGCATCCGCGACCTCGCGGCGCTCGTCGTGAAGCTCGCGGGGTCGGCGGTGAGACCCGTCGACGGCGAAGCACGGAGGGGCGACATCGCGGCAAGCGTCGCGGACGTGTCCCGCCTCGTCGCGCTCGGACACCGTCCCGCGACGGACCTCCCGCGACAGCTCGGCGAGATCGTGGCGCAAGGGGCGATCCCGTGAAGGTTGCGGTCGTCCTCGGGACGCGGCCCGAGATCGTCAAGATGAGCCCCGTGATCCGCGCGCTCGACCGGCGCGGCGTCGAGCACGACGTCATCCACACGGGGCAGCACTACTCGCGCGAGATGGACGCGGTCTTCTTCGAGACGCTCGCGCTTGCGCCGCCCGCCTTCAATCTGGAGGTCGGCTCCGGAAGCCACGGGGCGCAGACGGGCCGCATCCTCGCGGGCGTCGAGGAGGCGCTTCGCGCTTCGTCCCCGGACGTCGTCCTCGTCCAGGGCGACACCAACACCGTCGTCGCCGGGGCGCTTGCCGCCTCGAAGCTCGGGATCCGGGTCGGGCACGTCGAGGCCGGCCTCCGGAGCTTCGACCGCTCGATGCCGGAGGAGATCAACCGGGTCGTCGCGGATCACGTCGCCGACCTCTTGTTCGCGCCCACGGCCGCGTGCGCCGCGACGCTCGCCCGCGAGGGCATCCCGGCGACGCGCGTGCACGTCACCGGCAACACGGTGGTCGACGCCGTTTTCGCGCACCGCGACCTCGCGGCCGCGCGGTCGACGGTCCTTGCGGAACTCGGCGTCGCGCCCGGGGGGTACCTCCTGCTCACGGCGCATCGCCAGGAGAACGTGGACGACGCCCGGCGCTTCGCGGGCATCCTCGCGGGAGCCGCCGCGGCGGGCGAGGCCCTCGGGGCCCCGGTCCTCTACCCGATCCATCCCCGCTCGCGCAAGATGCTCGCGCGGCATGGGCTCGACGCGCGCAGCGTGCGGCTCGTGGACCCCCTCGACTTCCTCGGCTTCCTCGCCCTCGAATCCCGCGCCCGCCTCGTCCTTACGGACTCGGGCGGCGTCCAGGAGGAGGCGTGCGTGCTCGGCGTGCCGTGCGTGACGCTTCGGGACAACACCGAGCGTCCCGAGACGATCGACGTGGGCGCGAACCGGCTCTCGGGCGTCGATCCGGCGTCGATCCAACGCGCGGTTCTCGAAGCGGACGCCGCCTTGCGCGCGTGGACGAATCCCTTCGGCGACGGGCGCGCGGGAGAGCGCATCGTCGACCTCGCGCTCGCGTCCCCGCCTTCCCGGGCGCCCGGTCTCGGGGGGCGCGCCTCGGCATGAACGTGGTCATGCTGCGGGGAACGCTCGCGGACGCCGACGCGCGGCTCTCGAAGGAGCGGAGGGCCCTCGAGCGCGCGGGCCACGACGTCCACGTGATCGATTGGGACTTCAGCGGCGCGGGAAGCGGGCCGGGCATCGGCGTCACGCGGTACGCGCGCCGCGTCGCGCGCGGGACGTGGGCTCTCGCGCCGGCGCTCCCAGGATGGTGGCGCTTCATCCGGCGCGCGCTTGCGACGCGCGATTGGGACGTCGTCCACGCCTGCGACCTCGATACGCTGCCCGCGGCCGTCGCCGCGGCGCGGCGATCGGAAGGCCTCGTCGTCCACGACGTCTTCGATTACTACCCCGACATGCTCGCAGGTCAGGTCCCCCGCGTCGCGGACCTCGCGATGCGCGCGTGGTACCGGCGGCTCCTCGCGCGCGTCGACGGCCTCGTCATCGCCGACGAGGCGCGGGCCTTCCAGGTCGCTCCCCGCACACCCGACGCGGTGGTGATGAACACGCCCGAGGATCTCGGCCCTCCGGGACCTCCCCGGCGGCGGGACGGCCCGCTGCGCGTCTTCTACGCGGGGGCCCTCGTGCGCGCGAGGGGTCTTTTCACGCTTCTCGATGCGGTCGCCTCACGGGCGGACGTCGATCTCGTCCTCGCCGGCTACGGTCGCGACGAACGCGCGGTCGAAGCGCGGGCGTCCTCGCTTCCGAACGCCCGCTTTCTCGGCAGGATTCCGTACGAGGAGGTCCTCGACCAGAGCCGCGCGGCGGATGTCCTCGTCGCGTTCTACGATCCCGCGAGCCCGAACAACCGTCTTGCGAGCCCCAACAAGCTCTACGAGGCGATGATGCTCGGCAAGCCCCTCGTGACGAACGACGGCACGCTCGCGGCCGCGCGGGTCCGGCACCACGACGCGGGTCTCGTCGTCCCGTTCGGCGACGCGGCCTCCCTCGGCGCGGCCCTGGATCGGCTGATGCGTGACCCCTCGCGCGCGGGCGAGCTCGGAACGAACGGGAGGCGCGCATACGAAAAGGCGTATGCATGGTCGACCATGGAGGCCCGGCTCGTCGACCTCTACGCGCGGCTCGAGGGCGCGTGAAGCGCGCCCGGCCGTGTGTCACAATGCTTTTTCCCTCTGAAACGCGCGGCGGACGGCATGCGTGAGGAGACCGTGCACCTCAACGGCCGCGAGGAAGGCGAGAAGGCCGTCGTTCCCGACGATCCGTTCGTGACCCGGCCATTTCTCGAAGCCGCAAGCCTCCTTCCGCCGGGTCGCGGAAGGGGTTTCACCTTGTCGGCGCGAGCCGGCGCCGCGACGCACCATTGGGGCGTCGTTGAAATGTCGCGTTTCGGCCTCAAGGCCGCCGTGGCCTGGGCCGCCCCCTCGGGGCCCCCGGGGTCGGGCCGCGCCGCGGTGTGGCCCTCGCTGCTCAGCGCCGTCGCGGACCGCGGCCATGCCGTGCTGCGCATGGGGAGCCATTCGACGGTGCGGCTCGGCGCGGCCGACCTCGCAAGCATCCGGAGCTTTGCGGCCGAAGCGGGATGGCGGCTTCGGACCTCGCCCTTCGGAACCTACGTCATTGATCTCCGGATCCCCGAGGAGAAAAGGGCAACCCTCCTCGAGCGCAACCATCGGCAGGCTGTTCGCAAGACGGACAAGGCCGGAATGGCGCTTGCGCGCCTCGACAGAGCAAGCCTCCGCGAGTTCATGCGCGTGAGCGACGAAACCTACCGTCGCCAGGGGCTCGAGCCGCATCCTCGCCGCTATTTCGAGGCGCTCATCGACCAGCCTCGATCCTTCCGGTTCTACGCGGCGATCGATCGCGAGGGGCGCCATCACGCGAACGCCGTCATCGCGGTCCGCGGCGCCCACGGCATCTATCTTCACGGCGGGTCGGGCCATCGCGACGTGCCAGGCGCGGGCGTCTGGCTCCATTGGCGCATCGCGAACGACCTCGCGGAGAGCGGATTCACGGCGTACGACCTCGGCGGCGTGGACGTGACCGAAGCCGAAGGGAAGGCCGCCGGGATCAGGGCCTTCAAGGCCCGGTTCGGCGGCGTTTTCGAGCGCTATGAGGCGCTCGACGTCGTCTTCCGCCCGCGCCTCGATTCAGCCCTGAGGCACGCGCTCGCCCTCGCCCGGCGCCTGCGCCTCGTCTGATCAGCATTCGAGGACAACCTGGTTGCGCGCACTCGCATAGACGACCCGGGGTTCGGCGACGGTCCATGCGGCGCCGGGGTCGCGCAGGCACAGGATTCCCCGCGGTCCCTGCTCGATGAGCTCGGACGGGAGACGGTCCGCCACCGCTTGCCGGTCGAGCGTCCGGACGTGGTCGATCGCGACCTTCGGATCCTGGTGGAAATAGTCCACGAACGCGCGCGTCACCCGGAAATCGCGGCCCGCGGCGGCCACGATGGACCAGTCGCGGAAAGCGCGGTCCTCCTCGTCGAAGCCGTACCGCGCGAACACCGGGCCGTCGTCGCCCATGTTCGTCGAAAACGCCACGCCGTCGAGCGCGAGGAAGGGAAGACCCATCTGGCTCGCGGCCACGAGCACGGAGCCCGCGAGCAGGGCCTTCGACGCCCACGCGGCCTCGCGGTTCCGGGACCGTTTCATGGGCCCGCTCACGCCCCACCAGAGGGTGGCGAGCGAGGCTGAGAGGACGAGCGCGATGGCGAAAAGGCGGTTCGCGTCGAGCGTGGTGGGGACGAGGAAGCCGACCGCGGTGAGGCCGAGGGCGACGGTCTGGGTCGCGAAGAGGCGCAGCCGCCCCGAGGCCACCCGCCGGCCCCGGTAGATGTCGAGCGCCTGCCGGATCCATCCCGCCGCGATGGCCGAGGCGACGACGAGGAGCGAGATCCGGATCGACCAGTAGCCGAGGCTGCCGCCGCGCCCGAGGGTCTCAGCGAGCGTCTCGCCGCTTCGCCTGAAATCCTCGCCCGCGAGCTTGCGCGCGATCGCCTCGATGGGGTACGTCGCGGAATTGACGAGCATGTCGAACACGTAGGGGATGGCGGCGTACCACGCGACGAAGATGACGCAACCCACGAGGAGGAGCAGACCCAGCCGGAAGCTCGGCACGGTCGTCACGAGCCCGGCCCGCCGCCACTTCCAGAAGTAGGCCCATTCTGCGGCCCAGGCGACGCCGAGCGTGAGGAGGACGAGCACGCTCGTGGTGTAATGGGTGAACACGAGCGCGACGACGAGCGTGGCGCCGAGCACGAGCGTGCGGGTCTCGCTCAGCGGGCGGCTCGTCACGACGTAGAGGAGCGCGAGGGCGATGAGCATCGAGATCGAGGCTTTGGCGATCTGGGCCGTGCTTTCCCAGAAGGAGAGCGCCGAAACCGCGATGAAGACCGCGGCGAAGGCGCGGCGAGGATTCACGGCCCGTTCGAAGACGAGGAAAAGAGGTATCGAGACGGCGGCAAGCATCGCCGGATAGGCGTATTTCAGGATCGTGTGCGCATCGAGACCCGTGAGGCCCGTGAACATGCGCGTGCCGACGATGAGCCACACGGAGCTGAAGCTGATCTCCGGCAGGTCGAGGGGATCCCAGTGATAGGCATCGCCGAAGTGGACGACCGCGCGGAATTCGCGGTGGACGTCGCTTCCCATGAGGTTGTCCGTGCGCGCGGTGAAGCCCGCGACCGCGAAGAGGGCCCATGCGAAGAGGAAGAGAACGAGCACGCCGGCCCGCTGCTCGTTCGCGTTCACGTAGAGGGCTGCGAAGAGGGCGAGGCCGATGATCGTCGCCACGATCTGACCCTCCCGAGCCCCCGTCTTCTCGATGAGCAGGATTCCGACGAGGCCGGAAACGGCGAAGAGGACGACGAGCGCGGTCGAGACCCCGGGGTGGTAGGCGAGGGCCGCGGCCTTCTGGACGAGGCCGGATCGGTCGAGCCGCGAGGCCCACGACGGCGCGACGCGCTCGAAGACGGCGCCCGTCACGTCTGCGGCCTCCTGACGACGGCCGCGAGCGAGCGGCGGGCCCGGCCCCATTCGTCGCGGCGCACCTCGCCCGCAAGCAGCACGGCGGCCGCGAAGGTGGCAAAGGCCGCGGCGATCGCGGCCGATCCGGCCGCGAGGTGGCCCGCGCTCGCGAACGCGCCGGCCGCGCCCAGGCCGGCAAGGGCCGCAAGGCCCCCGGCGGCCGCGACGTTCGCGGCTGTCCTCCAGGGAAAGCGCCAGCGGATCGAGGATCCGGGCACGATGCCGACGAGGATCGGATAGAGCCAGAAGGCGATGCACGAGGCGATGGCGGCGCCGAGGAAGCCGTGCGAGGGAACGAGGAGCGCGGCAAGGACGAGGTTCGCCGCGACGCAGGTTCCGAGGATCGCGAACACGACGCCCGTGCGGCGCTCGATCTCGAAGCGCTTGTTGCCGAAGAGCCCGAGGTTCCAGCCGATGAAACCCGCGGCGATCCAGGGCACCACGACGTGACCGTCGCGGAACTCGGCGCCGAGGAGGACCGCCGAGAGGGCCGGCGCCGCGACGGCGACGCCGATCGCGACGGGCGTCGTGATCAGGAGGAAGTAGCGCGTGAAGCGCTGGATGAGGCTTTCGAGCTCTTCGCGGTTCTCGGTCTCCCCCGCCCTCACGAGGATCGGCTGGGCGGCCATGAGGAGGGGCGCGAGCGACAATGTCACGAGCTCGGGCAGGGCCTGGTATCCGGCGTGGAAGAGGCCGACCTCGGCCGCGCCCCGATGATATTGGATCACGAGACGGTCGACCGCGGCGAACGCCTGCTCGCCGAGGAACCACCCGGCGAGCGGGAAGGCGTAGACGAAGGCGGCCCGCGTGTAGTCGAGGCTTCCTCGGGCCGCCCCGAACGGCCTCAGGAGGCCGGCCTTCCAGGCCCCGAAGGGGAGGGGGAGGAGGAGCGCCACGAGGAGGGCGACGAGGAGGGCCTCGACGTCGGCGCGCCAGTAGATCAGGAGAGCGAGGCCGAACGCGAGCGTGAGGACGCCGCGCGCGATCTCCATGAGCGAGTACGACCAGGAGGCGAGGCGCGCCATGAGGACGAACTGCACATTGTAGAACGCGACGACCGCGACGAGGATCGCAATCGCGAGGCCGAAGAGGCGCGCGTAGGGTCCGAGCGCGCCGCCGGCCGTCGCGTATAAAGCGCCGGCGATCGCGACGAGCACGACGAGCGTCGCCGCGATCGCGGTCGCATGGTGCGCAAGGAAGGTCGCGGCCTCGCCGCGTCGCTCGTAAGCCGGATAGAACCTCAGCGCCGCCTGCTGGGTCCAGCCGCTCGAGGCGGCCGCGACGAGGAGCACGACGTTGACGAGGAGTCCATATTGCCCGAGCGCCTCGCGCGAGAGGAGACGCGTCGCCGCGAGGAGGATGACGAGCCCGACCATCGCGGGAAGACCCCGCGCGAGCGCGTAGGCGAACGTGTCCTTCGCGAGCTGCTGCCCGTGGTTGAGCGGGCGCGGACCGGCTTCGACGGGGTCCCCGCTCACGGCGACACCTCGATGAAGACCGTTCCCCGTCCGTTCGGATGCGTGGCGGGTGTCGTGCCGTCGAGCAGGGCCGTGAGGCGATAGGCTCCGGGTTTCGCGGGCGAGAAGACCACGGTGGCGCTCCAGGGCTCGCCCGGCGTCAGGTCGAAGCGCCAGCGGTCGAGGATCATGACCTCGGCGGGCGTGAAGCCCCCGGAGGTGAGGTTGCCACGCTCCGCGAAGAGGATGAGGTCGACGGCGACGCTCGCCGAGGACGCGGGCATGGCGGCCGCCGTGAGGACGACGGGACGGCCGACGAGGGTCGACGCGCTCGAGGCGGAAAGGCCCACCACGACCTCGGAGGAGAGGGGCGGTCGGGCGTCGAACCAGAAGCTCAGCCGTCGCTCCTCGATGCCGGGCGCAAAGAGGACGAGCCCGAAACGGTGGAGCCCACCGTCCGCGGCGGGCACCTCGAGATCGAAGGATTCCCGGCTTCCGGCGCTCACGGGAACCTCGAAGGAGCGCGCCTCAACCGTCGATTGCGGGACGAACCGGGCGCCGGGCCCGTCGTGCGACCATGCGCCGCGCTCGAGCGCGTAGTCGATGGTGTAGACGAGGTCGACGCCCTCCTGGTTCGCGACGACGGCCCGGAAGCGGGCGGCGCTTCCGGCCTCGACCGAGGTGACGTAGGCGGCCGAGCGGCCGTATTCGTCCAGAAGCTCGAAGGACGTGTAGCGGGCGGGCGGCTTCTCGATCGAGGCGAGGTGCGCGGCGGCGCCGACCCCGGCGAGGACGAGGAGCCCCACGACGGCGAGCGTCGCTCCGGCCGGAAGCTTCGCGGCGTGCCGCGAGGCCAGCCGCGCGTTCGCGAAGGGGTCGAACCGGTCGGCGGGTGCGAGTCGCAGCCTCCGGGTGCCGCCCGCGATCGCAAGAAGCAGGGTGATGGCGAAGAGCGAGACCGCGACGGATCGCGGCGCAAGGCCCGTGGGCGTCGTGTTCGTCGCGACCCCCAAAATGGGGACGAGGCCGACGCCCGCCCCGAGCGCGAGCGCGAAGCGCTCGAGTCCCGTGAGGCCGAGCGGGGTCAGCCCGTCTTTCGCCTGGGCGCGGCGCCGTTCGGGAAAAAGCGCCGCAACGAGCGCGTATCCTGGGGCGAAGAGCAGGAGGAAGGTTCCGGCGGGCACGCGCAGGAGGGGGGGCGCCTCGAACCAGACGGCCGCGGTCGAGACGAGAGCCGCGACAGCAAGGCCGACGAGGTCGAAGATCGACCCGAGCGAGGGAGGGCCGGTGTCGTCCCCGCGCTGGCTCTGCATCGGTCCGGCCGACCGCTCAACGCTCTTTCCGGTTTGTGATACAGGGTTCGACACGAGTCCCCGATCGAGGCGAGAAAGAGGGAGGGCGGGACGCGGCCGCCGGGCCGCGTCCCGTGACGCCTCAGGGCCACGTCATGGCGGGCGACGTGACGACGCTCCCGTCGGTCGCCTTGACGACGAACTTCACCGAGGCGCCGTTCGGGACGTAAAACGACTTCGCCCACGTCCCGTAGCTCGTCGCCGAAAGGGCGACCGGAGCGCCGTTGTTCACGACGGCCTCGACGCTCGCAAGCGTCTTGGTGGCGTCGACGCGAACCTCGACCCACCAGTTGTTCGCCGCGTGCTTGTGCACGGTGGCCGAGAAGGTGCCGGGCGCGGGAAGCGACGGCGCGCTCGTCAACCTGGCGTCGGGCCACGTGTACCAGCCGCTCGTGGCCGACTTGCCGTCGGGCGCGTACGCCGTGAAGCGGACGAGGCTCCCCGTTTCGACGTAGAACGAGAGACCCCATCCCGTCCAACCGAGGTGGTTGAGCGCGCGCGGGGGCGCGCCGTTCACGCTCACCTCGACGCGCGCCGGCCAGCCGCCGAGCACGTCCGTCGAGACCCACCAGTTGTTGCCTCTCGGCGCGAAGGTGACCGGGTAGGTCGAGGGCGATGGCGAGGGCGAGGTGGGT
>Ga0247719_1000297_pt1 | contig 33569 bp, 23 predicted proteins | sample 41E_DmetaG_FD_189046 | JGI IMG/M metagenome (GOLD analysis project Ga0247719, IMG submission 189046) | Soil microbial communities from hillslope of Landscape Evolution Observatory, University of Arizona, Oracle, AZ, United States - 4-1-E_D | ecosystem: Engineered > Artificial ecosystem >...
CGGTGCCGCCGACCGGACGGACCTGAAGAACGAAGAGCCCGGAAAGAGCGGGCTCAGAAAGGAACTCACAGACGATGAGGCGGGAGAGCTGTGCCCAGTTGACAGAAGACAGCCATATCAACGTTGCCGCTTCAGCCGCGGCGGCTCGGGATCGCATCGGCCGCCGCCGGCTGCAAGCGGACGTTAGCCTGCGTCGCGGATTACAACGAGTCCTGTTCTCGCCGCCAAGTGGCAAAGTCGCGCGCGCCATGCACAAAGGCAACGACGACTACGCGCTCTTGTTCGACTCGGTACATCAGGCGATATCGGAACACGACGATTTCGCGGATCGCCGGATCGTTCATCTCGGGAACGACTCGACCACGTTCCGACAATGTTGCCAAGCTGCCGGCGGCCTCGATGGCTGCTTCGAGAACATGCCCGGCGCCCTGCCGCGAATCCTGCGCGATGTACGTGATGATCTCGTCGAGCGCGTCTCGGGCGGATTCGGCCCAGATTACCTGGCGGACCCGAGCAGCCATTTCCGACGCAGTTCAGCGGCCACTTCGTCGTGCGGCATCACTCGGCCGGCCTCAGCATCCGAAAGCCCCTTACCGACCGCCTGAACCACGTACAGGTGGTACAGGACGTCGTCGAGACTGCAGTCGTCGGGCAAGCGATCGAGCAGCGCGCGCACGGTTTCTTTGGCAGTCATGGCGGCCTTTCTGGGAACAAGACCAGTATACGGCGTGTCCGACCTGACCTCCGCTGGCGCGGCTTCAACCGCATCGTGTCGGGAACGTCGGCGCCGCCGGCGTCGCCGTTTCGGTCACTTTCGGCCGCACATCGGTTCGGAAGCCCGAGACTGCGGGACTGGGCTCAAGCCGCCACCTCCGGCCGCATGCAGATCAATCTTCCTTCTCGATCAACCAGCAAGCTAACGGTCGCGATGAGCCGCGGCGCGCCAGCGCCAAGTCGGCGCCGCCGGCTCCATTGCGATGTTATGCCGCTCCGGAGATCGGTCGCTTTTTAGCGGCCTCCAGTCAGCCGAAGGGATGCAAGGGCTGCTGGGACCTGTTGCGACTGAAAATCAATCTCGCGAGGACCCACATCAGCCACCTGAAGCTTCCACCGGGAGTCGAATGCGTCAAACTTCAGCAGGGCTCGAAACCGTCGGTCACTGAAGGTCGGCTCTCCGGCGGCAGCTAGAACGTCGCGAAACTCTGGCTTGATATCGAACACATGCGTGCCCTGCACGATCCTGAATCGCTCACCGTTGACTTCTAGAGGTTCATTCGAAACGATCGCGGAGATGCGATGACCGCCAATGACGAACGTCACCAAATCACAGCCGCTTACCTTGTGAACAGACCCAAGCGCCTGGCCTTTAGGCGTAAGACCTACTGTCGCAGTGCGTTGCACCCCGGCTTGTGTCAAGGCCAAGAAGTCGCCCCATCCAGTGAAGCTTCCGGAGAGGTCTCGCTCGTCGAACAGGGCGAGAAGTCCGCCGTCCGCCATCGCTCGGTACAGCGGATATCGATTCAACGCCGTGTAGCAGGGGCCAGAGTACCGTAGTTGCTCTTCGATTTGCGCGCGCACCTCGTCCAGACTCTGCTTCAAGGCGGGCCGCTTCTCGAGCACCTTGATGAGGTGGTATCCGAAAGATGTCTTCACGGGGTCGCTCACCTGCCCAGGCTCGAGCGCGAACGCCGGCTGCTCGAATTCCGGCACCATCTGCCCTCGGCCAAAGAAGTCGAGGTCGCCTCCTCGCGCCTTGTTGCTGTCGTCATCGGAGTACTGCTTGGCGAGCGCGGCGAAGTCCGTTCCGGTCTTCGCCTTCTGGGCCAGATCCTCCGCGAGCTTGCGTATCGTGACGTCGTCTTTGCCGTCCGTCTTCAGGAGGATGTGCTGCGCGCGCACCTGTTCCGGAGTAGAAAATAACTCCAGATTGGTTTCGTAGTAATGCTCCACATCTTTCGGCCCAACAGGCTTGCTGTCCCGGATTCCCTCAACATTGCCGCGGCGGAACTGAAGGGCGCCGAAGATGATTACGCGCACTTCTTGTTGCCACGCCGACTGGAGTACGTCAGCCGCGTCACGGTCACTCAGCGTCGCCGGGCCAGACGAGCACCCTCCCGCCAGGAGCGCGCCGCAGAACCACAGAGCGAGCCATTTAGAATTAGACATCGGTATCTCCTCAGCAAGTCACTGCTCGCACTCTCAACGACTCTTGTCGGCAACGATATGGCTGCATAACGTTCGCAATCAGCCGCGAGCGGCGCGGCCGACCGCCCAATTGAGAACAGACGCCTGCACCGCCCACCGCAGCGCAGTCGCCGACGCCCACGAGATTGAGCCAACACTGGTGATGCGCCGCTCGACGGCTGGATTGCGTTGTTAGACGGTCGGCCGATCCCCGGCGCCCCTGATCGCCCCGCCGCTCGCTGCGGCCAGATGCGAACCGCACGCAGCTCCGATCACCCCAGCTGACCGGACCAGAGCGGCTGCCGCGCAATGCGTCGTTGCACAACCGCCCCCGCACGCCGCGCGTGCCCGGAACTCACCACGCCCGACCATGATGACTGACGTCGCCTCCGTCGGCGCGAGCCGTTGCTGGCCGGAGATGCCGGCGCCGCGCGGCGAGCCAGCCAGAGGCTCGCGCTGCGGAGGTCAGGGCCCTCACGGCGGGCGTCATTCAGCCGCGCGCCCCTACGCCCCCGCCGCGAAGTACCGAGGAAGCAACGCCCCCCGCGCGTGCCAGCTGCGCGAACGAGCAGCCAAGAGTTCTTGGTCTTGTCCGTCTAACGTGTACGTTTCAGCCGCGGCGGCTCATGACCGCACCAGCCGCCGTCGGCTGCAAACGTCTGTTAGCCGGCTCAGCGCCACGAGCGCTGCGACTCCTCGACAGCGCTGCGCGGACGCGTCTGAGTTCGCGTTCCTCGGCACGCCTGCCCTCTCTATGCGCGTAGTGCAGTGTGCGGATGACTGAGACCTCTGGCATGAGCGCGGCGATGGCACCTGCGAACCGGTGCGTCTGGCGTCCGCATGCCAGGATGACATCGGGGGCGAGCAACCGGAGAAGTTCGGAGGTATGGAGCTGAAAGCAGCGGCCCAACACCGTCTGAGGATACTTATTACCTCTCGTCGCACACCAAGCAACGTTAACGAACGCGATCTCGTTGATATTAAGGCCAAGACCGCGCACATAGAATTCGCCAAATCGCCCCGCTGGGCGCCCCCACGACGGCATCACCTGCCGCTGTCCCGCCAATATTGTGTCGAGCTTCCGCACGCCTGCCCGGAATTCTTGGATACGTTCTAGAAATCCTCGCGCGCCTCCGTCATCACGGCTTTGACCCGGGTTGAGCAGCAGCACAACTACCCGCATCCGGCTCGCCCAGTATCCCGGCCCGACCGAGCGCGGCTGAGCGACGTTAATTGTCGGTTCCACAACCTCGCGCAGATCGAAGCACTGACGGCAATCCAGAGCGCGTCTGGTGAGTTGCTCGAACTTGGCCTTAGGAAATCGCATATGGCTTGTCCGGCTAACGTCTTGCCGCTCAGCCGCGAGCGGCGCTCACCACCGCTTCGGTACCTCACCTAGCCGTGGCGCGCCGCTCGTCGGCTGCAGCGGCATGTTAGGCCGTTCGTTCAATCGGGCGACGGCCGTGCAAACCGCGCTCGAAGCTCCTTGAGACGCATCCTGGTCCCCAGCGCATTCATGCCATCGCCCCGCGCAATTCCCTCGAGAGTCTCGAACGCTCGATCAACGACGTCGGGCGGCGCATCCATCACTTCAAGGATGTGAAATCCCGCCCACCCATTAACGCCATTTCTCGACTCGTCGAGCAAGGCGCTGAAGGCACGGATGTACTCCGAGCCGCCCTGCCCGATCATTGTCGCAAGCCGACGCAACTCGTCTGCTGCTCGGTTGCCGCGGACCAGCGCAGACCGTTTGGTAACCTCTCTTTGGGCCGCCCAGTGTTCGGCAGCCGCAAGCAGGTACTGCCCGATCAGTTCCTCGGCTTTCATCGCAATACGGTAACGGCCTAACGTGTAGTAACCCGCAAGACCGGACGTCCTCTGCAGCCTAATCCGATAGGCCGGCAGAGAGACTGCGCCGCCAACTCCCGGCGCCACAGTGGAATCCGACGCTGCCTGCCCAACGGCCGTCGCGATTAGGCCGGTCTGTGTATCCAGATAGGCTGCATTGTCCACGGTTCACCGGAGCTCGTCAAACGGACTCCTGACGCCCAGCCCGCTCCGATTCAGGACATGCGTGTAGATCATCGTCGTGCTGACGTCCCGGTGCCCGAGCAGCTCCTGGATCGTCCGGATGTCGTACCCCGCCTCGAGCAGGTGGGTCGCGAACGAGTGCCGGAGCGTGTGGCAGCTCGCCCGCTTCGTCAGACCCGCCCGCGCCGCGGCGGCCTTCACCGCGCGCTGGAGCACCGACTCGTGCAGATGATGCCGGCGCCGTTCCCCCGTCGCCGGATCCGCGTAGATCCGCGTAGCCGGAAATAGCCACTGCCAGCCGAATTCGCGGCTCGCGTTCGGGTACTTCCGATCGAGGGCGTCCGGCAGCCAGACCCGGCCGCCGCCCGCGGCGAGGTCCGCCTCGTGGAGCCGCCGCGCGCGTGTGATCTGCGCGGTCAGCGGCTCCACGAGCCGAGCCGGGACTACAGTGACACGGTCCTTGCGTCCCTTCCCATCGCGAACGCGAAGCTCACGTTTCGCGAGCTCCACGTCCTTGACGCGGAGCTCTGCGCACTCGAGGAGCCGCAGCCCGGCCCCATACATGAGCGACGCCATGAGCCACTCGGTTCCACTCAGCTCGGCGAGCAGGCGGCGCACTTCGTCGGAGGTGAGGACGACCGGGAGGCGTACGGGCCGGCGCGCTCGCACCAGACCCGCGAGCCAGTCGAGTTGCGCGCCCAACACCTCGGTGTACAAGAAGATGAGCGCGCTCAGGGCTTGGTTCTGCGTGGACGCGGCCACGCGCCCCTCGATGGCCAGCGACGACAGGAACGCCGTCACCTCGGCCTCCCCCAACTCACGCGGGTGTCGCCCCCGGTGGAACCGCACGAACCGCCGGATCCAGCCGACGTACGCCTCCTCGGTCCGCGGCGAGTAGTGTTTCGCGCGAATTCTTGCCCGCACGACGTCGAGCAGCCGCGGTCGGCGAGAGCCCGGAGCGTCCTCTGTCATGGCGTCGGTCGGCAGTGCCAAGGCGGTGCCATGGCTGGGAGCCTCGAATTTCGCCGTGATCGAGCCATCTGTGCCCGCGGGTAGGCTGGTTCTGCACCTGCATAGTGGTCGGCGCAGTGCAGAATCTGCGCGCCGCGGCGACTCGCGGTGCGGAACTCGCGCCCCGAAGGGCGCGTGGCAGCTCAGGCCCGCGCGGCTGCACGCCTGTCTGATGACCTGGCTGACCTGTGAGGTGTGGGGCGCGTGTGCGAGCGGAGCGTTGGGATTCGGAAGTTAGGAGTTGGAAGTTAGGAGTTGGGACTTGGCAGTCGTCAGCCGACTGCCGACAGCAGCCACCCCGCGAGCGCTCCGCCGAGGACGAGCCAGGCGGAGTTGACGCGGAAGCGGATCAGCGCGACGAGGCTGACGGCGGCGATCAGGATAGTAGGGAGGTCGACGAGCGCCGCGCCGGCGAGCTGCCAGGACACGGCGGCCATCAGCGCGAGCGACGCCACGTTGACGCCGTCGAGCGCGGCGCCCGCGATGCGCGAGCGGCGGATGCGCGGCACGAGCGGCCCGCTGATCGCGACGAAGAAGAACGCCGGCAGGAAGATGCCCGCCGTGGCGACGAGCGCCCCGGGCGTGCCCCCGAGCACGTAACCGATGAACGTCGCGGTCGTGAACACCGGTCCGGGGGTCACCTGGCCGATCGCGATCGCGTCGAGGAGCTGCGTCTCGGTCAGCCAGCCGAGGCGCTCCACGAAGTCCGCCCGCAGGAAGGCGAGCAGCACGTAGCCGCTGCCGAAGAGCACCGAGCCGATCTTCACGAACACCAGAAACAGATGCGTGAGCGAGAACGTCGCCGCGGCGGCCGCCGCCTGCATGCCGGCGGCCGTCGTGCCAGCCAGCGCCGCGAGTACCGCCGCGAGGTGCCGTGCGCGCGGCCGCACGGCCGCGGCGAGCGCCGCCATCACGACGGCGGCGGAGGCGAGCACAAGCAGCTCGTGCACGCCCGCGAGGACGGCGACGAGCGCCGCGACGCCGAGCGCGGCGAGCGTGAGGCTCCGGACCGCCGTGCGGCCCAGCCCCCACAACGCCTGCGCGATCACGGCGATCATCACCGGCTTGACGCCGTAGAGCACCGCCGACACCTCCGGCAACGTGCCGTAGCGGACGTAGGCCCAGGCACACACGCCGACGATCAGCATGGCCGGCACGATGAACGAGACCCCCGCGACGATCAGCCCGGGCCAGCCGCCGCGCGCGTGCCCGATGTGGATCGCGAGTTCTGTGGAGTTCGGCCCGGGGATCAGGTTCGTCGCGCCGACGTAATCGAGGAACCGCTCGCGCGTCAGCCAGCCGCGCCGGCGGACGACCTCGTCCTCCATCATCGCGATGTGCGCGGCAGGGCCGCCGAACGCGGTCGTGCCGAGCTTCAGGAACAGCAGGGCGAGGTCGCGCAAAGCGGGGGAGTTCAAGGTGCGGCGGGGTGCGGCAGGGTGCGGCGGGGTGCGGCAGGGTGCGGCAGGGTGCCGCAGGGTGCTGCGAGGTGCAGGGTGCCGCAGGGCGCGGCGCGGCGCACGGTGCTGCGGGGCGCCGTCACGATCACTCGCATCCGCTGACTGTAGACGAACGCCCGGTGGGGGCGCAATCCGGCGACGCCGCCTACACCCGCCGCTGTAGCCGGTCGCGCAGCACGATCGCGCACGCGTTCATGGCGAGCAGCACGACGAGCAGCACGAGGATGCCGGCGGCGGCGTTCTCGGCGAAGGCCGCCTGCGGACGCGACACCCAGTTGAAGATCTGGATCGGCAGCACCGTGAAGGGGGACCACACGTCGGTGGGCACGAACGGGACGTAGGTCAGCGCGCCGATGGTGATGAGCGGCGCGGTTTCGCCGATCGTGCGGGAGAGCGCCAGGATCAGGCCCGTGAAGATGCCGGGGAGGGCCGCCGGCAGCACCTGATGCCAGGTCGTCTGCCACTTCGTCGCCCCGAGCGCGTACGAAGCTTCGCGCAGCGACGGAGGCACGGCGCGGAGGGCCTCGCGTGTCGCCAGGATGATGACCGGCAGCGCGAGCAGCGCCAGCGTCGACGCCCCCGCGAGCACACTGCGCTCCATCTGCATCAGCCGCACGAACAGCCCCAGTCCCAGCAGCCCGTAGATGATCGACGGCACGCCGGCGAGATTCGCGATGTTGATCTCGATCAGGCGCGCCAGCCGCCCGCGGCCGCCGTACTCCTCGAGGTAGATCGCGGCGCTGACGCCCAGCGGCACGGCGATCAGCGCGGTGAGCGTGACGACGAAGAGGCTGCCGGCGAGCGCCGGGAGGATGCCGGCGTCGGCGGCGCGGCGCGACGGGTAGCTGGTGAGGAACGACCACGACAGCCGGCCGAGGCCGTCACGCGCCACGTCGTAGAGCAGCGCCCCGAGCGCCGCGAGCGCGAGCAGGGTGACGAGCGCTCCGAACGAGGCGAACAGATGATCCCCGAGGCGGCGTCCGCGAGAGGTCCGGGGCGGTGGCAACGCGGTTCCGATCATGCGTACTCCTGGCGGAATCGGCCGCGAAGCCAGTTCGACATCAGGTTCAGCGCGAACGTGCTGAGGAAGAGGAGCATCCCGACGGCGAAGATCGTGCGGTACTCGAGCGTCCCGGCCGGGGTGTCTCCCAGGCTCACCTGGACGATGTAGGCGGTCATCGTCTCGATCGGCACCCGCGGATCGAGGGTGAGGCGCGGCTGCTGCCCGGCGGCGATCGCGACGATCATCGTTTCGCCGACGGCGCGTGACATCGCGAGCACCGTCGCGGCCGAGATCCCCGAGAACGCCGCCGGCACGACGACGCGCAGCGCGGTCTGCATGCGGGTGGCGCCCAGGGCATACGCCCCTTCGCGAAGCCCCGTGGGCACGCTGCGCATCGCATCCTCCGAGAGCGACGAGACGAGCGGCAGGATCATGATGCCCATCACGATGCCGGGGCTGAGCGCGTTGAAGCCGGCGAGCCCCGGTACGATCTGCTGGAGCAGCGGCGTGACGAACTGCAGCGCGAAGTAGCCGTACACCACCGTCGGCACGCCCGCGAGCACCTCGAGCACCGGCCGCACGGTCCGACGGATCGGCGCGGGCGCGTATTCACTCAGGTAGATCGCGATCAGGAGGCCCGCGGGGAGCGCCACGGCCATCGCGATCGCCGACGCGAGCAGCGTGCCGGCGACGAGCGGCAGGACCCCGAACTGCTTGTCGTAGAAGAGCGGCGTCCAGACCGTGCCGAAGAGGAACTCGCGGATCGGCACTTCGCCGAGAAACGCCGCGGTCTCCCACAGCAGAACGAGGACGATCCCGGCGGTGACGAGAATCGACCCCGCGGCGCAGAGGAACAGCGCGCGCTCGATGACCGCTTCGAAAATGCGCCGCGAGCGCATGGTGGTCACCGTTTCAGCGGGTCAGCCGCTGCTCGAGTGTCATCGGCGCGTGATCGGTGCCGGCGAACATCGAGCCGGTCTTCCGCTCGCTGTAGCGTCTGCGAACCAGTTCCTGCTCGCGCGGGGTGAGCGCGACGTAGCCGACCTCGCGCACCAGCGGCTGCCCGCGGTCGAGGAGGAAGTCGAGGAAGGCGCGGATCTCCGGCCGGTCCATGGAACTCACCCGGGCGTACACGAACACCGGGCGCGACAGCGGCCGGTACGTGCCGTTTGCGACGGTCTCGGGGGACGGCCTGATGGCGCCAGCGCCGTTCGTGTCATCCCCGTCGTCCACCGCGACGAGCTTCAGCTTGTCCCTGTTCTGCTCGTAGTAGGCGTAGCCGAAGTAGCCGAGCGCGTCAGGGCCGCCGCTGACCCCCTGCACGATGACGTTGTCGTCTTCGCTGGAGGTGTAGTCGCCGCGGCTCTGCCCGGCCTTTCCGGCGATGGCTTCGGTGAAATACTCGAACGTGCCCGAGTCCACACCGGCACCGAACAGGTGGATCTCGCGGTCGGGCCAGTCGGGGCGGATCTGGCTCCAGCGCGTGATGCGGCCCTGGGCGGACGGCTCCCACAGCTTCTTCAAGTCGGCAACGGTCATCGCCGACGCCCAGGTGTTCGATGGATGGACGACGATCGCGATGCCGTCATAGCCGATCGGCAGCTCGACGTACTCGATCCCCTGCTTCGTACAGGCCTCGATCTCCGTCGCCTTGATGGGCCGCGAGGCATTCGAGATGTCGGTCTCGCCGCGGCAGAACTTCTGGAAGCCGCCGCCGGTGCCCGACGAGCCGACCGTGACGCGCGTGCCGCGGTGCTCGCGCTGGAACTCCTCCGCGACCGCCTCGATGACGGGGAAGACCGTGCTGGAGCCGTCGATGGTGATGACCTGTGCGGGAGCGGTGGCTCCGCTCGCTTCGTTCCCGCGGCCGCAGGCCACCGCCGCCGCTGACAGCGTGACGATGAGGAGAAGGCGCAGGCTCGCGTGCCCGCGGGTTTCAGTAGGTGAGTGCATGCTCTCACGCTACCGGCCGCGGGTTTCGATGCCGTTACCGCACTGTTAATTACACGTAAACGATGCCAATGCGTTCGCCCTGTGGCACCGGGGCCACCCGTGTGGCACCGTGTTCACCGTGGCCCTAAAAGGCGACCTGCATCTGGACGCGGAGCTGCCGGTCGTGCAGCGAGCGGCCGCTCACCAGACGCGGTCCGAGCGAGGGCAGACCCAGGCGGGCCGTCGCCGGCAGGCGCGTGAAGTTCGCGCCGAAGCCGACCGTGCCGGCATCCGCCTGGAGCTTCAGGCCGTGCGCGTGCCAGTAGTAGCCCGCGACGGCGCGCAGTTCGGTCACGGCGGCCCCGTCGATCGTCGTATCCGGCGTGATCCGCGCGTAGAGCACTCCGGCCTCGAGACGCCGCGGCACCAGCATGTATCCCGCCTGCGCGTGAAACCCGCGCGAGCGCACATCCGGCGCGACGACCGGGTTCTCGCGTTCGTTGGTCATCCAGAAGTGCTCGGCCGTCGAGTAGAAGCGGGCTCCCTTCAACGCGAATTCGAGGCTGACGGCGGTTTCGTTGTCGGCGTCTTCGACGACACCGGCGGCCGTGCGGCCGCGGATCTGTTTGCCGGTGCGTGCCGCCGCACCCAGGTGCACGACGGTCCGCTCGCCGGCATCGCTGCTGCCCTCCGACAAGGCGTACGCGCCGAGCGGCTGCACGAACACGCGGCCGACCCACAGCGGCGCCCGCGTGTTCTGGCGGACCGCCTCGCCCGAGCCGTTGAAGACCCCCGCATGGTAGCCCCCCCTGCGCCCGGCGAACGTGCCGCTCAGCATCACGCCGGTGTCGCGCGACGGGTTGAACTTCGCGTCGGTGATCGCGCGGTCGACGAACTGCAGCCGTCCGGACGACGTGAGCTGCTGAAGACCGAACGGCGCCTTGAACTGGCCGAGCGACAGATGGAACGGACGATCCGGCGGACGGATCTCGATCAGCGCGTCCTTGATCTTGCTCGACGCTTCACCGGATGTGCGGCTGAAGTCGAACTGGAAGTCGTACCGAAGCCATGGCCGGAACACGCCGCCGCGGAGGGTGACCCGCATCCGCGGCACGTCGAACTGGCTCAGCGGACCATCGTCTTCGCCGCGGCCGGCGCCGGTGGAATCGCTGTTCCACTTTTCCCGGTCCTCGACCGTCCAGCGGAACTGGAAACGCGCGCCGATCGTGAGGCTGTTGACGCCCGAGGAGATCGTCAGGCCGCCGCGGGAGATGTCCACCCTGGTCGGTGCAGACGCAGGCGGCTCCTGCTGCGCGGCTGCGGCGGCGGGCAGAACGAGAAGCAGTACGACGAGCACGGATCGAATCACTCCAGCCTCCAGTGTGGGCGCCCCGGGTGTCTGTGCAGTGCGGGCAGTCTACGACCCCGCTGTTGCACGACGGTTGCCGCGGTGTTGCGGCTGCGTTAAACGAGCGGATCCCCTCCCGGCACCGGCAGTTCGATGGTGAGCACGGCGCCGCCGCCGGGGCGGTTGGCCGCGCGCACGGTGCCGCCATGCAGCTCGACCAGGTGTCGCACGATCGCGAGGCCGAGCCCGGTGCCCCCCGGATCGGGACCCCCGCGCGAGCGCGCCTTGTTCACCCGGTAGAAGCGCTCGAACACGCGCGGCAGGTCCGCCTCGGGGATGCCGGGCCCTTCGTCCTCCACCGTGAGCAGGACGCGCTCCCCGGCGCGCTGCGCCGCCAGCGTGATCGCCGCCCCCTCGGGCGAGTAGTTCGTCGCGTTCTCGAGCAGGTTGCGCAGCGCGTCCTGGAGCTTGGCGGCATCTCCATCGACGACCGCCGCATCCGGCGCGATGTCGCGGACGATCCGCTGCCGGCGCTCCGCAATCGGCGCGGCGAGATCCGCTTCGGCCGCCGCGAACAGCGCGTCGACGGTGCACGGCACGCGTTCGAGCGTTTCCTGCCGCGCGTCGAGGCGCGCCAGGCGGAGCAGGTCCCGCACGAGACGCTCCATGCGCTGCGTGTGCCGCGCGATGGTTTCGAGAAACCGCTGGGCCTGCGCCGGGCCCTCGACGCCGTCGATCAGCGCCTCGACGTAGCCGCGGACGGCGGTGAGCGGCGTGCGCAGCTCGTGCGAGACGTTCGCGACGAAGTCGCGGCGGATCTGATCGGCGCGCCGCAGGTCGGTGATGTCGTGCAGGACGAGCACGGCGCCGCGGCCCGACCCCGCCGCGACGGGCGCCGTCCGCGCGACGAACGTCGCCCCGGGCGCCTGCGGCAGTGTCAGCTCGCCTCCCTCGGTCGCCCGGCCGTCCAGCGCCGCCGCGAGCTGCGCCGCGATCCCCGGGTGGCGGACGATCTCCATGTAATGCCGACCGACCGGCGCCTCGGGCATGTTCAGCATCCGCTGCGCGGCGGCGTTCACGAGCTGGAGCCGCTCCTGCGCGTTCACGACCAGCACGCCCTCGATCATGCCGCTGAGAATGGCTTCGAGCAGCGCGCGATCGGCGGCCCGCATGCCGAGCTCGCGGACCGTGTCGTCGAGCACACGGGCGATGGTGCCGATCTCGTCGGTGCCGGTGTCGCGCGTCGACCGGTCGAGATCCCCGGCGGCGTACCGCGCCGCCGCGTCGGCGATCGTGCGCATCCGCCGGGTGAGCGCCGCCGACATCACCCACGCCAGCGCGCCCGCGGCCACCATGCCGGCCAGCAGCCCGGTGAGCGCGACGGTCCGCAGCGCCGCGAGCTGCTGTTCCACCTCGGTCAGCGGCATCGCCAGCCGGACGAACGCGAGCTCGGGAAGCTCCGGATTCCGCACCGGCGCGGCGGCGTACAGCGTCTCGATCCCCGTCGTCGCGCTCCGCCTGCGTGCGGTGCCGAATCCCGTCTCGCGCGCCGCGAGGACCTCGGGCCGGCTGCCGTGATTCTCCACGCGCGACAGATCCTCGAACGGCACCTCGGATTCGCCGATCACCGAGCCGTCGGGCGCGATGAACGTCACGCGCGCCGAGCCGAGCTCGCCGAGCGCCTCGGCATGGACGTCGAGCTCGTGGTGCGACAGGCGGCGCTGGCGCGACAGGATCTCGGCGGCGAGACGTGTTTCCGAACTCAGCGCGCGCTCGATCCGCCTCGACGCGTGCCGCTGCACCGACGACGAGAGCAGGACCGTCGTGATGAGCAGCGCCGCCGTGGTGGCGCCGAGCGACGCGAGGAAGAGCCGGGTGCGGAACGACACGTGCGACGGGGAACTACACGAGCCTGTAGCCGAACTGCTTCACCGTTTCGATGGCGTCGTTCAGGATCGGCAGCTTTTCGCGAAGGCGGCGGATGTGCACGTCGACCGTCCGGGTGCCCCCCGTGTACTGGTAGCCCCAGACATCGGTGAGCAGCACATCCCGCGACAGGACGCGTCCGCGGTGACGCACGAGGAACTGCAGCAGCAGGAATTCCTTGGCCGTCAGCCGGACCGGTTCTCCATTCAACGTGACGCGGTGGCTGTCGGCGTCAATGCTGATGGGACCGTAGTCGACGACGCCGCCGTTCGAGGGGGCTTCAGCCGTTCCCGTGCGCCGCAGCCGCGCCGCGACGCGCGCCACGAGCTCCTTGGGGCTGAACGGCTTCGTCACGTAGTCGTCGGCGCCGCGCTCGAGCCCGGCGACGCGGTCCGCCTCGTCACCGCGCGCCGTCAGCATGATGACCGGCAGATCGGCGGTCGCCGGGTGGGCGCGCAGCGCTTCGCAGACGGCGAGACCGCTCATCTCGGGGAGCATCCAGTCAAGGATGACGAGATCTGCCGGGGCGTGCCGGAGATGCGGCAGCACGTCCGCCCCGGATCCGACGCACGTCGTCGTGTGCCCCGCCTTCTGAAGGTAATGGACGAGGAGATCCGCGATGTCGTGGTCGTCTTCGACGATGAGGATGCGAGCCATTCAGGTGAACGGTTGAGCCGTCCTGAGGACATCACGATTGTGGCACCAGGGGCCGATTGCCGCAAACAGGCGCAAAATCACGCGTTTCGCGCGACGCGGCGCTGGCACTGCCCTTGGACTACGGCAGGGCGGGTATACGCGGAGGTGAGTGCGATGAGAGGCATGCAGATGAAGTCGCTGTGGGGAGGCGTGGCAGCCAGCGCGCTCCTCTTCACATACGGGTGCGGCGGCGCGCAGAACACGACCGGCGTCCGTGCGCAGGAACTGACGGGCGCCCAGTCGGGGGCGCCGGTGGTCGTGAGCTGTGAACCGCACCAGCGCACGGTCGTGCGGCCGGCGGTCGTCAACGGCGCCGCGGTATCGCAGGTCGAGTGCGTCGCGGCGAACACGCAGCAGGCCGCCGCGTATGCGCCGGTCGCGCAGCCGGCCGCCACGGGCTACTACGCCCCGGCGACGCAGGCCCAGCGCGTGGTCTACGAGGACCTCGCGCCGGCGCGCATCGTTCACACGCCGGTGCAGCGGACGGCGGCGCCGGTGCGCACGCGCCAGGTCGTCTACGACGAGCCGGTGCGCGTGAAGAAAGGGCGCTCGGTGAAGAAGAGCGCCATCATCATCGGGTCGTCGGCCGGTGTCGGCGCCGGGGTCGGCGCGGCCGTGGGCGGCAAGAAGGGGGCCCTGATCGGCGCGGCCATCGGCGGCGGCAGCGCGGCGATCTGGGACCAGGTGACACGGCGCGACCGCTGACATGGCCGTCGCCGGCGGTGAGAAGGGCGGCTCCCCGGAGCCGCCCTTTTTTTCGTTCGGATAGAATCGTGCGGTGCTTCTGCTGTCTGCGCTCGGTCTCGGGTTCCTTCACGGCCTCGGCGCCGATCACCTGATGGGGATCGCCGCCCTCACGATCTCTCCGGCGGCCGGAGGGCCGGCGGCCCAGCGGGCGCGGGCGCTCGGCGTGGCGGTCCGCTTCGCGATCGGCCACGCGCTGATGCTCGGCGTCGGCGCCGCGGCGTTCATCCTGCTCGGCTGGTCGCTGCCGATGGCGGTCGAGCGCGGCGGAGAGATGCTCGGCGGCACGCTGCTGGTCGTGCTGGGCGTCGCCGCCCTGTGGGGCGCCTGGTCGGGACGCCTGTACGGGCACTCGCACGTCCACTCCGGCGAGCCGGCGGCGCACTGGCACCTCCACATCGGCCCGCGCCATCGTCATCCCTCGCCGGCGGCGCACTCGCACCTGCCGACGATCATCGGCGCCGCCTTCGCCATCAGCAGCCTGCGGGCCCTCACGATGCTGGCGCCGTTCGGCGACCGCGTCGAGGCCGCCTCGCTGCCGCTGTTGCTCGTGCTGGTCGGCGTGTTCGCGGTCGGCATCCTCGTTTCGATGTCGCTGTTCGGCATCGCCTTCGCGCGGGTGATGTCGACGTCGGCGATCCTCGGCCTCGGCCGCGCCGCGGCCGTCGCGATGGCCTGTGCCTCGGTCGCGCTCGGCGGCTACTGGATCTACGCGGCGCTCTGACCCCCCGCCGGTGGCGCCAGGCGGGTCGGAAGGTGCAGGAAAACACTTGACAGGCGCGCGTCGGGCGCCATGATCTGTCCGACCGTATTCCGCGTATTTCTCCGGCGTCGGCTCGGCGACTCCACCAGCCAGGGGACCGAACATGATCGGCAGACGTGTATCCCACTACGAAGTCGTCCGCGCGCTCGGCGCCGGGGGCATGGGGGTTGTCTACGAAGCGGAAGATACGCGGCTCGGCCGGCGAGTCGCCCTGAAGTTCCTGCCGCCACACCTCGGCCGCGACGCGCAGACGCTGGAGCGCTTCCAGCGTGAGGCACGCGCGGCCTCGGCGCTGAATCACCCGAACATTTGCACGGTCCACGCCATCGACCAGCACGATGGCGACTACTTCATCGTGATGGAGTTGCTCGAGGGAGAGACGCTCGGTCAGCTGCTCGCGCGGCAGCGGCTCGAGACGGCGCAGCTGGTGGACGTCGCGATCCAGATCGCAGACGCCCTCGAATCCGCCCACGCGAAGGGGATCGTGCACCGCGACATCAAGCCGGCAAACATCTTCCTCAATGCGCGGGGGCAGGTGAAGATCCTCGACTTCGGGCTCGCGAAGATCGAGGAAGGGATCGCGCGCAGCAACGACGCGACCGCGGCTCCCGACCTGACGCTGCCGGGCACGGCTGTCGGCACCGTGTCATACATGTCTCCCGAACAGGCGCGCGGTCAGCTCACCGATGCCCGCACGGACCTGTTCTCGCTCGGGACCCTCCTCTACCAGGCGGCGACAGGCGTGTTGCCGTTCCAGGGGGAGGTGTCGGCGCTGGTGTTCGACGCGATCCTGAACCGCGAGCCCCTCCCGCTGACCCAGCTGACGCCGGGGGCACCGCCCGAACTCCAGCGCCTCGTGGACAAGGCGCTGGAGAAGGATCGGAATCTCCGCTACCAGACGGCCACCGAGCTGAAGACGGATCTCGTGCGCCTCAAGCGGGATCTCGACTCGGGACGGCGCACGGCCGTGGAGAACGGCGCCGGCAGCGGCGCGACCCGCCCGGCGCAGGCCGCCATCGCGGTGCTGTACTTCGAAAACCTGAGCGGCGTCAAAGAGGACGAGTACTTCCGTGACGGCATCACCGAAGACATCATCACGGAGTTGTCGAAGATCAAGGGGATGAAGATCTTCCCGCGTCCGACGGTGCTCGCCTACCGCGACAAATCAGTCACACCGCAGCAGGTGGGGCGTGAGCTGAAGGCCGCGTACGTTCTGGGCGGCAGCCTCCGCCGCGCCGGCAATCGGCTGCGCATCAACACGCAGCTGATGGACGCCAACACCGACTTTCCGCTCTGGTCGGAGCGGTACGACCGCGAGCTTCAGGACATCTTCGAAGTGCAGGACGAGATCGCGCGCAAGATCGCCGAGGCGCTGCGCATCACCCTCACCCCCCAGGAGCGCGAGGCCATCGCGGTCAAGCCGACCGACAACCTCCAGGCGTACGACCTGTACCTGCGCGGCAAGAGTCATGTGCGCCGGGTGACGCGGCAGGACCTGGAATTCGCCCTCCAGATGTTCGAGGGAGCGGTGGCGCTCGACACCAACTTCGCCCGTGCCTACGCGGGCATCGCGAACGTCTGCGCCCAGTACCACTACCACTACCAGCGTGACGCCGTGTGGATGGATCGGGCGGTCACGGCGGCCGAGCGTGCCGCGGCGCTGCAGCCCCACGAGCCCGAAGTACTCGTCTCCCAGGCGTGGATCGCCTATGCGCGCGGCCGGTACGACGACGCCGTGGCTTCCGCACGCGGGGCCATCGAGCGAAAGAGCGACTCGGAAGGCGCGTATTACGTCCTCGGGCGCGCCCTGTTTGCCGCCGGCCGCTACCAGGAGGTGGCGAACATGGTCGATGCGGCGCTGATGGCCAGCGGCGACGACTACAACGTGTACGTGCCGCTCAACAACGCACTCGGCGCCCTCGGCAAGGAGGAGATGCTCCGGAACGTGCGACTGCGCCGCATCCAGGCGCTCGAGAATCATCTGAAGCTGGTGCCCGACGACGCGCGGGCGCGGATCCACCTGGCGGGTGACTACGTGTTCACACGCCGCGTGGAGGAGGCGGCGCGCGAGGTCCAGTTCGCCGTGGCGCTCCGCCCGAACGACGCCAACGTGATGTACAACGTCGCCTGCGTCTACTGTCAGATGAACAACAAGGCGGATGCCCTCGCGGCGCTGAACAAGGCGTGGAATGCGGGCCTGCGCGATGGTGACTGGGCACGCCGCGACCCCGATCTCGCGATCCTCCACGACGAGCCGGAGTTCCTGCGGCTCTATGGCGGCGAGGCGGTCTGAGGCGGCGCCGGTCGCACGGAGCAACTCGCATATAATCCGCCGACCGCATGCCACTGACGCCCGAGACCCGTCTCGGCACCTTCGAGATCACCGGCTCGCTCGGCGTCGGCGGCATGGGGGAGGTCTATCGCGCGCGCGACACGACGCTCGGGCGTGACGTTGCGCTCAAGATCCTGCCGGAGTTCTTCGCCACGGATCCCGATCGCCTGATGCGGTTCGAGCGCGAGGCGAAGACGCTCGCCGCCTTGAACCACCCGCACATCGCCCAGATCTACGGCATCGAGCAGACGGGCGGCGTCCGCGCGCTCGTGATGGAGCTCGTGGACGGCGAGGACCTGTCGCAGCGGCTGGCGCGCGGGCCGGTGCCGCTCGACGAGGCGCTGCCGATCGCCAAGCAGATCGCCGAGGCGCTCGAGGCGGCCCACGAACAGGGGATTATCCATCGTGATCTGAAGCCCGCGAACATCAAGGTCCGGGCCGACGGGACGGTGAAGGTGCTGGACTTCGGGCTCGCGAAGGGCATGGAATCGCCGGGCGGCGACGGCGGACGGCCCGGTGCGGCCATCGAGCACTCGCCCACCTTCACCTCGCCGGCGCTGACGCGGATGGGGGTGATCCTCGGCACGGCCGCCTACATGGCTCCCGAGCAGGCGCGTGGCAGGGCGGTGGACCGCCGCGCCGACGTCTGGGCGTTCGGCTGCGTGCTCTACGAGATGCTCACGGGACGCACGCTGTTCGGCCGCGCCGAAGTGAGCGACACGCTGGCGGCCGTACTGACTCACGAGTGGGACCCTGGAGCGCTCCCCGCTCCGACGCCACCGGCGGTGCGACGCGTGCTGGCACGCTGCCTCCAGAGGGACGCGCGGCGACGCCTCGACTCGATGCGCGCCGTTCATCTGGAGCTCGAGGACGCGGCGGGCGATGCGGGGCGCGAGGCTGGCCGGAGCCGCCTCGGGCACTGGACGATGGCCGCGCTCGCGACCGGCATCGTGCTGACCGGTGGTGTCGCCGGGCTGGTGGTCGGCCGGTCTGCGCCGCCAACCTCGTTCGAGGAGCCGGTCGTGGCGCAGATCGGCGCTCCGGCCGACGTCATCTACGCGTTCCACCATGGCTTCGCGCTGTCCCCCGACGGCCGGATGCTGGCCTTCACCGCGCGGGATGCCGCGGGTTTGCGTCAGCTCTGGGTGCGACCGCTCGGGGCACTCGACGCCCGGCCGCTGCCGAATACCGACAACGCGCATCATCCTTTCTGGTCGCCGGACGGCGCGCATATCGGATACTTCGCCGGCGATCATCTGCGGCGCATTGCGATCGCAGGCGGCCAGCCGCTGGTCGTGAGCCCCGCCGCCGGATCCTTTGCCACCGGCACCTGGAGCGAGCGGGGCGAGATCCTGTTCGGGCTGGTGCAGGGGACGGAGGCGCGCATCTTCAGAGTGCCGGCTGACGGTGGGTCAGCGGAGGCCGTGAAGCTCACGCCTGCAGGTCTCAACCCGTACTGGCTGCCGGGAGGAGAACGCTTTCTGTTCGCGGGGGGGACCCCGACCGAGGCCGGTGTCTACGCGGGCTCCCGGGCTGGCGGTGCGGGCGTCAAGGTGCTCTCGCTGTCCGGTGCGGGCGTGCTCGAGGACCCGCGGGCGTTCGCCTACTCGCCCGATGGCTACCTGTTCGTCAACCGCAGCGACGCGTTGACGGTCCAGCGGTTCGACGCGCGCGCCGAAGCCGTCGTCGGGCGCGCCGTGCCGCTCGCCGGTCCCGCAGGAACCCCGAGCGCGTGGTTCGCAGTGTCGGCCGCGGGTGACGCGCTGGTGGCGTCCGCTCGCAGCTCGTCGAACGAGCGCGGCAGCCCTGGCGATCCGATCGCGCGCCTGCGGTGGTTCTCGCGCGACGGGCACCCCGCCGGCGACATGGCCGGACCCGGCCGGTTCTGGACGGTACGGCTGTCCCCCGACGGCCGTCGCGCCATCGCGAATCCGGAACTCCGGCTGTGGGTGTACGAGGGAGGGGCGCGACGGCCGCGTCGACTTCCGTCGGGAAGCGACCGCGGCGGAGCGTTCCATGCGGTCTGGTCGCCCGACGGATCCGAGGTCGTGTACACGTCCGCGCGCGGCGATATCTTCCGGGTCGCTGTCGAGCGAGAAGGCTCGGACACGGCACTCGCGGGGCTCTCGGGCATCGTCAGCGACTGGTCCCGGGATGGCGCGCGGCTGCTCGTCCGGAGCGACAGGGCCCGGGGGACCAGGGGGTCCGACATCCTGCTGTACGACTTCACGACGGGCACTGTGAGCACATGGCTGGCGACGCCGTCGAACGAATCGCATGCGCGGTTCTCGCCCGACGGCCGCTGGATCGCGTACGTGTCGGATGTCACCGGCCGGACGGAGGTCTTCCTCCGGCCGCTCGCGGGAGAGGCGGGCGCGGTGCCGGTGTCGTCAGGCGGCGGCGTGCACCCGACGTGGAGAGCGGACGGTGGCGAACTGTTCTACCTGGGTCCCGGCGACGAGATCATGGCGGTCACGATCGAGGCATCCGCCGGCGGCATCCGGCCCGGCGAACCCCGCCGGCTGTTCCGGGTGCCGGTGAACGACGTCGGCCGCGAGGTGTTCTCCCCGTACGACGTCGCCCCCGACGGCCAGCGGTTCCTGCTGAACGTCGCCGAGACGCCGGAGCCGCTCCTCTACATCCGCGGACTTCGGCGGATGCTGGAGGGGCGGTGACATCCCTCGCCGCCGGCGCACGCCTTGGCGTCTTCGAGATCGCGGGCTCGCTGGGCGCCGGCGGAATGGGGGAGGTCTATCGCGCGCACGACACGCAGCTCGGTCGCGCCGTGGCGCTGAAGATCCTGCCGGAGTCGTTCGCCGCGGACCCCGACCGGCTGATGCGGTTCGAGCGGGAGGCAAGAACGCTCGCGTCGCTGAACCACCCGCACATCGCGCAGATCCACGGGGTCGAGCAGACGGCCGGCGTCCGCGCGCTGGTGATGGAGCTCGTCGAGGGGGAGGACCTGTCGGTGCGGATCGCGCGCGGGCCGGTGCCGCTCGACGAGGCGCTCCCGATCGCGCGGCAGATCGCCGATGCCCTCGAGGCGGCCCACGAGAAGGGCATCATCCACCGCGACCTGAAGCCGGCGAACATCAAGGTGGACGACCACGGCAGGGTGAAGGTCCTCGACTTCGGCCTCGCCAAGGCCCTCGACGGGGGGTCCGGTCCGGCCGGCGATCCCCTGAATTCTCCGACGATCACGAGCCCGGCCGCGATGACGCGCATGGGGGTCGTGCTCGGGACGGCCGCTTACATGCCGCCGGAGCAGGCGCGCGGCAGGGCCACCGACCGCGGCGCAGACCTCTGGGCGTTCGGGGCGGTGCTGTTCGAGATGCTCACCGGCACTCGCGCGTTCCCGGGCGAGACGGTGACGGACGTGCTTGCAGCCGTCGTGACGCGCGATCCCGACTGGACGGCGCTGCCGCCAGGCACGCCAGATCCCATCGTCCGTCTGCTGCGGCGCTGCCTGGACCGCGAGCGGCGCCGGCGTCTGTCTGACGCCGGCGAGGCACGGTTCCAGATCGACGAGGTGCTCGGCGCCGCGGCGGCCGCGCCTTCAGCGCCCGTGGCTCGAGCGGCGCCGCGGCGGGAGCTGCCCGGCTGGCTGCCCTGGTCGCTCCTGGCGCTGTCGGGGCTCGCGTTCGCGGTGCTCGCTCTGCAGCTGCCGCGGGAGCAGGCCGCAGTCGCGCGGTACAGCCTCGAAACGCCACCCAAGGCCATCCTGTCGTCGGTGTTGCGGCCGTCGGTCGCCATTTCTCCCGATGGCGAGAGCGTCGCGTTCGTGGCGACGGCCGGCGGTGTGGACCGGCTCTTCGTACGCCGCATGAACGCCTTCGACGCGGTCGAACTTCCCGGCACAGAAGGCGCATCGAACCCGGTCTTCTCGCCCGACGGCCAATGGATCGCGTTCTTCGCCGGCGGCTCCCGGCTCGTGAAGGTGCCGGTGACCGGGGGCGCGATCGTGCAACTGGATGACGTCACCGAGATGGGCACGCAGGTGTCGGATCCCCGCGGTCTGGCCTGGTCCGCCGAGGGCCGAATCGTCTTCGCCCCCCAGCCGATCGGCGGCCTCTACAGCGTTCCTGCCAGTGGTGGAGCGCGCACGGTGGTCACGACGCCGGTGCGGGACGTCGAGCGCACGCACCGGTGGCCCGAGGTGCTGCCGGGCGGCCAGGCGGTGCTGTACACGATGGGACTCTTCGACAGCCCCGACAACTACGACAACGCGAAGATCGAAGTCGTCAGGCTCGACACCGGAGAGACGCGGACACTGGCAACGGGCGCCATGGCGCGCTACGTCGACGGCGGCTACCTCCTGATCGTGCGCGGCACCACGCTGTACGGCGTGCGGTTCGACGCCGCGTCCCTCGAGATGACGGGCACCCCCGTCCCACTCCTGCAGGACGTGGGCGGCGACGGAACGACCGGCGCTGCGCACCTGGCGGTAAGCAGGTCCGGCACCCTGGTCTACCTGCACGCCGCGCACAGCCGCGCAAACCTGCGTCCCGGCTGGATGACCACCGGCGGCCAGTTCGAGCCGCTGCCGTCGATGCCGGTCGGGACGTACTCCGATCCCCGCATCTCGCCGGACGGTCAGCACCTCGCCGTCACCATGATCGTCGGTGGCGGCCGGGACATCTTCGTGCACAGCTTCGCGCGCGGCACCACCGCCCGGCGGACGTTCGGCGGGCAGAACCTGACACCCCAGTGGTCACGCGATGGGCGGACCATCTACTACTCAGCCGCTGGCGCGGCCGGCACGACCGCGGTCCTGCACGCGATGCCGAGCGATGGCAGCAGCGATCCCGAGCCGATCGTCGCGCTGAACCACCGGCTGTACTGCACCGACGTGATGCCGGATGGGCAGCTGGTCTGCGACGCCACGTCGCCGGCGACCTCGCGTCTGGACATCCTGCGGATCCCCCCCGCGAACGGCGCGACGCCCCACCCGCTCGTCAAAACGGAGCACGACGAAGCGATGGGCCGGCTGTCGCCGACCGGCGAATGGATCGCGTACATCTCGAATCAGTCCGGCGCCGCGGAAATCTACGTCCGCCGGACGAGCGTCTCGGGCGGCCGCGTGCAGGTGTCGTCCGGCGGGGGGGAGGAGCCGAAGTGGTCCCCCGACGGCAAGCGTCTGTACTACCGCTCCGGTTCGCTGCTCATGTCCGTCGCGGTCGACACCACGCCTGCGTTCGAGGTGTCGGCCCCGCAGCAGGTCCTTTCGAATGTGTACACTCTGAGCGTCGAAAGCGGCATCACGTACGACGTCCATCCAAAGAACGGCCGTCTGCTGATGATCCGCCCCGTGGACGACACGGGAGCGTGGGGCGCGCTGCGGCTGATCACGAACTGGCTGCGCGAGGTGGACGCCACCCTGTCCCGGTAGCCGCCGGCCCTGCCGGAAGCACAGGGGAACTCACATATAATCCGCCAGCCCAATGCCCCTCACGCCTGAGACACGTCTCGGCTCGTACGAAATCGTTGCGCCGGTCGGCGCCGGTGGCATGGGGGAGGTGTATCGCGCGCGCGACACGAAGCTCAATCGCGACGTCGCGATCAAGGTCCTGCCGGAGCTGTTCGCGCGGGATGCCGACCGGCTGATGCGCTTCGAGCGGGAGGCGCAGGCGCTTGCCGCCGTGAATCATCCCAACATCGCGCAGGTGTTCGGGGTCCTCGAAGCACCGGCGGCGCTCGTGATGGAGTTCGTCGATGGCGAGGACCTGTCGCAGCGCATCGGCCGTGGTCCCGTCCCGCTCGAGGAAACGCTGCCGATCGCGCGGCAGATCGCCGAGGCGCTCGAAGCGGCGCACGAACACGGCATCGTCCATCGGGACCTGAAGCCGGCGAACATCAAAGTGCGGCCCGACGGCACGGTGAAGGTGCTGGACTTCGGGCTGGCGAAGGCGATGGATCCCGCGGCGGCCGTCGCGGCACCGGTGATGAATTCCCCCACCTTCACCTCGCCGGCGATGACGCAGATGGGAGTGATCCTCGGCACGGCCGCCTACATGGCCCCCGAGCAGGCACGAGGGAAGGCTGTCGACAAGCGGGCCGACATCTGGGCCTTCGGCCTGATCCTGCACGAAATGCTCACCGGCCGCCCCATGTTTTCAGGTGAGGACGCTTCCGACGTGCTTGCTGCGGTGCTGCGCCAGGAGATCGAATGGCAGGCGCTGCCAGACGCCACGCCCGCCGGCGTGCGGCGGCTGCTCGAACGCTGCCTCGACCGGGACCCGAAGCAGCGGCTGCGTGACATCGGTGAAGCGCGCGTGGCGCTCGCCGCGCCTGTGGCGGCGGATGCCGCCGCCACCCTGCCGCGGCGTTCGGGAAGCCGCTGGCGCGAACCCGTCGCGTGGATCACCGCTGCCGCCGCGGTGGCGGCGCTGCTCGTCGGCGCTCCGTGGCGCCGATCGGCGCCGGCGCCTCGGGAAGGAGCCGTCGCACTGACGCTCGGCCTGACGGGAGGCGCCTGGGGATCTCCTGCGCCGGTCGTCTCGCCCGACGGCAGGTCGCTCCTGTCCGCAAAGGAGGATGAGCGAGGTGTCATGCAGCTGTGGCTGCGGGCGATGGATTCGTTCGCCGAGCGGCCGGTACGCGGAACCTCAGGTCTGGCGCTGCCGGTCTCGGTGAGCTGGTCGCCGGACGGTGAGCACATCGCGTTCGTTGCGGAGCGGCGGTTGAAACGCCTGAGCCTCTCCGGCGGCTCGGCGACAATCCTTGCGGACCAGGCGCTTGCGCGCGGCGTTGCGTGGACCCGTGGCGGGTCCATCCTGTTCACACAGGCGCGCCAGGGTGCAGGCTTCATGGGGCCGCTGAGCGCCGTCGCGGCGACGGGGGGACCGGTCACGACCGTCACAGCGACCACGGCAGGATCGCATCGATGGCCGTCGGCGCTCCCGCAGCCGCACCGGTTCCTGTTCACGGCGAGTCCGCAGACGGGCCACGAGGGGGTCCACGTCGGCACCGTCGGGTCCACGGAGACGCGGTTGCTCCTCCCGGAGTACTCGGGAGCGGCCTACGCCGCCGGCTACCTGCTGCATCAGCGCGGCGACGAGATCGTCGCGCAGCCATTCGACCTCGAGCGGCTGGCGCTTCACGGAAAGCCCACGGTGCTGGTCGACGGCGTCGGCGGCAGGTCCACCATTGGCCTCGCCGCGTTTTCCGCGACGGATTCCGCCCTCGTCTACGTCACCACGGCAGCCGACCTCGAACTGGTGTCCATCTCCTCGACAGGGGCCGCGCGCACGCTGGCTGCCCTGCCGCGCTCCTCCAACTTCGCCCTGTCGCCGGACGACCGGAAGGTGGCGTACGTATCGTCGTCCGATGAGGTCGCCGGCACCGACATCTGGGTCAGGAACCTGGACGATGGCACGAGCGTGCGCCTCTCCCGTGGTCCCGAGTTCGACAACTCGCCGGCGTGGTCGGCGGATGGGCAGCGCATCGCCTTCCGCAGCGACACGCGCATCCTGCTCACCCCGGCGGCCGGCGGCGGGACGTTCGAGGACCTGCTCCGTGAGCCGCTCGCCGGGCTGGACGCGCTGGGCAACTGGACGCCTGACGGCGCCTGGCTCCTGGCCGAACTCGTCAATCCGGAGAGCCGTCGCGATCTTTATCTGGTGGACGTAAAGACGCGCCAGGCCAGACCGCTGCTGGTGACGCCGGCCTCAGAGCGCAATGGATCCATTTCTCCCGATGGGCAGTGGCTCGCCTACGTCTCGGATGTCTCGGGCGCGGAGGAGGTCTACGTGCAGGCGTTGCACAGCGGCACGCCGCGGCAGGTGTCGAGCGGCGGCGGCGGCGATCCGCTGTGGAGTGCCGACGGCGCGACCCTCTACTTCGCGTCACGCGAGCGCGTCTTCGGCGTGCGTGTGCTCGACCGGGAGACGCTCCAGCTCGCGTCACCAGAGCTCCTCGTGACGATGCCATCTCTGCGGGATTACGCGCCGGTAGCGGACGGCTCGCGCTTCCTGGTCACGCGGTGGACCAAGCCTTCCGAGATACGGATGCTCCTGAACTGGACGGAGCTGCTGAAGCGATAGCGATCATGGAGGTGGTCAGGCACGTCGCGCGCGAAGCGCGGCGGCGCGCGCGGAATGAACGCGAGGACACGATGCTGATCGGCGACACGCTCGGAGGGTATCGCGTCATCGCAAAACTGGGCGAAGGCGGAATGGGGGAGGTGTATCGCGCGCAGGACACGCAGCTCGGTCGCGCCGTCGCGCTGAAGATCCTGCCGGAGTCGTTCGCAACAGATCCCGATCGCCTGATGCGGTTCGAGCGGGAGGCAAGAACGCTGGCCTCGCTGAACCACCCGCACATCGCACAGATCTACGGCGTCGAGCGCACGAGCGGGCTGCATGCGCTCGTGATGGAGCTGGTGGAGGGACCAACGCTTGCTGACCGGCTCGCGGACGGACCGTTATCGCCGGACGAGGCGCTGCGGATCGCGCGGCAGATCGCCGAAGCCCTCGAAGCGGCGCACGAACAGGGCATCATCCACCGCGATCTGAAGCCCGCGAACATCAAGGTGCGGCCCGACGGCGCCGTCAAGGTGCTGGACTTCGGGCTGGCCAAGGCCACGGATGCCGTCGGGTCGGTGGAGGGACCGCTCGCGAGCGGCCCCTTGACCCAACACTCCCCGACGTTCACGTCCCCCGCCCTCACGCAGCTGGGCGTCATCCTCGGGACGGCCGCCTACATGTCGCCGGAGCAGGCGAAGGGGCACGCAGTCGACAGGCGCAGCGACATCTGGGCGTTGGGCTGCCTGCTGTGCGAGATGCTCACCGGCAGACCGCTCTTCCGTGGCGGCGACACCTCCGAGATCTTCGCCGCGGTTCTGCGGCAGGAGATCGAATGGACGGACCTGCCGCCTGCGGTTCCGCCGGCGGTTCGACGGCTCTTACGCCTGTGCCTCGCGCGTGACCCGCGTAACCGGCTGCACGACATTGCCGACGCACGCCTCGTTATCGCCGATGTCCTGTCGGGGACGGACAAGGACGGGACGGCTGTCGGCTCCCCTCCAGCGAAGCGTCGGGTCCGCGCGCTCGTGATGGCGGCGTGCGCCGCCGCCGGTGTTCTCCTCGGCGGCTTCGCTGCACGGATGATCGATCCCCCTGCAGGCGCTCCCGCCCCTGCCGGGCTGGTCCAGTTCGACATCCGCCCGCCGGGGGGACCCGGTTCCTCCGCGGGCTGGCGATCTCTCCCGATGGGCGGAACGTCGCATTCGCGGCGCGCGGCGCCACCGGGAACACGTCACTCTGGATCCGCTCGGCGGGCGCCCTCGAGCCACGCGAACTGCAGGCGACATACGGGGCCCGCTATCCCTTCTGGGCGCCCGACAGCCGGCGTCTCGGCTTCTTCAGCGGCCGCCAGTTGAAGTGGATCGACACGGCCACGGGCAGTACACCCATCCCGATCGTCGCTACAGCGGGTGCCGACGAGGTGCGCGGAGCGGCGTGGGGCGCCGACGATGTGATCGTGTACGCGCCGGCGTTTACAGGCCCGTTGTTCTCGATCCGGTTGAACGGAGGAGGTACGGGGCTGCCGGCTGTCCGGCTGCCGGCGGGGGACGAAATCGGCACGGCCCGATTCCCGTGGTTCTTGTCCGACGGGCGCCGATTCGTGTTCTTCGGCGCGCAGGGCACCGGCACCGAGCCAGGGGCCCTCTACCTCGGGCGAGTGGGTTCCCTCGACTTCAAGCGCCTGGGGCCGGCGCAGTCGTCGGCGGTGTTCGCCCCCCCTGGATTTCTGATCTACAGCCGAGGCGAGGGGCTGATTGCGCACCGATTCGACGACGAACGGGAAGAGCTCGCCGGCGATGCGACGCCGCTTGGCATCGTGATGGGCGGTTCGCTGAACGTCTCCGGGCTGCGATCGCTGTCGATCTCGACGACCGGCGTACTCGTGTTCCGCCCAGACCAGCGCAACCTGAACCAGGTCGTGTGGGTGGACCGTGCGGGCCGCGACGTGGGCGCGACGACAGAGGCGGGGCAGGCCTGGCATTACAGTCCGCGGGTCTCGCCAGACGGTCGCCTGATGGTGATCTCGCACTACGGTCTGAGCGGCGGCCTCGGAGAGCTCTGGATTCACGATCTTTCGCGAAAGCTCTCGACCAGATTGACGTTCGGCGACGGGGATGATTTCGGCGCGTTGTGGACCGGACCCCGCGAGCTCGTCTACCTGTCGAGTCGTCCCGCTGCGCTCGGGAACATTTACCGCGTTCACCTGGACCGGCCGCAGGAACGAAAGCTGTGGCTCGCCGGCGACGTGACGCAGATACCGCTCGCGATGACGCCTGACGGACGCGTCGTCGTGCAGCGATTCGAGGCGAACGGACGCGGAGGACTCTGGATCCGGCGTCTGGAGGGGGAGGACGAGCTGAAACCGCTGGGACAGTCGAGTGCCAGTGAAATGGGCGCCAATGTCTCACCTGACGGGCGCTGGCTTGCGTATGCCTCCGATGTCGCAGGCCGGTGGGAGGTGTATGTCCGCCGGCTGGATGGACAGGGGGCCGAGACACGTATCTCTGGCGCAGGCGGCACGCAGCCGCTCTGGCGCCGGGATAGACGGGAGCTGTTCTACGTCGATGCCGCAGGTCGCATGATGGCCGTTCCGATCGCGGCTGCGGCCGGAGCGGAGGAGGGCCTGATCCCGGGCGATCCTGTGCCGCTGTTCGAGGCGCGGCTCGAAGAGGCAAACGAACGCCAGTACGAGGCGACCGCCGACGGACAGCGGTTCGTGCTGAACCGCAGCCCCGTCTTCGACACGGTCCCGATTTCCGTGGTGCTCGATTGGCGCGCGCTGCTCGGTGACGGCGTTCGCCCGCCGCGGTAGACCACCTGCGCGCCGTCGCTAGAGTTCGCGCACGCCGTGGCTGCGGGTGAGGAAATACAGCGCGACGAGTGACACCAGCCCGCCGTTGACCGCGAGCACCGCCGGCACGCCGACGAACGTCGCCGCATACCCGCTCGCGAGGCTGCCGAGCGGCATCCCGCCGCGAAACGCGACCATGTAGATGCTCACCACGCGCCCCCGGAGGTGGTCGGGCACGATCAACTGCACGAGCGACGTCGTCATGGCGGTGACGATCATCGCCGCGACGGCGCAGAAGAACAGCAGCAGCTCGCTGAGCCAGAGGACGCGCGACATCGCGAACGCCGCGACGAGTCCGCCGAACAGGACCTGCATCAGGAGCAGCGTGCGCCCCATGTGCGGAAAGCGTCCGAGCCAGGCAACGATCAGCGCGCCGCACACCGATCCCGCCCCCGAAAAGGCCATCATCCGGCTGTAGAGATCCACCTCTCCCTGGAAGACGTTGCGCGCCATCGCCGGCAGGAACGTCAGCAGCGGCAGCCCCAGAAAGGTCGTCGCGAACGCGACGACGGTGAGCGCGATGAGCGCGGGCTCGCGTTTCACGTAGCCGAAGCCGCCGCGCATCTCCTGCAGCATCGGCTTCCGCTCGACGGGCGGGATGTGCTTGACCGACAACGCGAACAGCGCCGCGATGACGAGCAGGAAGGACGCCCCGTTGAGCGCGAAGCAGATCGCCGTTCCGAAGAGCGCGATGGCGGCGGCGGCGAGCAGCGAGCCGAAGATCCGCGAGAGGTTGAACTGAATGGAGTTGAGCGCGATCGCGTTCGGCAGATGCTTCTTCGGCACGAGCGTCGGCATCAGCGACTGATACGCGGGGCCGCCGAACGCCTGCGCGAGGCCTGTCATGAACGAGAGCACGAGGATGTGCGCGACGCGGACGTGCCCCGTCCAGACGAGCACCGCGAGCGTGAACGCGGTCGTCATCTGAACGTACTGCGAGCTCAGCAGCAGGCGCCGCCGGTCGTGCCGGTCGGCGATCACGCCGCCGACGATCGTGAAGAGCAGGATCGGCAGTTGGCCGAGAAAGTCGTCGAGGCCGAGGTAGAACGACGACTGGGTGAGGTCGAACACGAGCCAGCTCTGCGCCACTTTCTGCATCCACGTGCCGACCGTGGACGCGAACGCGCCGAGCCACAGGATCCGGAAGTCGCGAAACGCCAGCGACGACAGCGCCCGCTGGATGAACGGATGCCCCAGCGAGGTCTCGCGGGCATGATCGGGTGTCGACAAGCTCCTCAATCTTAGTCATCCCCGGCTTCCGGCATCGACCGCCAGCCGTCAGCCGCCCTCGAACCCCCACATCCTGTGGCTTGCGGCCGTGTCCGCCGGACGCGTAGACTAGGCGAAAGTCAGGCGAAACTCATGGCTACCGCCCGCGCCGCCCTCGAATCCCTCCTCCGCGACCGCAAGCTCGACGTCACGCTGACGACCGCACGCCCGTGGGAGACGGCGGCCGAGTACCAGGTCGCCGCGACCGGGCTGGCGAGCGTCGACCGTCCGCTCGGTGGGGGGCTGCGGCGGGGGCACCTGTCGGAGATCGTCGGCGTCCGCTCGACGGGGCGCACGACGCTGCTGTGCCGCGCGTTCGCCGCCGCCACGCGGCGCGGTGAGGTGGTCGCGCTCGTCGACACCTGCGACCGCTTCGACCCCGTGTCGGCCGCCGAGGCGGGGGTCGACCTGTCGCGCCTGCTGTGGGTGCGCGAGCGCGGCGATGCCGTCCGGGCGCTGAAGGCGGCCAACCTCGTGCTGCAGGCCGGCGGCTTCGGGCTCGTCGCATTCGATCTCGCCGACGTGCCGCCGATGGCGATCCGCCAGTTTCCGGCGACCACCTGGCTGCGCATGGCCCGCGTCGTCGAGGGGAGCCAGACCGCCGTCGTGCTCGTGGCGGGCGAGCGGATCGCGCGGAGCGCGGGCGGGGCGACGATCGCGCTCGACACGCCGGCCGCGGAGGCGCGCGGCACATGGACGGGCAGCGGCGACCGCGCGCGCGTCCTGCGGGGCCTCGACGTGCATCCGCGCGTCATCACGCCGAGGGGGCGATGAAGATCCCGTCGTACGACGACCTGGCGCCCTCGATTCCGGACGTGCATCCGCGCGACACCTTCGCCGGGGTCACACGGCTCGTACACGAGCCCGAGGCGCCGGTCGTCGACGTCCGCGGGCGTCTCGCGGCGCCGGCGGCGCACGCGCTGTTCGCGTGTCTTCGGGCGACCACCACGGCCGCCGCCGGGGGGGTGCTGGCGCTGGCGCGTGATTTCTCGCCGCGGATCGAGCGTCACGGCGATGCCTGCGTCGTGCTCGACGTCAGCGGCCTCGGCCGCCTGCTCGGGGATGCCCACGGCATCGCCGCGGAACTGCGGCGCACCGCGGGCGAGCGCCGCCTCGGCGTGCGCCTGGCCGTGGCGCCGACGCACACGGCGGCCTGCCTGCTCACGCTGCACGGGGGCGACGATGTCGTCGTCACTGGCGACGTGGGGGCAGCGCTCGCGTCCCTGCCGCTCGCCGTGCTCGACGGCCCTGCGCACGCGACGCTGCTCGAGGTGCTGCGCCGGTGGGGGCTTCGCACCGTCGGCGAGTTTGCCGCCCTGCCGGCCGACGAGATCGCGGCACGGTTCGGCGCGCTGGGGATCGCGCTGCACCGCGTGGCCCGCGGCATCGACGCGCGGCCGCTCGATCCGCATCCGGGCGTCCCGCGGTTCGTCGAGTCGCTGGAGCTCGACTGGCCGATCGAGGCGCTCGAGCCGCTGACGTTCGTGCTGGCGCGCCTGCTGGAGCCGCTGTCGCTCGCGCTCGAACGCGCCGACCGGGGGGCGGTGGCGATCCGCCTCGCGCTTCGGCTCACCGACCGCACGACGCACGCGCGGCTGCTGCAGTTGCCGGCGCCGATGCGCGACGCGCGCGTGCTCCGCACGCTGCTGCAGCTCGACCTCGAGTCGCATCCGCCGTCGGCGGCGATCGACGTGGTGACGATCGAGATCGATCCCGCGCCCGGACGCATCGTGCAGTTCTCGCTGCTCGAGCACGCGACGCCGTCACCCGAAACGGTGGCGACGCTGACGGCGCGTCTCGGGGCGCTCGTCGGCGAGGGGCGCTGCGGCTCGCCGGTGCTGCTCGACTCGCATCGGCCCGACGCGTTCGCGATGACACGGTTCGGGCCACCGGTGCGGGTGCGGGCTGGCGCGCCGGGGGAACCCCGGCGCGACGGCGGCGTGGTGCTGCGTCGGTTCCGGCCGCCGGTGGCGATCCGCGTCGCGGTGGACCGCGGCCGTCCGGCGCACATTGCGATCGACCGCAAGGGGATGCCCGGCGGCCGCGTGGAGCGGGCCGCCGGCCCCTGGCGCTCGTCCGGCGCCTGGTGGGACGCGGGAGACGCGCGCTGGGACCGCGACGAGTGGGACGTCGCGCTCGCCGACGGCTCGGTGTGCCGCATCCACCGCGACCGGGAGACGGAACGCTGGTTCCTGAATGGAGTGGTGGACTGACGGAGTGACACGGCACACGCTGCGCAAAGGCAGCCTTCGCGCTTCTTCGCGTTCTTGGCGGTGCCTCTGCTTTTGACAGCGACGGTGCCCGACGTGTGATCGAGCCGCGATGTACATCGAACTGCACGCCGCATCGGCGTTTTCATTTCTCGACGGGGCTTCGCTGCCCGAGGCGCTCGTGGACCGCGCCGCGGCGCTCGGGTATCCGGCGCTCGCGCTCGTCGATCGCGATGGCGTGTACGGCGCGCCGCGTTTTCATCTGGCGGCGAAGAAGGCGGGGATCAAGGCGATCGTCGGTGCCGAGCTCACGATCGCGCTCGAATCGCAGCTCGCCGACCGGCGGCTGCTGCAACTGCCCGTGCTGATCGAATCGCGCGAGGGCTACCGCAATGTCTGCCGGCTCGTGACGCAGATGAAGCTCCGCTCGGCGAAAGGGGAGGGGGCGCTCTCGCTCGAGGAGCTCGACGGCCACACGCGCGGCCTCGTCGCGCTCGTCGGCCGCGCCGCGCTCCAGGGGCGCCACTTCGGCGTCGGCGGCCTCGTCGACCGCCTCGTCGGCCTGTTCGGCGCGGCGAACACGCGCATCGAACTGCAGCGCCATCTGCTCCGCGACGAGGAGGCCGACAACGCCGCGCTGCGGGATCTCGCGTCCGCGTTCCACGTGCCGGTCATCGCCACCAACGGCGTCCGCTTCGCCGAACCCGCGAACCGCCCGCTCTACGACGTCCTCACCTGCATCCGCCACAAGACGACGCTCGAACGCGCCGGGCGCCGCCTGACGTGCAACGCCGAGCGGTACCTGAAGCCGCCGGACGCGATGGCGCGGCTCTTCGCCGACATGCCCGAGGCGCTCGCCGGCACGCGCGAGCTCGCGGATCGCCTCGCCTACACGATGGAGGATCTCGGCTACCGTTTTCCCGAATACCCGGTGCCCCCCGGCGAAACGATGGCGTCGTTTCTGCGCAAGATCACGCAGGCGGGGGCGCGCGAGCGGTACCGCCCCTATGACGACCGCGCGCGCCGGCAGATCGAGCGCGAGCTCGAGCTCATCGAGAAGCTCGATCTCGCCGGCTACTTCCTCATCGTCTGGGACATCGTCAACTACTGCCGCCAGCACGACATCCTCGTGCAGGGGCGCGGTTCGGCCGCGAACAGCGCGGTCTGCTACAGCCTCGGCATCACGGCGGTGGATCCCATCGGGATGGAGCTGCTCTTCGAGCGATTCCTCTCGGAAGAACGCGGCGAGTGGCCCGACATCGACCTGGATCTGCCGAGCGGCGACCGCCGCGAGCGCGTGATCCAGCACATGTACGAGAAGTACGGAAAGCTGGGAGCGGCGATGACGGCCAACGTCATCACGTACCGCGGACGCAGCGCCGCGCGCGAGGTCGGCAAGGTCCTTTCGCTCGAGCCGGCGCAGGTCGACCGCCTCGCGAAGGTGATGAACCACTTCGAGTTCGTCGACCCGAAGGAGACGCTCGACCGCAACCTGCGCGAGGTCGGCATCGACATCCAGCAGCCGATCGTGCAGACGTTCGGCCGCCTGTGGCAGCAGATCCAGGACCTGCCGCGGCACCTCGGCCAGCACTCCGGCGGCATGGTCTTCTGCCAGGGACGGCTCGACGACGTGGTGCCGCTCGAGAACGCGAGCATGCCGGGGCGCGTGGTGATCCAGTGGGACAAGGACGACTGCGCCGACATGGGGCTGATCAAGGTCGACCTGCTCGGCCTCGGCATGATGTCGGTCCTGCAGGACGCCATGGCCCTCGTCAACAGGACGCC
>Ga0247719_1000298_pt1 | contig 33558 bp, 30 predicted proteins | sample 41E_DmetaG_FD_189046 | JGI IMG/M metagenome (GOLD analysis project Ga0247719, IMG submission 189046) | Soil microbial communities from hillslope of Landscape Evolution Observatory, University of Arizona, Oracle, AZ, United States - 4-1-E_D | ecosystem: Engineered > Artificial ecosystem >...
TCGCAAGCCGTTCGGCACACCCCAGCGGCCGCGGGCGTCGTGAGTCCGCCGCCGGAGCACCGTTTTTCCGCGCGTCGGGCCGAGGCGCCGGCGCGCCACGCCGCCGCGCGCGGCGAGCACCGCGTCGGATCGCTCGCCGGCGGGACGCTCGACGCGCGACTCCGCCGCGCGCGGCGAGTCCCACGTCCGACGACTCAGCGCAGCGCGGCGCCGGCAGACCGCTGCAGGACGTACAGCATCATCGGGCGGGACGAACGTCGGAGCTAGAATCGACGCGTGCGCGACGACACGATCCGGGTGGGGGGGCTGCTGCTGGCGCTGGTGTATGCCGCGTTCATCGGCTGGACGTACGCGCGCCAGCCGCAGACGGTCGCGCAGGTCACCGGCGGGCTCACCGCGACGATCGGCGCCTACCGCGTCGACCGCCAGGCGTTCGACGACGGCCTGGCGTTCTTCCGGAAAGACCAGTTCGTCGAGGCGCGGGCGGCGTTCGCGCGCGCCGATCCTGCCGAACGCGACGCGGTGACGCAGTTCTACGTCGCCTACAGCTACTACCGCCAGGGCTGGGGACGGCTGTACAGCGACGACGCGCTGTTCGGCGAGGGGCTGAAGGCCGTCGACCGCGCCATCGCGCTCGCGCCCGGCGGACGGCTCGTCGTCGACGACCCCGACCTGAAGATGCGGAGCGCCGACGAGCTGCGCGCCGAACTGCAGCGCGGTCTCGAGCGCGACGCGTCCGACTTCAACCCCCTGCGCGTGCTGAGGGAGCGGAAGTGACGCGCGGCGCTGTGACGCGCGAGGCGGTGGTGCTGCCGCTGATCTTCCTGACTGCGACGCTGCTCGGCGGGCTCGATCCCGGGGCGCGGCAGCCGTGGGCGGCCCCCTCGCTCTTTTCGCTCTGCCTGGCCATGCTGCTCATCGCGGTGCTCGTGCGCGGCGGCGCCCTGGTGGGCGAACGGCTCCTGCACGGCGCGCGCGGAACGCTCGCCAACGCCAACGGCTTCGTCGTGCTGCTGTCGCTCTTCGCCGCCTCCGCGCAGGTCCTGCACATGCTGATGCCGCGCTCCGGCCTGCCCGCGCTCATCGTCGGCACCGTGCTGCTGGTGCTGCTCGTGAACACGCTCGCCGTCTCGCCCGATCGCCCGCGGCTCCTGCGAAGTCTCGCCGTCGTGTTCGGGTCCGCCTTCCTGCTGAAGTTCGTGGTGCTCGCGGCGCTCGCCGATCCCGACGGCGGCCGCACGAAACGCGTGCTCGTGGCGCTGTTCGACCTCGCGACCCTCGGTACCATCACGCAGCACCCGCTGCATCCGGCGGCCGGCTACGTGGCGTTCTTCGTGATCCTGCTGTACCTGGCGGGGATCGCACTGCTGCCGTCCCGGCCGCCGCGGCGCGAGCTCGCCGCGGCCGGCGGGCGCTCGCTCACCGTCACGACCGAACGGGAAAACGGCCGGCCCTGGTGATCCACCGGCCGGCCGTTCATCTCACAGCCGTGTTCCGACAGCCCCCTCAGCGGGCGGCCGGCTGGCAGCTTCTCGGCGTTGTCACTGCGCGATCTTCAGCTTGTCGATCACCGACTTGACGCCGTCGGTGTTCTTCGCGAGCGCGATGGCCTTGTTCTTCTCGGCCGCCGTCCGCACGGTGCCGGTGAGCGTCACGACGCCGTTCCTCGAATCGACGTCGATGCTCAGGCCGGAGGTATCCGTGTCGGCCAGCAGCTTCGACTTCACCTTGCCGGTGAGCGCCGCATTCGCCGCGGCGTCGCCCGTCCGGTCGGCCGCGTCGCCCGCTTTCCGCTGGGCGTCCTCGGTGGTCATGTCGGTGTCGCGCGCTGCCTCGCGTGCTTCTCCCTGGAGCGGATCATCGATGCCCGTCGTGGGCGTGGCGCCCGGCGACACGGTCATCTGGTCGACGACGTCGCGGACGCCGTCGGTGTTGCGGGCGAGCTCCAGCGCGCGGTCACGCGCGATCTCGGTGTCCACGCGGCCGTTGAGCGTGACGACGCGATCCTTCGTGTCCACGTCGATCGTGTAGGCCTTCACCGTGTCGTCAGCGGCGAGCTTGCTCTTCACCGCCGTGGTGATGCCCGGGTCCGACTGCGCGCAGGCGATGGTCGTCGCCGCGAGGGCGGCGGCTCCCAGCCACGTTGTCAGAGTTCGTCGAAGCATGAGCTTTCCTCCTCGAGAGACCTCAGTGCATCGACCATGCCGTGGAACAGGACTGTAAGCGCCCGAGCCCGGCCGTTCGCGGGGCCGAGCTCAGGTGTTATCGTCTGCACATGACGAATCGCCTCATCGGACCTGCCGCGGTGCTGGCCGCGCTGACGCTCGCGACGCCGGTCTCCGCCCAGAGTCCGTCACGTCCCTTCGGCACGCTGCGCGAGCAGGCGGCCATGCAGCACGAGTGGCTGAAAAAACGCGTCGACACGTTTCTCGCGCCGCTGATGCGCAAGCACGGCATCGACATGTGGGTGGTCCCGATGCGTGAGTACACCGAGGACCCGGTGTTCACGGCGCTCACGGCGCCCGAGACGTTCGCCGCGAGGCGGCGGACGATCTATGTTTTCTTCGACAAATGCGCCGCCACCGGCGCGCCGGCGGCGGCGGCGTGCGTGGAGCGGATCGCGCTCGGCGGCACGTCGCAGGGCGGCGTGTTCGAAGCACGCCGCTCGACGAAGGCGGCGGCGGGCGACGTCGGCCGCGGCCAGCAGGCCGAGTTGTGGGGGGACGAGCAGTGGCAGGCGCTGAAGGCGCTGATCGAGGAGCGCGACCCGCGGATCATCGGGATCAACCGGTCCACCGTGTTCGCCTTCTCCGACGGCCTCACGAGCGGCGAGCTCCAGGGGATGAGCGCCGCCCTCGGCGAGCGCTGGACGGCGAAGTTCAGGAACGCCGAAGGGCTGCCGCTCGAGCTGATTGCCTCACGCCTCCCCGAGGAAGAAGCGTTTTTCGAGAAGATGAACGCGCTGGTGTGGTCGCTGACGCAGGAGATGTTCTCGTCGAAGACGATCACGCCGGGCACGACGCGCACGAGCGACCTGGTGTGGTGGTGGCGGGAGCGCGTGAACGACCTCGGCCTCGACACCTGGTTCCAGCCGAGCGTCAGCGTGCAGCGCCAGGGGAAGACGGCCGCCGAGATCGGCCCGGATCCGGTGATCGAGCGCGGCGACGTGCTGCACTGCGACGTCGGCATCACGGTCGCGCGCCTGAACACCGACACCCAGCACAACGCCTACGTGCTCCGGGAGGGAGAGACCGACGCGCCCGCCGGATTGAAGGCGGCGCTCGCCAACGCCAACGCGCTCCAGGACATCGTCGTGTCGGAGCTGCGCCCGGGGCGCACCGGCAACGAGATCCTCGCCGCGTCGCTCGCGCGGATGAAGGAGAAGAAGATCAACGGCACCGTGTACTCGCACCCGGTCGGCCTGCACGGACATGGCGCCGGACCGCTGATCGGCCTGTGGGATTACCAGGACGGCGTGCCCGGCCGCGGCGACGCGAAGGTGATCCCGAGCATGTGGTACTCGATCGAGCTTCAGGCGACGAGCCCGGTGCCCGAGTGGGGCGGGCAGCACGTCCGCATGGCGCAGGAGGAGGACGTGATCATCGACGCCGCGGGCAGGGTGCGCTGGGCACACGGCCGTCAGGACGCCCTGTTCCTCGTTCGATAGTCAGGCGCCCGGTGGTTCGGTCGCTCCGATCCACCGTTGCACTCCTCCACCCGTCGGCCGATCTATCGTCCCCACGACTGCAGGTGGTCGAGCAGGTCTTCGATGTGCATCGTGATGCGCTGGCCGTCGCGCATGCGCCGGAAGATCACGCGCGACCACCCCTGCATGCCGACCGGCGTGTAGTCGTCGCCGGCGACGACGAGGCGTTCGCGTGCGAGGGTGTTGATCACCACGCGCTCGAACCGCGAGCGCTCCAGGAGCGCCTCGGGGTAGAACGGCTGCCACGCGCAGAGACGCCCGACGTCCTCGTACTCCGGCGGCCGGTCCGGAAGGTCCAGCAGCGAGGGGGCGCGGCCGGTGAGCACGGCGTGGATCAGCCGCAGCGACAGTGGATCGGCGACGCGCGCGATGGACCGCCGGAAGACCTGGAACACCTGCAGCGCCACCCGCCGCAGCTCCGCGTGATCGTCGGTCGCGATCGGGTCCCGCGGAAAGCAGTCGACGCGCGCCAGCCATCCCTTGCGCGAAGTGTGCGGCATCGGCGCGAAGCCCCGCACGCGCGGCAGCCCCGCGACGCCGAGCCGGCGCAGATCGAACGACGGCCACGCCGCCACCTCGCGAACGACGCCGGTGATGAACGAACCGGCGGCGACCATCATCGTCGAGCTCGGCGTGAAGTCGGCCGTGATCTCCACGCGGTCGCCGCGCGGCCGGACGCCGACACCGGTGGACCGCCGGTTGAGCGCGAGGAGCATCACGGGGAACGGCAGGATGTAGGTCAGGAGCCGCGCCAGGCGATCGAGCGCGCGCGGCCCGCGCCGCCCCTCCACCGAGACGTTGTAATGCGTGCTGAAGCCGACGAGCCGCACGGTGCGGCCGGTGCGGCGCTGCCAGTCGTCGAGGCCGGCCCGCACGTAGCCGATCGACTCCCACAGCGACCGTCCCGCCCGCGCCACGCAGCCGCGCTCGAGCTCGATGACCGGCGTCGCGATTTCGATGACGCCGGTATCGAAGTAGACGGCCGCACCGGTCGGCACCTGGTACGACGTGCCGACGCGATGCATGAGCGAGCCGCGCAGAAATGCGCGCGGGTCGCGGAACAGGTCTTCGGGCCGCGCCGGCATGCCGTCGACGACCAGCGCGAACTCCGCCTCGAGGCCAACGGCCGCCAGCCGGAGGCGCGCGCGCTCGCGTTCGAGCTTGCCCGACGCCTTGAGCGCCACTACCCCTCCTCGGCCGGCGCCTCCGCCGGGACCGACACCACGTATCCGAGATCCAGGTGCAGATGATCGTCGGAGCCGCCCCGCTCCGACCCGTAGGGGCGCGCGCGGAACGCCGGCAACAGCGACACCGCCAGCGCGCCGTAGCGCTCGATCGTCTCCCGGTCGTCCACGTACTCGTCCCCGATCCGGTAGATGTTCACCGCTGTGCCCCAGGAGTGCGTCGATTCGGGACGCGACCGTCCGTGCGACGGCGACCGGTAGCCGCCGTTTGCCGCGATCTTGACCGGCTGCCCCACTTCCGTCCGCAGCACCTGCAGGTGCGCGGCGAGCACGGAAACGGCGCACGGGACGTACCGCGGAAAGGTGCGGAGCGGCAGCGGCTCGTAGAGATCCACGTCCATGAACTCCCACAGCGCGAACTGCGGCGCGAGGCGCGTCGCCAGCGCGGTCTGCCAGGAGTCGACCACATAGAAGAAGCGCGGCAGGCGGCGCGCGCGGCCGCGCGGGTCGCGCACCACCGCCCCCGGCATCAGCAGCGACCGGTGCGGCGCGCCGATGGTGAGACCGTCGACGATCGGCAGGGGGACGCTCATGCGGTCCCCTCCGCGGGGGGAGGGCCCCCCGTGAGCCACTCGTACACGATCGTCGACACACGCGCGACGCGCTCCATGCGCCGGTTCATCGCCGGCTCCGGCTCCGTGAGCACCGCGAGCACGTACGGCTGCCGTCCCGGAAGGAAGACGATGCCGGCGTCGTGCGCCGCGACCGAGATCTCCCCCGTCTTGTTGGCCACGCGTGCTTCCGCGCGGACCGCGGGCGGCAGGCCGGCGGGAATCCCGCTGCGGAACTCCTGAGCCTGGAGGATCTCGAGGGCGTGGCGCGCCGACTCGGCCGAGAGGCCGCGACCGTCGTGGATCGCGCGAAACAGCCGGACGAGGCCGTTGGCCGTCACGCGATTGTTGAACGACTCCTCGAACGCCTTTTCGTCTTCGACGCCGCGCGCGACTTCGATCCCGTCGATGCCGTGCCGCGCCAGCATCTGCTGCGTGGCGTCGACGCCGACGGCGTCCATCAACAGGTTGGTGGCCAGGTTGCTGCTGGTGACGATCATGTGCCGCGCCAGCTCCTCGAGCCGCATCGTCTGGCCGATGGCGCGGTGCACGTCACGATCGCCGTCCCGCGAGGCCGAGACGCGGAAGGGGGTGCCGTCGACAATGCTCAGAAAGCGGTTACGGACGTGCAGCCGCGACTCGAGGCTGAAACGCCCCGCGTCGACCGCGCCGAACAGCGCGTACAGCACGGCGACCTTGATGGTGCTGGCCGAGTGGAACCAGCGGTCGCCGTTGTGCGACCAGGCGACGCCGGTCTCGTAATCGTGCAGCGAGACGGCGAGTCCGTCGTCGCCGAGCTCGCGTGCGACCTCCTCGATCGGGACCACGGTTCCAATTGTATCGAGCGCTCCGCTCCTCGTCCGAGCCGAGCGAGCGGGAGCGGCTGGCCGCTTTCGGAACGCCGCGTTCCGGATCCGGTCACCCGGGGTGACCCGCGAGCGGTCGATCTCGGGAATTGCACCGGGATCTTCGGCCGCGGCGGGTGGCACCGGGCTTGCGCGACCTCGCCTTCCATGGATTCAGTCCTGCACGACCTCCGCATCTCGGCACGCGCGCTCCTGGCGCGACGCGGTTTCTCGATCGTCGCCGTCCTGACCCTTGCCCTCGGCGTCGGCGCCACGACGGCGCTCTTCAGCGTCGTCCATGGCGTGCTGCTGAAGTCGCTGCCCTACGAGCAGCCGGACCGGCTCGTCGCGCTGTGGCAGACCACGCGCGACAATCCGAGCCCGAGGGGGGTGGCCGGCAGCGTCGCGCACGTGAACTATCTGGACTGGAAGCAGCAGGCAAACGCCTTCGAGGCGATGGCGGCGTACTCCTCGGCCACGTTCACCGTCACCGGCATCGGCGACGCCGAGGTGGTGCCGGGCGCCGTCGTGACGGCTGATTTCTTCACCGTGTTTCGTGCACTCCCCGTCGGCCGCGAGGTCACGCGCGACGACGACCGGGCGAACGGCCCGCGGGTCGTGATCGTCAGTCATGCCTTCTGGAAGGAGCGCCTCGGCGGCCGCGCCGACGCGATCGGATCGACGCTGGAGATGGGCGGCCGTCCGTGGGAGATCGTCGGGATCGCACCGCCCGGCTTCGATTTTCCGAACGGCGCGCGGCTCTGGCAGCCGGTCCAGAACGACGATTCGAGCTGCGGGCGCGGCTGTGTCTATCTCAATGGCGTCGCGCGGCTCGCGCCGGGCGCGACCGTCGCGAGCGCGAGGCAGGAGATGGCAGCGATCGCCGGACGGCTCGAAGAGCAGTTCCCCGACAGCAACACCAACACGACCGTGGGCCTGACGACGCTGAGCGACCAGATGGTCGGCGAGGTACGGCCGGCGCTCCTGATGCTCCTCGCGTCGGTGGGGATGGTGCTGCTGATCGCGTGCGCGAACGTCGCGAATCTCCTCCTGGTCCGCGGCACGGCGCGGCAGGGCGAGCTCGCCGTGCGTGCGGCGCTCGGGGCCTCGCGAGGGCGCATGGTGCGCCTGCTGCACCGAGAGCGCGCTGCTGGCGGCGGCCGGATCGCTCGCCGGCCTGCTGCTCGCGCTCTGGGGCGTCGACGCGCTGAAGCGGGCCGCGCCGCCGAACATGCCGCGGCTTCACGAGGTCGCCTTCGACCTGCCGACGCTGCTCTTCGCGGCCGGCGTGGCCGCCGCGACGGTCCTGCTGTTCGGACTCGGGCCCGCGCTGCAGGTCGCGCGCGGATCCGTGTCGTCACTCATCGGGACGCGCGGCACGACCGGCAGCCCGCGCACGCAGCGCAGCCGTGCGGCGCTGCTCGTCGCAGAGGTCGCGCTGTCGTTCATGCTGCTGGTGGGGGCGGGCCTGCTGCTGCGCAGCATGGTGCGCCTGCAGTCGATCGAGCCGGGCTGGCATTCGGAGGGGATCTCGGTCTTCACCCTCGCGCTGCCCGGCGCGCGCTACCCGGCCATCGCCGATGCCATCCGCGGCTTCGATGCGCTCGACGAGCGCCTGCGGGCGCTGCCGGGCGTGACCGCCGTGTCGCGGATCAACGGGCTTCCGCTCGGCCCCGGCATCAACGTGCTCTCGTTCCGGCGCGCCGACCGGCCGGAGCCGCCGCCGGGCCAGGAGCCGTCCGCGTTGTTCCGGGTGGTGGACGACGACTACTTCACGACCGCGGGCATCCCGCTCGTTGCCGGACGGCAGTTCGGCTCCGGCGACGTCGCCGGGGGCCAGCCGGTGGCGATCATCAGCCGCGAGCTGGCCGACGAGTTGTGGCGCGGCGAGGATCCGCTCGGCCGGCAGGTGCAGTTCACGACGACGACGCGGACGATCGTGGGCGTCGTGGCGGGCGTACGGTCGACGAACATCGCCGAGCCGCCGATGCCGGAGATGTACATCCCGCTGGCACAGGCGAACACGCGCTCGGTGACGTTTCTCGTCAAGAGCAGCCTGCCGGCCGCGCAGGTGCTGGCGTCGGCGCGCGAGGTGGTACGCAGCTTCGACTCACGGCTGCCGCTGATCCGTCCCGGGGCCTGGAGCGCGCTCGAAGCGCAGGCGCTCGCGCGGCCGCGGTTCCTCGTGCTCCTGCTGGGGCTGTTCGCCGCTCTCGCGGTGACGCTCGCGGCCGTCGGCATTTACGGCGTGGTCGCCTACGCGGTGTCGCAGCGGACGAAGGAGATCGGCGTCCGTATGGCGCTCGGCGCCGAACCCGCACACGTGCTGCGCCTGGTGCTGTGGCAGGGGCTGAGGCCGGCCGCCGCGGGCATCGCCGTCGGCCTCGCCGGCGCGGCCCTTGGCGGCTCGGCGATCGCGCGCCTGCTCTACGAGGTCCAGCCGCGCGATCCGGCGACGATGGCGGGCGTCATCGGTCTGCTGCTCGTCGTCGTGGCGATCGCGTGCCTCGTGCCCGCCCGGCGCGCGATGCGAATCCCGCCGGCGACGGCGTTGCGAGCCGAGTAGCGGCGCCGCTACTGGTAGTACTTCCGATACATGCCGCGGCGGAAGAGCCAGCCGCCGAGCGGCCCGAGCCAGCCGAGCACGTAGTACATGTAACCGAGATCCATCAGCTCGACGAGGTTGCCGTCGCAGTCGCGGCAGAAGAAGAACGAGTGGCCGCGCGGCGAGCGCTCCGGCCGGCTGACGCAGACGACCCCCTTCGACTGCAGGTAGTCGTACCAGCGCGGCAGGTTGCGGACGTTGAACGAGATGTGCGTGAGCCCCACCCGGTTCCAGGGCACGTCGATCGCCGGCTGCTTCGGCTCGAAGTGGAAGATCTCGAGCACCGCGCCGCCCGGGGCGCGGATCCACCCGATCTTGCAGCTCGGCGCGTCCCCCTCGACGCCGAAGAACGACTTGACGCGCTCGGGCGGCGTGTCGGCGACCCCGACGAGCGGGCAGCCGAAGATCTCCCAGTAGAACTTCACGAACGTGTTGAAGTCGTTCACCGTGATGCCGGTGTGGCTGAACGAACGTGCTCTCACCTGTGTCTCCTATGACTTCACGAGGCGGATGTGCCGCGCGGCGCCGGCCACGGCGAGGTCTGCCTCGCCTGCGAGCGTGAGCCGCAGTTCGACCTGCCGGATGTGGTCGGCCACGCGGAGCGCCTGGGCCACGATCGTCAGCCCCGGATTGACGGCCGCCGACGAGGGGAAGAACGAAGCGTCGACGACGTAGAGGTTCTCGAGGTCGTGCGCGCGGCAGTAGACGTCGAGCACCGACTGCCGCGGATCGGTGCCGAACACGAGCGTGCCGCACTGGTGCGTGGTGTTGCGCGCGCCGTGTGAGTGCGCGACCACGAACGGAAAGCCGAGCCGGCGCAGAATCCGCCTCGTCTCCTTCACGAGCTGCCGGTGCGCCTTCAGGTTGTTCGGGCGGTAGTGGAGCTGAATCCGTCCGTCGGCGCCGACGGTCACCCGGTTGTCGGGATCCGGCAGGTCTTCCGACATCACGAGCCAGTCGACACCGCGGGCTACCCAGGCGTCGTACGCCCACAGCGGAATCCACGGCACGACCGTCTGCGCCATCACGCCGTGCGTGCGCCCCTGCGACTGAATGGCGCCGAGCGGGTAGGCGGTGCGGCGGCCGCGAAGGTAGAAGTCGTTCACGCCGACGGTCTTCTGGAAGACGGTGGTGTTCTTCCGCAGCGGGTTGAACCCCTGCATCATCGTCGCCAGATGCGCCATGTAGCGCCGGCCGACGAGCCCTGACGAGTTCGCCAGCCCGTTGGGATGCCGGTCGTTCTTCGATCGCAGCAGGAGCGCGGCCGAGTTGATGGCGCCGGCTGCGAGCACGAAGAGCGGCGCGTCGACCCGCACGACCTGTCCATCGCGCTCGATCTCGGCCGACACCACGCGCCGCCCGGCGGGGTCCGTGATCAGCCGCCGGGCGCAGGCGTTCGTCCACAGCGTGACGTTCGGCCGCAGCATGGCCGGGCGCACGCAGACGACGTCCGCCTCGCTCTTCGCGTGCACGCGGCAGGCGAACGAGTTGCACGTGTTGCACAGCACGCAGCCGTCCGCCTCGCCGGGCCGCTGGAGGCCGAGCGGCAGCGGAAACGGATGCAGCCCGAGCCCCCGCAGCCGCTCGACGATCGCGTCCATGTCGGGCGAGTGGGGCACGTGCTGGTACGGATACGGGCCGCGGGCCGGCTCGGTGGGGTCGAGGCCGTGCTGGCCCCGCACGTGGTACAGGCGCTCGGCGCGGTCGTAGTACGGCGCCAGCGTGTCGTAGTCGATGGGCCACGCGGGCGAGACGCCGTTGGCGTGGCGCAGCTCGCCGAAGTCTTCGCGCCGCAGCCGGTACAGCACGCTGCCCCAGAACTTCGTGTTGCCGCCGACGTTGTAGTGCGTGTACGGCCGGAACTCCCGCCCGTGCCGGTCGAGCCAGGTCTCGCGCGTCTGGTAGCGCAGGTGCTTCCAGACGGCGACCGGGTCCCAGTTCTCGGCCTCCTGCGGGATGAAGTCGCCCCGCTCCACGATCAGCAGCCGCGCCGAGGTTTCGGCCAGCGCGTGCGCGATCGTGCCGCCGCCCGCCCCGCTGCCGATGACGACGATGTCAAACGACCGTTGCATAGACCCGATCCATCAGCCGCTGGTCCTCGATGGCACGTTCGAGGCTCATCTCCGGCTGTCGCCCCTCGCGGATCGCCCCGTAGAAGTCCCTGTACATGGCCTGGTAGCCGCGGATGTCGCGAACGCCCGGGAACAGCACGCGCGGCACTCCGGCCCCCCGGGCAATGACGAACGCGCCGTTCGACTCGAAGGTGATGATGCCGCGGCGGCCGAACAGCTTCGAGAGCCGCAGCCCCTTGAGCAGCGACGGGATCTCGCGGGAATAGTACAGCGCGCCGGCGGCGCCGTTGTCGTACTGGAACGACACCATCATGCTCTTCACGCGCCGGTCGGGCCCCTCGGGCGACACGGGCGGCCGGTAGCCGCGCACGCTCTCGGGGACGATCTTCGGCCCGAGGCTCCCCGCGACGTGGAGCCAGTGGATCCCTTCCTCGAAGAAGGCGTCGCCGCCGGCCATCCCCTCGTCGTTGCGCCAGTCGTCGGCGCGCTTCAGCCGCCGTGCGATCGTGGTGAAGTGCGCGAATACCATCTCGCCGATGGTCCCTTCGACGAGCAGCTTCCGCAGCGTCACGGCGAGCGGCTTGTAGTGGTCGTTCTCCCCCACCAGCACGACGCGGCCTGCGCGGTCCCGCGCTTCAACCGCCGCGAGGTATTCGTCCATCGTCAGGAAGGCAGGCTTCTCGACGAGCACGTGCTTGCCGGCGCCGAGCGCGCGCAGCGTCAGTTCGAGGTGGTACTTCGGCGGCACGGCGACGACGACCGCATCGATCGCGGGGTCGTCGATCGCCTGCTCGTACGCGGCGAAGCTGCCGGCGCCGCGGTGCGTGCGGCAGTACTCGGCCGCCTTCGCGGCGTCGCGGCTGGCGTAGCTGCAGACGATCCGCGGCGTGACGGCGCGCAGCTGCCGGCTGTGGACGTTCGTGATGAAGCCGCAGCCCAGGAAGGCAATCCGGAGGGGCTCTGACATGGATCGCCCTAATGATAGTGGACGCGGCGCGGCTGCCGGCATCGTCGCGGCGAGGCTGCTAGAATCGAGGGCGCATGACCGCGCGCCTGATGAAAGCGCTGCTGTTCGCCTGTGGGACGCTGTGCGTCGGCCTCGGCATCCTCGGCATCTTTCTGCCGCTGATGCCGACGACGGTCTTTCTGCTGATGGCGGCCGCGTGCTACGCGCGCAGTTCCGACCGCTTCTACCGGAAGCTCGTGGAACACCCCTGGCTGGGCCCCTACATCCGCCAGCGCCACGGCCTCTCGACGCGGCAGAAGGCGATCATCCTCACCGCCCTCTGGATCAGCCTGGGCGCGACGATGCTCTGGACGGCGCGGGCGCCGTGGCTGCGGATCCTCCTGCTCGCCGTCGGCGCCGGCGTGACGCTCCACGTCGCACGCCTGCCGCGGCTCGCTGACGTGACGCCGCTCGAGCCCGGCGCCGCTCCGTCGGAGTGAGCGATCCTTCAGGTCACAGCCGGCCGACGCCGGTCAGCGCCGCCGACAACAGCCCGACCACGACGGACACCGCAATCACGACCACCGCGGCAACCACCATGTAGGGGATCACCTTCGACTGCGGCGTCTTCATCATCACCGGCAGCCCCAGGTAGAACAGGTAGATCGCATACAGCGTCCCCAGGATCGCCAGGACGCCGAGCACCGGCACGGCGAAGAGCGCGCCGGCAAGCCAGGACGGCGTCTGCGCGTACGCGACAAGCTTCAGCGCCTGCAGGTCATCGGCGCGCGACTCGAACGTCGGCGCCAGCTTGTTCACCACGAGCGCCGCGACGTACACGCCCACGAGCGACAGTACGAAGCTGACGAGCATGTGCGCCAGCGCCGAGGGAATGCTGTCGCGATACGTTCCGATGAACGGCAGAGTCACACCGATGATCGCGGACCCGATGAACCCCGCGACCGCCGGAATGGCGGCGAGCGGCGCGATATATCCGCGATACAGCTTCTCGGTCGTGGTCGGCTCGGCCTCGATCACCGGCCACTCGGTCGCCGGGCTCGTCAGCAGGTTGGTGACCCGTGCCTTCAGGGCGGGGACATTCACGTCGAGAGTGCTCGTCATCGCTGTACCTCCGGTGCCGGGGAGCCGGAGTGTACACCCGTTCGCGCGATGTGCGCGAACGGTGGCGCAGGCGACTCGCCTACACACCGCGAAGCAGGTCGCTACTCACCCGTGAGCGGCGAAGGCCGCTTCGAGGGACATCGCGTGCAGAACGCCGTTCGTTTCGCACCTCACGCACGTTGGTCCTCCCCTTGCTGTGTCACGCGGCGAACGCAACAACGCTTTGGAGGATCGACATGAAACGGAACGTGCTCTTCGGTACTATTTTTTCGGCTGCGCTCGCGGTGGGTCTCTCGGCCCAGACAGGCTCAGGCGCACAGACGGGTCAGCAGGGCTCGCGCAATCAGAATCAGGGAACCCAGCAGGTGACCGTCACCGGCTGTCTCCAGGACCACAACATGACGGCCGGCACTTCCGGCACCGCCACCGGCACCACGACCGGCACGAGCGGCACGCAGGCGAATCGCGGTGAGAACCGCGGCGCCCAATTCGTGCTGACGAACGCCGAAATGACCGCGGGCGGCGCGCAGGCGGGCCGCACGACCGGCGGAACCACTGGCACCGGCGGCACGGGCACGAGCGGCACGGGGACGAGCGGCACGTCCGGCACGACCGCTGGCGCAGCCGGCATGGAGACGAACAACCGCTTCCTGCTCGTCGGCGGCAATCAGCAGGAACTGCGACGGTACCTGAACAGCCGCGTCGAGGTCCGCGGACGTCTCGACAACGAGAACAAGGGCGCCTCGAACCGCACGACCGGCGGCGGCACGGCGACCGGCACTGGCCAGACCGGCTCGGGACAGACGGGGTCGACCGCCCAGGGCACACGCACCGGCCAGGACCGCATGGACGATGACACGAAGCGCCTCCGCGTCACCTCCGTCCGCCAGCTCGCGGCCAACTGCAACGACGACAAGCGGTAGCCACCCGCACGCGGCGGGCCGGGGCGCCACGTCCTGGCCCGCAGCAGTCGCGCCAGCGGCCGGAAGCGCTCAGCGTCCCCGGCGGGATGGCGCGGAGGCGCTCGGGGTCCGCCCTCCCGGCTGCCCGATCGCGAAGAGGCCCGACGCCGAGCGCACGTACATGACGCCGTTCGCCAGCGCCGGCGTGGCCATCAGAAGGTCCCCCATCGGGTTCGTCGCGATGTGCCGGAACTCGCGTCCGGCGGCCACCACCACGATCTCGCCATCCTCGCTCGACACGTAGAGCCTGCCGTCGGCGGCCACGGGGGAGGCGCTGTAGCCGCTGCCCAGGTGGGGCAGGCGCTGCCGATACACTTCGTTGCCGGTCGCGAGCTCGTACGCGTCGAAGATCCCATCGTTGCCGAGCACGTACAGGATCCCGTCGTACACGATCGGCGTCGGCATGTAGGGACCGCGGCCCACCCGGCTCCACACGACCGCCTCGTTACTCGTCTGGTCCTTGCCGAGCGTCACGTCGCCGCGCGCGCCGGGGCGTACCACGAACAGCGGCCGTTCCGGCCTGCGACCGCTCCCCACGACCACGAGCCCGCCGGCCGCGAACGGCGTCGGCGCGGTGATCTTCGAGCTGCCGCCAAGCCGCCACAACTCCTTGCCGGTGCGCGGATCGTAGCCGCGGATGAAGTTCGATGCGTTGGTGACGAGCACGGGACCCTCAGCCGTCTCCACGACGGTCGGCGTTCCCCACGACGGCAGCTCGTCGCGATCGGTCTTCCACACCGTTCTGCCGGTCTGCGCGTCGAGCGCGAGCAGGAAGGAATCGGCCTGCGTGTCGCACTGCAGGATCACGAGGTCCTTCCAGATGATCGGCGAGCTCGCCGGCCCCCACTCGAACGACGGAATGTCGTACGCCCCCATGTCGACGCGGCCGAGATCCACCTGCCACAGGGGACGTCCGGCCACGTCATAGGCGAACACCCCCTGCGACCCGAACCACGCCACGACGATACGGCCGTCGGTCGCCGGTGACGCGCTCGCGTACGTGGACTTGATGTGCCGGCGGTTGCGCGGCGTCCCCTCGTGCGCCAGGCGCTCCCACGCGATGGCGCCGGTCCGTGCGTCGATCGCGTACACCATCCACTTGTGCGGCGAGAGGTCGTCGGAGGCATCGCCGTCGCCGTACAGGCCCGGCTTGAACGTCGCCGACGGCCGGCTGCTGATCGCCGTCGTGACGAACACGCGATCCCCCCAGACGACGGGGCTCGAGTGCGCGAGGCCGGGGATCGGCGTCCGCCACAGGACGTTCGTGCGCGTCTTGCCGTCCCACCGCTCCGGCAGGTTCTGCCCGTCGGCAATGCCCGTGGCTCCCGGTCCTCGAAACGATGGCCAGCTCCCCTTCGCCGGCGTCGCCGCCGGCAACGGGCGCGGCCGGTCGGGACCGCTGCGGACGATGCGGCGCTCGGGAACCGGTTCGGGCTCGCCCTGGGGCCGCCAGTGGCTGCCGTCCAGGATCATGCGGCGCGGGGGACAGCCGTCCTCCGCCACCTCGAGCCGGAGACGCGTGCCTTCGACGCGGTACCGGTACCGGCCCGGTTGCTCGCACTGTTCGGGGCCGCCGGTGGTCCTCAACGTGACTTCGCCGGCGTTCGCCTCCCAGGTTCCCTTGAACGTCGGCCAGCCGCTCCCCTGGAGCGTGAAGCCGCCGCCAGGCTCGAATGTGGCGGTGAATCCGCCGTACTGAAGTGACGCCGCCGGGAAGGTCGCGGCGGACTGGTGAGCCGCGACAAGGCTGGAGACGGCGAGCACGGCGGCGAAGACGGTAGAGGGGGCGGTCCGCATGGTGCGCGGATCCTAACATGTGAACGAAGGTGGAGCCGAAGGGTGGAGCCGAACCTCGGGTGTACACGAAAACGCGGTAGAGGCTGGCGCCCCTACCGCACTCACGAACGCGGCCGCGCTACCTGGTGCCGACCGGGCGGCGGCCGGTGACGCGGTCCCACGCGTCGCGAACGGCTCCCTTCACCTGCTCCCACGTCGAATTGCCGCGGTGCTCGTAGGTCGACCACGACTGCGAGAGCTCGCCCTCGACGTCATTCCAGTTCCTGTCGCTGTACCGGTGCGCCGATTCATAACCGTACCGGTACCCGCCGCGCAGGCGATCGTAGTCGGTACCGCTGGCGTACGGACGCGAGCTGTAGTTGGTGCGCCAGTACTCGTCTTCAGCGTTCCAGTCGAGCATGTTGCGATCGGCCATGAGTCCTCCTTGTTGACTGGCTTCGAATCAGTACCGAACGTGCAAACCGCTGGCCGATGGTGCAGCCGCCGAGCGCGCCACGGCTCATCCGCGCCTGGACGACCCGGCCGTATGCCGTTTAGTAGAGGCACACGTGATAGAAGGGCTGCATGCCGACGTTCTCGATTGCGCCGCCCGTCGAGCCGATGCTCGCGAAGCTCGCCGACGCGCTGCCCGGTGGCGACGGGTTTCTCTTCGAGCCGAAGTGGGACGGCTTCCGCGCCATCGTCTTCCGGCGCGGCGACGCGCTGTTCATCCAGAGCCGCGACCTGCGTCCGCTGGACCGCTACTTCCCCGAGCTCCACGACGCGCTGCTCGCCGGCCTGCCCGACGATTGCGTCGTCGACGGCGAGATCGTGATCGCCACGCCGCGCGGCCTCGACTTCGACGCGCTGCAGCTGCGGCTGCATCCTGCCGCGTCGCGCGTCGCGAAGCTCGCGGCCGAGACGCCGTCCTCCTTCGTCGCCTTCGACCTGCTCGCGCTGGACGGCCGCGACCTGCGGGGCGAGCCGCAGGCGGAGCGACGGCGGCGGCTCGAGAAGGCGCTCGGCCGGGTGAAGGCGCCGATCCACCTGACCCCGGTGACGCACGACCGCGATGTCGCGGCCGACTGGCTGCAACGGTTCGAGGGGGCGGGGCTCGACGGCGTGATCGCGAAGCCGGCCGGTGAACGGTACCAGCCGGGCAGGCGGGCGCTCATCAAGATCAAGCACGCGCGCACGGCCGAATGCGTCGTCGCCGGCTTCCGCTGGCACAAGGAGGGCAGGGGGACGCGCGTCGGCTCGCTGCTGCTCGGTCTGTACGACGACACGGGGATCCTCCACCACGTCGGTGTCACGTCGTCGTTCACGATGAAGCGGCGCGAGGAACTCGCCCGCGAGCTCGAGCCGCTGCGGGCGAACGCGCTGAAGCATCACCCGTGGCGCGACTGGGCGGATGCGGGCGCGCACGAGAGCGCGCGCATGCCGGGGGGGCAGAGCCGCTGGAGCGCGGGCAAGGACCTCTCCTGGGAGCCGCTGCGGATCGAGCGGGTCTGCGAGGTCAAGTACGACCACATGCAGGGGGACCGCTTCCGCCACGCGGCGATTTTCCTGCGGTGGCGCGCCGACAAGCGTCCGGAGCACTGCCGCTACGACCAGCTCGAGGTGACGCCGCCCTACGAGCTCGAGAAGGTGTTCGGCGCCGGATCCCGCCGCCGGCGCTAAGGGCGCGTGTCTCCGCGCGCGCCGTCGAGCAGACGCGCCACGGTGCGCAGGAGGTCCTGCGGCGAGGCGGGCTTGGCGACGAAGGTCGTGAAGCCGGCGGCGCGGGCCGCCTGGCGGTCCTCGAGGCGCGTGTACGCCGACAGTGCGATCGCCGGCACCTCACCAGCGGGGGGCGGCAGCGCCCGGATCCGCCGCATCAGCGAGAGCCCGTCCTCCCCCGGCAGCCCGATATCCGCGATCACGATGTCGAGCGGCTGTGCCTGGACGGCGAGGAGGGCGTCGGCCGCCGTGGCGGCGAGCGTCACCTCGGCGTCCGCCTCGCCGAAGATCTCGTGGAGCAGCTCGCGTGTCGAGAGATCGTCGTCGACGACCAGCACGCGGCGCCTGTGCAGCTGAATGCCGAACGGCGCCTCGCGCGGCGGTGCATCGGCGCTGGGCGGGAGCACGGACGGCACGGGGAGGGTGACGCTGAAGGTCGAGCCCCGCCCCGCCCCCTCGCTGTGCACCGTCACGCGCCCTCCATGCAGCTCCACGAGGTGCTTCACGATCGACAGCCCGAGGCCGAGGCCGCCGTGGCCGCGGGTCACCGTCTGGTCGGCCTGACGGAAGCGGTCGAAGACGAAGGGGAGGAACTGCGGATCGAGGCCGATGCCGGTGTCGGTGATCGAGACCGTGACGGCGGAATCGATCGCGTCCATCCGGACGGCGATCGCGCCCCCCTCGGGCGTGAACTTCACCGCGTTCGACAGCAGGTTCCAGAACACCTGCTGAAGGCGGTCGGCGTCGCCGCGGATGGTGGGTAAGGCGGTGCCGCGCTCGATCGAGAGGCGGAGATTCTTCGCCTCGACCGTGGGACGCAGGCCCTCGATCACGGCGTCGACGATCGGCGTGAGCGCAACCGGCTGGAGGTCGATCCGCAGCTTGCCGGTGATGACGCGGGCCATGTCGAGCACGTCCTCGACGAGCTGCGCCTGCGCGCGGGCGTTGCGGTCGATCACTTCGAGGGCGCGGCGCACGCGGGCCGTGTCCATCTCGGTGTTGCGGAGCATTGCGGTCCATCCCAGGATCGCGTTCAGCGGCGTCCGCAGCTCGTGCGAGAGCGTGGCGAGGAACTCGTCCTTCAGCCGGTTCGCGGTTTCCGCCTGTTCGCGAGAGGCATGGAGCGCGACGAGCAGGTCGCGCACCTCGAGCTGGCGGACACGGGCGCGGATCGCCGCGCGCACCACGCTGATCGCCACCGAGACGCGGACGGGGCGGTCGAGCAGCGTGACGTTCGGCAGCTCGTCGAGCGCGGTGAGCGCGCGCGCCGACGTCGCCCGTCCCTCGCTGCCCGCGAAGAGCACGACGGGAATGTCGGACCACGGCGGCTGCGCGCGCAGCGCCTCGGTGACGCGCACCACGTCGTCGGTTTCGAAGATCTCCTCGGTGAGAATCACCGCGGCCGCCCCGTCCTCGATCGCGGCGCAGAGTCCGCCCGCCGACGCGCAGATCTCGCTGGCGATGCCGGCCTGCGCGAGCAGGTCGCGCGTGAGCGTGGCGTCTCGGCCGATGGGCGCGAAGATCAGGACCCGGTGCGCCGGATCAGCGGCTGCCGCCATCGGAGCCGTCGAGCAGCGGAGCCGAGGGACCGCTGTACTGGGGCACGCCCGTGAGGACGCCGTGGAAGTTCGACAGGGGCTCCCCCACCCGGAGTCCCTGCGGACCGACGAGCAGCTCGCGGATGGCGGTCTCGTGCGGGCCGGTGCGCTTCTTGACGACCGAGATCGCCTTCCGCACCTCGCCGCGCGCTTCGAAATAGCGGAACAGCACGACGGCGTCCGCGAGGTAGCTGACGTCGATCGGGCTCGGCATCGCGGTACCGAGGATGCCGTGCTGCGCCGCCACCAGCAGCGTCACGACGCCGCGTTCGTTCAGGTACGCCAGGAGCTCGTGCATCCGCACGAGCGGCGAATGCGCCGTGGGGATCGCGTGCAGATAGCCGTTGAGGCTGTCGATCATCACGATGCGCGCCCCCTCGGCGTCGACGCGCCGGCAGACTCGGTGCGCGAACTCGCCTGGCGACAGCTCCCCGGGCTCGACCTGCTCCACGGTGACGCGCCCGCTCGCCGCGTGCGTCGAAAGGTCCATGCCGAGGCTGTCGGAGCGGTGCAGCATGGTGCTGCGCCGCTCGTCGAAGAGGTAGATGGCGCACGGCACCGAGGGGGCATTCGCGGCGATGTACTGCACCGCGAACGTCGATTTGCCGACGCCCGCCGGCCCGATGAAGAGCGTGCAGGTACCGGGCGACAGGCCCCCGCCGAGGAGCGAGTCCACCTCGGGAATGCCGCTTTGAAGCAGCGCGTGATCGAGCACGCGGTCGCGCGGAGGCACGAGCTGGGGATACACCTCGATCCCGCCGCGGCGGATCTTGAAGTCGTGGTACCCCTCCGTCGCGGGGACGCCCCGCAGCTTCACGATGCGGAGCCGGCGGCGGGAGCGCCCGAACTCGAACGCCATCTGCTCCGTGCGAACGACGGCGTGGGCGATGCTCTGCAACTGGAGGTCGTGTTCGGCCGACGTGCGGTCGTCGAGCATCAGTACCGTGCAGCTCCGCCCGGCGAAGTACTCCTTCAGGGCCAGGATCTGCCGGCGGTACCGCAGCGGATCGCGCGCGAGCAGCCGCATCTCCGACAGCGAGTCGAGGACGACCCGCGACGGCTGGACGCGCTCGGTCATCTCGAGAATCCGCTTCACCATCTCGGTGAGCTCGATCTCGGCGGGGTGATACAGCGTGTACTGATCGTCGGTGCGGCCGCCGGCCGGCGTCAGTTCGAAGATGTCGATCCCCTCGAGCGACCAGCCGTGCGAGGCCGCAACGGCGGCGAGCTCAGGCGTCGTTTCCGACAGCGTGACGTACACGGTGCGCTCGCCCTGCGCGCGTCCCTCGAGCAGGAACTGCAGAGCCAGCGTGGTCTTTCCGGTTCCGGGATCTCCCTCGATGAGATGGAGGCGGCCGGCGGGAAAGCCCCCCTGCAGCAGGTGGTCGAGGCCGGCGATGCCGGTGAGGGCGCGCGCGCCAGCGGCCGAATCGGACATGGACTCCCCCCTCAGGCCGACCCGGCAGGCAACGCGAACGCGCGGATCAACGGCCACCATCGTAGCGTCTTGGCGGATGGCCGCGCAACGCGCGGGATTTCGCCTTCCGAGGCTCGCCCCGCCCACGCGTGTGGTCTTCGCGGAACCTTGACCGGCCGCGGAGAACCGCGCTACCGTGCGCCCCGTGCGCGACATCAACGTGGCCCTCATCGGCTACGCCTTCATGGGCAAGGCCCACAGCAACGCGTGGCGGCAGGTGACGTCGTTCTTCTCGCCGCGGCGGCGCCCGCGCCTGAAAGTGCTGTGCGGCCGCACGCCCGCGAGCGTCGAGGCGGCCGCCCGCACGTTCGGCTGGGAAGAGGCGGCAACCGACTGGCGCGAGGTCATCGAACGCTCCGACATCGACCTCGTCGACATCGCCACGCCGGATGCGTCACACGCCGAGATCGCGATCGCCGCGGCGGCCGCCGGCAAGGCGGTGTTCTGCGAAAAACCGCTCGCCACCAGCGCTCGCGACGCCGAGCGGATGCTCGTCGCCGTGCGGCGCGCGCGCGTGCCGCACATGATCTGCCACAACTACCGCCGCGTGCCGGCCGTGCTGCTCGCGAAGCAGCTGATCTCCGAGGGCCGCCTGGGCAGGATTCGCCACTTCCGCGGCACGTACCTCCAGGACTGGATCGTCGATCCCGCGTTTCCCCGCGTCTGGCGGCTCGACCGGCGACAGACGGGCGCGGGGGCGCTCGGCGACATCGGCTCGCACGTGGTGGATCTCGCGCGCTTCCTCGTCGGCGAGATCGCGGAGGTCGCTGGCGCGACGACGACGTTCGTCAAGCGGCGGCCGCTGCCTGACGGACGGGGCCGGACAGCCGCCGTGACGGTGGACGATGCCGCCGTGGCGGCGGTGCGGTTCGCCAGCGGCGCGCTCGGCACCATCGAAGCGACGCGCATGGCGCCAGGGCGCAAGAACCACAACCGCTTCGAGATCAACGGCAGCGCCGGCAGCGTCGCCTTCGACCTGGAGCGGCTGAACGAGCTGGAGGTCTACTTCGAGGCGGATCCCCCGGGCGTCCGCGGCTTCCGCACGGTGCTGGTGACCGAGCGCTCGCATCCCTTCATCAGCGCCTGGTGGCCGCCGGGGCATATCGTCGGCTGGGAGCATACGTTCGTGCACATGGTGTACGACCTGCTCGAGGCCGTCGCCGACCGCCGCGTGCCATCGCCGAACTTCGAAGACGGGGCCCGCAACCAGCGCGTGATCGAGGCGATCGAGCGGTCTTCAGAGACGCGGCGCTGGGTGGCGGTGAAGCGTTGATGCGCCGCCTCATGTGTGGCGTGCAGGAAAGGACGTCATGAAGCTCGGTGTGTTCACGGTGCTGTTCGGCGACCGGCCGTTCGAGGAGACGCTCGATCTCGTCGTGGACCTCGGCCTCGACGCCGTGGAAATCGGAACGGGAGCCTACCCCGGCGACGCCCACTGCCAGCCGGCGAAGCTGCTCGCGAGCGAACGCAGGCTGACCGCCTTCCGGGAGGCGATCGCGCGGCGCGGCCTGGAGATCAGCGCGCTGAGCTGCCACGGCAACCCGCTGCACCCCAACGCGCGGATGGCGCGGGCCCACCACCAGGCGTTCGAGCACACCCTCGCACTCGCGAAGCGGCTGGATGTCGGCACGGTGATCACGTTCAGCGGATGCCCGGCGGCCGACGCGAAGGGCACGCAGCCGGCATGGATCGTGTCGCCGTGGCCTCCCGAATTCGCCGAGGCGCTCGAGTGGCAGTGGACCGAGCGGGTCGTCCCGTACTGGCGGCAGGCCGCGAAGCTCGCGCGCTCCTCGGGCGTGCGGGTCGCGATCGAGATGCACCCCAACTTCGTGGTCTACAACCCCGAGACGATGCTGCGCCTGCGGGCGGTGGCGCCGGGGGTGATCGGCTGCAACTTCGACCCGAGTCACCTCTTCTGGCAGGGTGCGGATCCGGCGGCGGCGATCCGCGCGCTGGGCGACGCGATCTATCACGTGCACGCGAAGGACTGCCGCCTCGACGCGCGGAACATCGCGGTCAACGGCGTGCTCGACGCGAAGAAGTACACGCGCGAGCTGGAGCGCTCCTGGATCTTCCGCACGGTGGGCTACGGCAACGACGCCGGTGTGTGGAAGAGCATCGTGTCGGCGCTGCGGCTGGCCGGCTACGATCACGTGCTCAGCATCGAGCACGAAGACAGCCTCATGTCGAGTGCGGAGGGGCTGCGGAAGGCGGTCGCGTTCCTGAAGGAGATCGTGATCCGCGAGCGCGCGGGGGTCGCCTACTGGGCCTGAGCCCTGCGGCCGGACCGGCCGCTACTGCGGCTGGGCGGCGACGTCGGCGGCCGCCGGCGCCGCTTCCCGCTCCGGCCGGAAGGCGAACGCGAACAGCACGAGGACGGCCGCGGCGGCCGCCGCCGGCACCAGCCAGATCCGCGCCCAGTCGTGCGCCACCGCGGCTCCGCCGAGGCGGTAGGCCTCCACCACGAGCCCCGAGGCCCAGGCGCCGATGAACATCCCGACGCCGAGCGTGACGAACGCGATGAACCCCTGCGCCGCCGCCCGGATGCGCGGTCCCGCCTGCTGGTCCACGTAGATCTGCCCCGTCACGAAGAAGAAGTCGTAGCAGATGCCGTGCAGCAGGATGCCGGCATACAGCATCCAGACCAGCGCATCCGCGTTGCCGTACGCGAAGAGCACGTAGCGCGCGGTCCACGCCGTCATCCCGATCAGCAGCATCTTCTTCACGCCGAGCCGCACCAGCAGCACCGGCATCACGAGCATGAAGCCGATCTCGGACATCTGGCCGAGCGTCATCTTGCTCGCCGGCTCGGGCATGCCGATCTCGTTCAGGAACAGGTTCGTGAACGCGTAATAGAACTGCAGCGGAATGCATAGCAGGAACGAGCCGATCGCGAAGACGAGAAACGACCGGTTCTTCAGCAGCGCCAGCGCGTCGAGGCCGAGGATCGCGCGGACGGTGACGGGGCCGCCGCCCGAGCGCGCCGGCGTGTGCGGGAGCATCAGGCAGTAGAGGCCCATCACGACCGACGCGCCGGCGGCGATCCGCAGCGGCACCGCGGTCGCCTCGAGGGCGAGCCGCCCGACGACGAGGCCGGCGACGATCCACCCGATGGTGCCGAGCACGCGCACGCGCGGAAACTCGCGCGCCGGGTCCTCCATGTGGTGGAACGAGAGCGAGTTCGTGAGCGCCAGGGTGGGCATGTAGCAGAGCGTGTAGGCGAGCAGGAAGGCGTAGAACGCGCCGAACTCCTGCTGGTTCGAGGCCGTCCAGAGCAGCGCGGCGCCGGCGAGATGGAGCACCGCGAGGATCCGCTCGCTCGCGAAGAACCGGTCCGCGACCATGCCGACGAAGAACGGCGAGAGCATTGCGGCGAGCGCCGTCGTGCCGTAGGCCATCCCGATCTGGCTGCCTTCGAACCGGAGCGCCTGGCCGAGGTACGTCCCCATCGTGACGAACCACGCGCCCCAGATGAAGTACTGCCCGAACATCATCGCCGACAGCTTGACGCGGGTGCTGGTCATGGGGCCTCGTTCCGGTGCCGATGGCGCCTACTGCGTCGCGCGGATCTTGATGTTGCGGTACGCCACGCGGTCGCCGTGGTCCTGCAGCGCGATGTGGCCGCGGGGGGCGAGCCCCCAGTTCTCGTACTTGGCGAACTTGCTCTTCTTCACCCGCTCGATCCAGTCGGGGCTGCCGATCTCGTAGGCGACCACCTTCTCGCCGTTCAGCCAGTGCTCGACGTGGTTGCCGTTCACCACGAGCCGCGACGCGTTCCACGACCCGGCGGGACGCGTCATGTCCTTCGCCGGCGCGTGCAGGTCGTAATCGGACGCCGCCGAGGTCTGCGGCGTCAGCCCGTTCGCATGCCCCGCGTTGTCGAGGATCTGGTACTCGGGCCCGCTCTGCCAGGGATAGTCGCGCTCCTCGGTGACGCGGAACATGACGCCGCTGTTGCCCGCGGGCGCGATGGTCCACTCGAACGCGAGCTCGAAGCTGCCGAACTGTTCGACGGTGACGATGTCGCCGCCCGCGCCCGTACGCGTGAGGGCGCCGTCGATCACCTGCCATCCTTCGGGCATGGCCGTCTTGCGGTAGCCGCGCCAGCCGGCGGTGGTCCGGCCGTCGAACAGCAGCCGCCATCCGGCGGCGCGCTCCTCAGGCGTGAGCGTGTTCGGCGCGCTCGAATCCCGCGCCTGCGCCACCAGTGCTGCCGACGCCAGCGCGCCGAGCGCCAGCATGACCAGAGTTCGCCGCATGCAGTCCCCCTCCCCCGAACGACGTGAAATGCACGTGCACTCTGCACGGGCGCACATTCTCCTGTCAAGTTGCCGCCGGCCCGCGCGGCTCGAACCGCGCGATTCGTGTAGAGTGCACCTGTGCGGCCCGGCAGGCGGCCGCGTTCTCCTGTCACTGGCATGTCCGCACCGCTCGGAGTCGGCATCGTCGGCGTGGGCTGGGTCGCCGTGGAGCACCTGCGCGCCTTCCTGAACAATCCGCGCGTCCGCGTGGCGGCGTTGTGTACCCGCAACGAAGCGCGCGCCCGCGAGCGGCTGGCCGGCGCCGCCGTGCAGGTGCCCGGCGCGCGGTTCGTCCGGCGGTACAGCGATCTTCTCGCGGCGGATGACATTGACATCATCTCGATCGCGACACCGAATCACCTGCACGCGGCGCAGGCGGTGGCGGCGGCACGGGCGGGCAAGCACTTCCTGCTCGAGAAGCCGACGGCGCTCGACCTCGCCGAGCTGCGGCAGATCCGCGATGCGGTGCGCCGCGCGGGCGTGCGGACGATCGTCTCCTTCGAGCTGCACTACAACCCGTACGTGCGGCTCGCCCGCTGGCTGCGCGCCGAGGGATGGCTCGGCAGGATCCGGTTCGCCCGGTTCCAGTACCTGTCGCGGGTCACCGACTGGTACTCCGGGTGGTCGTGGGTGCGGACGAAGAAGAGCGGGCGGAGCCACCTGCTGGCGGCGGGGTGCCACGCCGTCGACGCCCTCCGCTGGTGCTCGGGACTGGAAGTGAGCGAGGTCTCCGCCTACCATACGCACTACACGGCCGGCTACCAGTGGCCAACCTCGATCGTGGTGAACCTTCGCCTGACCGGCGGCACGGCACGCGGCGGCCCTCCGCTCGCGCAGGTCACGAGCTCGACGGACTTCCAGATGCCGTACGCCTTCGGCGTCGAGCTGATGGGAGACCGCGCGACGCTGCGTGACGATCTGCTGCTCTGGAACGAGCATCCGCTCGATCTCGAGCGGCTCCAGAACGCATGTCCGTGGAAGGAGGTCCGGTTCGTGCCGCACGTGACGCCGACCGGCGCGCCGGCGGTCCGCATCGAAACGGAGATGCCCGGCTCCGCCGACGTCGGAGCGCACCCGTTCCAGGGGGAGATCGACGAGCTCGTCGACTGCGTGCTCGAAGGGCGCGAAACCCACCTGAACGTGTTCGACGCGCAGAAGACGATGGAAGTGTGTATCGCCGCCGACCGCTCGGCGGCGAACGGCGGACGCCCGGTGCGGCTGCCGCTCATCAGGGAACGCAGATGACCGACTTCTCACGCCGCGAGTTCCTCATCCATGCCTCCTCGGCCGCCGCCGCCGCGGCGCTCACCGTCCGCGCAGCCGCCGCGCAGGCCCCGAAGCCGCCGGCGTTCAGGATTTCGCTGGCGCAGTGGTCGCTCCACCGCGAGCTGCGGGAGAAGAAGATCGATCATCTCGACTTCGCCGCGGTGGCGCGGAAGGAGTTCGGGATCGAGGCGATCGAATACGTGAACTCGTTCTTCAAGGAGCGCGCGAAGGACGCGGAGTACCTCGGGGAGATGAACCGCCGCGCCGCGGACCTCGGCGTGTACCAGCACCTCATCATGTGCGACGGCGAGGGACGGCTGGGCGACCCCGACGCGGCGAAGCGCACCGAGGCGGTCGAGAACCATTACCGCTGGGTCGAGGCCGCGAAGAGGCTCGGCTGCGCGTCGATCCGCGTCAACGCGGCGAGCGAGGGGACGTTCGAGGAGCAGATGGCGCTCGCGGCCGACGGCCTGCGGCGTCTCTGCGAGTTCGCCGATCCGCACGGCCTCGACGTCATCGTCGAGAACCACGGCGGCCTCTCGTCGCGCGGCGACTGGCTCGTCGGCGTCATGAAGCGCGTGGAACACAGGCGCTGCGGCACGCTGCCCGACTTCGGCAACTTCTACGAGTACGACCGCTACCAGGGGGTCGCCGAGATGATGCCCTACGCGAAGGCGGTCAGCGCGAAGTCGCACGACTTCGACGAAACCGGCGAGGAGACGACGAAGGACTACCGGCGGCTGATGAAGATCGTCACCGACGCCGGATACCGCTCCTGGGTCGGCATCGAGTACGAAGGACGCCGCCTGCCGGAACGGGAAGGGATCGCCGCGACCCTGCGGCTGCTGCAGCGCATCCGGAACGAGATGGACGGAGTGACACAGCGATGACGACGAGAAAGAGCCGGCGCGATTTCATCAGAACGACGGCCGGAGCGGCGGCGGCCGTCTCCGCCATGAGCGGATCCGCGTGGGCGGAGTACGTCGGCTGCGACGATCCGGTCCCGCAGGGGACGCCGGGAGCGGCCCCGGCGGCCGGCGAGCCGGTCCGCATCGGCGTGATCGGCACGGGCGGCATGGGCACCGGCCACGTGGAGGCGTTCGCGCGATTCGCGCGGAACAACACGGCCGACGTCCGCGTCGAGGCGCTCTGCGACGTGTGCGAGCCGCGGCTGCAGGCGGCGAAGAAGAAGCTCGCCGCCCTCCAGGACGGCGACGTCGCGACCTACGGTCAGGCACGCGACCTGCTCGCACGCACCGACATCCACGGCGTCGTCATCGCGAGCCCGGAGCACTGGCACGCGCGCCACGCCGAGGAGGCCCTCCTCGCCGGCAAGGACGTCTACGTCGAAAAGCCGATGACGCTGAACCTCAAGGACGCCCTGCGGCTGCGCAAGGTCGTTCAGAAGCACCCCGAGCGGGTGTTCGTCGTCGGTACGCAATACGTGATGACCCCCAGCTACTCCGCGGCGCAGCAACTGATCGCCGAAGGGACCATCGGCAAGCCGGTCTGGAGCCAGACGAGCTACTGCCGCAACTCGAAGGACGGCGAGTGGCTGTATTACGAGATCGACCCCGAGTGGAAGCCAGGGGTGAACCTCGACTGGAAGACCTGGTGCGGCCCGCTCGGCCAGGCGCCGTGGGATCCGGCGATCTATGCGCGCTGGCGGCGCTACCGCAGGTACTCGACCGGCATCATCGGCGACCTGCTCGTCCACCAGATCACGCCGATGATCATGGCGATGAACCTCGGATGGCCGACGCGCGTCGTCGCGTCGGGCGGGCACTACATCGACAAGGCCATGGAGAACCACGATCAGGTCAACATCAACGTGGAGTTCGAGGACGAACACACGATGATCGTGGCGGGGTCGACCTGCAACGAGCTGGGACTCGAGAAGGTGATCCACGGCCGCAAGGGAAACCTGTTCGTGGGCGGCCAGACCGCGACCCTGCGGCCCGAGCAACTGTTCGCCGACGAAGTCGACGAGCGGCAGATCCCCGCGGCCGGCCGCGGGGATTCACAGAACAACCTGCGCCTGGCGTGGCTCGACTGCATCCGCACGCGCAAGCCGTCGCCGAGCCCCGTGGATCTCGGCACGAAGGTGATGGTGATCGTCGACCTCGCCACGCGTTCGCTGTGGGAGGGGGGCGCGTTCGGCTACGTCCCCGAGAAGCACAAGGTCTACCGGATCTGACGACGACGATGCAGCGCTTCGCCACCGCGGCGATGGGCACGCGGTTCGAGCTGGTGCTGGCGGCAGGCGGCGGCGACCCCGTCGCCGCCGGCGAGGCGGCGCTCGCGGAGATCCACGAGTGCCACGCGCGGTTCAGCCGCTTCGCCGCCGACAGCCTGGTGTCGCACATCGCGCGCAGCGGAGCCGCGCGTGCCGTGCGGCTCGATCGGCACACCTTCGAGCTGTTTGCCGACGCGCTCGCCGTATGGCGCGCGTCCGAGGGGGCGTTCGACATCACCGTCGCGCCGCTGATGGCCGTTCACGGCCACGGCGCTTCGGCGGTCGGTTCGTCGCGCCGCACGGGCAGTGAACGGCTCGAGCTCGACGAGGAGCGCTGGACGATCACTGTCCGCGGAGCGGACGTGGGGCTCGACTTCGGCGCCATCGCCAAGGGGCACGCGCTGGACCTCGCGGCGGCAGTCCTGCGGGACGCCGGCGTGACCGCCGCCCTGATGCACGGCGGCACCAGCAGCGTCGTCGCCATCGGCGCCCCCGAGGGGGCGCGCGGCTGGCCGGTCGCCGTCAAGCTCGGCGCGTCGAGGCGCACGCTGGTGCTGCGCGACGCGGCACTGTCGGTCTCCGATCCGTCCAGTCACACCGGCAGCGCAGGGGCGCCGCACGTCATGGATCCGCGTGCGGACGCGCCCGTCAGCCGTTCGCGGCCGGTGGCCGTACAGGGACCCTCGGCCCGCCTCTGCGACGCCTGGAGCACCGCGCTCGCCGTCCTCGGTCGAACGCCGGACGGCTTCCCCGGCGGGTACACCGCCATCTTCGAGACCACCACGCCATGACGATGCCATCCGACCGCCGGACGTTCCTTGCGCAGAGCCTCGGCGCACTCGCGGGAGTCGCCCTGCTGCCGCACGCGATGGACGCGGCTCCCCTGTGGCAGGGGACGCCGCGCAAGATGGCGCTCATCGGCGCCGGCCGGCAGGGCCGCGCCATCCTCACGGAGCTGCTGAACATCCCGGTCGTCGAGGTCGCGGCGATCTGCGACGTCGTGCCGGCGCGCGCCGAAGCGGCCGCCGGGCGCCTCAAGGGCGCCGAGACGTTCACCGATCATCGCGCGCTGCTCGAGAAGCGGCCCGACGTCGAGGCGGTCTTCGTTGCGACGCCGACTCACCTGCACAGGGGGATCGTCGAGGACGCGCTGCAGGCGGGGCGTCACGTGTTCTGCGAGTCGCCGCTCGCCTCGACGATCGACGACGCACGGGGGATCGCCGCGGCGGCAGCCGCCTCGAAGCAGGTGTGCCATGCCGGGTTCCAGGGCCGCTCGAACCCGATGTACCGCCGCGCGCAGCGGTTGATGCTGACCGAGCTCCGGGACCTCGTCTCGATGCGGGCGCAGTGGAACCGCAAGACGTCGTGGCGCTTTCCCGCGCCGGAGGGGCTGTCGGCGCGCGACGCGAACTGGCGGCTCGATCCCGAGGTCTCGCTCGGGCTGCCGGGTGAAGTGGGCGCACAGCAGTTCGACGTGGCGCACTGGTACCGCGGCGCGTACCCGGTGCGCGTCAGCGGCCGCGGCGCGGTGCGGCTCCACAATGACGGCCGCAAGGTCGCCGACACCGTCAGCCTCGATCTCGAGTGGGCAGACGGCATCAGCCTCCGCTACGACGCCACGCTCGCGAACTCGTTCGGCAGCCAGTACGAGGTGTTCTCCGGCGCCAACGGCACGATCCAGCTCGCGTGGTCACATGGCTGGCTCTTCAAGGAGGCGGACGCCCCCACGCAGGGGTGGGAGGTCTACGCGACGCGCCAGCAGGTTTTGAACGACGAAGGCATCGTGCTGCTCGCCGACGCGACGAAGCTCGCCGCGCAGGGGGAGCTCAAGGCGGGGGCGGGGCTGCCCCACTCGTCGCTCTACTACGCCCTGGCGGATTTCGTGAAGAGCGTCACCGAGGGCGCTCCGGTCGCCTGCTCCGCGGAGGAAGGGGCGCGCGCTACGATCGTCGGGATCCTCGCCCACGAGGCGGTCGTGAGCGGCCGGACGATCGACATCCCGTCGTTCGGCTGAGGCTCGGGCGCCGGACCGACGGCGTCTGGCCCCGCCCGCGGTCCCACCGTCCGCCCCCGGCTCCCTCGGCGGGATGGATCGCCTGAAGTAAGATCTCGGGACCGAGGTCAAATAGATGATGCGTCGCGCCGGTCCCGTTCTTTGTGCTGCCCTGTTCGTCACGCTCGCCGCCTGCCGCGGCGGCGGCGGTGATCGCGGGTTCATGAGTTTCGGCACCGCGCCGCCCGGCGGCGCCTTCTTCCAGGTCGGCGGCGCCCTCGTCGAAGTGCTGAACCAGGCGGGGGCCGACCGCGGCTGGAAGATCACGGCCGAGGCGACCAGCGGCTCGCAGGAGAACATCCGCCGCCTGGTACGCGGCGAGCTCGATTTCGCGCTGTCGAACTCGGCGATCACCTACCATGCCGTCCGCGGCAGCGAGGGGTGGGACCAGCAGTACCCGGTCCGCTCGGTGATGACCCTGGCCCCCAACGTCGCGCTGTTCATCGCGCCGCGCGCCTCCGGCATCACGAGCATCCAGGATCTCCGGGGCAAGCGGGTCGTGATCGGCCCCGCCGGCGCCGGTTTCGAGTTCTTCGTCAAGCCGCTCCTCGCCGCGCACGGCCTCAGCTACGAGGACTTCACGCCGCTCAACGCGACACAGGCGGCCGCCGTGGACATGCTCGCCGACGGCTCGGCCGCGGCTGCCTTCATCGGCGGCGCCGTGCCGACCGCCTCCATCACGCAGGCGGCGGCATCGCAGGACATCGTCTTCGTGCCGTACGAGGAAGCGGCGATGGCGAAGCTCGTGGACGAGTACCCGTTCTTCTCGCGGGCGACCATCCCGGCGAACACGTATCGCGGCCAGACCGAGGACTTTCACTCGCTCGACACCGGGTCGATGCACCTGATCACGGCGGCGAACGCCGACGAGCAGCTCGTCTACGACATCACGAGGGCGCTCTACGAGAACCGTGAGCGCGTCGTACAGGCGCACCCGGCCGGCCGGTCGATCAACCCGCGGAACGTCGTGCGGAACCTCGGCACCGAGTTCCATCCAGGCGCGATCCGCTACTACCGCGAGTCGGGGATCTGGAAGGATTGACCGCCGGCGCCGTGAGCACTCCCGGCACGCCGTCGGCGGCCCCCGGCCGGACCGTCACGCCGCTGCTGGCGGCGCTCGGCTCGCTCTTCGCGCTCTTCACGCTCGCGGAGGTCAACTATCCCCGTCTGACGCCGCAGTCGCAGCTCGCGATCTTCGCGATGCTGGGGCTCGTGCTCTGCTTTCTCTACGTCCCGATGCACGCGCGACTGGCGGGACGGCGGTGGGTGCGCGCGATCGACGCCGGGCTCGCGGCGCTCACGGTGGGCTGCTGCGCGTACATCGTCTGGCAGACCGAGCCGGCGTTCTCGGCCTCGTGGTTCGGCGGCCGCTCCCTCGGCAACCGCGCCGGCTACCAGACGCCGCTCGATTCAGCCGTCGGGATCACCGGGATCCTGCTGGTGCTCGAGTCGACGCGGCGATCCATCGGCCTCGCGCTGCCGCTGCTCTCGGTGGCCTTCATCGCGTACGCGTTCTGGGGCACCGCCCTGCCCGACTGGCTCTTTCCGCACCGGGGCTACCCGGTGGAACGGATCGTCGCCCAGACGTTCCTGCACACCCAGGGGGTCTTCGGGGTTGCGCTGAGCGTGATGTTCACCTACGTGTTCCTGTTCGTGATCTTCGGCGCGGTGCTGCAGATCACGGGCGCCACGAAGTTCATCATCGATTTCGCGCAGCGGATGTTCGGGCGCACCCCCGGCGGCCCCGCGAAGGTGGCGGTCATCAGCAGCGGCCTCATGGGCTCGCTGTCGGGCAGCGCCGTGGCGAATACCGCGACGACCGGCACGTTCACGATCCCGATGATGCGGAGCGCGGGCTTCAAGCCCGAGACGGCGGCAGGCATCGAGGCGGCGGCGAGCTCGGGGGGCGCGCTCGTGCCGCCGGTGATGGGGGCGGGGGCCTACATGATGCTCGAGATCGTGCAGCCTCCGGTCACGTACCTCCAGATCATCCAGGCGGCGCTGCTGCCGGCCGTCCTCTTCTACCTTGCGCTCTTCCTCATCGTCCACTTTCACGCGAAGCGGATCGCCGCCGGCCGCGTGACGCCGCCGCGGGCGCTCGACACCTCCGCGCGGTTCCCTTTCGAAGGCGTCGCCTTCGTCACCGGCCTCGCCAGCCTCCTGCTGCTGTTGATGGCCGGCTTCACCGCCTTTCGCGCGGTGAGCCTCGCGCTGGCCGCCGTGCTCGTCGCGAGTGCGCTCCACCGGCGCACGCGCCTCGGCTTCCGGCGCCTCGTCGACGCCGTCGCGCTCGCGTCGCGCGACATGGTGCCGCTCGTCTGTGCCGCCGCCTGCGTCGGCATCGTCATCGGCGTGGTCACACTCACCGGCATCGGTACGCGGCTGCCGGCGGCGATCATCCCGCTGGCCGACCAGAGCGTGCTGCTGGCGCTGCTGGCCATCATGATGTGCTCGCTCGTGCTGGGCATGGGGCTGCCGTCGGCGGTGACCTACCTGCTGCTGGCGACGCTGATCGGGCCGGTACTCGGCAACCTCGGCGTCGTGCCGCTCGCGGCCCACCTCTTCATCTTCTATTTCGGGATGATGGCGATGGTGACGCCGCCGGTGGCGCTGGCCGCCTACGCGGCCGCGTCGATCGCGGGCTCCGACATCATGCGCAGCGGCGTGACGGCGTTCCGCTTCAGCCTCGTCGGCTTCACGCTGCCGTACATCTTCGTGTTCAGGCCCGAACTGCTGATGCTCGGCCCGGACGGCGGGCCGGCGCCGCTGGCGCACATCGCGAGCGCCTTCTTCTTCGGGGCGATGGGCGTACTCGCGTTCGCGGCGGGGATGGCGGGCTACATGTTCCGAGCGACGGGACCCGTGATGCGGACCGTCTTCTTCGTTGCCTCGGCCCTCCTCCTCGCGCCCGGCCCGGCGGTCGGCGTGTTCGGCGTGCACGTCCCTGTGCTCGACGCCAGCGGACTGCTGGTGCTCGGCGCCGCCGTCCTCGTGAACGCCCGCCGCTGACCGCTCTCCGGGCTCGGGGCTTCGGGCTTCGGGACTCGGGGCTCGGGGCTCGGGACTCGGGGCTCGGGCT
>Ga0247719_1000299_pt1 | contig 33371 bp, 36 predicted proteins | sample 41E_DmetaG_FD_189046 | JGI IMG/M metagenome (GOLD analysis project Ga0247719, IMG submission 189046) | Soil microbial communities from hillslope of Landscape Evolution Observatory, University of Arizona, Oracle, AZ, United States - 4-1-E_D | ecosystem: Engineered > Artificial ecosystem >...
CCGCCGCGCCCGCGCGGCCCCTCGGCCTCGCCGACGCTCCCGTCGGCGCGACGGGTTTCCTCGGACGCGGCCGGCTCGTCGCGGTCGAACCCGCGCGTTCGTTCAAGCGCCGCGACGGCACCGTCGGGTTCGTCGCGAACGCCTCCCTCGAGGACGAGTCGGGGCGCGTCTCGCTCGTATGCTGGGACGAGGCCGCGAAGGCTGTCCGCGCGTTCGAGGCGGGCGCCTTCCTCGAGGCGACGGGACTTTCCGTGAAGGAGCGCGACGGGCGCGCCGAGCTGCACACCTCGCGCGCGACGGTTCTCAGACCTTACCGTCCGTGACTCGCCGCCTCGCCCCCTGAACGCGCGTGGGTCTCGCGCGCGCATCGCGCAAACACCGGTCCGCCCCGGACGCGGCCGGAGGGTCCCCGGCCCCGCCCGTCACCTTCTTTTCCCTTCCCGGCGTTCGCGCCGCGTGGCGGATCGCGTCTGGCATTGCGACTTCTGCGGGACGGCGATGCTCGACCGCCACTGCAAGCTCCGCTGCCTCGGGTGCGGGTACGTCCGCGACTGTTCCGACCCCTGACGCCGGGCGCGCACCTTATGTCCCATCGGCCCGGTGCGGGAACGATGCGCGCGGTCCTGATGGTCGTCCTCCTGCTGCCTCTCGTTGCCGGTTGCGCCACGGCCCAGTCGTCCGAGGAGCAGTTCCGCGTCGCGTGGCACGGCGACGGCTACGCGGTCACCTTCTCGTCGCAGGCGCCGCTCGCGGACCCGCGCGTCCGCTGGACCGGCGCGGGAAAATCGGGCGAGATCGGCGCGAAGCTCGAGGCCGGCGCCATCGACCCCATGTTCACCTACAGCGCGAAGCTGCCCCCGGAGGCCGAGCGTTACACGGTCGGCACGCGCTCGTTCGACCTCAAGACGCCGCCCGCAGCGAACGGGACCACGCGGGTCGTCTTCCTCGCGGACATGGGCATCGCCCCCGAAGCCGCGAAGATCGCGGAGGTCGTGCGGAACCTCGACCCGGACCTCGTGCTCCACGGCGGCGACCTCTCGTACGCGGAAGGGAACGTGCAGGAATGGAACGCGTGGTTCCGGCTCATCGAGCCCGTCGCGTCGCGCGCCGCATGGATGCCCGCGCTCGGGAACCACGAGCTCGTGTGCTTCAGCTTCGGCGTCGGGCCTTCGCCGCGCGAGTGCGCGAACGAGCCGCGGTTCGTGTGGCAGCGCTTCACCCTCCCGAACGAGCCGGCCTTCTATTACGCCTTCGACTGGGGCCCGATGCGCATCGTCTCGATCGACACCGAGGCCTACCACGACAAGGCGCATCCGGACGCGAAGACGGACGCGGCCGCGCAGAAGCGCTTCCTCGTCGACGCGCTCGCCGATCGCCCCGACTCGTGGAACGTCGTCTTCTTCCACCGCCCGGTCTACAGCTCGAGCGACGCGCACGGATCGGACCTCGTCGCGCGCGCCGACCTCGAGCCCGTCCTCGACCAGGGCGCCGACCTCGTGCTGCAGGGCCATGACCACATGTACGAGCGCACCTGGCCGCTCAAGGGCGGCGCGCCCTCCGTCGGGGCCGCGACGGCCCTCAAGGGGACAGGCGCGGTGTACGTCGTGAGCGGCGGCGCGGGGCGCAGCCTCTACGAGAAGTTCGTCGAGCCGGCGCCCGCCTGGAGCGCGTTCCGGAAGGCGGCGTACCACGTCACCGTGCTCGACGTCTCGCCGGACCGCATCGACGTGCGCGCCGTGGGGACCGACGGCGCGGTGTTCGACGCGTACCGTCTCGCGCGGGACGCCGGGGCCGCTGAGGCGGACGACGGCAGGGCCCTCCCCGGGAACGCGACGCCCGATGCCGGGCTTCTGGCCGTCGCCGTCGCCGGCCTCGCGGCTCTCGCGTTCGCTCGGCGGCGTCACCCGATGTAGGGCGTGGCGTCCGGGTCGAACCCTTTCACGATCTCGATCTCGGGACGCGCCGCCGGCGCCCACCCGAAGCTCGGATACACGAGCTTGCGGAAGAAGGCCGGCGCGCGCCCGCCCTCGGCCCCCGGGAGCATCGCGGACGCGATGAGCGTCGCCGGGTGGTCCTCGCCGAGGGCCTCGACCGAGAGCGTGTGCGCGAGCGGCCGCACGTCGTCCTCGCTGAACCAGCCGAGGGTGTGGAGGTATTCGTGGAGGAGGACGTGGAACGCGTATGCGTTGTGGTGGTCGGGCGCGTTCAACCTGACGTAGCCCAGAACGTCGCGATTGAGGACGATCGCGTTCGATCCGACCACGAAATAGCCGCCGAGGAAGCCTCCCGGCGACAGGCCGAGCGGGGCGAGGCCGAGCATGATGCCGGCGCGGGACCGGCCGAGGCGCGCCTCGACGAGGCGCTTCACGAGGCGGAACAGCTCCGTGTAGTCCCTTGCCCCGTCCACCTGCGCGGCGAGCGACGTCACGGACCGGACTGAGGGATGCCGGGCCTTCAAGCTTTGGCGTCGGTCCGGAGAGGAAACCGGGAGAACCGCGGGCCGCCGCCCATGGCGCAGGAGCGAGCGCGGCCGCGCCGGAAGGATGGACATCCGGGGACATGGACCGCCGCGAGGCGCGAAAGGGGCGAGCGCGTCGCGGAGGGCGGGGCGGCGCGGCCGGGCGCTCCGGAGACGGTTCCCGCGCGACCCCGCTAAGCGCTTTCGCCCAGGGTCCCGGGGGCCCTGGGCTCCTGGGGCCGGGGGAGCACGACGTCGAGGATGCCGTTCCTCAGCGTCGCGCGGGCCTTGGGCGCGAGGACGGCGTCGGGGAGCCGGACGGACGTGCCGGATGCGCCTCCGTCGAACGCGAGCTTGAGGTCGCGTCCCTCCACGCTCACCTCGAGCGGGAGGCTCTCGTCTCCGCTCACCTCGGCGGTGACCGTGATCTCCCCCGGGGAAAGCGTCACGTCGACGATGCGGATCTCCTGCCGCGCAGGCTCCGCGGGGCGCGTCGACTCCAGGAAGGTCCTGAGCGCGCTCGCGAAGGCTTCGTCGTGTTCCAACCTCAACCTCACCGCACGGAGAAGCGCATCCGCGTCAGCGGCCACCATGAGGGGAGCGTCTCTCCGCGGCGCTCATAAAGCATCGTCATCTCCCGATGGGCCGCCAGGGTCTTCGCGGCCCCGGGTCCGCGCGCCGCGGCGGGCCGAAGCGCCTCGGGTCCCTAGGGCGCTGGGCCGCCGGGGCCGGTCGACGGGCCGCCCGCGGAGGTGGTCTCGGGCGCCCCCATCTTGGAGGCGAGGTCGGTGCGGGACACGCTCAGGATGACGTTGTCGCCGACGGTATCCACGTGGGCCTTGTCGAGCGTGAGCGACGTGCCGCCGAAGAGCGGCGTCTTGAGGTTCAGCTCCTCCGCGACGTCGCGGTTCACGTCCACGACGATGCCCTCGATCGACCACTGGGCGTCGTCGATGAGGACGTCGCGCACCTGCCCCAGGCTGTCGCCGTGACGGTCGATGACCTTGCGTCCCCGAAGCTCCTCGATTGTCCAGTCTGTCATGCTCCGGACCCGCGCGCGCCGGGCGCTTGGGCCTTCTCGCCGCTTCGTCGAACGGGCGGTCGCGCAGGCGGGGCCCGAACGGGTGGCGCAGGCCGGTGCCCGATCCGACCTTCAGGATCCGCGTCGACCTGCGGATCATCGCAACGGCGGACCCGCTTCGCTCAGATCCCCAGGATCTCCCCGCCGATGATGACCTTCTGGATCTCGTTCGTGCCCTCGTAGATGCCGATGATCTTCGAGTCGCGCCAGTAGCGTTCGACGGGGTACTCGCCGCTGAAGCCGTTGCCGCCGTGGAGCTGCACGGCGCGCTCGGTGACGCGCGTGCAGGCTTCGCCCGCGTGGAGCTTCGCCAGCGACACCGCGAGGCGGTTGTCGAGGCCCTGGTCCTTCATCCACGCGGCCTTGTACACAAGGAGTCGCATCATCTCGACCTCGAGGGCCATGTAGGCGATGTGCTCCTTCACGAGCTGGAAGGATCCGATCTTCATGCCGAACGCCTCGCGGCTCTTCACGTAGGCGACGCTCGCGTCGAGCGCGGCCTGCGCGATGCCGACGGCGCCCGCGGCGACCGAGAGGCGACCGCCGTTCAGGATCTTGTTCGCCTGCTCCCACCCCGAGCCGGGCGCGCCGATCATGCGGTCCGCGGGAATCGAGCAGTCTTCGTACAGCATCTCGGCGGTGGGCGAGGCGCGCAGGCCGAGCTTGCGGTTGGACTCGATCGAGCCGACCTTGAAGCCGGGGTCGTCCTTGTGGACGATGAAGGTGCAGATGCCTTCGCGCTTCTTCTTGGGGTCCCAGTCGTTCGTGCGCGCGTAGACGACGTGGTAGTCGGCCTTGCCGCCGTCCGAGATCCACATCTTGTGGCCGTTGATGACCCAGCGGTCGCCGACCTTCCTGGCGGTCGTGCGCAGGCCCGCGGCGTCCGAGCCGCTTTGCGGCTCCGTGAGGGCCCACGCCCCGCGCTTCTCGCCGGTCGAGATCTTCGGGAGGTAGAACCTCTTCTGCGCCTCCGAGCCGAAGAGGAGGACGTTCATGCCGAAGAGCGAGGTGTTGACGGAGATGGTGGTGCGCAGGGACGAGCAGCCTTTCGCGAGCTCCTCCGTGAGCATCGCGTAGGTGACGGCGTCGAGACCGGCCCCGCCGTATTCCGCGGGAATCGGCGCGCCGAGGAGGCCGACGGCGCCGAGCTTCCTGAAGACAGCGTCCGGAACCTCGCCGTCCTCCTCCCACTTCTCGACGTGCGGCGCGATCTCCTTCGCGACGAATTCCTGGACCGTCTGGCGGAGAAGCCTCTGCTCCTCGGTGATCGCGAACTCCATGGGGACCGACTCAAGCCTTGAAAGGGCGACAAGGCATAAAACCCGGGTCTAGACCCGCGTCAAAACGCTCATCTCGGGTGAGCGCCTCGGGCCCCCGTGGTCGACACGAGCGCGCGCATCGTCCGCCCCGCGGAAGGGGGCTTCGAGACGCCGCTTTCGAAAGGCTCGTTCGTGGAAGCGGGCCCCGAACGACCGCTCGACGTTCCCGCGGGCGCCGCCGCCGTGCTCCTCGACGGGCTCCTCGGCGCCACGCCGCCCTTCGGCTTCCTCCTCGCGGGCGCGACGCCCGTCACCGAGTCGCCGACCGTTCCTTCGAAGCTCTTCGTCTACGAACCCGCGATTGGGGAGGGCGACCCGGGGCTCCGGCGGCTGTCGCTCCTTCCCACGACGGCCCTCGAGGGGAACGCCTTCGTGCCCCTGGCGGAGACCCGGCGGCTCGCCGCCGCGCTGCTGCGCGTCGCGCCGGGCCGCGGCGTCACCGCGGGCCACGAGTCGGAGCGCGCCTTCCTCGTCCTTCGCGGGTCCGGCGTCGCGTTCATGGAGGATGGGAACAACCTCGCCTACCAGCCGGGCGAGATCGTGCTCGTCCCGGCGGGCGACGCCGTGCGCCTCTGGGCCCGGGACCCCGACCCGCTCATCGCCGTCGTGTTCCAACCGCAAGCGGCTCCCGCGCCCAAGCGCACGCTTGCGGGCGAGGTCCAGCGCCTGCTCGGCGAGCGCGGTCGCGTCGAGTGAACGGCCACAAGACGTTAACCGCGCCCGGCCCCTGCCACCAACGCCATGCTCATGGAAACAAAGGGCCGCATCAAGCCCATGTTCTCCTGCATCGACGAGGCGCTCGACGAAGCCGTCAGGCTCCTCGGCGAGCGCTTCGGGGACGTGGACCAGCGCGCGGCCGTCGAGCTGACCGCGCTCCTCTACAGCACGAGGGATCGCGACCGGTTCATGGAACGCGACCACGCCCACGACGTGCCCTACAGCACCTAAGTTTAAGGCCGACCTCCCGGATGGGCGACGGTGGCGCGCATCGCCTGGACCCCGAGCCTCGTCGCGGGCGTCACCCTCGGCCTCGTGATCCCGTTCGTCGTGACAGGCTACGCGCTCGGCGTCGTCTGGAACGATTTCATTCTGGGTTACGTCGTCGCGGCGCTCGCCTACGGCGCGGCTTTGCTCTACGCGCGTTTCTACATCACCTCCCGCGTGGCTGCCGCGAAGCGCCGGAAGGCCGCCGAGGATTCAAGACCGCGCGGGCCGTAACGGGACGGGATGCCCGTCACGACGCGCTTTCCCGTGCGCTATCGCGAGGTCGACATGATGGGCCACGTCAACAACGCGGCCTACGTATCCTATCTCGAGGACGCGCGCGTCGCGTACGTCCGACGGCTCGGCGCCGCCGCGCAGCTCGATCCCTCCGCGTTCCCTTTCATCCTCGCCCGGGTCGAGGTCGACTACCGCGCGCCCCTCCACCTCGGCGACGAGGTCGAAATCGCGATCGAGGTCGCGCGCATCGGACGGTCGAGCTTCGATTTTGCGTATCGCATGACGCGCGCGCGGGAGCCTTCGCTCGTCGCCGAGGCGCGGACGGTGCAGGTCTGGTACGATTACGCGAAAGGGGCGAGCGCCGAGATTCCCCCGTGGTTCCGCGACGCGGTCGCGCGCGTCGCAGGCGAGCGGACCCCGTAGCCCGGGCGGCCGGCCATCGAGCCATCCGTCACAATCGGCATCCCGCTTCGATCCTCGAACGATCGAGCATGCGCGGCGCGACTGGGGCGACCGTCCTCGCGGTCCTCGCGGCGTCGCTCGCCGCCCCGGCCGCGGTCGCGGAAGCCCCGACCGCATGGATGCTCGTCGACGTCGACTTCCGCGGCGAGGCCACGATCCAGGTCTGGCTGGAGCACGACGTCGCGGCGGAGGTCGAGGTCTTCTGGACCGGCGGCTCGACCCGGCTTTCGCCCGTCCACGCCGCGCCCGCCGCCTTCGAGGGTCGCGTTCCGGGGTTCGTCCTCGGCCCCTCGTCGCGGCTCGTCGTGACGACGGCCCACGGCGCGTACGAGACGGGCATCCTCGGCGCCCCCGCGGGCGTGTACACGCACGTCGTCTTCGCGAAGGGCGCGCCGGATGCGCGCGTCGCGGCGCCCCCGGACGCGCCGCTCGCGCCGCGGCGGACCGCCGAGACGGCGGAGCCTCCGCCCGGAATCCTCCTTGCGGGGGGCGCGCTCATCGCGACCGCGTACGTCCTCGCGCTCGGATCCGCCCGCCGGCCGGAGAAGCGCGCGACCAAGCACGCGGCGCGCACGAACCGTGTCCTGGGCCGCCCCACGCTCGGCGCGGAGAACGAGGATCTCGCGCGCTACCTCGACACGACGTGGCCGAGCGCGGAGGCCGGTCGCGCGGCCGCCGAGGGCCTCGCGCCCCGCCACGCGGGCGACGTCCTCGACGCGTTGAGCGCGCGGGGCGGGATCGTCGCGGAGATCGTCGCGATCCGACCGAGCGCCATGGTGCTCAGGGTCGCCGGGGGTTGCGCCTACGCCTGCGGCTTCCTCGCGCGCGCGTTCGAGTCGCTCGCCACCGGTCCCGTCATCGTCGAGGAGGGTCCGTGCCAAGCGACGCCCGGGGCGCCCCGGGACCGTCCGCAGCCGGTGGTCGCGGGCCTCCATCGAAGGCGATGGAAGCCCTGCGAGATCGTGGTCCACGCGGACCTCATCGGCGCGCGGGGACCCCGGAAATAAGGGTTCTGGATCAAGCGTCGATCGATCTTCGAGCGCTAGCCGACACGCTCATGACCACTGGGCGTCCTCTTCAACCCCGGTGAATAGGTCGTGAAGAAGGGGAAGAAGATGCCCTCGATCGAGCTCGAGGGGCACTCCGAGGCGCGGTTCGTCCTCAAGGACGGGAAGATCATCCGCGTGGAGGAGCGCCCGGACATGAAGAGCTTCGGCGAGGCGCCGCGCGGGCCGGACCGACGTTAGACTGACTCCGGAAGGGTTCTTGCGGGGCCGCGGCGCTCCTCGTCGCGATGCCGCCCCGCATCCACCCGTCCGCCTACGTGCATCCGACCGCCGCGCTTCTCGGCGACGTGGACATCGCCGCGCGCGCGAGCGTCTGGCCGCACGCGAGCCTCCGCGCCGACATGGGGCCGATCCGGGTCGGCGAGGCGACGAGCATCCAGGATGGATGCGTTCTCCACACCGACCCGGGCGGGTCGGTCGAACTCGGACGCTACGTGACGGTGGGGCATCGCGCGGTCGTGCACGGAGCGACCGTCGGCGACGAGACCATCGTCGGCATGGGCGCCATCATCCTCGAAGGCGCGCGCGTGGGCCGGGGCTGCATCGTCGCTGCCGGGGCCGTCGTGAAGGAAGGATCCGAGATCCCGGACCACGCGCTCGTCGCGGGCGTCCCCGCGAGGGTCGTCCGCATCGACGAGGCGCTCGTCGCGCGGGCGCGTCCGAACGCCGAGCGGTACGTGGCGCTCGCGGAGCGCTACCGCAAGGGCGAGATTTCGTAACCCTCAAGGCCCGACGGGCGCGTGGACCCGCGTGCTCGTCCTCGACCTCGCGCGCATCTTCCTCGGAACGGCCATCCTCGCGTTCGGCTCGTTCACGGACCTCGCGTGGCGTCGGGCGCCGAACGCGCTCTGGATCGCGCTTGCGGCGGGCGGCGCCGTGCTTCTCGCCGCGGAGGTCGCGCTCGAGACAGAATCCGTGCTCGCGCGCTGGCACTATCTCGCGCTCGTGCCCGTGTTCATCGTGTTCATCTACGTGATGTACCAGCTCGGCCTCATCGCGGGCGGCGCGGACGCGAAGGCGCTCATGGCGCTTGCCATCCTCGCGCCCTTTCCCCTTGCGGTCGCGGAGGGGCTCCCCTTCGCCCCGAGCCCCATGCCGGGACCGCTCACCATCCTCGGAAACGCGCTCGTCGCCTTCGCGTTCGTTCCGCTCGCCTTCGCGGGCTGGAACCTCGCGCGCGGGGACATCCGGTTCCCCGCGCTCCTCCTTGGATACCGCGCGGACGTCGCGTCGCTCGGGCGCACGCACGTCTGGCCGATGGAGCGCGTCGAGGAAGGCAAGCTCCGGCTCGTCGTCTTCCCCTCGCGGGACGAGCGCGACATCGACGAGGAGAAGGCCGCGCTCGAGGCCGCGGGCGCGAAGCGCGTGTGGGTGACGCCGAAGCTCCCGTTCCTCGTGCCGCTTCTCGTGGGATTCGTCGCGGCCTGGGTCGCGGGCGACGCGCTCTTCGCCATCATCCGGGCGGTCGCCGGACGCTGATCAGGCGGCCCCGTCCGGCTCGTCGGCGCCGCCCCGGTCCTCCACCACGCGCGCCTTGACCTCGAGCTGCGTCTCGGCGGGGCTCGATCGGCTCCGGACCGCGACCCGCACCGCGGCCTCCGTGCCCTCGGGGGCGCCCGCGGGCGCCCGCACCATGAGGTAGAGGGTGCGCGTTTCGCCGGGGCCGATCTCGACCTCCGGCGTCGTCATGAACGCCGACCACCCTTCGGGGGCCGGACCCACCGAGCAGCTCGCGGTGTCGCGGTCGCGGCCGCGGTTCGCGAGCGTCACTGGGAACGAGGCGCCGCGGCCCGGGCGGACGGCTTTCTCGGGCTCGGGCGTCGCGGCGAGGATCGCGCCCGGTCGGCGCCGCAGCACGAGGGCCGCGCCCGTCGCGACGACGCCCAGGGCGAGGAGCACGCCCCCGATGGGCAGGAGGTCCGCGGGCAGGCCGAAGGCGGGCGCGGGCGATTCGACGATGGCGGTCGCTTCCGTGGAGAGGGGAGGAAGCGCGATGGGCGTGGCCGGGCCGCCCGGGAACGTGCACGAGCCCGTCGCGGAGACGACGATGCGCGCGCGCTCCTCGGGACGGGCGCCGTCCGGGGCCTTGACGGCCACCGTGAGGGAGGTGCGACCCCCCGACGGGACGGTGAGGTCCTGCCCGTCGATGCGCGCGGTCCAGCCGGAGGGCGCGGCGACGGAGACCTTGAGCCGCGCCTCGCCGCCCGGAAGCGGGGGCGACGGGGCCGCGTTCTCGAACACGACCGAGAGCGCCGCGTCGCCGCCGTTCCTCGGCACGTACACCGGGTCGGGCGTCGCGCTCACGGTGACGCGCGCGCAGTTGGGCGCCTGGGCCGCGGCATGGGGCGCGAGGATGGCCAGGAGCACGACGGCGAGGAGGACCGGCGAGGCCCGCATGATCCATGGCACTACGGCGTAGGCTTTTAAGGATTTGTCAATCCCCGGCGCGGCGCTCGACCCCGGGTTCCCAGGGGCGCTGCCCGACGGTGACGTCGAGCTCCCGCTCGGCGACGTCCCGCGGGTGCGCGCGCGAGGCGGCCCGCACCACGACCCTGCCCTTCGCGCCCATGCGCGTGCCCGGGGGCGGGCGCACCGACACCCAGAACCGGATCTCCTCCTTGCCTTCGAGCTCGACCTCGGGCACCGCGACGAACGCCGTCCATCCGGCGCTCGCCTCGGCCGACACGAGGGCCGTCACGGGCTCGCCGCGCCGGTTCTCGATCGCGACCGAGACCCTCCCCCCGTCGGCGGGCGTGACCTCGAAGGCGGAGCGTTCGGGCGTGAGCACGAGCCGGCTCTCGCGGCTTCGCGCAACGGCGACGACGGAGACGGCCCCCACGACGACGACGGCGAGGGAGGCGAGCGCGCCCCATGGAAGGGGGGAGGGCGCGAGCCCCGCTTCGAGCGTGAGCGTCGAGGAGGCGCTCGTCTGGATGGCGGAGACGCCCTCGACCTGGCACGCGAAGGCGGCCGTGACGACGATGCGACCGTCGGCGTTGCCCGCGCCGCGCGCGGGCGCGGTCACGGTCAGATGGTCGAGGATCTCGTCGCCGGGCCCGAGGCTCACGGGGTTCGTCTCGAGCTGGAAGGTCCACCCGGGGGGACCCGTGACGTTCAGGCGGGCGACGGCGCGCGCCACCGGGGCCTCGTTCGGGTTCTCGATCACGAGCGGGATCGTAACCGAGGCGCCTGGATCGACGAGGCCCGGGAGGCCTTCCGGCGCGACGAGCGTTGGGCGCATGCAGCCGGTGGAGGCCTGGGCATCGGCGACGACCGCGACCGCGAGGATCGCGAGGACGAGGCCAAGGACCGCCGGCGCGCGCATGGAGGGCGATTCCGCCCCGGCGTCAGAAACCTTTCGAATGCGCGCTCTTTCGGGGATCCTGGGGAGCGGTTAAATCCTCAGGGCTCCGTCCCCGCATCCGTGCACGTCGAGCACGCCGCGATCGTCCCCGGGCGGGTCGCCCACCGGGACTACCAGCTCGCGATCGCGGCCGAGTGCCTGAAGCGGAACACGCTCGTGATCCTCCCGACCGGCCTCGGGAAGACCGTGATCGCGCTCCTCGCGATCGCCGAGCGGCGCGTCACGCACCCGGGCAAGGTCCTCTTCCTCGCCCCGACGAAGCCTCTCGTCGAGCAGCACGCGGCCTTCCTGCGCGAGACGCTCGCGCAGGCGAAGGTGGCGGTCTTCACGGGCGAAACCCCGCCCGAGGACCGCGAGGCCGAATGGCGCGACGCCGACGTCGTTTGCTCGACGCCGCAGGTCGTCCAGAACGACCTCATCGCGGATCGCATCGACCTCAAAGGCACGACGCTCATCGTCTTCGACGAGGCCCACCGCGCCTCCGGCAACTACGCCTACGTCTACATCGCGGAGCAGTACCTGCGGGCGCGCTTCAACGGGCTCGTGCTGGGCATGACCGCGTCGCCGGGCTCGAACGCGACCAAGGTGCGCGAGATCTGCATGCGGCTCGGGATCGAGGGCATCGAGGCGCGCACGGAAGCGGACGCCGACACGCAGGCCTACGTGCAGGACGTGGGCGTCGAGTGGGTCGAGGTTCCCGTTCCGGAGCGACTGAAGCAGATCGCCGACCGGCTGCGCGAAGCGCTCGAGGCGCGCGTCGCCGAGCTGCGCGTCGGCGGCTTCTACAAGGCGTCGTTCGTGAGCAAGAAAGAGCTTCTCGCGCTCGCGGGGCGCCTGCAGGGCGCGCTCGCGGAGGCCAATCGCAGCGGCCGTCCCGCCTCGCCCATCTACGCCGCGCTCTCGGCGCAGGCCGCCGCGCTCAAGGCGAACCACGCGCTCGAGCTCGCGGAGACGCAGGGTCTCGGCGCGCTGAACGCGTACTTCGAGCGGCTCGGCTCGGACGAGAGCAAGGCCGCGAAGGGCCTCCTCGCGGATCCGCGCGTGATCGAGGCGAGACGCCTCGCCTCCGAGGCCCGCATCGAGCACCCGAAGCTGCGACGCGTCGCGGTCACGGTCCGTCAGCAGCTCGAGGCGAAGCCCGACGCGCGCATCATCGTGTTCACGAACTACCGCGACATGGCGGAGCTGCTCGAGCGCGAACTCGCGAAGCTCGACGGCGCGCGGCCCGTCCGGTTCGTGGGTCAAGCCACGAAATCGGACGTCGACCGCGGGCTCTCGCAGAAGGAGCAGGTCGAGATCGTGCGGAAGTTCAAGGAGGGCGTCTTCAACGTCCTCGTCGCAACCTCCGTCGCGGAGGAGGGCCTCGACATCCCCGCGACCGATCTCGTCGTCTTCTACGAACCGGTCCCTTCCGAGATCCGGTCCATCCAGCGCCGCGGCCGGACGGGACGCAAGCGGGCGGGCCGCGTCGTGATCCTCATGACGAAGGGCACGCGCGACGAGCAATATCATTGGGCCTCGAAGGGGAAGGAGAAGCGGATGCGCCGCGAGATCGAAGCCCTTCGCGCGCATTTCAAGGCCGTGAACGAGTCGGAGAAGGGCGACGGCTGGAAATCGGCCTTCGGCGCGAAGCAGGCCACGCTCGACGTCGCGACGGGCGGCGGCGAGGCCCGGCCGAGCGCGGCGCGGCCGCGGCCTCCCGAGCGTCCTCTCACCGCGTTCGCGGCGCCCGCCGCCGCGGTCGCGGAGGAAGGTCGCGCGGTGGTGATCGCCGACCATCGCGAGTTCGCAAGCGAGGTCGCGAAGGAGCTTTCGCGCGCGGACGTCGTCGTGCGACCGGAAACGCTCGAGACGGCCGACTACGTCCTGAGCGACCGCGTCGGCGTCGAGCGCAAGACCGCCGAAGACTACGTCGGGAGCCTCGTCGACGGCCGCCTCTTCGAGCAGGTGCGTGCGCTGCGGTCCGCCTACCCGACGCCCATCCTCGTCATCGAGGGGGACAACATCCTCGCCGTCCGCAAGGTGTCGCCGGCCGCCATCCACGCGAGCCTCGCGAGCATCCTCACGGACTACCGCGTGACCGTCCTCACGACGCGCGACCCGCGCGAGACGGCGGACCTGCTCGCCGCGCTCGCGAAGCGGGAGCAGCTGCGCGAAGGCCGCGCGGTCGCGATCCGCCACGGGAAGACCGCGATGAGCGACGACGAGCGCCTGCGCTTCATCGTCGAAGGCCTGCCGAACGTCTCCGTGGTGCTCGCGCGCCGTCTCCTCGAAGCGTTCGGAACCATCGAGGCCATCGCGAACGCGGGCGTGGACGACCTCGCGCGCGTCCAGGGCATCGGCCGCCCGACCGCCGAGGAGATCCACCGCGTCCTGCGCGCGCCGTTCACCGGACGCGCCCGCCCGCGCGCCGGCAGCGCGCCCCCGGAGGAGAAGCGATGACCCGCGCCACCACCCGTCACCCGTCGAAGGGACCCGCGAACAGCCTCTGGTACTGGGTCGAATCCGTCGGCTTCTGGAAGACCGTGCGCAACTACGTGCTCATGGTGCTCGCGCGCATCTCGCCGAGCCTCCGCTTCAAGCACGTCCTCTACCGCGCGATGGGCGCGAAGATCGGGGCGAAGGCGTCGATCGGCCTCGAGGTCACGTTCGACGTGTTCTTCCCGGAGCTCATCGAGATCGGCGAGAACTCGATCGTGGGCTACAACACGACGATCCTCTGCCACGAGTTCCTTGTGGACGAATACCGCACCGGCCGCGTGAAGATCGGCAGGAACGTGACGATCGGGGCGAACTGCACGATCCTCCCCGGCGTCACCATCGCGGACGGATCGGTCGTCTCCGCGATGAGCCTCGTGAACCGCGACGTCGACGGTTTCGTCGGCGGGGTTCCGGCGCGTCCGCTCGCGAAGCGCTAGCGCCACGCGAACAACTGGACGCGCCCGTTCACGGTGCCCCACGTCGCGCCCCCGTCGATCCACACGGTGCGCTCCCGGAAGAACACGGTCGACCCGAGCGGGACGGACGGGCCGTAGTCGATCGTGAGGTCGTCGAGCGCGACCCACGCGAGGGCGTTCTCAAGGAACGCCGCGGTCTCGTGCGCGGGGACCCGCACGCTTGCGACCACCGCCGGCCCCTCCCCGGTCGCGAGGTTGCCGTGGCGCGCCTCGAGGACGGGGAGCCGGCCCTCCCCAGGGACCTGGGCCTCGAGCACACGGTGGAAGGCGCCTTGCGCCGCCGCGGCCCATCGGGGCGTCGCGTTGCCGTAGAGGCCGTGCGCGAGCGCGTTGGGGAACGTGAGCAGCGGGTGCGCGGCGTCGAGGGCGTCGAGGAAGGCGCCGGGAGCCGACCCCGCCGCGCCCTCGTTCGCGGCGGTGATCGCGGGCGCGAGGAGCGCGCCGTCGGCGCGGGCGCTCGGGAGCACGATGACGCCGCCGCCCGCCGCGGCCCAGGCCTGCACCGAGCGGCCGAAGCGCAGCCCCTCCGCCGTGGCGGCGAGCGTCGCGTGGTCCACCTCGCTTCCGAACACGAGCGCGTCGATGCGTGTGGACGCGAAGCCCGGCCGGACGTCGAGCGCGGAAACGCCCGCGACGTCCACGCGCGCCGAGGCGACGACAGGGCCTTGGCCCCACGACGCGACGAGCGCGCCCGGCGGCGGCGCCACGAGGCGCGAGCCGTTCCAGCGGAGCGCGACGAGCGCGGCCTCGCCCTCGGGGCGCGCCGCGGTCGCGGAGACGGGCCCGAGCGTCTCGCGCGCGGGAAGCGCGGCGAACGTCCTCCAGGCTCCGGCGCAGGGAAGCGCGCACGTTTCGACCTCGGCCCCGTCCGCGACGGGCGCGCCGAGGAGGGGCAAGAGCGTCGTCGGCGAGAGGATGGCCTCGAGATGGACGGCGAGCGGCGCGCCCTGCGGGACGTCCGCGAGCGCGACGGCGCCGAGGACGAGCCGGCTGTCCTCCCCGTGGGTGTAGTTCCAGCGCCCGGACGCGTCGAGGCGGGACGGCGTCGCATACCATGCGCCGTCCGCGTCCGCGGCCGCCCAACTCGAGGCGGGCGCGAGGCCGGCGCCCGCCGCGCCGTCGTGACCGAGGAGGCGGAGCGACAACGCGCGAAGGGCGGCGGCGTCGGCATCCGGGTACACGTCGCCCGCGGTGTCGTTGGCGAAGCCCGCGCCGGACGCGACGAGCGCGGCGCGCTCGCGCTCGGCGGCGAGGCCCGCCGCCGCGACGTACGCGACGCGGCGCCGGGCGAGCGCGTCCGCGAGCGCGTCCTCCTCGAGGACGGGCCGGACGCGCAGGCGGAAATAGCTCGGCTCGACCCCGAGGCCTTCGCGCGCATCCTCGTACGTCCACCTCGCGCCCCCGACGTCGCCGCGGGCGAGGGCGTGGAGGCGCGCGAGGGAGACCTCGGGTCCGTCGCGCGCGCGCAGCCCCGGCACCGTCGGGACGACGTCCGACTCCAGCCAGTCGGACGGGACGCCGGGCTTTGCAAGGAGGAGGTCGAGCGCGCCGTCGGCCGCGTGGAGGCCCGCGACGACGTCGGAGGCGGGGCCGGCGACGCGCGCGGGTTCCTGCATCTGCGAGACCGAGAACGAGAACGCGAGCGCGAAGACGCCGAAGGCGACGGCGAAGCCGACCACGTTCGATGCGCCCCGGTCGTCCACGCCGCACCTCGACGGGTCATGGCCGGGGCTCAGCCATCAGGGTTCAGCGAGAGGCCCTGGGGACGAGGGGCACAAGGGCCCTATGATATCAGTTCGATATCAACGGGAGGCGGTGACGACCTCTCCCGGACGGGTCGTCGACCCGGCCGAAAGGATGACGCCCACGTTGAGCGACGTGTTGATGCCCGTGTGCACGTCGTCGCCGAGGACGACGCCCATCTTGCGCCGGCGCGTGTCCACACGCTCGCCCTCGGGGGTGGTCACCTTCACGCTCCGGCCGTCGTGGCGCAGGTTCGCGACCACCGTCGCGGCGCCGAGGTTCGCCCGGGCGCCGATGACCGAATCGCCCACGTACGCGAGGTGCGCGGCGTGCGCGCCCTCCATGAGGACGCTCGCCTTGATCTCGCAGGCGTTGCCGACCTTCGCGCCGCGCGAGAGCGCCGTGTTGGGGCGGATGTAGCAGTTCGGGCCGACGACGCAATCGGGTCCGATCCACGCGGGGCCCTCGACGTAGGTTCCCGACTTGACGACGGCGCCGGGTCCGACGTACACCTCGCCCTTGAGGACCGCGCCCGGCTCGACGGTTCCCTCGATGCGTCCCTTGAGGCGCGCGAGGATGCGCTCGGTCGCGGAGAGGATGTCCCACGGATAGCCGATTTCGATCCACTCGGCGATCTCGACGAGGCGGAAGACGACGCCGCGCGCGATCGCGCCGTTCAGGGCGTCCGTGAGCTCCAGCTCGCCCCGCGGGGAGGGCTTCACCGCGGCGAGGTCGCGCTCGAAACCCGCGGGCACGACGTAGGCGCCCGCGTTCGCGAGGTTCGACGGGGGCTTCGGGCTCTTCTCGACGACCCCCGTCGCGCGTCCGTCCTTCACGGAGAAGACGCCGTACCGCTCGGGCTCGGCGGCGCGGAAGGCGGTAACGGCGGGGCCGCCCGCGGCGAGGGCCGCGAGCGTCTTGGGCTCGAAAAGGCAATCGCCGTTCACGACGAGCGTGTCCTCGGGGAACGGCCCGGCCGCGGCGACGGCGTCCGCCGTGCCGCGCGGGGCGGCCTGGCGCGCGTAGCGCACGCGGGATCCGAAGGCGGAGCGGACCGCCTCCTCCTTGTAATGCGTGACGAGCGTGACGTCGTCGACGCCGGCCTCGCCGAGGGCGTCGAGCAGCCGCTCGAGGAGCGGGACGCCCGCGACCGGCAGCAGGACCTTGGGACGGTTGGCCGTGAGGGGCCGCATGCGCTTTCCCTCGCCGGCGGCGAGGACGACCGCGCGCATGTCATCACTCCGTCGTGCCGCGGGCGCGTTCCTGCACGAGCACGACCCCGGTGCCGATGAGCGCGAGGAGGGCGAGGAAGACGACGACGAAGCCGACGGCCTGGACGTTGTCGTACGTCGCCTGGCAGGCCGAAGCCGTGCGCGCGACGTTGCATCCGAAGCGCGTGATGGGGCCAACGACGAGGTCGGCGAGGAACCACCCGACGACCGCGAGGACCACCTCGACGGCGACGAGCGTGGGTCCGATCCAGGTCTTCATCATGACACCTCGGCCTTCAAGGCACCCTCGGCCCTCGTCTTGAGTCTTTCGAGGTCCTCCGGGCGACGCGCCTCGGCGGTCCAGCGCACCTTCGGCTCCGTGCCGCTCGCGCGCACGAGGATCCAGCCCTCCGGAAGGTCCACGCGCACCCCGTCGAGCGTCGAGACCCGACCCTCGCCCGCAAGACGCCGCGCGACGCCCGCGAGGACGGCCGCCTTGCGCTCGTTCGGGACCGGGTGGGACCCGCGGGCGATCGGGTAGCGCGGAAGCGCGTCCACGAGCTTCGAGAGGGGTCCCTCGCGCGCCACTTTGTGCGCGAGCGTCGCGGCCGCAAGCGGTCCGTCGGGGCAGAGGCTGAAGTCCGGAAAGATGAAGGCGCCCGAGGCCTCGCCGCCCCAGCCGCCGCCCGTTCTCCGCAGCGTTTCCGAGACGTAGGCGTCCCCGACGCGCGTGCGGTCGATCGCGACGCCCGGGAGCGCGTCGTCGACGAGCAGGCTCGTGTCGACCGGAACCGCCACGCGGCGCGCGCCGGAAGCGCGCGCGAAGAGCGCGACGAGCGCGTCGCCCGCGACGGCGCGGCCGCGCTCGTCAACGGCCGCGAGCCGGTCCGCGTCGCCGTCGTGCGCAAGGCCCAGGTCCGCGCCCGTCTGGCGCACGACCTCGGAGAGCGCGCGCAGGTTCTCGGCGCTCGGCTCGCTCGGGCGGCCCGGGAAGGTGCCGTCGGGCTGCGCGTTCAGGGTGACGACGCTCGCGCCGAGCGCGCGCATGAGGAGCGGGGATTCGAGGGAGGCGGCGCCGTTGCCGCAGTCGACGACGACGCGCAGCGGCCTCGGAAGCGTCCCGAGACGCTCGACGATCGCGCGCGCGTGGCGGCCCGTCGCGTCCTCGTAGACGCGCGAGGCGCCGACGCCCCGCCAATCGGGCCGCGGCGGGTCGGCGGCGGCCATGCGCTTCTCCACGTCGGCGCGCTGGGCCGCGTCGAAGGCCGACCCGTCGGGATTCCAGGGCTTGAAGCCGTTGTATTCGGGCGGGTTGTGGCTCGCCGTGATCGCGACGCCGCACGCGAAACCGTCACGGGTCGCGTAGGCGAGCGCGGGGGTCGGCGCGAGACCCGCGCGGGCGACGCTCGCGCCCGCCGAGAGGAGGCCCGCGACGAGCGCCTCCTCGAGCATGATGGAGGAGGTGCGCGCGTCGCGGCCGACGACGACGCTTGCGTGGGTCGCGCCGAGGGCGAGGCCGAGCCGCACGGCGATGTCGGGCGTGACCTCGGTGAGGAGGCCGCGGATGCCGGAGCTTCCGAACTGCACGCGGCCGCAAGGGAAGGGCCCGAACTTAGCGCTTGCGCGGTCCTTCGCGCCCCGGTCAAGGACCAGGCCGTCACACGAGGGGGACGGAGACGTCGACCGAGACGTCGAAGGCCGCCGGCGCGCGGTTTGTCGCGTGGATCCAATCGCTCGTCGTGACCTCGAGGCCGAGCCCGTGGCCGGCGGGCAGGACGTAGCTTACGCCCACGAGGTCGACCGTGGCCATCGCGGGGCCGTTCCCGAGCGGGAGGCGCAGCGGCGTCGTCTGCTCGTCAAGCGTGCGCTTCGTCTTGAGGTCGACGAGGCGGAGGAACACGAACGCCTCCGCCCCCGTCCCTTCGACCGTGACCGTCGCCCGGGGGATGCCGGTCACCTCGCGCGGCGAAGACTCCGGAGGAAGCACGGTGAAGACGAAGGACGACACGCCGCGATCGACGGCCGCGAAATCGTGCGACCCCGAGAAGCCTCCCGCGGAAAGTCCGGGATGGCCGCCGCCCGTGGGAAGCGGCGTCGAGACGAGCCGGCCCGTGCCCGAGGCCGTGGCCCACGTCGTGCTGGCCGGGGGCCATCCGGTCGCCTCGCGCCAGGATCCGTCGCTCGTCTGCCACTCGACGGGCGCGCCCGTCGCGACCGAAGGGTCGTCGTGGAGCCATCGCGTCATCCACGCGACCTGCATCGCGGTCACATGCGTCGTGTTCGAGACGTAGGGACAGCCCGAGTGGCCTCCGCAGTAAAGCATGAGCTTCGCGGGGGTCCCGTCCGGCACCGCGAGGAAGTTCGCGACGGCCTCGTTCGCGTTGAAGAGGGCGTCGGGCCACCCGCTCGTGACGAGCGTGGGAACCGCGGCTGCGCCCGCATAGGTGGCGGGCGACCGGTAGGCGAGGCCGTCGAGCACCTCGTCGTTCGCCGCGTTCGTTGCGTGGACGTGGGTCCACCACGCGGGGAGGCTCGTGTTGTAGCCCAGGGCCTGCGGGCCCGCGGGGTTCAGCGGCGAAAGTCCGTTCGCGACGCCGGTCGCAAGCCCCGCGCCGAAGAGGACCTCGATCCAAAACGTCTTCGGCACGCCGTTCGGGGCGAGGCTGTAGCGGAGATCCGACCAGGCGATGTCGGGGGCGATCGCGTCGAGGCGCGCGTCGAACGCGCCCGCGAGGAGCTGGATCCCGCCCGCGTAGGAGCCGCCGATCATCCCGACGCGCGGATCGCCAGGCCCGTCGAGCGCGATTTTCGGATCCTTCGCGAGCATGTCGAGGAGGGCGCTGACGTCGCGCACCTCGTGGTCGGGACTGTTGAGCTCCACGAAACCGCCGGATTCGCCGAAGCCGCGCGAGTCCCACGTCAGGACGGCGAAACCCGCGTCGAGCATGCGCGCGACGCTCCCGCTCGCGTTGGTCGAACGCGAGCCGGCCCAGCCGTGCGTCATGAGGACGACCGGGACCGGGGCCTCGGCCGAGGCGCCCGCGGGCGTGAAGAGCGTGTAGACGATGGGCGTGCCGTCGAACGAGGCCAGGACGCCGGTTCTCACCTGGGGCAGGTGCGAGGACGAATGCGCAAGGGGCGCAAGCGCGGGCGCGAGGACGGCGGCGGCGAGGACGAGGGCGATCGACGAGCGGTGCATGGATGAAAGCCTCCCGGAGCGCCGTACGGCCGTGGGGGGTCATGGACGTTGCGCGGGTGATTCGCGGCGGTTAAATACGAAACGGCGGGTGGTGGGAACGTGCGCGTGGAGACGCAGCGCCCCTGGGACCTCGCCCTCGTCGCGGGCCTCGCGCTCGCCACCGTCGCGGTGGTCCTCGCCTTCCCGTGGCCGCCCCTCCGACTCGTCCTCGGCCTCCTGTTCGTGCTCGTCGCCCCCGGCTACGCGCTCGTGGCGGCCCTTTTCCCCGAGCGCCGGCGCGTGACCGTCGTCCGCAAGGGCGAGGACGCCGAGGCGACCGAGGAGGTCAAGGAGGGCCTCGACGCCGTCGAGCGCATCGCGCTGAGCCTCGGTCTCAGCATCGCCGTCGTGCCCCTCGCGGGCCTCGCGCTCAACTTCACGCCCTGGGGCATCCGGCTCGTCCCCATCCTCGCGACGCTCGCCGGTTTCACGCTCGCCGCGTGCGCGGTCGCCGCCTGGCGTCGCGCGCGATTGCCGGCCTCGGAGCGCTTCGTCGTGGCCTTCGATCTCTCGCCTCCGTCCTGGCGCGGCCAGTCGCCCCTCGACAAGGCCCTCACCCTCGGGCTCGCGCTCGCGGTGGTGATCGCGGGCGCGGCGCTCGCCTACGTCCTTGCGACGCCGAGGGAAGGCGAATCGTTCACGGAATTCTACGTCCTCGGTCCGACGGGCAAGGCCGAAGGGTATCCCTCGAACCTCTCGGCGGACGAGACGGGACGCGTCATCGTGGGCATCGTGAACCGCGAAGGGGAAGGCGTCCCGTACGCGGCGCGCGCCTACGCCGAGCGGGGTTCGTTCGTGAACGGTACGGGCGCGAACCGGACGTTCGTCGTCGCCGAGACGATCCCCATCGCGGCGTGGAACGCCACCCTCGCCGACGGCGAGAAGGACGAGCGCAACGTGACCTACGCGTTCGCCGAGCCCGGAACGTACAGGGTTCGCTTCGATCTCGACCGCCCCGGCGCCGAATCGCCCTACCGCCGCCTGCACCTCTGGGTCGCCGTCACAGGTTGAGGATCGCGCGGATGCGCGCGACGACGATGTAGACGAACGCGAGGACGCCGAGGAAAACGAAGACGCCGATGCGTTCGCGGACCGACGCGGGCGCGTGCGCGCCCAACGCCTCGCGCAGGACGAGCAGGCCCACGAGGACGACGACCACGTACACGTCGATCGCGCCCGTCGAGGCGAGGGCCGCGCCCGCGAAGCCCACGAGCCCGATGAACGCGAGCCCGGCGGCGGCCGCGAGCCTCACGGGCCCTCCGGGCGGAACCGGATCGCGACCGCGGGCGGCTCGACGAGGGCGGATTCGACCGCGACGGGACGCGCGAGCGCCTTCGCGAGCGCGCATCCCGCGGCCTGGCAGAGGGCGCACCCGGCGCGCTCGCACGCGGGCGAGGCGGGGTCCTCGAAGCAAGGCAAAGCAACGGCCGCGCGACGGAAATGCACCACGAGGGTCTCCCCCTCGGAAGCGACCCGAACGCCGCCGGCGAGATCGCTTGCCCCCGCAAGGCCCTTGAGGAACGACTCGACGTCGGCGACGCTCGCGCCCGCGAGGACGGCGCCCGAGGCCTCCTCGTGCGCGGCGAGGAGCGCGAGCCCGGAGGGCGCGACCGCGGCGCCGATCTTCGTCGACGTGCCCGCATAGGCGACGGTGGTCGCATCGAGGATCGGCACCGGCTTCGCGTTGTCGCTTGCGGGCATGAAGAGCCGCGGCGCGCCGACGTTGCCCTGGTCGTGCACGTAGACCGGTCGACCTTCGAGGCGGAGGCCGCGGCGCACGTCCGCGAGCGCGCGCGCGTCGCCCGCGAGGAGCGGCGCGACCGAGGAGGCCGGGACGGCGCGCTCCGCGACCACGAGCGCGACGAAGAGCCCCGTCGCGCCGAAGGCGAAAGCGAGCATCGCGTTCACGGGCGCGTCGAGAAGCAGGAAGGACGGAACGGCGAGGCTCGCCGCGAGCGCGCCGAGCGCGCGGATCCGCCAGTCGCTCCGCATCGGCGCGCGAGAGGTCCCGGCGCGATATATGGGTTCCGAAGAGGCGCCGCCCGGAGGCGCAAGCAAAGCCTTGATGATGCAGGGAAAGCCTCGGCCGCGCATCATGGAGCGCAGCCTGGGGCCCTTCATCCTCGCGCTCCTCCTCGCGCTCCCCGTCGCCGCGGCCGAAGGGAACCGCTTCCACGAGGACCCCGCCGCGGCCGAGGAGGATTACCGCGTCCTCGCCGCCCTCGCCTCGCGGATCTCTCTCGAGACCGCGCGGGGGGTCGAGGCCGCGTTCGCCCAGGACGACGAGGAGGCCGACGAGCGGCTTGCGGACGCGGACCGTCGCGCCCGCGCCCTTGCGGACGGGGCGCAGGTGGAGGCCCGGAGCGCGACGAGCGCGGCGCGGCTTGCGCCCTTCGCGCAGGCCACCCTTTCGGTCGCGACGAACGCGACGACGCTCGCGCGGGACTGGGCTCGCTTCAGCGCCATCGGGAGCGACGATCTCGCCTCCCCCGCGCGGTACGCCGAAGCGCTCTTCCTCCTCGCGAGCGCGCGAGGCGCCCTCGCCGACGCGACGCACGGCGTCGACGCGCTCGACCGGCTCGAAGTCGACGTGACGCGCCTGCGCGGCGCGCTCGCGACCGCCGAAGCGGCGATCGCCGAGGCGACCGCGCGCCTCGAACGAGAAGCGGCCCACGCCGTCTCCGGCATCCTGCTCGAGGCGACCCCGGCGCGCCTCGCGCTCGGCGAAACCCTGACGCTTCGCGGCCTTCTCGCGCGGACCGACGGCGACGTCGGCGGCGTCGTGGTCCTGCTCGAGGCCGACGGGCGACCCTGGGGCGAGGCGACGACGGACAAGCACGGCTTCTTTCAGCTCGCGCGCGCCGTTCCCATGGACCTCGCCGTCGGCCGCCACGAAGCGGTCGCGCGCGCCGCGGGGCTCGTCTCCGCGCCCGCTGTCTTCGAGGTCGGGCGCATCCCGACGACGCTCACCCTCGCTCCCGCCCGCGGAACGTTTCAACCGGGAACCGACCCCTCGTTTTCCGTCGGGCTCTTCGACGCGCATGGTCGCGGCGTCGACGCGCGCGTCGCGCTCTCGCGCGGCGGCGTCGACGTCGGCGCGATCGAGGTCGTCGGGGGGCGCGGCGCCTTCGTGTGGGCGGGCGCGGGACTCGCGCTCGGCGACCACGTCCTCGAGGCCCGCTTCGAGGGCACGCGCACGCACGCCCCGTCGCGCGCCGAGGCGTCGTTCGGAGTCGGGACCTCCCGAAGCGACGGGGCGTCGCGCCCCGGGGGGCTCGACCTTTCCGTGGCCCTCCGCGCCCTCCTCGTCGTCGCCCTCGTCCTCCCGCATGCCTGGGCCCTCGACCGGTCGCGCGCTCCGCGCGGCCTTCTCTATGTCGGTCCGATCGCGGCCGGCCTTTTCGCAACGGCGCTCGCCGACTTGCCCACGGGGGCCGTCGCGGCCGCGCTCGCCGCCGCCGCGAGCGCGATCCACGCGCGCGGCCGGCGCGCGCGGGCGATCGCGCCCGAGCCGCCCGTCCGAGAGACGCCCGCGACGCGCGCCGCGGCGCCCGTCGCGAACGAGGAGCCCGCGACCGCGCGGGAAGCCGTCGCGGCCGCCTACCTCCGCATCCTCCGGGACCTCGAAGCCTCAGGCCTCGAAACGGGCCCGCGCACGCCGCGCGAGATCGAGCGCATCCTCCTCGACCGCGGCCATCCGGCAGGGCCGGTCCGCGAGGTCACGCGGCTCGCCGAGCGCGCGCTCTACGAAGGGCGCGCGGCCGACGAGGACGTGCCGGCCTTCATGACCGCCGCGCGATCCATCGGGGGGAGCGCGGGATGAGACGCGCGACGGGGCGGTTCTACGCGCTCACCGCGCTCGTGCTCGTCGTCGCGGCGCTCGTCACCGCCGCGCTCATGCAGCCCATCGTGGGCACGCGCACGGATTTCAGCCTGTTCAACACCCGGTGGAACGGCGCGAGCGGCTTCGCCGCGGAGGCGCACGGCGCGGGAGGCCTCGTGCCCGCGTTCGACGTCGCGGAGGACGACGGGAACCTTTCGATCGTCCACCGCTCGTTCGCGGAGTTCGCGCCCGACCCCGGCGGGGCGAGCCTTGTCGTCCTCGGACCGGGAAGCGATCCGAACGAGGAGGAAGCGGCGTGGCTCCGCCAATTCGTGAGGGCCGGGGGCCGCGCGCTCGTCGCCGACGATTTCGGCCGGGGCAACGCGTTTCTCGAGGCCATCGGAGCGAAAACGCGCTTCGCGGGCGACGCCCTCGCGGGCCTCGCCTACGCCCGGAGCCCCGGTTTCGTCGTCTCCGCGAACTTCACCGCGCACCCGCTCGTCGAGGGCGTCTCCGAAAGCGTGCTCTCCTTCCCGACCGCCCTCGATCTCGGGGGCTCGGCCACGTCCCTTGCGCGAACGGACGGGTCGACGTGGCTCGACCGCGACCGCGACCTCGAGCGGGACGCGGGCGAGCAAGCGGGCCCGTTCACGTGGATCGCGGTCGAGCGCGTCGGCGCCGGCGAGGTGCTCATCGTGGCCGACCCCAGCGTCTTCGTGAACGGCCTGCGCCCGCTCGGGGACAACGCGCGCCTCGCGTCGAACGCGATCGCGTGGCTCGCGATCGACGGGCGCCGCATCCTGATCGACGAATCCCACCGCGATTACCCGGATCCCGTGCGGTTCCTCGGCGCGTCGCTGCGGGCGCTCCCCGAAACCTGGAGGCTCGGCCTCGCCGTCGGGGGCTTCCTCGCGTTCGTCGCCTTCGCATCCGTCGACGGCCGCGCGCTCGCGCGACGCCCCCGCGCCGCGCTCGAGCGCCTCCTCGGCCGCCTCCTTCCCCCCGCCAGACCGCGGACCCGCGATCTCGTCGCGGAGGCGCGCAAGCGGCACCCTGATTGGGACGAAAGCGCTTTGACAGACATCCTCGCTCAGTGGAAGGTCAAGCCATGACGGATCCCGCCGCGATCGCGAAGAGCCTCGAGCGCGCCCGAGCCGAGATCGCCCGCGTCGTCGTCGGCTACGACGACGTCGCCACCGACCTCCTCGTGGGGCTCCTCGCGAACGGCCACGTGCTCCTCGAAGGGGTCCCGGGCATCGCGAAGACCACGCTCGCGAAGACCTTCGCAACGGCGAGCGGCCTCACGTTCAAGCGCGTCCAGTTCACGCAGGATCTTCTTCCGGCGGACATCACGGGGCATTACTACTTCGACCAGAAAACCGAGGACTTTGCGATGCGGCGCGGCCCGGTCTTCACGAACCTCCTCCTCGCGGACGAGATCAACCGCGCGCCGCCCAAGACGCAAAGCGCCCTCCTCGAAGCGATGGAGGAGCGGCAGGTGACGATCGAGGGCCGCACCTTCCCGCTCGAATCGCCGTTCATGGTCATCGCGACGATGAACCCGGTCGACGTCGAGGGCGTGTACAAGCTCCCCGAAGCGCAGCTCGACCGCTTCATGATCCGCACGCGCATGGGCTACCTCGACCCCGAACGCGAGCGCCAGATGCTCGAAGCGAAGGCTTTCGCGGCGCCGCGGACCGTGTCCCCCGCCCTCGACGACAAGACGCTCAAGGCCGCGCAAGCCGCGGTCCAGGCGGTCCACGTCGAACGCGACGTCGTCGCCTACGTGCAGGGCGTCGCGCGGGCGACGCGCGACCACCCGGGCGTGACGCTCGGCGCGAGCCCGCGCGCGATGGAGCAGATGATGCAGGCCGCCCGGGCCATCGCGCTCCTCGACGGCCGGGGCCACGTCCTTCCGGACGACGTGAAATACGTCGCCCCGCGCGTTCTCAACCACCGCATCATCCTCCACGTGGACGCCGAGATCGAAGGCAAGACGCCCGAGTCCGCGGTCGCGGATGCCCTCGCGAAGGTCGAGGTCCCGAAGGGGCCGCCCGCCCGCAGCGCCGCCTTCTCGGTCGCGCGTCGGGACACGCGGTGAAACCGTGGAGCCGACGGGCCTCGCGCGCGTCCTCCTTGCGGGCGGAGGCGGGCTCCTCGTCGTCGGCGTCCTCACGGCGAGCCTCGCCCCGAGCGCCGCGGGCCTCGCCGTCATCCTCCTCCTTGCCCACGCGCGCTTCGCGGCCGACGCGGCCTTCGCCGCGACGACGCTCCGGTACAAGCGCCGCGTCCTCGAGCCCGTCCTCCACGAGGGCGAGGCCTTCCACGTCGAGATCGACGGGCGCGACTCCGCGCTCCCCCCGGGCGTCCGCGTCTCGGCGCGCGACCTTCGCCCCGCGGAGACGCCCGCCCTCGACGACCCGACGGTCGAAGGCGCGGATACCGCTACGTACACGCTCCTTGCGACCGCGAAGGGGACGCACACGTTCACGCACGTCGTCGCGGATCTCTTGGACGCGCGCGGCCTCTGGCGCGCGCGACGCCTCGTGCCGCTCGAGACCACGGTGCACGCGCTCGCGAGCCTCGAAGCGATCGAGGCCGGTCGACGCCTCGCGAAACGCGACCCGCTCGACGCGTCCGCGAAGAGCCCCGTCGGACTCCTCGTGCGGGACCTCGAGTTCGAGAGCCTGCGCGCGTTCGCGCCCGGCGACCGCCTGCGCGACGTCGACTGGAAGCGGTACGCCAAGGTCGGCGCCCTCCTCACGAAGACCTGGGAGAAGGAGCTCGAAGCGACGGTCCTCGTCCTCCTGGACGCGGGGCGCACGATGCGCGCCGCGGACGACCGCGCCTCGAAGCTCGACCATGCCGCGACGCTCGCGCTCGAACTGGTGGAGGCCGCGATCGACCGCAATCACCGCGTCGCCTTCGCGGCCTTCGACGAGCTCGACGTCGTGGACGACGTACCCGCGACGCGGGACCGCTCCCTCCCGCGCCGGCTCGCCGAGCGCCTCGCGGACCTCCCGGCCCGGCTCCTCGCGGCGCGCCGCCTCGACGTCGGGCTACCGGACGACGCGCCCGCCGACGCGGGCGAGGTCGCCTTCCTCGCGGCCGTCCAAGGCCTCGCCGCGCGCGCGCCCGCGCGCCCCCGACCCGGCGTCGCGGTCGCGACGGAGCGCGCGATCGCGGGCCTCGGGGACCAGAAGCTCTTCGTCGTCCTGTTCACGGACCTCGAGACCCTGCCTGACGCGACCCTGAAGTCCGTCGCGACGCTCGCCGAGCGCGGCCACCGGGTGGTCGCGGTCGTCCTCCCCGGCACGAGCTACCGCGCGCCGCCCGCCGAGCCGCGCCTGCGCGACCTCGAGAACGCCTACCGGGAGCGCGCCACGCGCCGACGCGCCCGCACGGCGCTCGCGCGGCGCGGCGTCCGCATCGTCGAGATCGATCCCGGGACGACCGCCGCCGCCATCGCGGCGGCGGCCAGGAAGGACCCCAACGCGCGAGGAGGGGTCCGATGAGGCTCGACCGCCGGCTGCCGGCCCTCGCCGCCCTCGCGGCCGCAAGCGCGCTCTGGATCACCTGGCCCGGCGCCGAGCACGCGGGATTCGCCGTCGCGCTCGCCGGGTTCGCCGGTCTCTTCGTCTGGCGCCGGGAGCGCGCCCTCGGTCTCGCCGCCCTCGCCGGGGCCGCCATCGCGACCTCGACCTTCGACGGCGACGGGCCGCGCGCGTGGGCCGCCGCCCTCCTGCTCCTCGTCCCGCTGGACGCGCTGCTTCTCGAAGATCGGCCCGTTCCGCGGTCCCGCCTGCCCGTCCGGACCGCCGGGCTCGTCGCGGGATTCGCGGCCGTCACCCTCGCCATGCTCGCTTGGGCCCCGACGGGCGGGCTCCTCGACGCGAACGCGTCCGGGACGCTCACCGCGACGCTCCTCGTCGCGGCCGTGGGGGCCGGCGTAGCGGTGTTCCTGCGCGGAGACGCCGACCTCGCCGGGTGAGGCGCTCTCCCCAGGAAGTTTGGAGGAGCTTAAGTATCTGGGGACGCTTTGTGCGACCCGGTCGGCGATGGGGCTGCGAGAGCCGTCGCCGCGGCTGGTCGCACCATGAAGGGCATCATCCTCGCCGGCGGGTCGGGCACGCGCCTCCACCCCATGACGCGGGTCGTGAGCAAGCAGTTGCTCCCGGTCTACGACAAGCCGATGGTCTACTATCCGCTCTCGACCCTCATGCTCGCGGGCATCCGCGAAATCCTCGTCATCTCCACGCCCCACGACCTCCCGCTCTACCGCCAACTCCTCGGCGACGGGCGCGAACTCGGGTTGCGCCTGGAGTACGCGGAACAGCCGCACCCGGGCGGCCTCGCGCAGGCCTTCATCATCGGCCGGGACTTCGTGGGCGACGACGCCGTCACGCTCATCCTCGGCGACAACATCTTCTTCAGCCACGGGCTTTCGAAGCTCCTCCAGGATGCGGTGCGCTCGAACGAGGGCGCGACCATCTTCGGCTACCAGGTGCGCGATCCGCAGCGCTATGGCGTCGCGGAATTCGACGAGAAGGGAAACGTCGTGGGCCTCGAGGAGAAACCAAAGCAGCCGAAATCGAGCTTCGCGGTCACCGGCCTCTACATCTACGACAACGAGGTTCTCGACATCGCGGCCGGCCTCGCGCCGTCGCCGCGCGGCGAGCTCGAAATCACTGACGTGAACATGGAATACCTCCGCCGCGGCAAACTGAAGCTCGTCAAGTTCGGCCGCGGCACGGCCTGGCTCGACACGGGGACGCACCAGTCGCTCCTCGAAGCGTCGAGCTTCATCGCGACCCTCGACCACCGGCAGACTCTCAAGGTGGCCTGCGTCGAGGAGGTCGCCTATCGGATGGGCTACATCACCGCCGGCGACCTCGAGAAGCTCGCCGCCGCGTACGGACCCAACAACGACTATCACAGCTACCTGACGAACATCGCGCGTCAGGCTCCTTGAGAGGAAACAACATGCCGTTCGACTTCAAGCGCTTCGACGACCTGCCCGACGTCATCCTGATCGAGCCGCGCGCGTTCGCGGACGACCGCGGGTGGTTCATGGAAACCTACAAGCGGAGCGAGTTCGTGAAGCACGGGATCCCGACGGATTTCGTGCAAGACAACCATTCGCGCTCCACCGCGAAAGGCACCATCCGGGGCCTCCACTATCAGAAGAACCCGACCGCGCAGGGCAAGCTCGTGCGCGCCGTCGTGGGCGGCATCTTCGACGTCGCGGTCGACATCCGCAAGGGCTCGCCGACGTTCGGGCGCTGGGTTTCGGCGGAACTCACCGCCGAGAACCGCCGCATGCTCTGGGTCCCGCCGGGCTTCGCGCACGGCATCTGCACGATCACGGACGTCGCCGAGATCATGTACAAGGTCACGGCCGAATACAACGCGGCCGACGACCGCGGCATCCGCTGGAACGACCCGACGCTCGGCATCCGCTGGCCGACGGCGACGCCCCACCTCTCCAAGAAGGACGCCGAAGCGCCCCTCCTCGACGCCGCCGAGAACAACTTCGCCTGGGAGGGACCGAAGTGAGCGCCGCGAAGCCGAAGGGCCACGTGCTCGTCACGGGCGGCGCCGGCTACATCGGCACCACGCTCACGGACCTCCTCCTCGCGCGCGGCTACGAAGTGACCGTCGTCGACCGATTCTTCTTCGGCGATACCCTCGCGGATCTCCGGGCGAATCCGAACCTCCATCTCGTCCGCGAGGACACCCGCAGCGTCCCGCCCTCCGTGCTCAAGGGCGTCGACGCGGTCATGGACCTCGCGGCGCTCTCGAACGACCCCGCGGGCGAGCTCGACCCCCAGAAGACGCTGGACATCAATCACGCGGCCCGGGCGCGCATGTGCAAGATGGCGAAGGCCGCGGGCGTCGGGCGCTACCTCCTCGCGTCGAGCTGCAGCATCTACGGGTTCCAGGACGAGGTCGTGGACGAGACGAGCCCCATCAACCCGCTCACGACGTACGCCGAGGCGAACGGCCTCGCGGAGCAGTCGAACCTCCCGCAGGCGAGCGAGAAGTTCACCGTCACGGCGCTCAGGCAGTCCACGGTCTACGGCCTGAGCCGTCGCATGCGCTTCGACCTCGCGATCAACGGCATGACGCTCGCCCTCCACAAGCAGGGGAGCGTCAAGATCATGCGCGACGGGACGCAGTGGCGCCCCATGGTGCACGTGCGCGACACGAGCCGCGCGTTCATCGCCGTCCTCGAGGCGCCGAAGGACAAGGTCAACGGAGAGATCTTCAACGTCGGCTCCTGGGACCAGAATCTCCAGATCCGCCCCCTCGCCGAGCGCCTCAGCACGGCCGTCGGGATCCCGTTCAAGGAGGAGTGGTACGGCGACCCCGACCACCGCTCCTACCGCGTAAGCTTCGAGAAGATCGAGAAGCGGATCGGGTACAAGACGCAGGTCACGCCCGAGGACGGCGCGCGGGAGATCTTCGAGCACCTCCAGAAGGGCACCCTCACGGACGGGCCCACGACGAACACGCTCGGATGGTACAAGACGCTCGTGCAGTGGGGCGAGCGCATGCGCGAGGTGGCGCCCCATGGCGTCGTCCTCTGAGCGCGTCGCGATCCTCGGGGCCACCGGCCAGCTCGGCCAGGACCTCGTGAAGGCCGCCGGACGCCTCGGCATCGAAGCCGTGCCGCTCGGGCACGAGCGGGTCGAGATCACGGACGCCGCGAGCGTCAAGGCCGCGCTCGAGGCCGTCCGCCCGACGGTCGTCGTGAACAGCGCCGCCTTCCACCAGGTCGACCGCTGCGAGGAGGACCCTGCGGCGGCCTTCGCCGCGAACGCGACCGGCGCGCTCAACGTCGCGCGGGCCTCGAAGGCCCTCGGCGCGCGCGTCGTGTACGTGAGCACCGACTACGTCTTCGACGGGACGCGGAAGCCCAGAGCGGGCCGCACGACGCCGGACTCGGCCTGGAGCGAGACGGACCTCCCCGCGCCGCTCAACGTGTACGGCGCCTCGAAGCTCGCGGGCGAGCACGCGACACGCCTCGCGAACCCGGACCACGTCGTCGCGCGCGTGTCGAGCCTCTTCGGCGTCTCCGGCGCCCGCGGAAAGGGCGGCAACTTCGTCGAGACCATCCTCAGGAAGGCGCGCGAAGGCGGCCCGCTCAAGGTCGTGAACGACCAGTGGATGACGCCCACGTACACGTGGGACGCGGCCGAGGCCATCCTGCGCCTCGCCCGCGCGGACGCGACGGGCGTCGTGCACGTCACGAATCCCGAAGCCGCCACGTGGCACGCGCTCGCCTCCGCGGCCGTCGAGCTTTGCGGCCTCGCGGTCCCCGTCGAGCCGGTGCCCGCGACCGCCTACCCGAGCCACGTCCAGAGGCCTGCCAACAGCGCCCTCGCGACCGACCGCCTCGCGAAGGTGCTCGGCGAGCCCCTGCGGCCGTGGCGCGCGGCGCTCGGAGCCTACCTGCGCGAGAAGGGCCACCTCTGAGCGAAGCGCCGAGTTTAAGGCCGCGCGAGCGATCGAAGGATGGGACAGCCATGAAGGCGAGGATCCGCGTCGACCGCGAGAAGATCGCGGAGTTCTGCCACCGCCGCAGGATCACGAAGCTCGCGCTCTACGGAAGCGTCCTCGGCGACGCGTTCCGGGCCGAAAGCGACGTCGACGTCCTTGCGGAGTTCGAGGCCGAGGCGCGCGTCACCCTTTTCGACATCGTGGCGATGGAGGACGAGCTGTCCTCGATTCTCGACGGGCGACGCGTCGACCTCCGCACCCCCGGCGACCTGGGGCCCCGCTGGCGTGAGGCGGTCATGGCGCGCGCGGAGACGATCTATGCCGAGGGCTGACCACGAGCGCATCCAGGACGCGCTCGAATACGCCCGCAAGGCCGTCCAGGCCGCGCGCGCCGAGGGGCCTGATGCGATCCGCGCGAGCGATCTCAAGCTCCATGGGCTCGTGCGCCTGCTCGAACTCGTGGGCGAGGCGTTGTCCGGCGTCCTCGCGCCGCTCCGCGACGGGCATCCGCAGATCCCCTGGCGCGAAGCCATGGCGGTCCGCAACAAGCTCATCCACGCGGTCCACGAGGTCGATTTCCGCATCGTACGGGACACCATCACGTTGCGCCTTCCGCCGCTCATCGTCGAACTGGAAAGGGCTTTGACGGGGAAGCAGCCCTCGGGAGGGCGGCCGTCATGACCGATCTCGACGCGGACGTCATCGTCATCGGGGCGGGCGCCGTCGGCACGTCCACGGCGTACCACCTCGCGAAGGCGGGCCGCCGCGTCCTCGTCCTCGAGAAGGAGGCCGGCCCCGCGATGCACCAGTCCGGCCGCAACTCCGGCGTCATCCACGCGGGCTACAACGTGAAGCCCGGCACCGCGAAGGCGAAGTTCTGCGTCGAAGGCAACCGCCGCCTCACGCGCTATTGCGAGGAGAAGGGCATCGCCCTCCACCCGGGCGGCATCCTGGTCGTCGCGCGCGAGCCCAAGGAACAGGAGGTCCTCGCGGAGCTTGCCCGCCGCGCGAAGGGCAACGGCGTCGACATCGCGATGCTCGACGAACGGGGCCTGCGCGAGCACGAGCCGCACGCGACCGGCGTCGAGGCGCTCCTCGCGAAGGAGGCGAAAAGCTTCGACGCGCGCGCCTTCGTCCACGTGCTCACCGGCGACGCGATCGCCGCCGGCGCGCACTTCCTCTACGACACCCGCGTCCACGCGATCGACGACCCGACGCTCGGCCGCACCACCGCGGACGGTCACGCGCCCGCCGAGGGGCGCGCGGGCGACACGGGCCGCGTCGTCCTGCGCACGAGCAAAGGCCCCCTCGCGGCGCGCGCGGTCGTGAACGCCGCGGGCCTCTTCGCGGACCGCCTCGCGGGCGTCCTCGCGAAGGACCTCCGCGTCATCCCGTTCCGCGGCTACTACGCGGAGCTCGCTCCCGCGCGCCGCGGCCTCGTCCGCTCGCACATTTACGCGGCGCCCGACCTCAACTTCCCCTTCCTCGGCGTCCACCTCTCCCGCCGCGCGGACGGCCGCGTCATCGTCGGACCCGGCGCCATGCTCGCCTTCGGCCGCGAAGCCTACACCTTCTGGGGCGCGAACGCGCGCGACCTCGCCTCGACCCTCGCCTACCCGGGCTTCTGGCGCATGATGATGAAGCGCGAGTTCCAGCGCCTCGCCGTGAGCGAGGTCGCGAAATCCCTCTCCCTCAAGGCCATCTGGAAGGAGGCCCGCCTGCTCGTCCCGGACCTCCGCGCGGCGGATCTGGTTCCGTCGTACGCCGGGAACCGCGCGCAGATGGTGTCGCGCGACGGCAAGCTCGTCGAGGACATCGTCGTGCGCGAAACGGGCCGCGCCGTGCACGTGTTGAATGCCGTCAGCCCCGGACTGACCTGCTCGCTGCCGTTCGGGGAGGACGTGGCGGGAAGGGTGGGGGGGGT
>Ga0247719_1000300_pt1 | contig 33365 bp, 39 predicted proteins | sample 41E_DmetaG_FD_189046 | JGI IMG/M metagenome (GOLD analysis project Ga0247719, IMG submission 189046) | Soil microbial communities from hillslope of Landscape Evolution Observatory, University of Arizona, Oracle, AZ, United States - 4-1-E_D | ecosystem: Engineered > Artificial ecosystem >...
GCATGGACGCCGTCCTCGCCGCCTTGTACGGCCCGCCGGCGCCGGGCGCCCGCGCCGGGGGCCTCGAGTCCTCCGCGCCCCGCGTCGCCCGCTGGCTGGGCGACATCCGGACGTACTTCCCGTCGACGGTCGTCCGCGTCATGCAGACCGACGCCATCGAGCGACTGAACCTCAAACGGCTGCTGCTGGAGCCCGAAGTGCTGGAGGCGGTCGAGCCCGACGTCCACCTGGTGTCGACGCTGCTGGCCCTCAACACCGTGCTGCCCGAGGAGACCCGCCAGACCGCCCGGTTGGTGGTGCGCAAGGTGGTCGAGGACCTCGAGCGCCGGCTGGCCCAGCGCACCCGCCAGGCCCTGACCGGCGCCCTCGACCGGGCGGCCCGCAACCGCCGGCCCCGCCACAACGAGATCGACTGGGACAAGACGGTGCGGGCCAACCTCCGCCACTGGCAGCCCGACCACCGGACGGTTATCCCCGAGACCCTCATCGGCTACGGGCGCCGGCAGCAGGCCGTGCAGCGCGACATCGTCCTGTGCGTCGACCAGAGCGGGTCCATGGCCTCGTCGGTCGTCTTCGCCGGCGTGTTCGGGGCCGTGCTCGCCGGCCTGCGGGCGGTGCGGACCCGGCTCGTCGTGTTCGACACCTCGGTCGTCGACCTCACCGACCACCTCGACGACCCGGTCGACCTGCTCTTCGCCACCCAGTTGGGCGGCGGGACCGACATCAACCAGGCCCTGGCGTACTGCCAGTCGACCCTCACCAGGCCGATGCAGACCGTGCTGGTCCTGATCAGCGACCTGGTGGAGGGCGGCTCACGGGAGGAGATGCTGCAACGGGCCGCCGACCTGGTCGCCGCCGGCGTGCAGGTCATCGCCCTCCTGGCGCTCAGCGACGACGGGGCCCCCGCCTACGACCACGACAACGCCGCCGCCCTGTCCGCCCTGGCCATCCCCGCCTTCGCATGCACGCCCGACCTGTTCCCCGAGCTCATGGCCGCAGCGATCGAGCGGCGCGACGTGACGACGTGGGCCGCCGGCCATGACATCGCTCTCGGCTAGCGAGGGGTGGCGACGGCGATGCGGCGTTCGGGCACGTGGATGCTCGCCCCGGCACCGGTCTCGGCCCGGCGCCGCATGATCTCGCCGGTACGCACCTGTTCGTGCAGGGTCAGAATCGAGTGCATCAGCGTCTCCGGCCCCGGCGGGCATCCGGGGCTGTAGACGTCGACCGGGACGATCTGGTCGACGCCCTGGACGATGGCGTAGTTGTTGAACATGCCGCCGCTCGAGGCGCAGACCCCCATCGACAGCACCCACTTCGGCTCCATCATCTGGTCATAGACCTGACGGAGCACCGGCGCCATCTTCTGGGAGACCCGGCCGGCGACGATCATGAGATCGGCCTGCCGCGGCGAGGCGCGGAAGACCTCCATGCCGAAGCGGGCCAGGTCGAAGTGGGCGGCCCCGGTGGCCATCATCTCGATGGCGCAGCAGGCCAGCCCGAAGGTCGCGGGCCACATGCTGTTGCGCCGGGCCCACTTCACCAGGTCCTCGATGCGGCCGGTGAGGAAGTTGTGGTTGAGGTCTTCGAGGCCCATCAGGCCGCTCCCTGCTCCACCCGGCCCTCGGCGCCGACCCGGCGGACGGTGGAGGCGGTGGTACGGCGGGCGTCCGTCATCGGGGTTAGCTGCTTGACCGGGCCCCAGTTCAGGGCCCCGTTGCCGATTAGGTACACGAAGGACACGAAGACCGCGCCGGCGAAGATGAGCATCTCCCACAGCCCGAAGGCGCCGAGCTCACGGAAGATCACGGCCCACGGGTAGAGGAAGATGATCTCGATGTCGAAGATGATGAAGATCATCGCCACCAGGTAGAAGCGCACCGGGAAGCGCTCGGCCGGCTCCCGGTCGGGGACGATGCCGCACTCGTACGGCGCGGCCTTGGCCAGCGTGGACCTCTTGGGGCCCAGGATCTTCGACGCCACGATCGACAGCCCGGCGAACACGATCGCCAGGAGCAGCATCACCAGAAGGGGCAGGTACTGAGCCACTGTGGTGCGCAGCCTAGTCCCGGCGCCGGCGTGGTGAACGGTCCGTTAGCGGGCCGGTTCCTCTAAGCGCTTGGCCATCAGCTCCTTGTCGCGGGTGTGGAGCTGGTACACCAGGAGGCCGAAGAGCAGCGCCGAGGCGATGGTGAAGACGGCAGGGTTCAGCCGCAAGCTGCCGAGGTCGCGGACCATGACCACCGCGACCGGCCGGGCGTTGGGGTCCACCCGGGGCTGGGGAGGGGCGGCGCCGGGCACGACTTCCTGGGGCTCCACCGCTTGTACCTGGATGATCAGGTAGTGCGGCTTGTGGAACAGGTTCAGTGGCCTGAAGTTGAAGATGCCGAAGGGGCCGTAGGTCTCGCCCCCCTTCTCGAGGGCGGCGACGGGCAGGTAGTCCGCCGGGCTCTGGAACAGGCCACGGCCCCCCTCCCCGCCGGTGAGCTCGGCGTCGGACACGGGGAGCGCGTCGGCCACCGCGGGATCGTCGAACTCGAGCTCCTTCCAGCCGCGGGGGAAGCCTTCGAGAATCTCGCTCTCCACCTGACCGAGGTCCCCCGAGACTTGGAAGCGCGGGACCCATGTGGGCGCCTCGCCCTGCGGGCCGATGCCGTAGACCCACCACGTCGCGCCGATGACGACGAAGAAGCCGGTGAGCCCGGCCGCCGCGGCCTGGAAGCCGAGCCGGCCCCCCAGGTTGGTGCCGAGGATCAGCGCCCCGGAGCCGCAAAGGACGACGACCGAGATGAGCACGTAGAGCCCACCCCTGACCTGGGGGTTCCACGAGAGCGCCAGCAGTGCGGTATCGGTCACAGGCTCCGCTCGTAGTCGACGATGGCCCGGATCTGCTCCTCGGTGAGCGTCTCGCCGAAATACGGCATGCGGCCCGAGGCGATCCCCCGTTGGCCGTACTGGTCGCCGAACGGTGCCGTCTCGGCCACCCAGCTCACGTGCTGTCGCACGGTGGGGAACTGGCGCAGCGTCGCCCCCCCGGTGAGGTCGGGCCCGAAGGCGCCGCCGCCTTGCAGGCCGGGCCGGCCGTACGCCGCGCCCTGGGTGTGGCAGCGGGCGCAGAAACCTTCGAACAGCTTCGCGCCATCCGTGCCGAACTCCTTGAGGTTGGCCTCTTTGACCTCTCTCGGATCGAGCTTGATGTGGTCGAGATAGGCGATGAGGTCTTCGATCTGCTGTTCGTTGAGCGCGCCGCCGCCCTCGATCCCCCAGGGGGGCATCGGCGTGCCGGCCCGGCCGTAGACGAGGATCTGCCGCACCTCTTCGTGCCGGAACCGGAGCATCACCGTGTTCAGCGCCGGGGCCACCCATTGGACCTGCTGCGGCAGGGCGTCCGGGTTCGCCGGGTCGGTCAGGGTGTAGGTGGCCACACCGCCCACGCCGCGCTTGCCGTGACATGTCTCACAGCCGTAGTGCGGCTCACGGGGCGTGGGCGGGTCGCCGGGCGAGGCCTCGTAGTACCACTTGCCCCGTTTCACCGCCTCCTCCTCGAAGTAGGCCTTGCCCCGGTCGAGACCGCCGCCCTGCTGGCGGAACGGCTCGCGCACCCAGTAGGCGGGGAGGCCCACCGCGGAGATGGACAGCATGGCGAAGGCCCACCAGAGGTACCTGGTGAGGCGCTTGCCCTCCATCCCTTCGTCGTCGTAGTAGGGCTTGCGGTTGGGCGCCGTCGTGAGCTCCGAGCCGGGCTCGTAGGTGCGCCGTGCGGTGCCGATCAGGTAGATGACCCATCCGACGAGCATGACCAGCACAACGGCGAGGCCGATCCGCTGCTGAGAGGAAACTGCGAAGAGGTGGGTCACATCAGTGCTCGGAGACGGCACCGATGCAGTTGGGCCCTTCTGCTTCCTGGCCGGTGGTGTTCGTTCCGATGGGCGGGCCGGGGATCACCGTCCCGGTGTCGACGACGACGATGCCGTCCTCCACCGTGGCGGCGAAGCGGTCCATCCCCCTGGGTGCCGGGCCGCCCTTCTTCTCCCCTACCCGGTTGTACTGCGAGCCGTGGCAGGGGCACTCGAACCACTGCGACGACTGGCACCACGGCACCCGGCAGCCCAGGTGCGGGCACTTCTGGTACAGGGCGACCACACCCTGCTCGTAGCCCTCGACGACCGCAGCGTAGGCGGCGACATTCTTGGCGGCATCGACGGCCTCTTTGGGGTACGGACTTATGTAGGTCCGGCCGGCGCCCACGTAGAAGGGCTCCTTCTTGTCGGCGATCTCGTCCATGATCTCGTCGAACTTGCCGACGCGGATCTTCGAGCCGAACCCGCCGGACAGCGACGGCCAGAGCATGGCCACGCATGCCGCGCCGAAGCCGGTGAGGGTCAGGGCGAAGGTGGCCACGATGCCGCGGTTGAGGACCTGCCGGCGGGTGACGCCGAGGGCCTCCTCGTCGAGGGGTGCGGGCAGTGGCGCCGGCGGCGCCTCGGGGGCGGCCACCTGGGAGCCCCGCCGCTCGAGGGCGACGGTGCGCTCGAGCTCGCGCCCGGACGCAGAGGCGCGGCCGACGGGGACGGGAAGGTTGGCGGTGGCCGCCTCCGCCCGCTCCTCGATGCTCGGGGACGCATCGGCGGCGCGGTCGGCATCGCGCCGACGGGCCGTCGCAAAGAGGAAGACGAACATGAGCCCGAGGAGGGCCATGATCGCCACGAGGAAGATGATGCTGCTGTCCAACAGGGCTCCTAGCAGGCTTACAGGTCGAAGAACACGCCGTCACGCCACGGGAAGGTGAAGTTGAACCCGGGGCCACGGAAGAGTGTGCCGATGATGACGAGGACGGCCCAGAACATGAAGAAGGCGGTGAAGAGGGAGATGGCGAACTTGCGGTCCTCGGGCTTCTGGCTCGGGTTCCTGTCGATGTACGGAGCCAGCATGAGGCCGAAGATGCCGATGCCGGGGATCGTCACGCCGGCGACCATGGGGTGGAACATGGTCAGCAGCTCCTGAAGGCCCAGGAAGTACCACGGGGCTTTCGAGGGGTTGGGCGTGAAGTTGAAGTTGGCGGCGGCCAGGAAAGGGGCGTTGACGACGGCGGAGAACACCAGCAGGAAGGCGCTGCAGGCCAGGCAGGCGATGAACTCGCCGATGAGGAGGTGGGGCCAGGTGTGCACCTTGTCGGTGGGCGTGGCCTTGACGTCCTGGATGGACCCGGCCTTGACGACGGTGAGCAGGCGCTGGGTGTGACCCTCGGGCCCCTTGGCGACCGGCGCGGGGGCCGTGGCCACGGCCGTCGCCGCGGCCTGGGTGGCCGCCGCCCCCGTGCTGGCGGGCGAGGCACCGCCGCCCTCGCGGGCGGCCTTGGCCGCCTGGCTGCGGGCGAGGAGGTGGGCGGGGATCTTCCCCCCGTCGTCGGCGGGCGCGTCCGACGCAGCCGCCGGCGCGCTCGGGTCGGCGCCCGCGCCTCCGCCGGCGGGCGGCGCTCCCAGCGCAGCTCGGCGCTCGGCCGAGCGCTTGAGAAGGTGTTCGGGAACCTCAGCCAACGAGACCTCCTATCCCGGCCGGCCGGCCGGCTGAAGCGCAACTGCCTCCGACGAGAGGAGCGAGTGCGAAACCCATCACAGTGGCCCGGAGATCCCGCCGTCCTTGCGGACACGCCAGAAGTGGATGCCCATGAAGATCACGATCACGAAAGGCAACATGAGGACATGGAGCACGTACCACCGGAGCAGTGTCTCCCCACCGATCTCCACGCCTCCGAGCAGGACGAACCTGACCTGTTCACCGAAGACTGGTGTGTAGCCCATCATGTTCGTACCCACGGTCACCGCCCACAGGGCCAGCTGGTCCCACGGCAACAGATAGCCGGTGAACGACAGCAGCAGGGTGAGGGTGAGCAGGATGACGCCGATCACCCAGTTGAACTCCCGTGGCGGCTTGTACGCCCCGTGGTAGAAGACCCGGGACATGTGGAGGAAGACGGAGAGCACCATGAGGTGGGCGCCCCAGCGGTGCATGTTGCGGATCAGGAGCCCGAAGGTGATCGACGTCTCCAGCGTCTCGATGTCGTTCCAGGCCTGGGCCGTGGTCGGCCGATAGAAGAACATCAAGAAGATGCCGGTGACGGTGAGCAGGAGAAACAGGAAGAACGACAGGCCGCCGAGGCACAGCGTGTAGCTGACCTTGACCGCGTGGCGCTTCACCTTCACCGGGTGCAGGTGATAGATGAGGCTGTTCATGACGACGTAGGACCGGTTCCGGGGGCTGTCGGTATAGCCCTTGCGGAAGATCGACCCCGGCCGGAAGATCGACGCCCACGCCTGCGAACCCCGGATTTTTTCCCCAACCTCGGCCAGGCGCTCGGCGGGCGACGGCTTGTGACCGTTGCCGTTCCCGTTGCCGCTGCCGGTCACTCGCCTTGCCATGCCTGCCCTTCTCTAGACACCTGTGACCGAGGACGCAAATCCACGGCTAGAAACGCATCCCGTAGGCATAGCCGTGCTTCTCGTCGCGCTGGTGGGCGTCGCCGTCCTTGGCCGAGACGCCGGCCTTGCCCATGATGATGACGCCGGTGGGGCAGCGGTCGACGCAGAGGCCGCAGCGGGTGCAGACGTCCTCGTCGACGATGAAGACGACGTGGTCGTCGGGGTCCTCGCCGGGGGCGCCGGTGTTGAGGGACTCGGCGATGGTGTCGGTGGACAGCATGTGGATGCACTTCCACGGGCAGATGTCGACGCAGCCCTCGCACATGATGCACTCGGACTGGTCGATGTGGAGGAACTGCTTGGGCTTGACCGCCTTGGCCAGGTAGTCCGTCTCGACCTCCTGGAGGGCGTAGCCCCCCGGGAATGCCGGCATCGGCGGGTTCGCGTCGTTCTTGGCCATGTCGTTTCTACCTATGCCTTCCTGAGCACTGGGCGGCCGAACCGGGAGCGGGCCTCTTCCACGTCACCCGGCTTCTTCCTTCCCCGCTTCTGCCATACCGACCACAGGTACATCTGACCACCGAGGAAGACGATGTACAGCACGCTGGCGATGATGTCGCGGATGGCCTGATAGTTGATGAGGATGCGGCCGGTGCCGCCGAGGTCCTTGGCGTCGGGGCCCCACACGACGCCGGCGGAGGAGATCCCGACCAGAAGCTTGTCGGGCCGCCAGAGGAGCTCGTTGTCCGCGTAGGTCAGCCACTGGTGGGGGACGACGCCGTACGCCACCAGCATGATGGCGAAGACCCACGTGGCGCCCACCATGGCCTCACCCCAGGTGAGGGGCGTGCCGATCGGCCGGCGGGCGCCGACGTAGAGGGAGATGCCGACCATCAGGATCATGACGATCATGGAACTGACGAACGCAGCCACCGGGCACCTCCCTCGTGAACGCAATCACATTCTACTCAGAGGCCTCCCTCTCCACGAGTCGGGCCTGCCTGGGTTCGGACAGTTCAGCAGCCTTTCCGCACCCCGGGCCAATCACAGTCGCCTTTCGGCGACCTCCGCGTCGTCCGTGCCGTCGTACACGCCGGCTCCACCCACGCCCTGACGACGGCCTGCGGCCGCCTGTCCTCCTGTTCCGCCAGGCAAGGCGCCTCCGGCGCCCGCCGGGCGGCCTGCTTGGCGCCTACGGCGCCTGTACGCGTACATTCGTGACGTGACGGAGGTTCCCGAGTACCTGCTCGAGCGCTCACGGCAACGCCGGGCCGCTCTGGGCCTCCCCGGCGGCGGAGCGCCGGCCGGCGACGGAGGATCGGCGCCGGCGGCCGCTCCGGCCCCGTCGTCGGGCGTGGCGACCGCCGACGCGCCGCCGGCCCCCGAGCCGTCAACGGCGGCCACGGCGACCGCGGTGGCCACCGAGCCCGAGCCCACTGTCGAGGTCGACACCGGTCCTCGCAGCGGCATTCCGTGGTGGATGATGCCGGTCCTTTTGATCCTGCCGTTCTGGGCCATGGTCTACATGGGCGCGTTCGCCGAGCCCGCGGGCGAGGGCGGCCCCCGGACCGGCCCCCAGATCTACGTCTCGGCCGGGTGCGGCAGCTGCCACGGCCCGAGCGGTGGCGGCGGTGTCGGCCCCAGGCTTTCCGGCGGCGAGACCAAGCTCACCTTCCCCAACAGCGAGGACATGATCAAGTGGGTCGCCGAGGGCTCGTCGGCCTTCCGCGGCCAGTCCTACGGCGATCCCAACCGGCCCGGTGGCCCGCGGCCGCCGGCGTCGGGCGGCATGCCCGGGTTCGCGGACCAGCTGACCCCTGAGGAGATCGTCACCGTCGTGGAGTACGTACGGGAGCAGTTGTAGGACGGCGACACACGACGTCCTCGTCGTCGGCGGCGGGCCGTCGGGCGCCGCGTGCGCCTACTGGCTGGCCGAGGCCGGCCACGACGTCCTCGTCGTCGAGAAGAAGAACTACCCCCGGGAGAAGACCTGCGGCGACGGCCTGACGCCCCGGGCCGTTCGCCAGCTCGATGACATGGGCCTGGCCGACCAGCTGGCCCGCCACCACCGCTTCACCGGCCTGCGGTCCGTGGCCTTCGGCATGGAGCTCGAGCTGGAGTGGCCCGACGTTCCCGGCATGCCCCGTCACGGCTACGTCGTCACCCGCCACGACCTCGACGAGGCGGTGGCGCTGCGGGCCGAGAAGGCGGGGGCGACCCTGTGGCAGGGCGCCGAGGCCGTCGCGCCTGTGCTCGACGACGGCGTGGTCCGGGGGGCGATGGTCAAGGACAAGGCCAGTGGTGCGACGAAGGAGGCCCGGGCCCGATATGTGGTGGTGGCCGACGGGGCCAACTCCCGCTTCGGCCGAGCGCTCGGCACGACGCGAAACCGCGACTGGCCCCAAGGCATGGCCATCCGGGGGTACTTCACCTCTGACCGCCACGACGAGCCCTGGATCGAGTCCCACCTCGACGTGCGGGACAAGGACGGCAACGTCCTCCCCGGCTACGGCTGGATCTTCCCCGTGGGCGACGGCCGGGTGAACGTCGGCATCGGGCTGCTGTCCACTTTCAGCGAGTGGAAGGAGGTGAACACCACCAAGCTGATGGAGTCCTTCGTCTCCTCGCCGCAGTGCGCGAGGTGGGGTATCCGGCCGGAGACGTCCTGCGGCGCCCCCACCGGCGGGCGCCTGCCCATGGGGCTGGCCGTCGGGCCGTGGACGGGACCCACCTGGATCGGCACCGGGGACGCCATCGGCGCCATCAACCCCTTCAACGGCGAGGGCATCGCCTACGCCTACGAGACCGGGCGCATGGCCGCCTACCACCTCGACGTTGCCCTCTCGTCGGGCGACGCCCTGGCGCTGCGAGGCTACGAGAAGGAGATCCAGGCCACCTACGCTCTCTACTTCAAGGTGGCCCGCGCCTTCGTGAAGGTCATCGGCCGGCCGAAGCTCATGCGGGCCATGGTCGGCACCGGCATGCACTCACGAACGCTCATGGAGTGGGTCCTGCGCATCATGGCCAACCTGCTGCGCCCCGACGAGCTCGGGCCGGCGGAGGCGGCGTACCGGGCGGTGGCTGCGTTGGCGAGGGTCGTTCCCGAGCGTTGAAGCACGTCTCGGCGGAGCGGTTCGAGGAGCTCGTCGCCGACGCCCTCGACGAGATCCCCGAGGAGCTGGGGCGGATGATGGACAACGTGTGGGTGACCGTCGAGGACATCCCCGAGGAGCCCGGCCTGCTGGGGCTGTACTCCGGCGTGCCGCTGACGGAGCGAGAGCTGTACGGCGGCATGGTCATGCCCGACCGGATCACCCTGTACCGGATACCGATCTGTGCCATGTCTCGCACCGAGGCCGATGTCGTCGAGGTGGTGCGGGACACGGTGATCCACGAGGTGGCCCACCACTTCGGCATCGACGACGACCGGCTCGACGAGCTGGGGTGGGCATGAGCTCGCTCCTGGTGTTCTCGCATCCGGCGTGCCTCGGGCACGTGGCCGGGTTCGGCCATCCGGAGCGGCCCGAGCGGGTGAAGGCCGCCGTGCGGGGAATCCGGGAGGCCGGCCTCGGCGACGACGTCGTGTGGATGGAGCCACGTGAGGCGACGGTCGAAGAGCTGGCTCTGGTGCACGAGCGCGACTATGTCGAAGAGCTCCGGCGGTTCTGTGAGCGCGGCGGCGGCATGCTCGACCTGGACACCGGCGCCGTGGTGGAGTCGTGGACCGCGGCGCTGGTCGCCGCCGGCTCTGGCCTGGAGGCAGTCGAGCGCCTCGACCGCGGCGAGGCAGGGGCCGCCTTCTGCGCCGTCCGCCCTCCGGGGCACCACGCCCTCGCGCACAAGGCGATGGGCTTCTGCCTGTTCAACAACGTCGCCGTGTGCGCCGCCTTCCTGGCCGAGCGAGGCGAGCGGGTAGTGATCGTCGACTGGGACGCCCACCATGGCAACGGCACCCAGGACATGTTCTACGAGGACGGCCGAGTCCTCTACGTCTCGGTCCACCAGTGGCCGTTGTACCCCGGCACTGGCCGCATCGAGGAGCGTGGGGCGGGCGCCGGCCGGGGCATGACCGTCAACTTCCCCGTCCCGCGGGGTGCGACCGGCGACGTCTACATGGCCGCCCTCGACGCCCTCCAACCGCTCGTCGAAGACTGGGAACCGACGTGGGTGCTCATGTCCTGCGGCTTCGATTCCCACGCCGAGGACCTGCTCGGCTCACTCGGCCTCCGTGAGGGCGACTACGCGGACCTGACCCGGCGGTGCGCAGAACTGGCCCCGCCCGGCCACCGGATCCTGTTCCTCGAGGGCGGCTACAACACCGACGCCATCGCCGCCTCTTCTGGTGCCTGCGCCGCGGCCCTCGCCGGCCATGACACGGGGGATACCCCGACGAGCGGCGGCCCGGGCATGGAGGTGGTGAAGGCCGCCCGGGCGCTGCTCAGCGCGTGACCCCGGCCGCGGCCGCTGCCGCCAGGTCGACGGTGCGCTCCAACTCTTCCTTGGTGTGGGCCAGGCTCGGGAACACGGCCTCGAAGGGGCTGGGGGGCAGCGCGACCCCGCGGTCGAGCATCTGGTGGAAGAAGGCGGCGTATGCCTTGGCGTCGGACGCCTTGGACGTGGCGAAGTCGGTGGGCGGGGTGGTGCTGAAGAACAGCCCGAGGAGGGGGCCGACGACTGGGACCGATACGGGCAGCCCGGCCTCGGTGATCACCGCGCTGAGGCCGGCGGCCAGCTCGGCGGCCCGGCCCGAGAGCCGGGCGTAGGCCGCGTCGTCGAGGAGCTCGAGGACGGCCAGGCCGGCGGCGGTGGCCAGCGGGTTCCCCGAGAGCGTTCCCGCCTGGTACACCGGCCCTTCGGGCGCCAGGCAGGCCATCACGTCGGCCCGGCCGCCGAAGGCGGCGAGGGGCAGCCCGCCGCCGATGACCTTGCCCATGCACGTCATGTCCGGCGTGATGCCGAACCGCTCCTGGGCGCCGCCGCGGCCGAGGCGAAAGCCGGTGATGACCTCGTCGAAGATCAGGAGGGCGCCCGCGGCGTCGCACGCGGCACGCAGGCCGGTGAGGAACCCGTCGGTCGGGGCGACGAGGCCCATGTTGGCGGCTACGGGCTCGACCAGCACTGCGGCCACGTCGTCGCTCAGCTCGGGCACGACGTTGTAGGGGACCACGACCGTGTCGGCCACCGCAGAGGCCGGCACGCCGACGGAGCCCGGTACCGAGTGGGTGGCCAGCCCGCTGCCCCCGGCGGCGAGGAGGGTGTCGGAGTGGCCGTGGTAGCAGCCGTCGAAGACCACCACCCGGTCTCGGCCCGTGTAGCCCCGGGCCACCCGCACCGCGGTCATGGTCGCTTCCGTGCCGCTGGACACCAGCCGGACCTTCCGGCACGACGGCATCCGGTCGCGTATGGCCTCGGCGAGCAGGACCTCCCGCTCGGTTGGTGCCCCGTACGACGTCCCGTCGGCCGCCGCCCGCTGCACCGCCTCGACCACCTTGGGATGGGCGTGGCCCAGGATCGACGCCCCCCACGACTGGACGTAGTCGGTGTAGCGCCGGCCGGCGACGTCCCAGACGTAGGCGCCCTCGGCCCGAGCCACGAAGTACGGCGTGCCGCCGACCGAGCGGAACGAGCGCACCGGCGAGTCCACGCCGCCCGGGATCACCTCCCGCGCCCGGGCGAACAGCTCCTCGTTCGACGTCACAGCGTCTCGGCCAGCTCCCGGGCCAGGTAGGTGAGGATGACATCGGCACCGGCCCGCTTGATCGCCGTCAGCTGCTCCAACGCCACCGCACGCCCGTCGATCCAGCCCCGCTCGGCGGCCGCCTTGAGCATGGAGTACTCGCCCGACACGTGGTAGGCGGCCACAGGGACGTCGAAGCGGGCTCGGACGGCGGCGATCACGTCCAGATAGGTGACGGCCGGCTTGACCATGACCATGTCCGCCCCCTCGGCCACGTCGAGGGCCACCTCAGCCAGCGCCTCCCGACGATTGCGGTAGTCCTCCTGGTACTGCTTGCGGTCTCCGCCTCCGGCGATCTGCACGTCGACCGCCTCTCGGAACGGGCCGTACAGGGGCGAGGCGAACTTCGCCGCGTAGGCCAGGATCGCCGTGGACGGGTGGCCGGCGGAGTCCAGTGCGGCGCGGATGACCCCGACCTGGCCGTCCATCATCCCCGACGGCGCCACCACGTCGGCGCCAGCCTCGGCCTGGGCGACGGCCACGCGGCCGTAGAGCTCCAGGGTGGCGTCGTTGTCGACCGAGCCGTCCGGTGCGAGGACGCCGCAGTGCCCCGACGACGTGTACTCGTCGAGGCACAGGTCGGCCATGACCACGAGGTCGTCGCCCACCTCCTCACGGATGTCGCCCAGGCCGACCTGGGCGATGCCCGCGGGGTCCCACGCCGCCGACCCGCTGTCGTCCTTGGCCGCGGGCACACCGAAGAGGATGACGGCGGGCACGCCGAGGTGGCCCAGCGCCCGCACCTCCTTGCGCAGCGACTCGCGGGTGTGCTGCACGACGCCCGGCATGGAGGCGATGGGCTGGGGCGCGTCGATGCCCTCCCGTAGGAAAAGGGGCGCCACCAGGTCGTCTACCGACAGCCGAGCCTCGGCCACCAGGCGCCGCAGGGCGGGCGTGCGGCGCAGGCGGCGCAAGCGCCTCGCCGGGAAGGTCATCGTCTCAGCGTACGGTGTGCGCCATATGAGACTCCAGAGCGCCATGCTCGCCGACGCTGCCCGGGTCGCCGAGAACAAGCTGTACGTCTTCGGCGGCCAGTGGGACCGCCTCTACACCGCCTCGTTCCCGGCCACCCACACCGGCCTGAGCGTCGTCCTCGTCATCGAGGTCTCCTACGCCGAGGCCCTCATGGACCACCACCTCACGGTGGCCCTCATGCGCGACGGCGATCCCGCGGGTGCCGAGGCCCGGGGGCTGATCAATGTCGGTCACGCCCCGGGCACGACGCCGGGGGCGCCGTCCTACGTGCCGATCGCCCTGCCCTTCGAGCACCTGCAGTTCAACGCCCCCGGCCGCTACGAGTGGGTCGTCAGGCTCAACGACGAGCCCATGGGGGTCATCCCCCTGGAGGTGACGCTGGCTCCCGGCGGCGCCATCGAGGAGCCGGCCCCGGACACGGGCCCTTTCACGACCTGAGGGCGCCGACGAGAGCCTCGACCAAGCCGTCGACGGTGTGCTCGGTGGCCACCACGGTGACGGGCACGCCGTGCTCCGCGGCCGTGGCCGCGGTGACGGGGCCGATGCACGCGACGACCGGAGGAAGGGTGGCGCCCAGCGCCAGCCACGACGTCACCGTCGACGACGACGTGAACGCAATGGCGTCGGCCTTGGCCCCGGCGGCGAGGGCGTCGTCGGTGGGACGGGCGGCCACCGTGCGGTAGGCCTCGACCACGTCGACCCCCCACCCTTTGGCGCGCAGGCCGTCGGCCAGGACAGGGCGGGCGGCCGCCGCCTGGGGCAGGAGCACCCGGCCGGCGCCGGCGGGGAAGGCCTCGACGAGGGACTCGGCGACCGCCGACGGTGGGATCAGGTCGGCGATCACGCCTCGGGCGGCAAGGGCCGCCGCCGTCCCCGGCCCGACCGCGGCCACCTGCGCGGCGCCAAAAGCGCGAGCGTCGCGCACGCCTGCGAAGACGCGCTCGACGGCGTTGACGGAGGTGAGCGCCACCCAGTCGTAGGACGCGAGATCGAGCCCGGTCAGGTCATGGCCGACGACCTCGATGGTGGGCAGCTCGACGGTCTCGGCGCCGAGGGCCCGCAGCTTCTCGACCAGTGACGACGCCTGGGCCCTCGCTCGGGTCACAACCACCCGGCGGCCGGACAGCGGCCGGCCGGTGACCCCGCTCCCGGGGCCGCTCGGGCCCTCGAACCACCGCAGGTCGAGGCCGGCCACCTTGCCGATGACCATCGTGACCGGTGGCTCCAGGACGACGCCGGCCAGCTCGCCGAGGGTCGTCCGCACCGTCCGCTGGCCCGGGCGGGTGCCCCACCGCACCGCGGCGACCGGCGTCGACGCCGGCAGGCCGCCGGCCTGCAGCCGGGCGGCGATCTCACCTCGGTGGGCCACTCCCATGAGGACGACGATGGTGTCGGCGGCGCGGGCCAGGGCGTCCCAGTCGACGTCGTCGTCGACGGCGTGACGGCTGTGCCCGGTGACCACGGTGAACGACGTGGACAGCGCCCGGTGGGTCACCGGGATGCCGGCGTAGGCCGGGACGGCCACCGCGGCAGAGACGCCGGGCACGACTTCGAACGCCACGCCGGCCTCGGCCAGGGCCATGGCTTCCTCGCCGCCCCGCCCGAAGACGAACGGGTCACCGCCTTTCAGCCGCACCACCTCCTGGCCCCGCCGACCCCGCTCGACGAGCAGGGCGTTGATCTCCTCCTGGGCCACCGGCCCCCCCGGCGACTTCCCCACGTCGACCAGCTCGGCGCCCGCCGGCGCCAGCTCCAGCAGGGAGATCTCGGCCAAGCGGTCGTGGACGACGACGTCGGCCCGAGCCAAGAGCTCGGCCCCCCGGCGGGTGAGCAGACCCGGATCGCCCGGCCCCGCCCCCACCAGGTACACCGTCACTGTGCCGCCTCGTGGCGACGCCCGCCGGCCTTCGGGGCGCTTCCGGCTGGTACCTCCGCTCCGCTCCGGCAGGGCCGGCAGCGCCGGCCGGCGTGCTCGCTCACTGTGCCGCCTCGTGGCGACGCCCGCCGGCCTTCGGGGCGCTTCCGGCTTGGGCCTCCGCTCCGCTCCGGCAGGGCCGGCAGCGCCGGCCGGCGTGCTCGCTCACTGTGCCGCCTCGTGGCGACGCCCGCCGGCCTTCGGGGCGCTTCCGGCTGGGACCTCCGCGCTCACCGGAGATCGGCGAGCAAGGAGGACCCGCCGGCGCGGTCGAGGAGGTGGCGGGCCAGCCGGCGACCGACCGCCGCCGGGTCGTCGCCCTCGTCGGTGGCCCGCAACATGACACGGCCATCGGCCGTGCCGACCATCGCCGTCAGCGTGAGCCGGCCGTCTCGGTCGACGCTGGCGTGGGCGCCGACGGGCAGGTCGCAGCCGCCGCCGACCTCCGCCAACCAGGCCCGCTCTGCGTCGACCGCCCGGCGGGAGGCGCCGTGCTCGATGGAGGCCAGCGCCGTCAACGTCACCTCGTCGTCGGCCCGGCACTCGACGGCCAGTGCGCCCTGGCCGACCTGAGGCACCATCAACTCCACGGGCAGGAGCTCGGTGACGTCGGACGTGCGGCCCAACCGGTCCAGCGCGGCGGCGGCCACGACGATGGCGGCGAACCCGCCGGCCTTGGACAGGCGGGTGTCGATGTTGCCCCGCAGGCCACCGAAGGTCAGGTCGGGGCGCAGCCAGGCCAACTGCGCCCGCCGGCGCACCGAGCCGGTGCCGACGCGGGCGCCCGGTGGGAGGGCGTCGAACCGCTGGCCGACGAGGGCATCGCGCCCGTCGGCCCGCTCGGGCACCGACGCGATCGTCAGCCCCTGGGGCGTCGACGACGGCAGGTCCTTGGCCGAGTGGACGGCGAAGTCGGCCCTCCCGGACAGCACCGCGGCCTGCACCTCCTTGACGAACACGCCCCGCCCCCCGAGCTCCCATATCGGCACGTCGGTCTGGCGGTCGCCCTGTGTGTCCACCACCACCGGCTCGACGTCGACCCCGAGGAGGCGGGCGACCAGGTCGGTCTGGGCCCGGGCCAGCCGGCTGCCGCGGGTCGCCGCCCGCAGCACTAGAGGTCGAAGAGCTCTGTCAACGCGCCGGCCAGGCGCTGGCCCTTGGGCGACCCCGCCGCGTCCTTGAGGCGGACCGTGGGGTCGTGGAGCAGCTTGGCCATCAGGCTGCGGGTAAGAGCCTCGACCGCCTCGCGCTCACGGGGCTCCAACGCGGCGAGGCGGTTGCGGTAGCGGTCGAGCTCGACGGAGCGGAGCTCCTCGGCCCGCCGGTGGAGGGCGGCGACGGTGGGGGTGGCCTGGCGCGCCGTGGTGGCCTCGAGCCAGCGCTCGACCTCCTCGGCGACGATCGCCCTCACGGGAGCGACCTCCTTGCGGCGCTCGTCGAGGTTGGCGGCGACGAAACGCTCGACGTCGGGCAAGCCCAGCAGGCTCACGCCCGGCAGGTCGGCGGCGGCGGGGTCGATGTCACGGGGCATGCCGAGGTCGACGACGAGCAGCGGCCGCTCGGGCCGCGCCACCAGTGCACGGGACAGCTCTTCAGCGGTGACCACCACGGTCGTCGATCCAGTGCTGGTCAGCAGCAGGTCCGCGTCGGCGAGCGCCGCGGGCAGGGCATCCAAGGTGACGGCCCGCCCGCCGGCCCGCTCGGCCAGCTGCTGGGCCCGGGCCCAGGTGCGGTTGGCGACCGTTACCCGGCTGCCGGGCACCGCGGCGTCGGCCACCTCGTCGATCAGGCCGGCGCCCATCTCGCCGGCGCCGAGCACGACGACGTTGCCCTCCGCCAGCGACGACAGCCGCTCGGCCGCCATGGCGACCGCGGCCTGCGACAGGGAGGTGATGCCCCGGGCGATGGCGGTCTCGGTGCGCGCCCGCTTGCCGACCTCGAGGGCCTGGCGGAACAGCAGCGACAGTCGGCCGCCGGCGGCCCCCTCCTGGCGGGCGCGCTCCCACGCGTCCCGGACCTGGCCGAGGATCTGGGTCTCGCCGACCACGACGGAGTCGAGGCCGGCGGCAACCGAGAAGAGGTGGGCGGCCGCGGCGTCGTCGTAGTGGACGTAGAGGTGGTCGGAGAAGTCCTCCGGCGGCACGAACGACAGCTCGGAGAGGAAGTGGCGCACGTCGGCCATGGCGCCGTGGAAGCGCTCGGCGACCGCGTAGACCTCCACTCGGTGGCAGGTGGACAGCACCACGGCCTCGCTCAGGAAGTCGCGGGCCACCAGGTCGCCCAGGGCCTTGGGGAGGCGCTCGTCCCGCATCGCCATCCGCTCGAGCAGCTCGAGCGGGGCGGTCCGGTGGCTCAGTCCGACGACGACGACAGACACGTCTGCAGACGCTCTCGTGCGTGGACCAGGTCACCGGTGCGGATGAGGTCGAGCATGTCGGAGTCGAGCGCCGACCGCCAGTCGAGCCCCTCGGTGGACAGGCCGGCGGCCTTGAGCCCTTCGCGCTCGGTGGCCAGCAGGTCGAGCAGCGTTTCGTACTCCGGGCCGATCTCGCGCTCGAGCCGCCGGCGGAGCCAGCTGGCGAGGGCGGGGCTGCGCCCGCCGGTGGACACGGTGACCTGCAGGTCGCCCCGCCGGACGACCGAGGGCAGGGTGAACGAGCAGTTGGCCGGGTCATCGGCGCCGTTGACCCACACGCCCCGCCGCTGCCCTTCGGCGTAGACGGCGCCGTTGACCGCGGGATCATCGGTGGCGGCGATGGCCAGCCACATGCCGTCGAGGTCTTCGGGGCGCCACGGGCGCTCTTCGATGGTGACGACCAGGGAGCGCAGCTCTTGGTCGACCCGGGGGGCCACGACCGTCACCCGTCCGCCGCAGGCCAGCAGCCCCTCGACCTTGCGCAGGGCGATCTTGCCGCCCCCGACCACCAGGCAGCGCCGGCCGTCGAGCACGAGGTTGACCGGGTACTGCATCGCCCTAGGCCTCCACCGCCCGGGGAGGGATCACCCGCAGCTGCTGGTAGAAGGACAGGATCTGCAACTCGATCGACAGGTCGACCTTCCGAAGCGACACGCCCCGCGGCACCTGGATCACGGCAGGCGCGAAGTTCAGGATCGACGTCACGCCGGCGGCCACGAGGAGGTCGGCCACCTCCTGTGCCGACACGGCCGGCGTGGCCACGATGCCGATGGCGATGGTCTCCTCGGCGGCGATGGCCGGGAGCTCGTCGAGGTGGCGGACCGGAAGGTCGGCGACGATCTCCCCCACCTTGCCGGGGTCGGCGTCGACGAGGGCGGCGATGCGGAAGCCGCGGGCGGAGAAGCCCTTGTAGTTGGCCAGGGCGTGCCCGAGGTTGCCGATGCCGACGATGACGACCGGCCAGTCCTGGGTGAGACCGAGCACCCGGTTGATCTGGACGAGCAGGAACTGCACGTCGTACCCCACGCCGCGGGTGCCGTAGGACCCGAGGTACGACAGGTCCTTGCGGACCTTGGCCGCGTTCACGCCGGCCATCTCCGCCAGGCGCTCGGAGGAGACGGTGACGATATGGGCGTCGGCCATCTCCAGCAAGCTGCGCAGGTAGACGGGAAGCCGGGCGACGGTGGCCTCCGGGATGCGCCGCGGGTTGCGGCCGGGGCCGCCCATGCCGGCCGTGGGGTGGACAGCCTCCAACGGGACCGAGTGGCCGTTCCCGTTCGAGCCGGCGGCCGGCGGCCAGCCCGCTGCCTCACGGCCTGGCGACGGGGAGCCTTCCTCCCGGTTCGGGTCCTGCATTGCCCGAAGTGTACGCGACATCGTGCGTGTGTTCACAAGCGCCGTCCTCTGCCCAGCACATCCATCGTACCGCCGCCCTCAAGCTTTCGACCCCTCCCGCCGATCCCCGCTCGACACACGCCCGACAGCGACGAAGGGACCGACGAAGATGCGACGCCCGAGCCCCCGGCAGGTCCGTGCCGTTCTTCGGGCTCCCGAACACGGCCACGGTGTCCGGGCGCCCGAAGAACTGGCTTTCGCGCCGGAGGACCGGCGGTCAAGCCGGGTGAGCAAAGCCGACCGGGTAGCATCGATCGTGGTGTCCCGCACGATCCGGGTGATGGTGGTCGACGACACCGACCACGTGCGCCGCATGCTCACGTCGATGCTGTCCCTCGACGGCTACGAAGTGGTGGGTGACGTGGCCAGTGGCCCGGCCGCGCTGGAAGCGGTGGTCGCCGCCGATCCCGACATCGTCGTCATCGACTACAAGATGCCCGGCATGGACGGGCTCGACACCGCCCGGGGCATCCGCCAGCGCCGCCCCGACCAGGTGATGATCCTGTACACCGCGTACATCGACGGGGCGCTCGAGAAGGCGGCGACCGACGCCGGCATCTCTCTGTGCATCGGCAAGGTGGACGGCCTGTCATCGCTGGAACGCGAGATCAACCGCCTCTGCGCGTCGTTGTTCTAGTCGGCTCCGACCTCTGGTTGCGAGCGAAATCTACCCGGCGACGACGAACTGGATGATCGAAGCGCCGAGGATGAGGACGAGCAGCGCGGCCAGCAGGATGGCGATCGACGGCCTCATTCCGCAGGCCTGATGGTCACGGAGTCGCCGGAGCCGATGCGCAGCTCCTCGGCGGCGGAGCGCCGGTCGAGGACGATCGACACCAGACCGTAGGAGTCGGTGACGAGGCCCACCTGGCCCGAGCGCAGCTCCGAGTAGGTGCGGGCCCGGACCGCGGTGCGGGTCTTGTCCCCGGACACCAGCACCAGCGGGTCGTCCATGAGCATCAGGTCGTCGGGGTCGACGTTGAGCTGGATGTTGCCGAAGCGGTCGACCCAGAGCACCTCGCCCGTCACCGCCCCCTCCTCCTGGCGGGACAGCGGCACGATCCCCGGCAGGAGGGCGATCGGGTCGACCGGCTCCCCCAGCTCGGCCAGGTCGACGCCGGCGCTCAGATGGGCGGCGGCGGGGGCGAAGACGTCACGGCCGGCGAAGGTCGGTCCGGGCGCCGGGAGGTGATAGTCGTCGTTGGTCAACGACACGGCCCGCCGGGCGCCGCCGGCCATGGCCACCGCCGGGGCCAGCAGCCCGTTGTCCGGCCCGACGAGGATCGCCGCCGGCCCCTCGCCGTTCGTGCCGCCGGCTTCCACGGCCACCGCCCGCCGGTCGGAGCCGACGCCGGGGTCGACCACGGCCAGCACCACGGACGGGACGAGCGTGAGGTACTGCATGCTGCGGGCCAGGGCCAAGGCGCCGGCGCGGATGTCATGGGGCGGGATGGAGTGGGTGACGTCGCCCACGGTGGCGTGCGGCGCGACGGCGCGGATGACCGCCTTCACCACCCCGACGAACTCGTCGTCCAGCCCGTAGTCGGACAGGAACCAGACGTTGTCGAACGTCACCCGGCCTGGGTGTAGGTGCTGGCCAGGTACCGGTCGACGTCCTCCTCGCGCACGCGGTAGGACTTGCCCACCCGTACCGAGGCCAGCTGGCCGGCCTTCAGCAGCCGGTAGACGGTCATGGTGGAAACCCGCAGTTGGCTCGCCACCTCCGCGACAGTCAGGAAGCGGGCCCGTTCGTGAGATTGCGCAACCAGATCGATCACCCCTCTTCGCCTGTAGGCAATGTATGCCCGATTGCGCCGGGGCGAAAGAGCCGGGTCAGCTGCCGAGCTCCCGAGCACGCTCGGTGGCCGCGGTGACCGCCTCCATGAACGCCGACCTCGTGGCCCGGGACTCCAGTGCGGCCAGGCCGGCGGCGGTGGTGCCGCCCGGCGACGTCACCGCGGCCCGAAGGGATTCCGCCCGCTCCCCGGACTCGGCGAGGAGCCGGGCGGAGCCGAGCAGGGTCTGGACGGTGAGCGTCTCGCTCACCGGGCGCGGCAGCCCGTTGGCCACGCCGGCCTCGATGAGGGCCTCGGCCACGAGGAAGACGTATGCCGGCCCCGACCCGGAGAGGCCGGTGACCGCGTCGAGCAGCTTCTCGGGGACCCGTTCGACCTTGCCGACGGCGGAGAGGATCTCCTCGGCCCACGCCAGGTCGGCCTCGCCGGCCGCCGAGCCGCCGGCGATGGCCGCCGCCCCGCAGCCGACCAGCGCCGGGGTGTTGGGCATGGCCCGGACGACCGCGACGCCGGCGCCCACCCAGGACTCCAGGCGGGCCAGGGTCACGCCGGCGGCGATGGAGAGCACCCGCGCCACGCCGGCGCGGCCCACACCCCGGCACGCGGCTTCGACGTCGGCGGGCTTCACAGCCACGACCGCACCCCCGACACCGGCTCGGACCTGCTCCGCCACTCCGAGGCCGGGGTAGGCCGCCGCCAGCTCCTCCCGCCGGCCGGCGACGGGCTCGACCACGAGGATCTCCTCGGCCTTCGCCCACCCGGAGGACAGCAGGCCGGCCACCAGGGCGGCACCCATCTTCCCGCCACCCACCACCGCCAGCCGCGTCATGGCAGGGGAGGTTATGGCAGGTAGCGGTTGGGGTCCTGCGCGCTGCCGTTGACGCGTGTCTCGAAGTGCAGGTGCGACCCCGTGGAGTTGCCTGTCGACCCCATGTCGCCGATGAGGTCGCCCTGGCCCACCCGGGCGCCCTCGCTGACCCGTAACCGGGTCATGTGGCCGTACAGCGTGGAGAACCCGCCGCCGTGGTCGATGACGATGCAGTTTCCGTACCCGCCGTTCCAGCCGGCGAGGATGACGGTGCCCGCCTTCGCCGCCCGGATGGGGGTGCCGGCCCCGTTGGCGATGTCGATGCCGGCGTGGAGGGAGCCCCACCGGTAGCCGAAGCCGGACGTGACCGAGCCGTTGGCCGGCCAGGCCACGCCGGAGCCGCCCACCCGAGCAGGGGCGGCGCTGGGCGCGCCGGCCGGGGCCGAGTCCGATGCCTCGGGGGGGAGCTGGCGGGCCCGGATGAGGGCGGAGAGGCCGGCCTCCTCCCGGGACAGCGCGGCGACCTCCGCGGTGACCTGGGCGATGCGAATGTCGAGCGCGTCCTTGAGCCGGACCTGGTCGTTGCGGGCCTTCTCCAGCCCGGCCAGCTTCTCGGCCGCCGCCTTCCGCCGGTCGGCAGCCACCCCCGCGGCCTGGGTCAGGTTCTCCTTCTCGGACTGCTCGTCCTGGCGGGCGGCGCGCATCTGGTCGACGATGTCGCGGTCGCTGGAGACGACGTGGGCCAGCAGCGCCTGGCGGCGGCTGGCCTCGCCCAGGTCCTTGGACCGGATGATCTCCAGGAGGGTGTCCCCACCGGGATGGACGTAGGCCCGTACCGCGGCCTCCGACACCTTGACCCGCAGGGCGGCCATCCGCGCCTCGGTGGCCGCCAGGCGGGCCTGGGCGGAGCCGAGGTTGCGCTCGGCGGCGCGGAGGGCCTGTGTGGCCGCGTCGGTGTTGGCCACCTGGACGGCGACGCCCGCGTCGAGCGCCCTGACCGCTGCTTCCAGCTCGGCGTCGTTGGCCTTCAGCGTGTTCAGCTGGGCCGCGGCCTGGGCCTTCTTGGCCGAGGCGGCGGCCCGCTTCTCCTCGGGCGTGGCGTCGGCGAAGGCCGGTGTGGCCAGGGCCATCACCATCACTACGACGAGCGCGCGGGCTGGGATCCTCAGGTTTGCCATGAACTCCAGCGATGTGCAGCTCCCGCCGGCTGCGGACCGGGCGAAAGGCTAAACCGGGCGGCATGCCGACGCAAGCTTCGCGCCGGCGCCGGCGAGGCGGGCGCGAGTGGGCCCGAGGAACCTCTTGGTCACCCCCACTTCCCCGAAGGGGTGACCCGTCCGCCCCTCGGGCCCGGCCCGCAATGTACCCGCCGTGTAGTCGGAATGCAAGAGAAGCCATGAAATACATTCAGGGCGCGACCCAGCCAGCATCGCATCCCTCCGCTCCCGGCGGCAGCGTAGCGCCGGCGACACCCGCGTACTCTCGCGAACCGCGCCTCAGCGACACTCCACCAGGCGGCGGGCGGTGAGGTCGGCGTACAGGCGGCGCAGCCGGGCCGCGGTGATCGACCACCGGTAGCGAGCGGCCCTGGACCTGGCCTCCAGGCTCATGTCCGCGGCCAGGGCGGGAGCGGCGAGGAGCCGGCGCACGTAGCCGGCGTAGGCCGCGGGGTCGCGGTCTTCGACGAGGAAGCCGCTGACGCCGTGGGCCACGAGGGTGCGAAGGCCGCCGACCGCGGCGGCCACCACCGGGGTGCCGCAGGCCGCCGCCTCCAGCGCCACCAGCCCGAACGACTCCGATCGGCTGGGCACGAGGCACACATCGGCGGCCCGGTAGTACAAGGCCAGTCGTCCATGGGGCTGCGGCGGGACGAAAATCACCTGCTCCCGCAGGCCCAACTCGGCGACCAGGTGATGCAGGCGGGCCAGCTCGGCGTCTCCTTCGACGCCGCTCGGCCCACCGACCAGCAAAAGGGTGGGCGCCGGGTTCGTCGGCCCCGCGCGGTCCGACGGCCGCTCGTCGGTCCTGGACAGCGAGGCCAGCGTGCGGACGGCGACGTCGGCGCCCTTCAGGGGCTGGATGCGGCCGGCGAAGAGGAGCACGGGCTCGTCGCCCAACCCCAGCTCGGCCCGAGCCGTACGCTGGTCGCCCGGAGTGAACAAGTGGTGGTCGACGCCGGGCGGCACGACCTCGATGCGCTCGGGGACGGCCCCGTAGAGACGCTCGAGCTGTGCCGCCTCGTCAGCCGAGCTGGCCAGGATGGCGTCGGAGCACCCGATGACCTCGGCCTCCGCCCTGGCCCGCCGGTCGTGCTCCTCGGCGGCCTCCTCGGCCTTGACCCGGGCGAGGGTGTGGAACGTCGACACCAGCGGCAGCTCCAGGCGGTGCTTCACCGTGTGACCGGCAACGCCCGAGAGCCAGTAGTTGGCGTGGATGGCGTCGGCCGGGCCGCACTCGTCGATGCGGTCGAGCACGCCGGAGGTGAACTCCCCCACGTGCTGGGACAAGTCCTCCTTGGCCACCGACGCCTCGGGCCCTCCGGGCACGTGGTGGACCCGGAACCCGGGCTCGACCTCGATGACCGGCTCCAGGCCCCGCCGCCACGACCGCGTGAAGACCTCGCACTCCACGCCGGCGCCGGCCAGGGCCGAGGACAGCTCACGCACGTAGACGTTCATGCCGCCGCCGTCGCCGGTGCCCGGCTGGGTCAGCGGCGAGGTGTGGAAGGAGAGGACGGCGAGGCGGCGCACGACGGAGCAAACCCTACCCAGCGACTCCACATTCCGTGTATGAGCGCTCAGGTGTCGAGCAGGGCGGCCACGTCGGCCTCGCCGGAGCCGTAGCGGCGGGCCAGCTCGGCGTTGAGGGCGTCGATGCGACCGAACAGCGCCCGGCGGGCGGCGGACGTACGCCTCTCGAGCTCGCCGATGCTCCGGGCCAGCTCGGCCACCGCCTCGTCGGACAGCTCGTCGAGGTGGCCCAGCTCGTCGGGCCCGGCGATTCGGTCGATCTCGGTGGTGAGGCCGGCGTCGTCGGGCGGGATGAGCCCGCTGGGCAGCCGCCCGGGCCCGCCGCCGCCGCCCTTGTCGCTCAGGATGTCGGGCAGCTGCCCGACGAGGGCGTCGAGGTCGAGCGGAGAACCGCCCTCGGTGCGGCGGCGCACGTCGGCAGCCACGATGTCGAGCCGGCCCTGGATGATCCGCCGCAGGTACGACACCCGGTCCTCTATGGCCCGGACCTCGTCGCGCTTGGCCCGGATGTGGTCGATGGGAAGCGACGGAAGGTCGCCCAGCCAGTCCTCCCCGATCACCCGCTCCACGTCGTCGGTCCACATCGTCCTCAGGCTACAACCGCCCCCGGCGGGTGGGAGGGAAGTAGCGGTAGAACGCCCTGCCGCGGACCGTCGCCGGCGCGAGCGGGCCCAGGTCGCGGCTGTCGGTGCTGGCCCCGGGGTTGTCGCCCAGCACGGTGACGCCCCGGTGGTCCAGCGCCGCCACCCGCTTGACCATGGTCCGGGCCGGCACCCGCGGGTCGACGACGGCGACCACGTCGCCGAGCCGGGGGGGCACCCGCCGCAGCACGAGCAGCCGGTCACCGGGATGCAGCGTCGGCAGCATGCTGTCGCCCGCCACCTCCACACGGCGCACCGTCGCCCAGAGGCCGGCGAAGGCGACGGACATGGCGACTAGATAGTGTCGGGTCGACCGTCTCATCCGGACGAAGGAGCCTAGGCATGCCAGTCCTCTCCCGCGCGTTGTCCCTCATCGACCGCTTCCGCCCGCCGCCGCGGGTTCACGCCCACTGCGACCTCCCGTGCGGCGTCTACGACCCCGCCCAGGCCCGGATCGAAGCCGAGTCGGTGAAGGCCATCCAGGAGAAGTACGGCGCGTCCGACGACGAGACGTTCAAGACACGGGCGCTCATCATCAAGGAGCACCGGGCCGACCTGGCCAAGCACCACCTGTGGGTGCTGTGGACCGACTACTTCAAGCCGCCGCACCTGGAGAAGTACCCCGAGCTGCATCAGCTGTTCTGGGACGCCACCAAGGCCGCCGGCGCCACCAAGAGCTCGGTCGACCCGGCCACCGGCCAGAAGCTGCTGGACCTCATCGCCCAGGTCGACACCATCTTCTGGGAGACCAAGAAGGCATAGCCGCCGCGCCGCCGAGCGCAGCGAGGCCTGGCGAGGTGGAACGGGCTGAGGCCGGCCGGAGGCCGGACGCTGCATTCCCAGCGCCGAAGGCGGGGTGCTATTTCAGGAAGATCACCGCGCACCAGGCCCATAGGGGGCCCAGGAGCAGCAGCGAGTCCAGGCGGCGCAGCGCCGGTGCGTGACCATTGCGGTCGCCCAACAGCGCCGACGCCGCCACGGGCCCACAGGGCGCCAGCACCGCGGCCAGCACGCCCAGGAACAACGGCTGTGCGCCGGCGAAGGGGGGCACGAGGATCACCTCGGCGAGGATGGTGAGAGGGATCAGCGCGGCCACGCCTGCGGCCGGACCCTCCCACGCCGAGGACGCCCCGGTGCCCACCAGGTAGGCCCCGGCGTCGTAGACGCACACCAGCGCCAGCAGCAGGAGCGTGGCCGAGATGCCGGTGTGGCGCACCAGCACCGGACCGGCCGCGGCCAGGCCGGCGGCCACGCCGACGGTGAGCGTCAAGGCGATGTCACGTGACGGGGCGAGGGTCGGCGCCCGCAGGCGGGTCACGAAGGCGACCAGTACGCCGGCGACCACCACCCCGGTCATGTAGCGGGCCTCGAAGGACGCGGCCACTGGCAGGCCGGCGCCCATGGCCGCAGCCACGAGGGCGACCGGCCGCTCGCCCTTCTTCCGCCAGACGCGGCAGGTCTGGGCCCCGGCGATGAACGCGGCCACCGCCAGCCACCCCGCCAGCCACGCGGGCCCGGCCACGGTGACGCCCAAGGTGACGGTGGCCCAGGCCAGGCCCAGGCGGCCATGGGGCCGGACGCTGCCGTGGACCACGGCCAGCGGCGGGCGCTCCGGCTGGGGTTCCGGCTCGGCGTCCACCTGCGCCGGCGCCGGGGGCAGGTCGGGGACCAGGGCCAGGTTCCCGCGCACGACGACGGGGGGCGTGGGGTGCGGACGGGACGCCGGCGGCGTGCGGGGCGCCTGCGCCCGCCGCGACGAGCGCGCCGCGCCGCCCGACACGGGCGGCAGGACGGCCACCACGTCGGTGTCGGCGACCGGCATCGACGGCGCCGCAGGCTCGCCGTTGACCCACACCTTCGACGCGGCCAGCACGGCGGAGAACCTGTCGCCGTAGCGCCGGCAGGCCTCTTCGAGCACCTCGGCGACCGTGGACGCCGGAATCTCCACCGTCGTCAAGCCGGCGACCTCTCGGGCCGACGCAAACAACCGCAGGACCGCCACTACGGCGCCCCCCCGCTGAAGGCGCCGCTCGGGCTCAGCTCCGCCCGACCGTCGCGTACGACGACCTTGCCGGCGCTGGAGGCCTCGAAGGCCACCGACCCGTCGCCGGCGTCGTACATGGTGGTGGCCAGGTCGTTGCCTGGGAAGACCGGCCGGTAGAACCGCACGGCCAGCCGGCGCAGCCGGGTGGGGTCGCCGCCGGCCAGCTCGTCGACGACGTCGCGCCCGCACATCGCCATCGTGCACATCCCGTGCAGGATCACCCCCGGCAGGCCAACGGCTCGGGCCGCGGCATCGTCGACGTGGATCGGGTTGGCGTCGCCCGATGCCTCGGCGTACCGGATGGCCTGGTCACCGTCGACGCACGACGTCACCGAGGCCAGTTTGGCCGCCTTGGCCTCTGCCGGGAAGGCGTGGGGCGGCGGGGCCGTCCCCCCGTCGCCGCCGGGTTCGATCCCCCGGATCAACATGGTGGCGAACTGCTCGACCACCGGGTCGCCGGCATCGTCGGCGCTGAGCACCCGCATGGTGAACCGGGTGCCCATCCTGCCGCTCCGGATGCTGTGGGCCTCGCCGACGGTGACGAGGCGCATGCCGGGGACCAGTGGTCGGAAGAAGTGCATGTCCTGCTCGGCGTGCAGCATGGCGACCTGGTCCTCCGCAGGGACGACGTCGTGCAACACCACCATCATCGCGTCCCACGTCGGGACGACGGCGAACACCGGCGGGGCCAGCCCGCCGGACAGGTAGGCCGGGTTGGGATCGTTCGTGGCCGCCGCATAGGTCCGCGCCCGGACGGCGTCGATCGTCGCCGTCCGGGGTTCGTACCGGGTCCCGAGCTTCTCCAGGGGTAGAGCCACCTGCCGGGCACGCTACCGGAGCCGGCGCTCGAGCTCCTCCAGGAGGCGGGCGGTGAAGGCCGGGCCGAGCAGATCGGTGCCGTGGCCGGTACCGGGCAGAAGCCACAGCTCCTTGGGCTGGTTGGCCCACTCGTAGATCGTGCGCGGGTGCTCCTCAGCGAAGTAGTGGTCGGCCGGGTCGGCGACCACGAGAGTGAACGCCGGCGAGATGGCTGCGGCCACGGCCTCGGCGCGGGGCACGCCCTCGCACACCTGGGCGATCCGGGTGCGCAAGAAGACGGCCAAGAAGCGCCGGCCGGCGGGCGTCAGGGCGTAGCGCTGGATGCGCTTGGTGGCCGGCGTGTCCCAGGCGCCCCACCATGCCGGGGCACTGATGGCCACCACTCCGGCCACGCCCCCGAAGGTGCCGGCGTGCAGCACCACGGCGGCGCCGCCCAGGCTGATGCCGACCGTGACCACCGGCAGCGACGGGTCGGCCGCCTCTACCGCGGCCTTAACGTCGAGCGGCTCCTTCGGCCCCATGCTGCTCACGCCGCCGGACGCCCCGTGACCCCGCAGGTCGGGCACGATCACGTGCATGCGGGTGGCCAGCCCGTGGGCGAACGCGTGGATCCGCGGCATCCGCGAGGACTGTGAGAACCCGTGCACGAGCACGACCGTGCCCGGTGCGTCGGGGGGGCCGGGCAGCCGGGCCGCGGCCAGCCGGACGCCGTCGTCGGTGAACAGCGCCATCCGCTGCTCCGTCCCGTAGCGGGGGACGAAGGCGTGCTTGCGGATGTAGCCGGCTAGCGCTGCGCGTCCGCGAGCCGACGACGTCGCCATTCGACCTCGGCGCGACCGAGCTCGGTGGAGGGCGGGGCGTGGTGGAGGTACTCGCCGAGGAGGTCGCCCCAGCGGTGGGTGACGCCCATGCGGCCGAAGAGGGCGCTCATGCCCCACACGACGCGGTCGAGAATGACGTACGACGGCGGCATGTTCAGCTGCCTGATGACGTCGCTGTACTCGCCGGCAAGGTCGAGCATGCGCTGGAGCGTGTGGCCCACGAACTCACTGGAGTAGGTGAACTCCTCCGCCTGGAACGGCAGGTACGGGAGCGTGCAGTACTCGTACAGGCGCTCTGCCGACAACGTGTGGTCGGCGGGCAGGAATCCCGAGTGGACGACGGCCTTGAGGGTGCCGTCGGGGTCCTGGGCCAAGATGGCGTCGAGGATGGGGCTCAGCCCCTCGAGCTCTCCCGGCGCCCACCGCTTGACCAGCCCGAAGTCCAGGAACGTGACCTTCCCGGTGTCGGGATGGAAGCGGTAGTTGCCCGGGTGGGGGTCGCCGTTGAACACCCGGTGGTGCCAGATCGACCCCTCGGCGAAGCGGAACAGCACTTCGGCTGCCGTCTGCTTCTGCTCAGGCGTGGCCGCCTCCAGGAAGTCCTTCCAGTTCATGCCGTCGACCCAGTCGCTGGTGATGACCCGCCGGCTGCTCCGCTCGGAGATCACATCGGGCACGTGGATGAACGGGTGGTCCCGGTAGCGGTCGGCGAACTCCTTCTGGCACAGGGCCTCGAGCCGGTAGTCGAGCTCGTCGCCCATGCGGGCCCGCAGCTCGTCGACCATGGGCTTGACGTCCATGTTCTTGAGCGCGAACGACGCGAACAGCCCGTAGAGGAACTCGGCGTTGTCGAGGTCGGAGCGAATGGCCTTGTCGACGCCGGGGTACTGCACCTTCACCGCGACCAGCCGGCCGTCGGGCATCACCGCCCGGTGGACCTGGCCGATCGACGCCGCGGCCACCGGCACCGGATCCCAATCGAGGAACAGCTTCTCGGGGCCGGCCCCCAACTCGTCGCGGACGACGCTCTCGGCCAGGCTCGGGGCCATGGGCGGCACGTCGGCCTGCAAGGTGGCCAGGGCGGCCTGGGCCTCGGGCGGCAGGCCGTCGGCGATGAAGGACACCATCTGTCCCGCCTTCATGATGGCGCCCTTCATGCCCCCCAGGACCTGGGCCACGTCCTCCGCCGTCTTGATGGCGAACTGCTGCTCGAGCTCGGCCCGGCGCTCGTCGGAGGCCCGGCTGCCCCTCACCTTGGTGACCGCCCAGGCGACGCTGCGGCGGGACGACAGCCGCCATACCCGGACCTGGCGCTCCAGCCGGACCCGCCGGTCGACGTCGGACAGGTAGGCGCCGGCGCCCACCGCGGCGGCACCGGCGAGGACGGCGCCGCCGGCGCCCAGGACGACGGACCTGCGCATGTCGTGCCGCTACCTACTCGAGCCCGGGCGCCTGCCCCGGGCCCACGTCGGCCCGCTCGCCGGCGAACCGGACATCACGTTCGGCCTCGACCTGGTGCTGCAGGCACAGGCGGGTGGCGGGCATGGCCTCCAACCGCTCGTCGGGGATTTCCCGGCCACAGACCTCGCACGTGCCGTAGGTGCCGTCGTCGAGGCGGCGTAGGGCGTGCTCGACGTCGGCCAGCTCGGCCTCGACCTGCTCCAGGATCGACAGGTCCTTCTCGCGCTCGAACGTCTCGGTGCCCAAGTCGGCCTGGTGCTGGTCGTAGGAGCTGAGCTCGCCGACACTGTCGCTCTCCGACTGGTCGGTGAGGCCCTCCTCGTCGAAGGTCGCTCGCACGCCGTTGAGGCGGTCTCGTTCGTCGGCCAACCGCTGCCGGGCCAGTTCGGTGTCCATCCCGACCAGCCTACGCCGGTGTCCTGGCCCGCCCCACCGCGGCCCGGCTCCGCCGATGCGGCCACTGACTACGCTGATCGGCGGGCCGTTAGCTCATCGGGTAGAGCGGGAGCCTTTTAAGCTTCTGGGCCGGGTTCGAGCCCCGGGCGGCCCACCCGTCTAGAACATCGGCAACGCCCCCGCCGGAGTGCTCACCGCGACCAGCGCCAGCCTGCCGACCACGTCGACGAACCCAGGATCGTCGGCCAGGGCGGTGACCGGGACGGCCCGCCCGCCGGCGAGGAGGACGCCGACCAGCTCGGCGCCGGCGAAGAGGGCGGCGCCCGTGAGGCCGGGCGCCGGAGTGACGGCCAGCGTCGGCCCATCGCCCGGTGCGATGTGGCCCACGAACCGCTCCGGGTCTCGCGGCCACTCAGACGGCGCCGGCGGGAACCCCATCGCCGTCACCGCCACCGGGCGTCGGCCGCCGAGCCGACCCCAGCTGGGCCGGTCGGGCGGCAGCATCAACATGGAGGGATCGTCCAGCTCCAGCAGGCTGACGCCGGCGGCGGAGCGCCACACGGCCGACGTCGGAAGCCAGGTGCCGGTACCCGCGGGGCGCACGGCGCCGGCGCCGGCGGAGGCGGAGAGCACCAACCGGTCGTCGAGCAGGTAACCGGCGCCGCCCGAGCGGACCTCGACGACCCGAGCCCGCTCTATCCCCACGTCGGACCTGCCGGCCGGTGCGGCGACCGTGCCGTCGGGCAAGGCGCTGGTCGCCGAAGAGGGCGCCGGTGGTCGCCTCCACGGCGTGCACCGCCTCCCAGCACCGAAGCCGCCGCCGTGTCCACGATCACATTGTCGTGCCGCTCGTCGTCCCCGCGCCACGAGCAGGTCGAGGGCGGGGACGCCGCCCGAACGCAAGGCTCCTTTGCGGTGCACGCCCCATACTGGCGACATGCGCGTGGAGTCGGTCAACGTCAGCGCCGGCCACACCCTGCGCAAGCCTGGCCGCCTGTCGATCCGGCTCGTGGAGGGCCACGGCGTCGAGGGCGACGCCCACGCCGGTCGCACGGTCAAGCACCGCTCCCGGGTACGGCGCGACGCCACCCGACCCAACCTCCGCCAGGTCCACCTCATCCACGCCGAGCTCCACGCCGAGCTGGCGGAGCAGGGCTTCACCGTCGGCCCCGGCGACATGGGCGAGAACGTCACCACCCGCGGCGTCGACCTCCTCGGACTTCCGACCGGCGCCCGGCTCCGCCTCGGATCCGACGCGGTGGTGGAAGTCACCGGCCTCCGCAATCCCTGCCAGCAGCTGGAGAAGCTGCAGACGGGCCTCATGGCCGCCGTGCTCGAGCGTGACCGAGGCGGTGAGCTGGTGCGCAAGGCCGGCGTCATGGCCGTGGTCGTCGCCGGGGGCGAGGTGTTCCCTGGTGACGCGGTCGTGGTCGAGCTGCCGGCGCCGCCGCACCGTGCCCTGGAGCCCGTTTAGAGCCAGCCGATGCGGGCGCTCACCAGCTCCCGGTCGTCGTCGGGACGGCCCAGCTCGCCCGAGGCCACCCGGTCGAGGAGGCGGCGGACGCAGTCGACGATCTCCAGCGCCGCGGCCCGCAACGAGCCCACGTCGCCCGGCCCGACCGTGCCGGGCGCCACGCCGGCCCGAGCGAGGACCGCGTCGGCATCGGCCAGCTGCGCGGCCAGCCACTCGACCGGCGCCTCGCTCAGCTCGGGCACGAAGTAGCGCTTCCCGGGCTCCCAGCCATCGAAGGCCGGATGGTGGTGGGCCCGGTCGAGGCTACCGGGCGGGCTCTCCACCGACTCCAGCAGGTCCACCCGCCAGATCGGCCGGTCGACGCCGATCGGCTGAGCCGAATAGATGCCGCCCTCGAGTGGCCGGCGCTCGAGCAACCGCAGCTCGAGGCGCACGCCGCGCTCCGCTCCCTCTTGGCCCGCGAGAGGGCGGGGGTTGACGAAGTAGAGGTCGCCGACGACCACGGCGAGGCGTTCGAAGCCGAAGGCGTAAAGCACGCGGCCAACGGTACGCTGCGCGCGATGCGTCGAAGGACGGTCATGGCAGTAGCGGTGCTGGCACTCGTCCTCGCCGCCTGCGGCGGAGGCTCCGACCAAGCCGGCACCACCGGCGGCCCGGCGACCACCGCCGGATCGGCCGGCGGTCCCGACACCACCGTCGCCGGCCCCAGGTCGGCCGCCCGTTGGGAGACGGTCAACACGTTCAACGGCTCCGGCGCCCTCACGACGCCGGAGTTCACCATCCTGCCGAACGCCATCCAGTGGCGCGTCCGCTTCACGTGCAGCACCGGCACGCTCCGCATGACCTCCAACCCCCCGCCCCGCCGGCCCGGGCCTCTGGTCGACACCGCGTGCCCGAAGGAGGGCACCGGCTATTCGATCGTCACCGGGCCGGTCCGAATGCAGGTCGAGGCGACGGGAACCTGGAAGGCCGTCGTCGACCAGCAGGTCGACACCCCCCTTGACGAGCCGCTCCTGCCCGGCATGACGCCCGACCGGGTCATCGCCCAGGGCTCGTTCTACAAAGTCGAGGTCCGGGGCGAGGGCACCGCCAAGCTGTACCGGCTGGCGGACGGCAAACGCATCCTGCGCTTCGAGAACTTCCAGACCGGCGAGAACACCGACCTGTTCGTGTGGCTCTCTGAGGTGGCGAAGCCCACCACCAGCGAGCAGGCGGTCAGGTCGCCCCACGTCGAGATCGCCAACCTCAAGTCCACCCTCGGCTCACAGAACTACGAGATCCCCGCTTCGATCCCGACGGAGAAGATCCGGTCCATCGTCATCTGGTGCGAACCCGTGGCCATCGCCTACGCCGCCGCGGCCCTCACCTAGTCTTAGCGAGTGACCTCAGACCGCCGCTGAGCGCCGCGGTGAGCACAAGTCGGGTGGTTCTCTGGGGGCGGTCTGAGCTCAACTCGCGTGAAAGCCAACCGAGGTGGCTGTACGTCGGGTCAGGGCCG
>Ga0247719_1000301_pt1 | contig 33364 bp, 33 predicted proteins | sample 41E_DmetaG_FD_189046 | JGI IMG/M metagenome (GOLD analysis project Ga0247719, IMG submission 189046) | Soil microbial communities from hillslope of Landscape Evolution Observatory, University of Arizona, Oracle, AZ, United States - 4-1-E_D | ecosystem: Engineered > Artificial ecosystem >...
GTCGTCGCGCGCGCGCCGGCGGGGGCGCGGGGCGCGGCGGCGGCCGCGCGGGGGGCGCGCGCGCGACGACGACGTCGCCGTCCGTGGCTCGCGCGTGCGCAAGGTCCCGCGCTGCAGCGTCGAGGAGCGACGCGAGGTCCGCGGCGGGCTTGCCATCCGTTGTCGCGAGCGCCTTCACGAGCGCCATGACGACCTCGGGGCGCGGGAGCCCGAGCCGGCGCGCGACGGCCGCGATGGCGCCCTGGGGGTCGCCTTCGCGCAGGGCGCGCGCGAGGTAGTTGGCGTCGACGCCGACTTCGCCGAGCGTGGACTCGAGGGCCTCGACAGGCACCCCGAGCGCGGTCGCGAGGCGGCCGGCGTCGAGCGTGGGGGTCCCGGCCTGCATGGGGGCGTAGCAGGCGCGCCCTCTCTTATAGACAGCGGAGCCCCGGCGCGGCCGCGCGAGCGCGGTCGGGAAGGGTTCGAGGTTGCCCATCCCTTTTAAGAGGTCAAGGAAGCATCGGATTTCACCGGAGCGAGGACCCGCACGGAGAAGCGGTCGCTCCGGGGAGAGGAATCCCCGTGTCCCACGCCATGAATCCGAGGGAAGTCGCGAACCGCCAGTTCGACATCGCCGCGGACATCCTGAAGCTCGACGACAGCACGAGGAACGTGCTCAAGCACCCGAAGACGGTGATGAGGGTCGCCGTCCCCGTTCGCATGGATTCGGGCAAGATCGAGGTGTTCACGGGCTGGCGGAGCCAGTACCACGACGCGAAGGGGCCCTACAAGGGCGGCATCCGCTTCCATCCCGACGTGACCGAGGACGAGGTCATCGCGCTCTCCGCGTGGATGACGTGGAAGTGCGCCGTGCTCGACCTGCCCTTCGGCGGCGGCAAGGGCGGCATCCGCGTCGACCCGAAGAAGCTCTCCCCGCGCGAGCTCGAGGAGATGACGCGCCGCTACACGGCCGCCATCGCCCCGATCATCGGCCCCCAGAAGGACATCCCCGCGCCCGACGTCTACACGAACTCGCAGACGATGGCGTGGCTCATGGACACGTACTCCCAGATCGTCGGCCAGCGCACGCCCGGCGTCACGACGGGCAAGCCCGTCGAGGTCGGCGGGAGCCTCGGCCGCGACACGGCGACGAGCTACGGCGCGCTCATCTGCGCCCGCGAGGCGTTCAAGGTGAAGGGCATCCCGCCCGGCGGCGCGACGATCGCGATCCAGGGTTATGGCAACGCGGGCTTCAACGCGCATCTCCTCGCCGGCAAGTTCCTCCCCGGCTCGAAGGTCGTCGCGGTCTCGGACTCGAAGGGCGGCATCTTCGACCCGAACGGCCTCGACCCGCGCAAAATCGCGGAGCACAAGGACAAGACGGGAAGCGTCGTGAACTATCCCGGCGCGAAGAACATCACGAACCACGAGCTCCTCGAGCTCAAGGTCGACCTTCTGATCCCGGCCGCGCTCGAGGGCCAGATCACGAAGGCGAACGCCGCGAAGCTCCAGTGCAAGGTCGTCGTCGAGGCCGCGAACGGCCCCACGACGCCCGAGGCCGACCAGATCCTCTTCGAGAAGGGCGTCCTGCTCGTGCCCGACATCCTCGCGAACGCGGGCGGCGTCACGGTCTCGTACTTCGAGTGGCTGCAGGCCCAGTACGACTACCCGTGGAGCCTCGAGCAGGTGCACACGCGGCTCGAGGAGCGCATGATCGCGAGCTTCACGGCCGTGCGCGAGACGAGCGACAAGCACCGCGTCCACTTCCGCACGGGCGCCTACGTGCTCGCGGTGGGCCGCGTCTCGAAGGCGCTGAATCTCCTCGGCGTCTGGCCGTAGGCCGCATCCGAAGCGGGGGCCGCGCGCCCCCGCGCCCTGATTTCCCCCGGCGCGTCGCCGCCGGATGCGAACCCCTTTAATGCGGGGTCCGCCATGCCCCGCGCGTGAGCCCCGGCATCCGCGCCCGCGAGCCGCCCCGGGTCCACGAGCGTTCCGCGGGCGCCGTCGTCTTCGCCCCGGGCGACGCCGGGCGCGAATATCTCCTCCTGCGCTTCGGCACGGGCCCCTGGGGGTTCCCGAAGGGCCACATCGAAGCGGGCGAGAGCGAGGTCGAGACGGCGCAGCGCGAGGTCATGGAGGAGACGGGGATCCCCGTCGCGGCGCAGCGCATCGTCGAGGGCTTCCGCGAATCCACGGGCTACTCGTTCAGGCGCGGGCGATCGGTCGTCGAGAAGGAGGTCCGGTTCTACCTCGTCGAGTCCTCGACCCGCGAGGTCCGGCTGAGCCACGAGCACGACGCCTTCGCGTGGCTTCCGTACCGCTCGGCGCTCGCGCGCCTTACCCTCGCCGGGCCCCGACGCGTTCTCGAATCGGCGGAGACGCACCTCGCGGAGGGCGCCTGATTGCCCGCGACGCTCGAAGGCGCGGCCGGAACCGTCGCGCTCCTCCTGTCCCTCGCGCTCCCGATCAGCATCCTGCTCGGCGGCGTGCTCTTCGTCCCGCGCCGCGCCGCCTTCTGGAGCCTCGAGCGCGCGCGCCTCGCGGCCACGCGCCACCGCGCCGTCCTCCTCGGCATGCTGGGCGTCCTCGCGCTCGCGATCGTGCAGACGCAGATCGATCCCGCGGTCACCGCCGCCCTCGGCTGGGACTTCACGCCGACCTTCCGCGCGATCGAGGGCGACGTCCACCTGCGCCTCCAGCAGGCCTTCGACCTCCCCGCGCTCACGTTCCTCCTCGCGGTCGTGTACGTGATCGGCTTTCCCGTCTTCACGCAGTTCACGGTCCTGCTCTTCGTCTGGCTCGACGCGAAGCGCCTCGCGGAGCGCGCCTTCGCGGCCTTCGCGCTCTGCTACGTGCTCGCGCTCCCGTTCTACCTCTTCTTCCCGGTGAGCGAGGTCTGGACGGTGGGCGAGGCGCGCAACCTCGCGCTCTTCCACCCCGCGGTCGAGGCTCACCTCTACGCGTTCAACGAGGTGGGCAACTGCTTCCCGAGCCTCCACACGGCGATGAGCGTCGCGCTCGCCGCCGTCGCGTGGCAAAGCGGCCACCGCGCCTACGCGCGGTTCGGCGCGGTTCTTGCGACGCTCATCGTGGTCTCGACGATCCTCCTCGGCATCCACTGGATCACGGACGTCGTCGCGGGCCTCGCGCTCGCGGCGCTCGTGGTCGTGCTCGTGGACCGCTTCCTTCCCCAGACGCAAACGGACCGCATCAGCGCTTGACGCCGAGGCCTTCGCGCGCGTCCTCCACGTGGCCCGCGAAATCGCGCGCCATCTCGCGAAGGAGGCTCCGCCGGACGACCGGGACGAGAAAACCGAGGAATCCGCGCGGCGCGAGCGCGCCCTCGACGACCACCCGAGCCCCGCCGGGGGCCTCCTCGACGCGCCACGTGGCGCGGTAGCCATACGCGCCTTCGAGGGCAATCGCGCGCGCCGCGTCGTCGAAGGTGGCGACGACGCGGAAGGATCGGCGACCCCACGCGTCCTCGACGACGACCGAGCGCGCATCGCGCGGCACGACCTTGCGCGCGCTCGGCGGCGCCTCGCCGGGCGGGATTCCCGCGCCTCGCAGGAACGCGGGCCGGGCGTGGTCGTCCTCGCGGAAGTCCTTGAGCCAGGCGTAGACCGCGGCCGGGTCCGCCTCGAGGACGGCCTCGTGCCTCCAGCGCGCGGCGGGCATGGTTCCGCGAGGCGTCGGTCCGCGCATAAGCCTCGCGCCGCCGGGGCGCGGCTCTTTGACCCGGAGGCGCCATGCGCTGGGCGTGCCCGGCCTCCTCCCGTACGCGCCGCGCCCCCACCAGGAGGCGCTCGTCGCCCTCGTCGACGAGGCCGTCCGGGAGGGCGCGCACGTCGTCCTCGAGAGCGGTACGGGCACGGGGAAGACCGTCGGCGCGCTCGCGGGCGTCCTGCCCGCCGCGCTCGAAGGGGGGCTCCGCGTCGTGTACCTCACGCGCACGAACGCGCAGCAGGCGCAGGTCATGACGGAGTTCCGCGCCATCCGCGCCGCGCATCCGGCCTTGATGGAGGGGCGGCACGCGGTCGCGCTCCAGGGCCGCGCGCACCTCTGCCCGCTGCGCCGCGAGGATCCCGAGTTCGCGGACGCGGGGGCCGAGGAGCTCGCGCTCATGTGCCGCGACGCGCGCCGCGCCGTCGACGACATGCGCGACGGGAAGGCGCCGCGCCACAGGCCCTGCCGATTCTACAAGGCGACGACGCCCGAGGCGCGCGAGGAGGCGGTCCGATGGGCCGTGGACGCGAATCCGTCGGCGGAGGACCTCGTCGGACGCGTGGAATCGGGCGCGATGTGCCCGTACGAGGTCACGAAGACGCTCCTCCGGACGGCGACGCTCGTCACGTGCCCCTATGTCTACTTCTTCAATCCGAACCTGCGGCGCGCGCTGCTCTCGTGGATGGCGGCGGACCTCGGCAATCTCGTGATCGTGGTCGACGAGGCCCACAACCTCCCCGATTTCGCGCGCGACCTCATGAGCGCGGAGCTCGGGCGCGGAACGCTCGAGCGCGCCGACCGCGAAACGAACACGTACGGCAACCCCGAGACGCCGCTCGGCGTCGATCTGCGAGGGCTCCTCGCGGGCGTCGACCGCGCGATCGCCGCGATCGCATCCGAGCACCTCTCCGGCCCCGCGCCCGACGACGTCGCGGAGGACGCGCTGCTTCCGCCCGGCGCCGTCGCGGCGGAGATCCTCTCCACGTTCCGCGCGCCGTCGCCGCGTTACGAGAAGGCCGTCGGCTTCCTCCTCGCCTACGGGGAGGCCGTGCGCGAGGGGCAGCGGCGGCGCGGGCGCGTCCCCCGCTCGTACGTGGGCGCGGTGGGCGCGTTCCTCGCGCGCCTTTCGGAGGCCGAGGACGTCGACCACGCCGTCCTCGTCGAGCGCACGCGCGAGGGCGAGTCGCGGCTCGCGATCGCCTGCCTCGATCCGTCGATCGCCGCCCGCGTGCTGCTCGACGCCCACGCGAGCGTCCACATGAGCGGCACGCTCGCGCCCCTCGACGCCTACCGGGATTCGATCGGGCTGCCCTCGGCCTCGCGCGTCGCGAGCTACCCGAGCCCGTTTCCGCGCGAGCACCGACGCGTGCTCTACGACCCGACGGTCACGACGCGCTTCGAGGAGGTCCGCGGCGACCCCGAGGCGTGGCCCCGCATGGCCGCGCGCCTCGCGGCGCTACGACGCGCGCACGACCGGAACATGGCCGTGTTCGTTCCGAGCTGGGACGTGCTCGCGCGCCTCGCGCCCGCCCTTGGCCGCGACGCCATCGTCGAGCCGCGCGGCGGGCGGCAGGAGGACGTGATGCGCGCGGTCGCCCGGTTCAAGACGGCGCGCGGCGCGACGCTCGTGAGCGTCGTCGGGGGGCGCCTGTCGGAGGGCCTCGACTTCCCGGACGACACGCTCGAGGTGGTGGTCGTCGTGGGGCTCCCGTACCCGAAGCCCACCGCCCGCCACCAGGCGCTCGTGCGCTTCCACGACGTCCGCCACGGCCGGGGCTGGGACTATGCCGTCGTCGCCCCGATGACCCGACGGGTCCTCCAGGCCGTGGGCCGGCTCATCCGGACGCCCACGGACCGCGGCGTCGCCGTGCTTCTCGACCGCCGGGCGGCGCTTCTCGGGCCCGCCATCCCGGACCTCGCCCCCCTCGAAAGCGACGGCGCGGTGTCCTCGTTCTTCGGCCTGGACAACAAGTCCTCTAGAAAACGTTCTTAGGAGGCCGTGCGTCATCGCCGCCATGGCCCCCGGCGCGCCCCTCGCCGTCGCGACCCTCCTCGTCACCGCCCTCCTCGCCGGCTGCATCGGCGGAAGCCGGGACGACCAGGAGCCCCGCCTCCTGACCCCCCTCAACGAGACGGGACCGAACACGACCCTCCCCGACGACCGTCCGCCCTCCGCCGGGCTCGCGGAGACGAACCGGACCGAATCCGGCCTCGGCGGCGTCGACCACCGCCACGACTATTGGGCCGGCCGCAGCGTCGTCACGCTCTACGAAGGGCCCGTGTACCTGAGCGTCATCCCCGTCTTCCCCGACGGCGAGGGATCGATGCCGAAATCGAGCGCGTACGTGACGCTCCCGAAGGGCGAGCCTCCGTCGCTCGTGTACGAGGGCGCGGACCGCCTCGAGATCCACGTTGGCGCCCCCCTGATCGCCCCGAACGTCCCGCATCCCGCGCCGCCGGCGATGAAGGTGCAGTGGAAGACCGCGATGGCGAACGCGTTCGGCGAATCGACGGCCATCACCTACGGCGCGCCGCTCGAGATCAAGATCAAGCCCCGCGAGACGGACATGCCGCACTCGGTTTCGAGCCTCTGGGCCTTCCGTTTCACGCTCGACCGCTCGGAGGAGCTCGAGTACCCCGTCAAGATCCTGGTTTTCAAGGGCAACGACGTCGTGAGCTGGCCCGGTCACCCCGACTTCTACGCGGACAAGTCGAGCCGGGTCGTGCTCCAGAAGATCGTCAAGACGAAGATGCACGGCATCGTCGGGAGTTACCTCTACGATGCGGGCGGGACGTGGGTCAACCCGGAGAAGCTGATCAGCCACGGGACGACGCGCCTCGACGTGTTCGCGAACGTCACCAAGATCACCTCCCAGACCGGCCAGCAGGCGACGGGCTACTTCCTGGAGCACCACAACGCGACCGTCCTCGGCGAGGAGATCCAGTTCGGCGACCGCACGAGGGACAAGGACGGACCCCAGGACGGGGTCCGGAGCTGGAACTTCACGATTCCCGTCACGCCCGACGGCATGGACGGCCCGTACCAGCCGGAGAGCCGGTGGGGCTTCCGCCTCATGGCGACCTTCGCGAACGCGGCCGGGTCGGGGCTGTGCCCCGGCTGCTTCGACTACGAGATCGAGTACGAGATCACCGTCGTCGCCTCCACGACCCCGGGCACGAAGGCCGTCACGATGTGACGGCGCCTACGGCGTCGTGTCGTATCCAGGCGGCAGCGTGAAGACGAGGTTGCGGACCTCGAAGGTGCGAGCGTTCTTCGCGACGGTCACGCCGTCGAGCCTCCAGACGTCGCCCTGCGTGAGCGTCGTCACCGAGGCGTCCACCCGGACCGACCCGCGGTCCTCGCGCGCCTCGTCGATGCGGGTCTCGTATTCGTGCGGCTCGGCGACGGCGAACTCGTTCGAGGCGTCGAGGTACGTGGCGCGGCCGTCCGCGTCGATGCGCAGGACGACGCTCGACCACGTCGTGTTCTCCGTCTTCTGGTCGAGGCCGAGGTGCTGGCGGTCCGTGTAGCAGACGGTGCGCTTCCCGTCCGCGTCCGCGCCGGTCGCGTGGCGCGTGTCGTTGCTCGTCACGTAGGCGGCCGGGAGGCGCGCGGTGTGGCCGCCGAGAAGGTAGCAGGCGTGCTTGAAGGAGGTCGCCGGGTCGCTCGCGCCGACGCCGGGGGCCTTCGCGCCGCCCGCGGAGGCGCCCTGGGCTTCGCCGAGGTCGACGCATCCGGCAAGCGCGAGGGCGGCGGTCAACGCGACGGTGGCGACGACGAGGTGAGTGTGGCGCATGGGCATCCCGTTCGATCGAGCGGAGCCGACCTATTTTTGTCCACCGATTCCGCTCGCGGACGCGCGCGTCGCGCCGGAGGCGCCCGCGGTCGCCGCCAAGACCGCGCCGCCCCGCTCCGCGTGTCCGACGCGCGCGCACGCGCGCGAAGAAGACTTTAAGCCCGCGAGTCGGGATGTCGCCCCGGGTTGTTTCATGGCCTTGCCTCTGGACGTGCTCGAACGTTCCATGAACCGGAAGATGAGTCTCCAGCTCAAGGACGGTCGCGTCCTCGAAGGCAAGCTCGTGGGCTACGACCAGTACATGAACCTCGTCCTGGACGAGACCGAGGAGAAGCACGCGGAAACGACGCGCCGCCTCGGGACCGTCGTCCTCCGCGGCAACAACGTGGTCACCATCGCCCCCTCGTAGGCCCGAGGGGGCGGAGGGGTCAAGGCGGGGCCGGCAGGCCCCCGCATTTATAAGAGCGGCCGCGCTCGTTCTCGGAACTTATATGTAGGCGCATAGGCCAATACGCCTTGGAAGGGCCCGGCTGGTAGTTGTTAAGTGCATCCCATCCCCTCCTAGTGAGGCCAGCACCCCTTCCATTCTCATCCGTGTCGCGCCCGCGCGCGACACGGAATCCGCTGTCCGAGCTAAGGCTCCGCGCCGCGCGTCGTGACGACGACGCCGCTCTCCTCGACGAGCACGGTGTGCTCGAACTGCGCCACCATGCCCTGGCCGGCTTCGCGCAGGACCGGATATTGCTTCACGGCGCCCGATCGCTCGAGAAGGCGCAGCGCGTAGGCGAGCTTCGCCTCGGGCACGGCCTTCGCGATCCATCGGCCTGCGAACGGCAGGTGGGGGTGGTGCTCCTCGATGTACGCGAGGGCCTTGCGCGCGAGCGGATCGCGCTGCGGGCGCGCCGCCAGGAAATGGTAGATGTTGCCGCCTTGCGCGTCCCGCACCTGGCCGGCGCCGTTCGTCGCGAAGGGCTCGATCGCGATCGCGATGCCCGCGGGCAGCGACCCGCGCCCGGACGGCACGCTCGGGATGCTGATGCCCGCGTGCTGATGATAATGGTCCACGCTGTGGCCCGTCAGGTTCGCGATCGGCCGGAAACCGAGCGCATGCATCGTGGACTCGACCGTTTCGCCGATCTCGCGGATCGCGAGCCCGGGCTTCACCATCGGAACGACCTTCGCGAGGCTCGCGCGCGAGGCCTCGAGGAGCGTGTCCCACTTCCCGGTGCCGCCGACCTCGACGGTCGTCGCCGTGTCGCCGATGTAGCCGTCGACCTGGGCGCCCACATCGAGCTTGACGACGTCGCCGCGCTTGAGGGTCGACGCGTCGCCGGGGGCCGCGGTGTAGTGGGCGGCGTCCTCGTTGAGCGACGTGCAGCAGGGAAACGCGGGAGACGCGCCCTCGCGGACGATGAAGGCCTCGACCTCGGTCGCGACGTCGACGAGCTTCGCGCCCTCCACGAGGAGCGTCGCGCCGTAGTCGCGCGCGCGCCCCGCGACGCGGCCCGCCTTCAGGTATTTCTCGCGCACGGTCGCGTCCATCAGAAGCCCTCGAACGTCGAGGCGGCAACGGCCCCCTCGCGGATCACCTTTACGGAGGCGCCCGTCGCGTCCACCATCGTGCTCGCGGTGCCCGGCAGCGGCCCGTCATCCACGTAGAGCGCGACGCGATCGCCGAGCTGCGCGACGGCCTCGTCGATCGTGCGCGCGGGAGGGCGCTTGTGGACGTTCGCGCTCGTGACCGTGAAGGGTCCGAAGTGCGCCGCGAGCGCGCGTGCGAAGGCGTTCGCCGGGACGCGCACGGCGACGGTCGGGCCGGCCGCCGTGACCACGTCCGGGACCGTGTCGCGGGCGGGAAGCACGAGCGTCACCGCGCCCGGCAGGAAGCGCTCCGCGAGGCGCCGCGCGAGCGGCGTCACGTGCGCGACGTGCCGCGCGTCCTCGAGGTCGGCAACGCAGACGGGAAGCGGCTGGTCCGGCGGCCGCTCCTTCGCGCGGAAGACGGCGAGGCACGCGTCCTCGTCGAGCGCGTCCGCCGCAAGCCCGTAGAGCGTGTCGGTGGGGACGACGGCGAGGTGGCCCGCGTCGAGCGCGAGCGTGGCGCGCGCGACGGCGTCGTCGTCCGAGGCCCGCACCTGCTCCACGTTCATTCCTTCTTCTTCGAGCGTTCGCGCTTCACGAGGTCTCCGAGCGTGAAGCCCTTCGCCTCGCCCGCTCGGCCGGCGGTCGGCACGAGGTCGGGTTTTTCCATGAGCTTGATGCCGAGCTCCCGCTCGAGCTTCTTGACGAGGGCGTCGTCGGGCAGGCTCGTGCCGGCCTCGACGTGGTCGAGGACGGTCTTGCGCTCGTTGATCTTCTTCCCGAGCGCTTCCGTCGTCTCGAACCCCTTGCGGACGCGTGCCTGACGGATCACGGACCCGAAATCGGGGATGAGTTCCTCCTGCATCTGGTCGTAGACGTCGCGCGGCCGCGCGCGCCGGGCCCGCTCGTCCAGGCGCTCGACGACGCGGCTCCGTCCGGTCACCTCGGTCGCGTGCCCCGCGACCTCGACGCCGAACTTGACGCAATTCCCGCACACGCTCATCGCGGTGCCTTCGACGACGGCGCGGCGGAGGCTCGCCTGCTCCTTTCCGCACATCTCGCAGGGTGGCATGGACGCGCCCGCCTAGACCGAACGTTCTCCATAAAGGTTCGCGCGCGCGGGCCTGTCCGCGTCCTCCATCATCACCCAGCGAGGGATACGGGAAAGCCTAAATAAAGAGAAAGAATAACGCAGCGTGTCGGCTTCTTCTCGTGGTGCCCGCATGCCCGATGACGATACCTCCGATTCGATTCCGATGGAGCGCACGGATCTCACGGGCGAGGAATACCACCGCTACCTGATGGAGCGCGTGAAGCACCTCGAGGACCGCAACGCCCAGCTGCGCGACCAGAAGCGCCGCCTGGAGACCCAGTACCGGAACGCCGAGAACGACCGGCAGCGGGTCACGCGGGACCTCAAGCACCTCAAGACCGAGATCGAGAAGCTGAAGTCGCCCCCCCTCATCGTGGGATACGTCAAGGATACCCTCGAGGACGGGCGCATCATCCTCAAGTCCTCCACGGGCCCGCACTTCGTCGTCCACGTGGCCGACTTCGTCGACCGGACGAACATGAAGCCGGGCGACCGCGTGTCGCTCAACCAGCAGAGCCTGAGCGTCGTCGGCGTGCTTCCCGCGAGCCTCGATCCCCAGGTGTACGGCGCCGAGGTCATCGACGCCCCCACCGTCTCGTACGAGGACATCGGCGGCATGAAGGACCAGATCCGCGAGATCCGCGAGGCCGTCGAGCTGCCCCTCCTGCGGCCGGAGCTCTTCGCGAAGGTCGGGATCGACCCGCCGAAGGGCGTCCTCCTGCACGGCCCCCCGGGCACGGGCAAGACGCTCATCGCGAAGGCCGTCGCGCACCAGACGAACGCGACCTTCATCCGCCTCGCGGGCAGCGAGCTCGTGCAGAAGTACATCGGCGAGGGCGCCCGCCTCGTGCGCGAGCTCTTCCAGATGGCCCGCGCGAAGGCCCCCACGATCCTCTTCGTGGACGAGCTGGACGCCATCGGCGCGTCGCGCTACGAGGCCTCGACCTCGGGCGACCGCGAGGTGCAGCGGACGCTCATGCAGCTCCTCTCCGAGATGGATGGATTCTCGCCGCGCGGAGACGTCAAGATCATCGGCGCGACGAACCGCCCCGACATGCTCGATACCGCCCTCCTGCGCCCGGGCCGCTTCGACCGGATCATCGAGATCCCGTCGCCGGACCTCGAGGGCCGCAAGGAGATCTTCTCGATCCACGCGCGCCGCATGAGCATCGCGCCGGACGTCGACGTGCCGCGCCTCGCGCTCCTCGTCGGCGAGGGCACGACGGGCGCCGACATCAAGGCCATCTGCACGGAGGCCGGCATGTTCGCGATCCGCGACGAGCGCGACGTCGTCACGATGGACGACTTCTCGAAGGCCGTCCACAAGATCCGCGGCGCCGACTTCGGCGGGAAGCAGAACCTGTCGAAGGACGCGGCGTTTGCCTGAGGGCTGGCACCCGCCGCGCTGCGGCGAGGCGGAAATTCGGGGCTTTCAGCGGTGCACTCCGTGACATGAGTTCCACACCTCGGCCTCGCCTGCGGGCGAGGCCTCGGCTCATGTCCGCCCGACCTGCGGGTCGGGCACGCCGCAGCGTTCCGCAGAACCGCAGAACGTCGCCACCGCAGCAGCGTGACGCTGCGGCTCGCCCCCCAGCGCCAGGGGGCTGCCGCCCCCTGGACCCCCGACCCAAACCCGCGTTGCTTTCTCGAACGGCGCTCGGGTTCTACGACCCTTCTTGAGCGGGCGTGTGGGGGGCGCGCGGGGGCGCCTCCCTCGACCCTCGACCTTCTGAACCCGGGCGCGAACACCGGCTGCGGTCCCGGTCCCGGTCCCGGTCCCGGTCCCGGTCCCGACGCCCGGACCCGAGCCCGGTCCCGGCGCCCGGCACCCGACGCCCGGACCCGGTCCCGAATCCCGGCGTCCGGCACCCGGTCCCGACGCCCGGTCCCGGCTCCCGGTCCCGGCGCCCGGCTCCCGGTCCCGGCGCCCGGCACCCGAGACCCGGCGCCCGGCACCCGGTCCCGGCGCCCGGCACCCGAGACCCGGCTCCCGGTCCCGACGCCCGGCACCCGAGACCCGGCGCCCGTGTCCTCTCTCCGAGGCCGCGGCGGCCCGTCGTCACGGTGGAGTTTAAGGGCCGTGGCGCGGGTGCGCGGTGCGTGTCGCGCGCCTCCTTCGCGGTGGCTTTCGTCGCGCTCGTCGCGCTCGCGCCCCTCGCCGCGGCCCAGCCGGACCTGCCGGGCGTCTCGACGACGCTCGTGTCCGAGGTCCGGGACCCGGCGCAGCGCATCCCGGTGGACGCGCCCTTCGAGATGACGATCATCGTGAAGTACCGCTGGGGCGCGGGCGCGGTGCCGACGGGGCCGACGAAGATCGCGCTCGCGCCGGACCTCGTTCCGTCGTACGCCTCCGTGGAGCTGCCTCGGCCCGTGATCGAGCTCGAGATGCCGGTGCCTCCGGACAACGCGACGGGCGGCGAGATCGTGGCTTCGGCGCCCCTCGTCGTGACGCTCAAGCCGGGCGCGCCGGCCTTCGCCCGCGAGAACGTGACGATCCGGGCGACGGCCGAGCGCAACGGGAACCTGATGGCGGCGGCGCACACGTCGCCGAACATGCCGATCGTGCCCGAGTTCGCGGCCGTCGCGAACGTGACCTCGCCCGCGGAGTTCTTCGCGACGGGCGGCGGCGTGGCGCGCGTGCCGTTCGTCGTGCGCGTCGTCGCGAATGCGCCCGCGCACCTCACGTTCGAGCTGCCCACGAAGCCCGAGGGCTCGCGCGTCGTGGTCCCGGCCCCGATCGAGGTCCCCGCGGGCGAGTCCTCGACCACCGTCCACGTGGAGATCGCGATGCCGTGGACCTCGTCGTCCCGGAGCGTGCTCAACTTCATCGCGTCGCCCGCGTCGATCAAGGACGAGACGCTCCTCGGCGAAGGCGGCGAATCGGAGACGATCCTCGTGAGCGCGAGCGCGATCCCCGCGCCGGGGCTCCTCGTGGCGGCGCTCGGCGTCGCGCTCGCGGCGGGCCTCACCAGGCGCTGACGACAGTCCCTTCGCGCATGCGCGCGACGAGCGCGAGAAGGCGGCGGCGCATCTCGTCCGCCCCGGCGTGGCCGCGGCCTCCATGCCCCGGCAGCACCCACGCGAAGCGCGCGCGGCGCGCGAGCGCCTCGAGCGATGCCGTGAGGACGCTCCACGAGTGCCACGTGGCGTCGCGGAACGCCGTGAGGTCGTCCGTCGCGCGCGACCACGCGAGGGTGTCGCCCGTGAAGAGCAGCTCGTCGACGAGGAAGCACACGCTTCCCTCCGTGTGGCCGGGCACGTGGAGCGCGCGGACGCCCGGCGCGAGGTCGCGGTCGCCCGCGAGGAGGTCCGTCGCGGCGGGCGCGGCGTCGGCGTCCGCCTCGTGGATCCACACGCGCGCGCCGAAGCGCGCCGCGTACCGGTCGTAGTCCGCGACGTCGTCCCGGTGCGTGAGCAGGATGTCGGAGACGCCGCCCCGCGCCTCGAGCGCGTCGGCGAGCTTCGGCACCCACCGCGGCGCGTCGACGAGGAGGTTTCCCGCTTCTCGCGGCACAAAGTACGCGTTCGCGCCGAAGGAGTGGCGCGCGTTGTAGCCGACGAGGAACGCGCCCGGCGCGACCTCGAACGGGAACGCGTCGTCGGGCGCGCGCTCGCCGCGCGGCGCGCCGATCGAGCCCGTCGGGCACGCAAGGAGCGCGCGCCACGCGGCCGCTTTCTCCTCGGCCGTTTCCGGCGGGCGCGCGAAGTAAGAGCGCCCATCCGGCGCCTCCGCGATGAGGCCGGGCGCGACCTGGCGCGCGACATCGCAGTCGATGCACGTCGTGTCGACGTACCAGTCGCCGCCGCGGTCGAGCGCGTGGCGGCGTCGCGGGTCGGCCATGGGAGGGGAATTGCGCGGCGGGTGCTTGGCTTCAGCGCTTAAGCGCGGCGCCGCAGCGGTCGCAGTGGCGGTGGCCCGCCTCGGTGGCCGCCCCGCACGCCGGGCACGCGGCGCCCGCAAGCGTCGCGCCGCAGTGGCCGCAGTGCCGCGCGCCCGCGCGGGTCGCGGCGCCGCAGGCGGCGCAGGCGCCGCCCGCCGAAGCGAGGCCTTCGGCGACGCCGCCTGCCGCAATCGCGATCGCGGGGCGCGTTTCCGCCGCGACGTAGCGCGTCGCGGCGCCGATGTAACCGTAGTAGGTCATCGCGCCGCCCACGGCGACGAGGACGAACGAGATCGTCATGCGGACGGCCGTTTCGCGGAACGCATTCACCGCCTTGACGGGGTCGACGGCAGACGGGAGCACGAGGCTCGTGACGCTGAAGTAGAGACCGACGACGAGGAGGGCGGGACCCGCGATCCGAAGGAGGCGGCGGGTCGGGGCCGTGAGGGTCGGCGCCATGGGGGGTGGAGCTGTGCGAGGTGGCTTGAACTTTTCAGGGTCCGCTGGCGGGGGGTCAGGGTTCAGGGCTGCGCCGTCGCGCCGCGCGCGAGGCGCCGCCCGCTTCCGCGCACGCGCCACGCGGCCCACGACGCGACGGCGACGCCCGTCACGGACTCGGCAAGGATATCGGTCATCGTGTCGTCGAGGCGCGGCTGCACGGGGTCCGTCTGCTCGCGCGTGCCGAGCACGTTGTCGGCCGTATATTCGCCGATCTCGACCGCGACGCCGACCGCCGAGACGGTGGCGACGACGAACCAGAACACGCGGAGCGGCGTCAAGGCGTCGCGATCGTAGAACCACCGCGTTCCGCCGAGGAGCGCGAGGGCCGCGAAGGCCGCAAGCGCGCCGCCCGCCCCGTGCACGACGAGATCGTACGGCGGCCACGCCTCGTAGAGGTTCGCCGTGTGGCCGAGGAGGTGCAGGCCGAACGCGACGGTCCACGCGGTCTCGACGACGCGCATGGCGCGGAGGCCGGTCCCGGGAAGCGCGTTGAGGAGCGCGCCCGCAACGACGCCCGCGAGCGCGAAGCCGCCGAGGAGCGCCCGCGTGTCCGCGGGCGCGACGGCGGGACCGAACGGGCCCGTCCAGATGAACGCGAGCGCGAGGGCGCCCACCGAGAGGCGCGCGACCCACGCGGTCCAGTCCTCCGGGTGGCCGGGGTCGAAGGCGAGCGTCCGACGGAGCATGCATCCCGGCGGGCGCGCGGGCCCTTCACCCTTCGCGCCGGACGATCGATGGGAGAACGGCGGCGGCGAGGCTCGCGCGAGCCCAGCGGGCGACCGTCCAGCCGGGCCACGTGCGGCGGACGTGGTCGCGCGCGAGGAAGGCGAGGGCTGCAAGGAGCGCCGCGAGGAGGGCAAACTCGGCCGGCGTCGCGAAGCCCACGCCCGCGCCGACGGCCCAGTCCATCGTCTGATGAAGAGCCCAAGCGGCGAGCGGGACCGCCGTGCGGAGCCCGATCGCGACCGCGGCGACGACGAGCCCGAACGCGGGCGCGTGGAAGATGGAGTGCCACCCCGCGCCGTGGCCGGCGAGCGCGCCGGGCGAGAAGGCCGCGAGGCCGCGCGCCGGCCACGCGGCCGCGAGGTAGGCGGGGACCTCGAGGAGGTGGTCGACGTCGATCGCGACGCCGAAGAGGAGCGCGAGCGTCCATCCTTCCCGGTCGAGGCCGCGCCACCGCGCAAGGAGGAGGCAGCCGACGAGGGTCGCCGCGAGGTGCGTCGGCAGCATCATCGCGCCCACGCGGGTCGGCCTTCTCCATATACTGCGCGACCGTGGCGGAGCGCAACCCCTCTTTCAGATGCGTCGCGTAAATGCTTATGAAGGAAAGGGGTCGTTTCCGGGGGCGATGGGATCGCTCGCCTTGTCTCACCCTGCCGGGGGGCACCTCGCTTGACGCCGCCCGCGAAGCCGATCGCGGAGGAGCTCGCGAAGAAGCAGAAGGAGATCTCGGTCAGCGAGTTCTTCGAGCGCAACAAGCACATCCTGGGCTTCGACTCCGCGGTCCGCGCGCTCATCACGAGCGTGAAGGAGGGCGTCGACAACGCGCTCGACGCGTGCGAGGAGGCCGGCATCCTGCCCGAGATCGCGGTCCAGGTCCGCAAGGTCAACCCGGGCGACAAGGGCTCGGACGCGATCGAGTACGAGCTCGTGATCGAGGACAACGGCCCGGGCATCGTCAAGCGTCAGATGGGCAACATCTTCGCCCGCCTGCTCTACGGGTCGCGCTTCCACGCGATCCGCCAGTCGCGCGGCCAGCAGGGTATCGGCATCTCGGCCGTCGTCATGTACGGCCAGCTCACGACCGGCAAGGCCGCGGTCATCGCCTCGAAGATCGGCGACGGTCACCCCGTGAACGTCGTCCACCTGAAGCTCGACACGCGGAAGAACCTGCCCGAGATCCTCAAGGAGGGCGTGGACTCGTGGCCCGAGAAGGCGCACGGCACCCGCGTCTCGGTGCATCTCGTCGGCAAGTACCAGCGCGGCCCCCAGAGCGTGTTCGAGTACCTCCGCGGCACGGCCATCGTGAACCCGCACGCGAAGATCACGTTCACGGAGCCCGACGGCTCGGTCACGGTCTTCGACCGCGCGACCGACAAGCTCCCGATCCCCACGCAGGAGATCAAGCCCCATCCCGAAGGCATCGAGATGGGCCAGCTCCTCAAGATGGCGAAGCTCAGCGAGTCGAAGCGTCTCTCGGCGTTCCTCGCGACGGACTTCACCCGCGTCTCCGCCGAGAAGGCGAAGGAGATCTGCAAGGTCGCGGCGAAGAAGCTCGGCGAGAAGGAGGACGCCTTCGAGTCGATGAAGCCCGCGGACCTCGACGTGCCCCACGCCCGCGCGCTCCTCGAGACCTTCCGCGAGGTCAAGCTGCAGGCGCCCCCCACGGACTGCCTCTCCCCGATCGGCGAGGTCCTCGTGAAGAAGGGCCTCAAGAAGGAGATGGGCGACGTCGAGTTCATCGCGACCGTCACGCGCCCTCCCGCCGTGTACTCGGGCCGTCCCTTCCAGGTCGAGGTCGGGATCGCGTACGGCGGTTCCCTTCCGAAGGACGAGACGGTGCGCGTCATCCGCTTCGCGAACCGCGTCCCGCTCATGTACCAGAAGGGCGCGTGCGTCTCCACCATCTCGGTCGAAAGCATCGACTGGCGCCGCTACGAGCTGGAGCAGCGCGGCGGGAAGGGCCTCCCGGTGGGTCCCGCCGTCGTGCTCGTGCACGTCGCGAGCGTGAACGTCCCCTTCACGTCGGAAGCGAAGGAGGCGATCGCGGAGATCGACGTCATCTTCAACGAGATCAAGCTCGCGCTGCAGGAATGCGGCCGCAAGCTCGGCAGCCACCTCCGCAAGCGCGCGAAGCTCGTGCGCATGAAGGAGAAGGAGGCGATCATCCGCAGGATCATCCCGAAGATCGCCGAGAAATCGGCCTCGATCCTCGGCAGGAAGGTTCCGGACTACGAGCCCGTGATCGCGCGCATCATGAACAACGTGATGATCAACGACACGATCGCGTACCACGCGGGCCACCGCCGCCACACGGTCGAGATCGTGGCGACGAACTACACGATGACCGGCAAGTCGTTCGACCTCTTCTCGGTCGTTCCGCACGAGGTCGAGGTCGTCGACGTGACCCCGCCCGCGGACGAGGCCAAGAACGGCATCCTGCGCTGGCGCGTCAAGAAGCTCGCGAGCACCGAGAAGGCGAAGTTCTCGTTCGTCCTCAAAGGCCTTGACGCATCCGACTTCGACGAGACGGACCTCTACGTCAAGGGGATCGACGAGGAGCTCGTCATCGGCGCCGAGGCGTGGAAGGGCGAGGTCGAGACCGAGGTCATCGAGCGCATCACGATCACGAAGTCCGAGGAGGCGCTCGCGGCCGAGGCGGCGGAAGCCGCCGCGCGCGAGGCCGATAAGGCCGCGGAGGCGGCCGAGGACGAGGACGCCGACGGCGGCAAGGGGGCCGTGACGCTCCTCAAGGTGGATGCGCGGCCGAAGCCCGGCAAGGGCGGTTCGCGCGCGAAGCCGGACGCCAAGAAGCCCCGGAAGGGAGGAAAGTAGATGGCGGCGAAGAAGAAGGCGAAGGCCGAATCCGGCGCGAAGCCGACCGAGCGCCAGAAGCGCGCGCTCGAGGAGCTCACGAAGATCGCGGAGCGCGTGTACGAGGACCTCGAGGCGCACCGCGTCCCGAACCTCGAGCTCTCCGTCCGCACGAAGGGCAACATCCAGCTCAACGAGGAGCTCAACGTCTGGAAGTACGGCGACGCGCTCACGGAGCGAAGCGCCAAGACGACGGACGGCGCGTACATGCTCCTCCGGACGATGTTCATGAGCGACTTCATCCGGCAGATGATCAACGACAGCAAGTCGTCGACGCTCAGAGAAATGTACTACATCAGCGAGGGCTGGGACCTCGCGAAGTTCAGCGAGCAGTCGCAGAGCGACAAGCTCGCCGAGGACCTCGAGATCATTACGACCTCGCTTCGCGAGGACTTCAAGCTCCGCCCCGAGGAGGACGGCGCGCGCGTGCTCGGCAACCTCACGCTCGAGGAAGTCACGAGGAACGGCGAGCGCCGCCGCATCAACTGCCGCGACGACGTCGGCGACGCGGGCTACGGTATCCCGTACAACGTGGAGAAGGACCGCCTCAAGTTCCTCGGGCTCGACGCGAAGTTCGTGGTCGCGATCGAAACCGGCGGTATGTTCGACCGTCTCGTGGAGAACCGCTTCGACGAGACGCACGACGCGCTCCTCGTCCATCTGAAGGGCCAGCCGGCGCGCTCCACGCGGCGCTTCATCAAGCGCATGAACGAGGAATACGACCTGCCCGTCATCGTCTTCACCGACGGTGACCCGTGGTCGTTCCGCATCTACGCGAGCGTCGCGTACGGCGCCATCAAGACGGCCCACATCTCGGAGTACCTCGCGACGCCCGCGGCGCAGTATCTCGGCATCACGGCCTCGGACATCGTGAATTACGAGCTGCCTTCGGACAAGCTCTCGGAGCAGGACGTGAAGGCGCTCGAGGCCGAGAAGACGGACCCTCGCTTCGCGAGCGACGAGTGGCGCGGGGAGATCGAGCTCATGCTGCAGCTCAACAAGAAGAGCGAACAGCAGGCCCTCGCCAAGTACGGTCTCGACTTCGTGACGGACACGTACCTCCCCGAGAAGCTCACGCAGCTCGGGGTCCTCTGAGCGGGTTGCCGCGGTGGGAAACGTTAAGTCGCCCGGGGTCGACCGGCTTTGGTGATCGACCTCGCTGCGGCCCCCGACGTCCCCCGCCGCCTTGTCGAGGCCATCGTCGCGGAGGGGCGCCGCCTGGGTCTTCCGCTCGACGTCCTGGAGCTCATCGCGCAGGATCGACGCGTCGCGACGGGTTTCCTCGCCGCGTGCCGCCGCGCCCGCGGACGGGCGTTCGTGGACGCGCTCGACCTCGATCGCCTGCGGCAGGCGCGCGACACGAGGAGCGTCTACGCGCATCGCCTGCGCGAAGCCGAGAAGGAATGGTTCACGATCGGCTGATCACGCCTTGGCGGGCTCGCGCGGCGCGACCGCGCGCCCCTCGGGCGAGGCGCGGTCGTACACGACGCGCGGCGTCGCGAGCACCTGCTCGTGGTCCTCGCCGGGCTCGAGGTCCGCGACGATGACGTGCCAGTGGTGCGGAATCGAGGAGTACGTGTCCTTGTAGACCGCGAAGCCTCGGTCGAGGCCGCGAAGCGCCATGCCCACGTCGCGCGCGCGGGCCATCGCGCGGGACTCGAAGCCGTCCGCGAGCTTCGCGGGGTCGAGGTGCTCGCGCGTCGCGAGCATCACGCGGAAGCTGTGCCCCTTCGCGTTCTTCGTCGCGACGACGACGAAGGTCTCGTCCTCGAGGAGCTTGGGCTCGTGGGGGACGTTCACGCAGAGCGGGCAGCTCACGGCGTCGTGAAGCCGGTCCCGCCTCAAAGCCGTTTTCCTCCCGCTATTCCAGGGGCTCGGCCCGGATCCCGCGCTTGCGGAGCTCGCGCGCGAGCGCCTTCGCGGCCCCGTGCGTGGTGAGGACCTGGCGGGGGGCGCACGCCTCGGCGAACGCGAGGAGATCGCGGAAACCGGCGTGGTCGGAGAGCGAGAACTGGGCCTCGATGTCGTACGCCTCGAAGTACTGGTAGACGTGGCACCAGCCGGAGAGGTAGGCGGCGGCGCCGCCGCCCGCGCGGACCTTGCGCGCGAAGTCGTGGCCTTTCTTGAGGTACGCGCGCGGGACGACGTAGAGCGCGTTGCCCGATTCGAGGTCCTGCGCCTTCGGCGAGCCCATGACCGCGAAGGCGAGGTCGTGACCGTGCGCGTTGTACACGGCCGACAGTCCGCCGATGTCGCCGCTCACCACGGGCACGATGCCGGAGCGGTTCGCGAGCGCGATGAGCTCCTGCGCGCGGCCGAGCTGGTACGCGCCGAGCGCGACGGGGCCCTTGAGGAGCTTGCGGAGCATCCAGCGTTCGACGCTTTCGAGGACGAGAGGTTTCGGCGGGAGATCGAACCGAGGGTCGCCGTACGTGCTCTCCGTCACGAGGACGTCGCACTTCACGGGGCGCGCGCGGCCGCACGTGAGGCCGTCGTGCGGGTTGAAGTCCCCCGTGTAGAGGACCCCGGCGGCTTCCACCATCGCGCTCCCGAAGACGTGGCCCGCGTCGTGGAGCCTGAACGGGACGCCGCCGGATCGCCCCTCGACGCCGTAGCCGAGCGCGAGCCCGTCCGCGCCGGGCTTCCGGATGCGGAGGAGGTCGAGCGTCGCGGGCGTCATGTGGGCGCCCGGCGTCAGGTGGTCGAGGTGCGCGTGGGTGACGACGGACCCGGGCGCGGCCCGGCCCGGGTCCATGACGAGGATTCCGTCGGGCGTCTCCACCTCGATGCCGTTCCCGAGCCTGACCGAGACGCCCGAGGACAGCATCCATCCGGGCGAGGAAGTCCCGGGTCAAGACCCTTTGCGTCACGCGCGCCTGCGACGCGCCGCGACGAGCGCGACGCCGATCGCGGCCGCCGCAAGCGGGATCTCGAAGCCGGGGATCTTCGCGAGCGGGAAGCTCCACCCGACCGACCGCGTCTCCTCGTTCACGCCCACCTGCGTGAACGCGTAGAGCGTCGCCGGGACGCCGTTCGACATGTCGATGGGCTCCCAGCGGTAGTTGAACGGGACGACGAGCGCGCCCGCCGGGAACAGCCCCTTGGTGGTCGCGCCGAGGGTGCCCTTCATCACGATCTCGGTGCCGGGCGGAGGCATGTTCTTGATGTCGACGAACCACTTTTCCTGACCGTCGCCCGACTCGGTCTTCAGGACCTTGATGTCCGAGCCCGAGGCCGTCATGAGCTTGTCGAAGCGCACGTCGAACGGCTGGCGGGACACGTCCCACGCGAAGAGGAAGTACGTGCCGTCCTGGTCCGTGTAGTGCGTCTGGAGCACGATGCGGGCCTCGATCGGGATCGGCTCGCCCTGCATCTCAGCCTGGTAGGGCATTCGGATCCTCCCGAATTCGGTGTCCTGGCCGTGCCACTCGCGCGAGACCGAGGGGTCCTGGGCGAGGGCGGTCGGGAGGGCGGACGCGAGGACGAGCGCGACGAGAGCGGCCGGGAGCGCGATGCGGGACAGGGGCGCCACCTCCAGGGTGGTGCGCTCCATCCCCGGACTTGGCGGCCCTATCGTTTCTGGTACGTGGCGCGAAGCCGCCGAGGCCGGAGTCCGTACCAGAGGATTGTTGACCCCGTCCGGAAGCGTCGTCCATCCATGGCGGCCGTTTCCGTGGTCCTTGTTCCGCCCTTGACGCGTCGCCGGTTGACGGGCCTCGTCGCCGCCGCGACGCTCGGTCCGGCCAAGGCCGCGGAAGTGCTCGTGGCGGGCCGGGCGCCGCCCGAGGCCGTGGTCGCCCGCGTCGCGGGCGGACTCGGGCCGCGCGCGCTCGCGGAGGCGGCGACCGGCGACGTCGTGGTGACCCTCCCGGGCGACGGCCGCCACGATCCCCGGTTCATTCCCGCGCTCGTGGAAGCCCTTCGCGACGGAGCCGCCGTCGCCGTCGCGTCGCGCTACGTGGCCGACGGACGGGACGACTCGCCGCCCGCGCGTCGGCTCGCCGCGCGCGCGGTGAACGTCGCGGCGACCGCATTCTATCCGCTCGGCGTCGCGGACGCGACGAGCGGGTTCCGGGCCTATTCGCGCGAGGCCCTCGCCTTCCTGCGCGACGCCGGCGAAGGTCCGGCTTCGAACCTGCGGGTGCTCGCGCTCGCAAGACGCCGCCGGCTGCGCGTCGTCGAGGTCCCCGTCGTCGTGCGCAACCCCTCCGCCGACCCGATGGCGCGCGAAACGCGGGGCGCCGTGTCGAACGCGTAAGGTCAGCCGGCGAGCACGCGCTCCCGTCCCCCGCGCGCCCAGGCGCATCGCACGTGGCCGCGCGCGTCCTTTTCGGAACAGGCTTCGAGGGCGCAACAGCCGCGATGGACGCTTCCGGTCGGGTAGCGCGGGCACGCGCGGCGCTGCAGCTCGCGCGCGGGACTCTTCGGATTGCGCGCGTGACCGCCGCAGCGGCCGCACACGTTGCGGTCGTTCGTCCGCATGCTCCACCTACGCCGCGCACGGGCTGAACCCGCAGGCTCGACAGATCACGCACGCGCCTTCGGGGGCGAGCCGCGCGGCGCACTCGGGACATTGCATGGTGACAAGCCAGTGGGAGGGCCCGCATCTCCCTCGACCGGGGAGGGGACCGAACCGACAGGGCGAGCGGGACATGTCAACGCCTCCAAGACGAGGGTATTTCTGACGCGAGGCCGCTCGCCCGACGAGGCCATGCATCGTCCCTTCCTCGACGCCGCCGGCCGCATCCTGGTCGCCCTCCTTGTCGTGGGCGTTCTCCTTCTGACGGCGGGAATCCTCCTGGCCCAGGCCGAGGTCCGGCTCGTGGGCGCGGCCCTTCTCGCGCTCGCCGCCATCTTCGGGCCCGTCGCCCGCTGGGGCTGGCGCGGCGCGCTCCTCACGCTCGGTCTTGCGGGGGCGCTCGGCGGCGCCGTCTCGTGGGGCTACGTCACGACCGGCCGGGCCGCGGGGCTTGCGGCCGACGGCGGCGCGCTCGCCCTCGCGCAGGCCGCGACGGGCGCGGGCGTTGTGCTGGTCGCCGCGTTCATCGCGCTCGCGCTCGGGCGCGACCGCCGCGCGCCGCGCGGGTCATGAGCCGAGTCGCGCGAGCTTCGCCCGCGCCGCGGCGAGCGTCGCGTCGGTCTTCGCGAAATTGAACCGGATGAGCGAGCGACCGAGCGCGGGGTCGCCGAAGAAGCTCGAACCCGGCACGCCCGCAAGACCGACGTCGCGCACGAGCCACTCCGCGAAGCGTCGGTCGTCGGTTTTCGCCGCCGCCGGCGCGGCCACGTGCCGGAAGTCGGCCATCACGTAATACGCGCCTTCGGGGTCGACGGGCTCGAAGCCCGCGTCGCGGAGCATCGCGACGAGCGCGCGGCGCTGGCGGTCGTAGAGCGCGTTCAGCTCCGCATAGTAGGAGTCGGGCAGCGCGAGGGCCGCCGCGACGCCCATCTGCAGCGGGTGCGGCGCGCCGACCGTGAGGAAGTCGTGGACGCGCCGCAGCGCGACGGACGCCGCGGGCGGGGCGATCGCCCACGCGACGCGCCACCCGGTCGCGCTGTACGTCTTCGAGGCGCCGCTCACCGTGATCGTGCGGTCGAACATGCCGGGAAGCGTCGCGATCGAGACGTGCTTGCGGCCGCCGTAGAGGATGTGCTCGTAGATCTCGTCGGTGACCGCGAAGGCGTCGTGGTCGCGGCAGAGGTCCGCGATCGCCTTCATCTCGTCGCGCGTGAAGACCTTCCCCGCGGGATTGTTCGGCGTGTTCAGGATGATCGCCTTCGTGCGCCGCGAGAAGGCGGCCTTGAGACGCTCCTCGTCGAACGCGAACGCGCGCGCGGGGTCGAGGGGGACGAGCTTCAGCTTCGCGCCCGAAAGGAGCGCGTCCGGACCGTAGTTCTCGTAGAACGGCTCGAAGGCGACGACCTCGTCGCCCTCGTCGACGAGCGCGAGCATCGCGGCCATCATGGCTTCGGTCGCGCCGCACGTGACGGTCACGTGCCTGTCGGCGTCGCAGTCGATCCCGTTGAATCGCTTCGCCTTCGCGGCGATGGCCGCGCGCAGGGCGGGCGCGCCCCACGTCACCGCGTACTGGTTGTGGCCCCCGTCGAGCGCGCGCTTCGCGGCCTCGACCATGGGGGCCGGAGGCTCGAAGTCGGGGAAGCCCTGCCCCAGGTTGACGGCCCCGTGCGCGAGGGCGAGCCGTGTCATCTCCCGGATGACGGATTCGGGGAAGAGGCCGACGCGGCGCGCGAGGCGGGGGTCGTCGAGGGCGTGCGAGGACAAGGGGCTCACCGGGGACAAGCGCGGTCCCTCGCCTTGGCCGTTGCGAGTCGTTCCCATGCGATCACGGCGCACGGCGCTTGGGCCTCGGCGAAACCCGCTTATACCCCATGGCGGCTTGGCGAGCAGTCACCCGAGGGATCCACGTGACGGCCACCCCGGACGGAACGCCCGCGACGCACACGCCCGATCTCGGCTCGCAGCCCCGTACAAAGGAGGGTCAGGGTCCCCCGAGCCTCGCCGAGATGGCGCACCAGCAGTTCGTCAAGGCTTCGAAGTACGTCAATCTCGAGCCCTGGATCGTGGAGCACCTTTCGCATCCGAAGCGCACCACCATCGCCTCCGTGCCGGTCCGCATGGACGACGGGTCCGTCAAGGCCTTCACGGCCTACCGCTGCCAGTATTCGGACGCGCTCGGCCCGACGAAGGGCGGCATCCGCTACCACCCCGACGTGAGCCTCGACGAGGTCATCGCGCTTGCGGCGTGGATGACGTGGAAATGCGCCGTCGCCGGCCTCCCGTACGGCGGCGCGAAGGGCGGCGTCGTCTGCGACCCGCGCGGCTTCTCGAAGGGCGAGCTCGAGCGCCTCACGCGCCGCCTCACGGTCGAGTTCATTAACGTCTTCGGTCCCGAGACCGATATCCCGGCCCCCGACGTCAACACGACGAGCGAGATGATGGGCTGGATCTACGACACGTACTCGATGGTCAAGGGCTACCACGCCGCGGGCGTCGTGACGGGCAAGCCCCTCACGCTCGGCGGAAGCCTCGGCCGACCCGAATCCACGGGCCGCGGCGTCGTCGACACGGCCGTCGCGGCGGCCGAGCACCTCAAGCTCGACCCGCAGCGCCTCACGGCCGTCGTGCAGGGCTTCGGCAAGGTCGGATCCTACGCCGCGCTCTTCCTCCAGCAGAAGGGCGTGCGCGTCGTCGGCGTCTCCGACGTAACGGGCGCGATCTACAACGAGAAGGGCATCGACGTCCCGAAGCTCATCGAGTACACGAAGCGCAACGGCGGCCTCATCCGCGGCTACCCCGAGGCGAAGGCCTGGGGCACGGACATCCTGACGGCGCCCTGCGACATCCTCGTTCCCGCCGCGCTCGAGAACCAGATCACCGCGCAGAACGCGAAGGAGATCCAGGCGCGCATCGTCGCCGAGGGCGCGAACGGCCCGACCACGGTGAAGGCGGACGACATCCTGCACAAGAACAACGTGTTCGTCGTGCCGGACATCGTCGCGAACTCCGGCGGCGTCGTCGTGAGCTACTTCGAATGGGTCCAGAACGCGAACAAGTTCGCGTGGACCGAGGACATCGTCAACCAGCGCCTCGCGGACACCATGCGCACGAGCTTCCGCAACACGGTGCGCGCGTCCGAGTCGAAGGGCGTCGACATGCGCACGGGCGCGTACATCCTCGCGCTCGAGCGCTGCGGCGAGGCCATCCGGGCCCGCGGCCTCTTCCCGTGATCAGGAGTTCCTGAGCCGCGCGAGCGCGCGCAGGATCCCGGGAACCGGCTTCGCGCGGGTCGCGCCCCTCCCGTAGAGGAAGTCGAGGTTGTCCTCCCACTCGCGGGACCGCCCCGCGGCGTACGGGAACCACCAGAACGTCGGGAGCCGCCGCGAGGGCGAGACGTTCACGTGCTTCATCGTCACGAGGTCGAGCAGGCCCCACACGCCGTGCGTGACCCCGTGGCCCGAATCCTTCACGCCCGCCCAGGGCGTTTCCATCGCGGCGAAGGTGTACGTGTGGTCGTTCACCGTGACGGTGCCCGCCTCGAGACGCCGCGCCACGCGCTCCCCGTGCGCGACATCCCTCGTCCACACGCTCGCGGTGAGGCCGTAGCGGGTCGCGTTTGCGAGGCGCACGGCGTCCTCCTCGTCCTTCGCGCGGAGGATCGACAGCACGGGGCCGAAGGTCTCCTCGCGCGCGACCTCGGCCTCGGGCGGCACGTCGGCGAGGATCGTGGGACGGTAGAAGTGTCCCGGCCCCGCCTCCGTCGCGCGTCGCCCGCCCGCGACGACGCGCGCGCCGGCCGCGACGGCGTCCGAGACGCGCTTTTCGAGCGTCGCGATGGCCTCGGCGGACACGAGCGGCCCGACGTCGACGTCCGCGTCAATCCCGCGGCCGACGCGAAGCGCCTCGGCGCGCGTCCGCACGAGGTCGACGAACGCGTCCGCGACGCGCTCCACGACGATCGCCCGCTTCGCGGCCGCGCACGTCTGGCCGGCGTTCGCGAAGCGCGACCACACGATGCCGTTCGCGGCGAGCCGCAGATCGGCGTCCTCGAGCACGACCGCGGCGTCGTTGCCGCCGAGCTCGAGGCAGGCGGGCTTTCCGCGGGCGTCGCAGGCGGCCTTGACCGCGCGGCCGGTCTCGACGCTCCCCGTGAAGATGAGGTGGTCCACGTCGCCCGCGGCGAGGGCGGCGCCCGTCGTGGGCCCGTCGCCGGGGACGACGGCGAGGAGGTCCTCCGGCAGCCCCGCTTCGCGCATGAGATCGCGGAAACGCAGCGCCACGAGCGTCGCGTGCTCGCTCGGCTTCAGGACGACCGCATTGCCGGCGAAGAGCGCGAAGACGGCCTGGGCGCCTGGAATCGCGAGCGGGTAGTTCCACGGCGCGACGATGCCAACGACGCCGCGCGGCTCGTAGTATATGCGGCTTGCGCGATCGAGCAGGATCGGGTTGTCGAGGCGGAACTTGCGGGACCTCAGCGCGCCGAGTCCGTGCCGTTCGAGGAACTTGACCGCGTCGAGAAGCGGGAGGACGTCCGTCGCGAGCGCCTCGGGAACGGGCTTCCCCATCTCGCGGGAGACGAGCGTCGCGAGCGCGACGCGGTCGCGGAGGACGAGGGTCGAGAACCGCAGAAGGAGCGAAAGGCGCTCGTCGAGCCGGCGCTCCCGCCACGCCCGCTGCGCCGCGCGGGCGCGCGCGATCGCGAGATCCACGTCCTTCGCGCTCGTCGCGGGGATTTCGGCGAGGATCTCGAGCGTCGCGGGGTCCTGCGACACGACCATCGACATGGACGAGGCACGGGAGCGCAATCGCTTGTACCTTGCCGCCTCAATCCCAGAACTGGCGCGTTCTCGCGTAGGTGACCTCGGCCTCGAAGAGGTCCCGGAGGAACGGCTCCTCGTCGGGCTTCTGGCGCGCGAGGAGACGGCCCGCGGTGTCGGGACCGACGCCGCGCGCGACGAGCGCGAGGAGCGCGCGTTCGCGGTGGTCGAGGAAGAGGTTCGCGGCGGTCTGGAGGCGGCGCAGCTCCTTGCGCTCCTCCTCGGTCGCGCGGCCCTTCTTCTTCCAGGCGGCGAGAGCCTCCTTGTGCCACGGCCGCGCGGCCGCAAGCAGGCGGCCCTCGCACTTCGGGCAGGCGACAACGTCCCGGGCGCGGGCGACGCGGGTCTCGCTCGACCAGTCGCGGCAGTTCATGCAGAGGAGCGTCACGCGCTCGTTCTCGAGCCGTTTCTTGAGCGCGTCGAGGAGCGTCCGGTCGGCGCGCGCCGGCGAGATGAGGTCGGCGCGCTTGTCCATGCCGGCAAGCGCGATCGGGGAGAGGCCCTGCACGACGAGCTCCCGCTCGCCGTTCTGGATCTCCCCGAGGAGCTTCATCGCGAGCGGCACGTCGAGCTTCTCCTCGACGACCTCGCGGATCGCCTCGCGGTAGAGGGGCGTCCCGCGGTAGATCTCGACGAGCTTCTGCATGTTGATGCGGCGCCAGTCCGCGCCCTTCTGGACGGCGCCGAATTTCCGCGCGACGTGCAGGAGGCGCTGGCGGAGCGCGTTCGAATTGGAGAGGATGAGCTCCAGGATCGCGGGGACGGAGGCCGGCGCGGTCTCCATGAGGACCTCCCGGACGGCGGAGGCCGGCGTTCGGGAGGGAAGCGTGAGGATGACGCGGTACGGGTCGACCTCGAGGCCGACCGAGGAGCCCGCGCGCGCCATCACGAGCGACGACAGGATGCGTCCGATCGTCTCGTTCGCCTTCGACCCGAAGGCGGCGTTGAGGACGACGCGTCCGGACCCGACGTCGAGCGTGACCCGCCGATCCGTCGGAAGCGCGTACCCCGCCTGCTCGGCCACGTACGCGACGAGCTTGCGCGCCGCCTCCGGGCCGACGCGCCACCGGTCCGCCGCCCGCGCCGCGGCCTCCGTCCCGCCGCGCTCGGCGAGGTCCCGCGCGATCCCCTCCCGGAGGGCTCCGACCTCCTGCGCGACCTCGAAGGGAACGGGGATCTCCTCGCCGATCCAGGAGGGGATCGCGCCGAGCGGATCCTTCACCGGCTCGACGCGGATCTCGTCCTTCTCGTCGTCGATCTCGACCACGCGCCACGCCTGCCCCTGGCAGATGAACGCCGCGGAGGGCTCGATGAAGCTCGCGACGAACGCCTCGTCGAGCGTCGCGACGGCTTTGCGCGTGACAAGGCTCACGATGCGGAACGTCCGCGCGTCGGGAATCATGCTCAGGTTCTCCACCATGTGGAGACGCGAGCGCTTGAGCGAGCCGAAGTCGCCGCCCTCGCTCCAGACGACGCGGTGGGCGGCAAGCTGCGCGAGCGTCTCGTCGAAAACCTCGCGCGGAAGCGCGCGGAACGGATGCGCGCGGCGGGCGAGCGCGTACGCGGCGTCCGCGCGCACGCGCGAGCGCTCGAGCGCCATCGCCTCGAGCTGGTTCGCGAGGACGTCGAGCGGCGCCTCCGGACCGGGTAGGCGCTCGAGAGCCTCCCGCATCGTGCGGTCCACGATGACGGCCGCCTCCGCGATGTCGTCCGGCTCGGTTGCGACGATGACGCCGTTCGAGACGAGGTCGTGCCGGTGGCCGGCGCGGCCCACGCGCTGCACGAGGCGCGTCACCTGGCGCGGGGAGCCGAACTGCACGACGAGGTCGGCCGACCCGATGTCGATGCCGAGCTCCATGCTCGACGTGCAGACGAGGCCGCGCAGCGCGCCGCGCTTGAAGGCCTCCTCGGACTGGATGCGCGCGTCGCGCGCGAGCGACCCGTGGTGCACGCCGAGCGGGAACGTCTCGTCGAGGATGCGGGCGCGCGCCGCGAGGATCTCCGCCGTCTCGCGCGTGTTCACGAAGACGAGCGTCGCGGTGTGCGCCTTCACGAGGTCGAGCACCGTGTTGAGGTACGCGGCCGCGTCGGGGCGCGCCATGACCTTCGCGGCGGTCGCGTGGTCGCGCGGCGTCGGGTCCGGGCTCGTGACGCGGAGGTCGAGCTTCTTCGCGACGGGGACCTTGACCGTCGAGACGCGGCGCTCGGCGCCGCCGAGCCACGCCGCGACGTCTCGCTCGTCGCCCACGGTCGCCGAGAGGCCGACGCGCTGGAACTCGCCCGCGAGGAGGCCGAGCCGTTCGAGCGCGAAGGCGAGCTGCGCGCCGCGCTCGTCGGAGGCGAGCTCGTGCACCTCGTCCACGACGACCCAGCGCACGCCCGCGATGGCCTCCTTGAGGCGCGGTCCCATGAAGATCGCCTGCAGCGTTTCGGGCGTGGTGATGAGGAAATCGGGCGGCTCGCGCGCCTGCCGCGCGCGCTCCGACTGCGAGGTGTCGCCGTGGCGCACGCGTACGTCGACGCCGAGCCTGCGGCCCCAGAGGTCGAGGCGGCCCATGAGGTCGCGGTTGAGCGCGCGAAGCGGCGTGACGTAGAGGATGCTCACGGCGCGGCGCGGCTTCGCGCCGGCCTCGCGCACCTTCTCGCGCGCGCGCAGGAACAGGTCGAGGATCGGAAGCACCGCCGATTCGGTCTTGCCCATGCCCGTCGGCGCGACGAGGAGCGTGTGCTTGCCTTCGAGGATGACGGGGATCGCCGCCTCCTGGGCCGCCGTGGGGCTCGCGAACCCCTCGTCCGCGAGGAGCGCGCGGAGCGCCGGGGATTGCAGGAGGTCGAAGGCGCCCGCCACGTCACCGCCCCGTCGCGCCGCTCCCGTCGCGCGGCTTGCGGCGCGCGCGGCGTCGGGCGCGCGGCTTGCGTTCCGTCTCCCGCGCGGCGCCGAACTCGCGCATGTCCGCGAGGGTTCCGAGGTCGACGCCGTCGAGCGTGTAGAGGCGACCGGCATCGAGGTCCACGAGGCCGTTCGCGAGGAGCGGCCCGAGGGGGTGCTCGCCTTCGAGCGCGTTGAAGGCGACGCCGCCCACGAGGTCATTGAAGGCGGGAATCGCGATCGCGCGCGCGTCGGGGTCGAGCGTGGGCCACCGCTCGCGCGCCGCCTCCGCGAACGGCGCCCGGATCCAGCAGGGCTCCTTGTGCCGGTGACCGAGCTCGTCGACGAGAAGCACCGCGGGATGGTTGTGGCAGAACGCGACGAGCCGCGCGCCGTCCATCACGCGGTCCGACGGCCAGGTGTGCCCGTGGAGGAGCGCCGCCTCGCCGACGCGGATGCCGGTTGCGGGGTGGACCTCGACGCCCGCGAGGACCGGGATGTCCGCGTCGTGGTTCCCGGGCACGAGGTCGACGGGCACGCCGAGGCCGAGGAAGAAGTCCTCGAGCTCCTCGGTCTCCTGTCGCGCCGCGTACGCGATCGCGTGCTTGAGGTCTCCGAGGACGACGAGGCGGTCGGGCATCGTTTCGCGGACGATGGCGCCGAGCCTTGACCGCATCCGGCCCGTCTGCGACGGGATGTGCAGGCCGCTGCGCTTCAGATCGCTCTCGAGGCCCACGTGCAGGTCGCCCACGACCACGACGCGCTCGCCCCCGCTCTCGAGGAGGAGGGCCCGCTCGCCGAACCGGGGCTCCGCGCGCACGCGCTTCCGATGCGGCCGGCCGGGATATAGCCTTGGCGCATGGACGAAGGGGCGGGAAGGTCCATCCTGTGGCGACGAGGGACGGGGAGCCGTGCGCGCGCCTGCCTCCCCCGCCGTTCTCCTGCTCGCGCTCGCCGTCGCAGGCTGCGTCGCGAGCGCGCCGGCCCCCGGCGGGCCGCCGGACCGCATCGTGGTCGAGCGGATCGCGCTCTCCTCGCACTTCCCGACGGCCGGCGAGGCGGTCGGGGTCGAGGTCGTCCTCGCGAACAACGGCAGCGTCCCCGGGAGGCGGACGCTCGAGGTCCGCGTGGACGGCGCCGCGCTCGATCGCGCCGAGGTCACGCTCGCGCCGGGCGAGCGGCGCGGGATCGGCTTCGTCCTCGCCCTCGCGGAGCCGGGGCCGCACGTGATCGAGATCGCGGGCGCGCGCTTCGAGGTCGTCGTCGCCAGTCCGGTCGGCGCCGTCTCGGGCCCGTCGCCCCCGGCCGGCCCGGCAGCGCTCGCCGCGTGAGCGTCTCGAGGTCGCGAGAAAGCGCGGCGCCGTGCGCGCGCGGAAAGAGGGGAGACGTCGGGGGGCGGGCCCCCGGACGCGCTCCCGATGAGCGCCGCCTAACGGATTCGAACCATTGACCTTCGGATTAACAGTCCGACGCTCTACCGGCTAAGCTAAGGCGGCATTTTCCCCGTGAGGGGACCACCCGTGATCCAGCCTGCCCTTCAAATAGGTTTCCCAGGCGGGATCAGCCGATGGTCTTGCGCAGCTCCGCGACCGTCTCCGTCATGAGGTTGAGGATGTGGCGCAGGTGCGGGATGAACTCGTTGAGCTGCGCGGTCGTGACGGCGCCCTGCGCGGAGGGCTCGATGAGGCCCTCCTGCTCGAGGATGCGCAGCGAGTAGCGGACCTTGTGCTGTGGGTGACCGGTGATCTCGGACAGGCGGATGATGCCGATGGGCTCGTGGTCCTTCACGGCCTTGAGGATCTCCACGTGCCGCTGGAGCAGCTCCATCTCGGTCTCGATCTTGCCCGTGAGGCTGCTCTCCTGGAACTCGGGCGCCGCCGGCTTGTCCGTCATCGCGTCAACGTCCCGTGCTAGGTTTGCTAGCACGCGCGCCGCAGTAGGCGGATGCCGTTCTTAAATCTTCCCGGCCACCGTCCGTCACGTCGTCGCGAAACGCTCCGCGAGGAGCATGATGGCGTTGAAGGTGAAATGCGCCGCGATGGGGGCCATGAGGTTCCCCGTCCGCCGCACGAGAAGCGCGAAGACGACGCCGAGCGCGAACGTGACGACGAGCTGCACCAGATTTCCGTACGAGACGTGCGCGACCGCGAAGAGGGCGGCCTGCGCGAGGATGCCGACGCGCTTGAGGAGGAAGCCGCGGTAGAACACCTCCTCCGTGACCGACGAGCCGACCGCGACCGCGAGGGCCGCGGGGATCGAGAGCGCCCGCGCGATCGCGACCGCCTGCTCGTTCTCCGGCAGGACGACGCCCGCCGCAAGAAGCGCGGTGACGACGAGCGCGAAGGCGACGATGACCGCGACCGCGGTCCCCGCGCCGAGCGCGAGCGACACGCCGAGTTTCCTCGTCGTGAGATCGAGCGCCGCGGGCACCTCGTCCACGCGCCGGCGGTTCACGAACACGATCCACGCGAGCGGCGGAGCCAGAAGCAGCACGCCGTTGAGCACGAGCCCCATGAGGAGCGCGTCGCTCGAGAGCGTGACCTCCCCGCCGAGGGGCGAGGCCCCGGGCGCCTCGATGAAGAGCGCCGACTCGATGAGGACGCTCAGGCCGTAGATGGCGTAGAGCGCGGTCGCAAGGAGCGCGACCGCGAAGAACGCGCCCTCGTCCGCGAGGTCCACGCCGGGCGCAACGCGCTTCACGCCCGCCGTGAGGGCGCGCGGCGCGATCGCGTAGAGCGCGAAGAGCGCGAGGAGCGGCAGCGCGCCGAGGACGGCGGCGGCCGCGGTGAGGCCGAGGCCTCGCGCGAGGAGCGCGAGCGCGACATCCGCAGTGAAGAGGGTCACCGCGAGCGCGACGACGGCCGCGAGCACGCGCGCGTACGCCGGATAAGGCGTCGTGGGCGGCGCCTCGCCGGCGTGCGTCCATTCCATGAGGCCGCGTTACCCCGGCGCCCGCCAAATAGCTTGTCGTGCCTTTCCGAAGGCAGCGTGCGGACGGTCGGGGCCG
>Ga0247719_1000303_pt1 | contig 33263 bp, 31 predicted proteins | sample 41E_DmetaG_FD_189046 | JGI IMG/M metagenome (GOLD analysis project Ga0247719, IMG submission 189046) | Soil microbial communities from hillslope of Landscape Evolution Observatory, University of Arizona, Oracle, AZ, United States - 4-1-E_D | ecosystem: Engineered > Artificial ecosystem >...
ACTCGTCCATGATCGAGCCCTCCCAGGTGATGACGTAGGGAGCGTCGAGCTCGCCGCGCTCGGCCATGAAGAGGTTGTGGGTCCACTCGGGGCCCACCTCGGTGGACACGACGGTGTGGATGAGCTCCACCCGGGGCAGGCCGGGCACGATGCCGGCGAGGAGGTGCTCCACCCGGGGGTGCACGGCGCCGGTGACCGCCACGGTGCAACCGTCGCAGGAGCCACCCACCATCCAGATCAGGTAGATCTTCTCGAGCGGCCCGAGGCGGATGCGGCTCGTGTCAGGCTCGACGGCCCGGGAGCGCACACCGATGGGCGCCATGGGGTCGAGAGGATTGTCACGCCAGTCCTCGATGGACGTCCCCCCAGGGGGGGCAACGGTGCGGTCCTGCGTCGACTCGGGAACAATCTCCCGGGTCCGGGACATTGAACGACTGCCGACAGAGCGGCGGGTCCTCACGTCTGCCATTGAGTGCTTCTCCTGCGGGCCGTTGGTCGGAGGCGACCAGTAGATGTTCCGAGTCCGTGTTTTGGGCTCCTAGAGGTAACTTACATCTAGCGGGAACGGATTTCAGGACAACTTTTCGGGTTCTGTTCCAGAGTTCCGGTGGGACACTGGAGTCGTGAGCATGCTTGGGAATCAGACCGCCGACGGTGTGGGCAGCATCGCCGACGACTTGGCCCGGGCCTCGTTGGCCCTCGCCCGCCGGTTCTCGGCGGGGGCCACCATGTGGTGCGCGTCGCCGAACTGGCCGTTCCACGCCCACCACGTCGCCGTGGAGTTCGTCCACCCGGTGATCGTGGGCAAGCGGGCGCTCCCGGCGGTGACGGTGCCCCCCGCGGCCGACATGGTCGCCAGCCTGCGGGCGTCGGTGAGCCCCGGCGACATCGTGCTCGTCCTGGCCGACCCCGACGACCCCCGGGTGCTCGACACCATGCGCCGCGGCCCCGCCTGGGGCGTGGAGACGGTCTGGATCGGCGCCGGCCCCCGTCGCCCAGAGGCCGGCGCTGCCAACCACGTCATATGGGTGGGCACCGACGTGCCGCTCGAGGCGTCCGAGCTCTTCGTGCGCATCTATCACCTCCTCTGGGAGCTGACCCATGTGTGCTTCGAGCACTCTGGGCTGCTGAAGCCGGAGCCCGAGTGCACCGACGAGGTGTGCATCACCTGCTCCGACGAGGGACGCCCGGCCGAGGTGGTCACCGTCGACGGCGACGAAGCCGTCGTCCGCACGCCCGACGGCCAGGAGCGCATCGACGTGTCCCTCATCGACAGTCCGGTCCCCGGTGATCTGGTCCTGATCCACGCCGGCTTCGCCATCCAGTCGTCCTAGATGCCCGAGACCACCGACTTCCTGTACCCCTTCATCGAGGGCGACGAGACCGACGCCGAGACCCTCCTGGAGGATCTGGCCCGCTCCGCCCAGGCGAAGTGGCGGCAGAGCTCCGCGCTGCGGGAAGCCACGCTGGCGGAGGTCGAAGCCGAGCTGGCGGCCGCCGGAAAGGCCATGGCCGAGCGCTTCGTCGCCGGCGGGCGCCTGTTCACCTTCGGCAACGGCGGCAGTGCCACCGACGCCGAGGCCGTCGCCCACCTCTACACCGAGCCTCCGTCCGGTCGGGCCTTGCCGGCCCGGTCCCTGGCCGAGGACCAGGCGGTGATGACCGCGCTCGGCAATGACGTCGGCTTCGAGCTCGTGTTCTCCCGCCAGCTCATCGCCCACGGCCGCAAGAGCGACATCGCCATGGGCTTCTCGACCAGCGGCAACTCCGACAACCTGATGCGGGCCTTCGCCGAGGCCCGCAAGCAGGGCATGCTCACCGTCGGCATCGCTGGAACCGACGGCGGGCGCATGGCTGCGGAGGGCAGCCCGGTCGAGCGGTGCTTCGTGGTCCGCTCCGACAGCGTCCACCGGATCCAGGAGTCACAGGCCGCCCTCAACCACGCGCTGTGGGCGGCGGTACAGGCAGCTCTCGCCTGAGCGTTTGGTCGATCCGGGCCGCTATAGCCCCCAATCGACCAAACTCATCGCTAGCCCGGTTTGCGGCCGATCGTCAGCGGGGCGTTGCAGGTGCACAGCGCCTCCTCGCAGCGGTGTCGCCCCTCGTTGCTGGCCAGGCGGTCGAGAACGCCGGTAAGGGTGCCGCGCAGCGACTGCAGCTCGGCGATGCGGCGCTCGGTCTCGTCCAGCTTCTTCTCGACGAGGGCGGCCAGGTCGGGGTGGTGGTCGCCGCAGCACCCCTCGGCGACGTGGAGGAACTCCTTGGCCTCGCTCAGGCTCAGCCCCAGGACCTTGGCCCGGTTCACCAGCTCGATCCGCCGGAGCGCCTCGTCGTCGTACAGCCGGTAGCCGGCGTCGGTGCGGGTGGCCGGGCTGACCAGCCCCACCTCCTCGTAGTGGCGCAGGGCCTTGCGGCTCAGGCCGGTGCGACGGCCGACCTCGGCCACACCCAGGAGTCCATCGGAGGGCATGCGCCCACCGTACAACCCGGCCCTTGGGGCCAGGTCGGCGCGGCGGTCAGGCGGGTCCGTAGGGACGGTTGGCGTTCTCGTAGCAGTCGAGGTGGTAGTGCTCGACTCGCTCCCAGACGCCGTCGTTGTACACGTTGGCGATCACCTGCTGGAGCTTGCTCTTGGCCCGGAACTTGACCGGCAGCCGGCACACCGTGCAGGTGGCGGTGTTACCCGCCTCGATGTACCGCGTCACCGCACGGCTGGTGAAGATGCTCTGAACCGTCATGTCTGACCTATCGGCACGGGAGATCGGGCGGTTGAGAGATTCCCCGGCGCCCGACTTGACGGTGGCGCAGCAGATCTGCGAAGTTGCGTGCCGTCGGGGCCCGGGGTGCGTCCGCCGTGCACCCCAGCCCCGACTCCTTCCGCTGCCAGCGAGTCACGTCCCAGAGGGGCGGGGGCGTCGCAGTTCCCTCGGCCAAAGGCCGACTGGGGGTTGGGGGGTGCCGCCGCTGGCGGCGGCCCGTGAGGGCCGACGACACCGACGAGGCGCAGTGCGCAGCACTGTTCGCCTCGCCGGAACAGCAAAACGCCCCGCCCCAGAGGGGCGGGGGCGTCGCAGTTTCCGTCGGCCGAAGGCCGACTGCTCGCAGTTCCGTCGGCCAAAGGCCGAAGGCGACGGTGCCGCCGCTGGCGGCGGCCCGTGAGGGCCGACGACACCGACGAGGCGCAGTGCGCAGCGCTGTTCGCCTCGCCGGAACAGCAAAACGCCCCGCCCCAGAGGGGCGGGGGCGTCGCAGTTTCCGTCGGCCGAAGGCCGACTGCTCGCAGTTCCGTCGGCCGAAGGCCGACTGCTCGCAGTTCCGTCGGCCGAAGGCCGACTGCTCGCAGTTCCGTCGGCCAAAGGCCGACTGAGGGTTGGGGGTGCCGCCGCTGGCGGCGGCCCGTGAGGGCCGACGACACCGACGAGGCGCAGTGCGCAGCACTGTTCGCCTCGCCGGAACAGCAAAACGCCCCGCCCCAGAGGGGCGGGGGCGTCGCAGTTTCCGTCGGCCGAAGGCCGACTGCTCGCAGTTCCGTCGGCCAAAGGCCGACTGCTCGCAGTTCCGTCGGCCCAAGGCCCCTGGCGGCGGCCCGTGAGGGCCGACGACACCGACGAGGCGCAGTGCGCAGCGCTGTTCGCCTCGTCGGAACAGCAAAACGCCCCGCGCCCCAGAGGGGCGGGGGCGTCGCAGTTTCCGTCGGCCAAAGGCCGACTGCTCGCAGTTCCGTCGGCCAAACGCCGACTGCTCGCAGTTCCGTCGGCCCAAGGCCCCTGGCGGCGGCCCGTGAGGGCCGACGACACCGACGAGGCGCAGTGCGCAGCGCTGTTCGCCTCGTCGGAACAGCAAAACGCCCCGCCCCAGAGGGGCGGGGGCGTCGCAGTTTCCGTCGGCCAAAGGCCGACTGCTCGCAGTTCCGTCGGCCAAAGGCCGACTGGTCATGTCGGCGGCGGAACGAAGGAGGACTTGAAGCGCTCCATGAACGCCTTCACCACTGGCCAGTTCGACTGGCGTGACTCGAAGTTGAGCGTGAAGCCCTTCGCCCCGGTGACCACACCGAGATCGAGGTTGTGGAGCTGCACGCCCTGGCGCGAGTAGGTGAACTCCCACTCGGCCGCGTTGTAGCCCTTGAACTCGGTGGGCTGGAGGCGGATGCGGCTGTAGGACGGCTGCTTCTCTCGGAACTGGCGCTCCAGCTCCAACCAGGCGAACTCCGCCGACCGGGCGTTGGAGTCCTGGACGACCACGCGTAGGGCGGCAGCGGCCTCGGGATGGCGGAAGTCGGTGTAGTTGCCCTCACGGGTGATGTTCCAGCCCGACGGGTGGTCGATGCGGAACCCGGTCTCGGGGTCGGTGTACTGCAACCAGTCGACCGACGCGATGATCCGGTTCGTCCGACCCTTGCTCGTGAAGATCTCCCGGCCGTTCGTGAAGAGGATGGCGATGAGCACCAGCGTCACGACGGTGCTGAGCCCCATCACCCAGTAGCTGCGCCGGCGAGGCACCGGCCACGGCGGGGCGGGCTCACGGTGCTCCTCCTCCGGCGTGAAGACGACCGGCGGGCTGCCCGGATCCGGAGAGAACATCCGCGCCAAGGCGACCTTCGGCGGTAACGGCGCCGGGGGTGGCCGGTCCTCGACCGGCTCCTGAGGCTCGGCGGCCGGGGTGTCGGTCTGCGCCGTGTCGCTCCCAGCCGTGTCCCCGTCATCGGTCTGCAGGCCAGCGGTCTCCGGCTCGGCGTCGAAGGAGGGCACCTCGAACGGCAGGCCGTCATCGCCGGCGCCGGCGGGAGGGTCTGAGGCGCCGCTCTCCGCCCACATGACGGTGTCGTCGAGCTGGGGTTCGGGCTCGTGCTTCGGGGCCAGCGGTCCGGCGGCCACCTCCAGCAGGGCGCGGAGCTCGTCGGGTGACGGGCGCTCGGACGGGTCCTTCTGGAGCGTGACCTCGAGCACCCGCGACAGCGGGCCGGCGGCGACCGCCGGCCGGGGCGGCGACGAGGCGACGGCCTCGAGGACGGCGTCGGGGTCCTCGCCGCTGAACGGGGGCACCCCCTCGACGGCGAAGTAGAGGACGGCACCGAGCGACCAGATGTCGGCCTCGGGCGTGCCCGCCTGCTCCGGCGCCATGAACGACACCCCGCCGACCGCGCCGCTGCGGGCGACGGTGGGGTCGCCGATGAGAGAGGAGATCCCGAAGTCCGCCACGCGTACCTCGTCGTCGGGCCCCACGAAGACCTTGGTCGGCTGGAGGAACCGGTGGACCATCTCCTGGTCCGTGGCCGCGTCGAGGACGTCGAGGAGGCGGATCCCCAGCACCGCGGCCCGCTCGGGCTCCAGGGGACCGTCTCGCCGCACGAGCTGGTCGAGCGTCGGGTCCTCGATGAGCTCGGTGACGACCCACGGTCGGTCGCCGTCGTCGACCACGTCGTAGATGCGGGCCAGGCCGGGGTGGCTGACCGCGGCCATGGCCCTGGCCTCACGTCGGACCCGGGCGGCCAGGGCCCGGCGCTGCATGTGGTCGAGCGGGTCGGGGAACCGCAGCTCTTTGACGGTCACCAACCGCTCGGCGATCTGGTCCTCGGCTCGCCAGAGGATCCCCATGCCGCCCTCTTCGAGTGGTTCCAGAAGGCGGTAGCGGTCGTCCACCATGCGGCCGGCAGTCATTACGCCCGGCATGTGGGCAGATCCTATCCGGTCGGGCTGAACGGGGGGTGCCAGTAGACTGGAGCGTGATGGCACAGCAGCGCCAGGCGACGTTCGGCCCGAATGCCTGGCTCGTCGACGAGATGTACGAGCAGTTCCGGGCCGACCCGTCATCGGTCAGCGAGAGCTGGCGCGACTTCTTCGCGGACTACCGCCGGGACAGTGACGTGGCGCCCGAGGCGCCGCCCACCGAACGGCCGAGGACCGCGCCCCCGGCGCCGGCGCCGCCGGCTTCGGCACCTGCCCGGGGCGTCACCGACGTCCGACCGCTGCGCGGCGGCGCCGCCCGTCTGGTCGCCAACATGGAGGCCAGCCTCGCCGTCCCCACCGCGACCAGCGCCCGCACCATCCCCGCCCGCCTGTTGGAGGTGAACCGCAAGGTCCTCAACGGCCACATGGTCCGAACAGGCGGGAGCAAGGTGAGCTTCACCCACCTCATCGGCTACGCCGTGGTCCGGGCCCTCGACGCGGTGGCGGCCATGCGCTCGGTCTACGTCGAGGGCGACAACGGCCAGGCCGGTGTGTCGCGTCACGCCCACGTCGGCCTGGGCCTGGCCATCGACGTGACCAGGTCGGACGGATCGCGCACGCTGATGGTCCCGTGCATTCGGGACGCCGACGCCCTCGAGTTCGCCGCCTTCCACGCCGCGTACGAGGACGTCGTCCGCCGGGTCCGCAACAACAAGGTCAGCCCCGACGACTTCGCCGGTGTCACCATGACCCTGACCAACCCCGGCACGCTCGGAACGGTCTCCTCGGTGCCGCGGCTCATGCCGGGACAGAGCGTGATCGTCGGGGTCGGGGCCCTCGGCTTCCCGGCCGAGTACGCCGGCGCCGACCCCCAGGTGATGGCGCAGCTCGGCATCTCCAAGGTGCTCACCCTGACCTCGACCTATGACCACCGGGTCATCCAGGGCGCGGAATCCGGGTTGTACCTCCAGCGCGTCGAGCAGCTGCTCCTCGGTGCCGACGGGTTCTACGACGACATCTTCCGCTCTCTGGGCGTGCCGTACGAGTCAGTGCGCTGGCGCCCCGACACCAACCCGCTCGACGGGATGGGAAACGGGGCGGTGCAGCGCGAGAAGCAGGTCCACGTCCAGACCCTCACCAACATGTACCGGGTCCGCGGCCACCTCATCGCCGACCTCGACCCCCTGTCGTGGAAGGAGCCCCGCACCCATCCTGAGCTCGACCCGGCCACCTACGGGCTCACGATCTGGGACCTCGAGCGCGAGTTCTTCACCGACGGCGTCGCCGGCCGCGGCGTCATGCCCCTCGGTGAGCTCTTGGGCATCCTGCGCGACGCCTACTGCCGGCGCATCGGCGTCGAGTACATGCACATCCAGGAGCCGGACCAGAAGGCCTGGATCCAGCAGCACGTCGAGGGCGTGCACCCGTCCTTCGACACTGCCGAGCAGCTCCACATCCTCGACCGGCTGAACGCGGCCGAGGCCTTCGAGCGCTTCCTGCACACCAAGTACACCGGCCACAAGCGGTTCGGCCTCGAGGGAGCCGAGAGCCTGATCCCCCTGCTCGACGAGGTCCTGGACGCGGCGGCGTCCACCGGGTACCACGAGGCGGTCATCGGCATGGCCCACCGCGGCCGGCTCAACGTGCTGGCCAATCTGGTCGGCAAGTCGTTCCGCCAGATCTTCCGAGAGTTCGAGGGCGACCTCGACCCGTCCACCACCCAGGGCACCGGCGACGTGAAATACCACCTCGGGGCGTCCGGCAAGTTCGTGGGCCGCTCCGGCGTCAGCCTCCCGGTCACGCTGGCATCGAACCCGTCGCACCTCGAGGCCGTCGACCCTGTCGTCGAGGGCATGGTCCGCGCCCGCCAGGACCTCATCGACGACCCCGAGGCCTTCTCGGTGCTGGCTGTCCTCATCCACGGCGACGCCGCCTTTGCCGGCCAGGGCGTGGTGGCCGAGACGCTGAACCTGTCGGCGCTCCGGGGGTACCGCATCGGCGGAACGGTCCACGTGGTGGTCAACAACCAGCTCGGGTTCACCACTGCGCCGGCCGAGGCCCGTTCGTCGGTGTACGCCACCGACATCGCCAAGATGGTCCAGGCCCCGATCTTCCATGTCAACGGCGACGACCCCGAGGCCGTGGTGCGGGTGGCCCGGCTGGCGTTCGGCTTCCGGCAGCGGTTCCACAAGGACGTGGTCATCGACATGGTGTGTTACCGCCGCCACGGCCACAACGAGGGCGACGACCCGTCCTTCACCCAGCCGCTGATGTACAAGCGCATCGAGGCCCGCCGCTCGGTGCGCAAGCTCTACACCGAGACGCTGGTTCGCCGGGGCGACATCACCATGGACGACGCGGAGCGGGCTCTCGACGACTTCCTCGGCCGGATGCAGGTGGCCCTGGAGGAGACCAGGCACTCGGCCCCGCCGGTGCTCGCCGACACGGCCCCCCCGGCCATTCCACGACCGCTTCAGTCGGTTGACACCGGCGTGGCTCGTGCCGTGCTCGACCGGGTGGCGACGGCGATGGACGAGGTGCCGGCGGGCTTCACCGTCCACCCGAAGCTGCTGCGCACCCTGCAGACCCGTCGCCAGCTCTACGACAGTGGCGAGGTGGACTGGTCGATGGGCGAGGCGCTGGCGTTCGGCTCGTTGCTCCTCGAGGGAACCGACATCCGGCTGTGCGGCCAGGACTCGCGGCGGGGCACCTTTTCCCAGCGCCACCAGGTACTCGTCGACTACGAGACCGGCGAGGAGTGGCAGCCGCTGGCCGCCGTGGCCCGCCACGGCGGCAAGCTGTGGCTCTACGACTCGCTGCTGTCGGAGTACGCGGCGCTGGGCTTCGAGTACGGGTACTCCATCGTCCACGGCGAGGCCCTGGTGGCGTGGGAAGCCCAGTTCGGCGACTTCGCCAACGGCGCCCAGATCGTCATCGACCAGTTCATCACCGCCGGCCACGGCAAGTGGGGGCAGGCGTCGGGGCTCGTGCTCCTCCTTCCCCACGGCTACGAGGGGCAGGGACCTGAGCACTCCTCGGCGCGCATCGAGCGGTTCCTCACCCTGTCCGCCGGCGACAACCTCCAGGTGGTCAACGCCACGACGGCGGCCCAGTACTTCCACGTGCTGCGCCGCCAGGTCAGGCGCCCCGTCCGCCGGCCGCTGGTCGTGTTCACCCCGAAGTCGCTGCTGCGAGCCCGTCACGCTCGATCGCCGATCGAGGAGCTCGAGAGCGGCCGATTCCGTGAGGTCCTCGGCGACCCCGCCGTCGCCGACCCCTCATCCGTGCGGCGGGTGATCCTATGCTCGGGCAAGGTGGCCTACGACGCCATGGCCCACCGCGACGAGCACGGCCTGCCGGCGGCGATCGTGCGGGTCGAGCAGCTGTACCCCTGGCCCGAGCAGTTGGTGCTCGACGCCGTCTCCCGCTACCACTCGGCGGAAGAGGTCGTGTGGCTCCAGGAGGAGCCGGAGAACATGGGACCGTGGAACTTCGTCCACGGTCGCCTCCACCGGCTGCTCCGCGACGACTACACGCTGCGGCATGTCAGCCGACCGGAATCGGCGAGCCCCGCATCGGGGAGCCAGACGGTTCACCAGCGCCAGCAGGCCGACCTCCTCACCGGAGCGTTTGACGGCCTTCGCTGAGGCAGGATCGCACGTTGTCGCCGTGCGGAATGCTTGACTGAGCACCACATGTCACCCCGTCAGCCAACAGGTCGTCGAGTGGTGGTCGACGGTTCGAACCTGGCCACCGAGGGCCGTAGCACCCCGAGCCTGGCCCAGCTCGACGAGGCCGTGCGGTCCTTCGCCGCCGAGCGGCCCGACGACGAGATCATCGTGGTCGTCGATGCCTCGTTCGGCTACCGGATCGACGAGTCCGAGCGCAAGATGTTCGAAGAGGCGGAGGAGGCGGGCGAGATCGTTTCGCCGCCGGCGGGCGCCATCGGCCGCGGCGACGGGTTCCTGCTTCGGATCGCCGACCGCATCGGCGCCGACGTCCTGTCGAACGACTCCTTCCAGGAGTTCCACGGCGAGTACGCGTGGCTGTTCGAGGAGGGCCGCCTGCTCGGCGGCAAGCCGGTCCCGGGTGTGGGGTGGATCTTCACCCCGCGGTCGCCGGTGCGAGGGCCGAAGAGCCGGGTCGCCACCCGCGACGCCGACCGGGCCCGCAAGCGCTCAGCGGCAGCGGCAACGGCGACGGTCGAGCCCACGTCGGCCGCCATCGCCGAGGCCACCGCCGAGGCCATCTCCCCGGAGCCACCGAAGGCCGCGAGTCGGGGCCGGCGGCGGGCCCGTTCCAGTGTGGCCGTCGCTGACGGCGGCACGCCCGAGGCGATCAACGAACCTCTGCCGTTCATCACCTTCATCGCCGATCACCCGCTCGGCACCGAGGTGGAGGGCGAGGTCGAGGGGTTCACCTCGCACGGCGCGTTCGTCATCGCCGGCGGCGCCCGCTGCTATACGCCGGTCTCCGGGCTGGGCGACCCACCGCCCCGCAGCGCCAAGGAGGTGCTGACCAAGGGCGAGGTCCGCACGTTCGTCATCCAGGCGCTCGACCCGCCCCGGCGCGGCATCGAGCTGGCCCTGCCCGGGTTGGCCAAGGTGGCCGGCGCACCGACCGAGGAGACCGTCGAGGCGGAGATCGAGGCCGCCGCCCAGCCGGCGGATGGCAAGCCCGAGCCCGAGCCCGAGCCGGCGAAGGCCCGGCGGGGACGCAAGAAGGCTGTGGCACCCGAGGTCGTGGCCGAGGAGCCGGAACCCGCGGCTGCTGCGGAGCCCGAGCCGGCAGCTGCCGTCCCGAAGCCACGCCGGCGCGAAGTGGCGCCGGTGGTCGTGGACCAGGCGGCGCCCGAGGCCGAGCCGCAGGTCGTGCCGTCCAAGCGGCGCCGAAGCGCCAGCAAGGACGCGCCGCCTGAGGTGGTCGAGGAGGTGGAGCCCGCGCCCACCCGGCCGCGCCGCAGCACGGTGCGCAAGGCCGTGGCCGAGGAGGTCGAAGCGCCGGCCCCGGCCAAGCGAGCCCGCAAGAAGGCCGTCGTCGAGCCCCCGGCGGTCGACGCCGAGCCCGTGAAGAAGGCCACCCGCAGCCGCAGGAAGGCGGTGGCCGACCCCTCGGCCGCCGTCGTGGAGGAGCCGCCGGCTGTGGACCCCGAGCCCGTGAAGAAGGCCGCCCGCAGCGGCAAGAAGGCGGTGGCCGAACCGGAGGAGCAGCCCGCGGCGCCGGTGAAGGCGGCGGTGAAGAAGGCGGTCAGGAAGGCGGCCAAGGCGGTGAGGAAGGAGTCCTGATCCGGGAAAGACGTGCTGTCTAGAGTCGGGACGGATGCGCCTCGCCACCTGGAACGTCAACTCCCTGAAGGTCCGCCTGCCCAAGGTCGAGGAGTGGCTGGCCTACGCCCGCCCAGACGTCCTGTGCATGCAGGAGACGAAGCTGGCCGACAGCGCCTTTCCGGCCATGGCGTTCTCCACCCTGGGCTACGAGTCGGTTCACTGCGGGGAGGGCCGGTGGAACGGGGTGGCCATCCTCAGCCGGGTCGGGCTCGACGATGTGGTCGCCGGCTTCTCCGACCAGGCCGAAGACGAGAGCGTCGAAGCGCGGCTGCTGTGGGCGACCTGCGCCGGCGTGCGGGTGGGCAGTGTGTACGTGCCCAACGGGCGCCAGGTCGGCAGCGAGCACTACGAGGCCAAGCTGGCGTGGCTCGACCGCCTCCACGGCCACGTCGAAGCCAACTGCGACCCCGCTGCGGACCTGGTGATCTGCGGCGACTTCAACGTAGCCCCCGAAGACCGCGATGTCTGGGACCCGACCAAGCTCCACGGGGGTACCCACATCAGCGGGCCAGAGCGTGAGGCGGTGGCCGCCCTGCAGGCCTGGGGCCTCACCGATGTCTTCCGCCGCATCTACCCACAGTCGGGGGTCTATTCCTGGTGGGACTACCGCGCCGGCGACTTCCACCAGGGCCGCGGCCTGCGCATCGACCTGGTCCTCGCCACCAAGTCGCTGGCCGACCGGGCGACGTGGGCGCTCATCGACCGTCAGGCGCGGAAGGGCAAGCTTCCTTCAGACCACGCGCCGTTACTCGTCGACTTCGACCGCTGACAGGGGCTACTCCGCCAGCGTGGCCCGCAGCTTGGCCAGGCCGGCGGCCAGCGCCTCCCGCAGTTCGGCCCGGGGCAGGCCCATCTCGTGGTGCAGCTCCTTCATCGTGCGGGGCGGGGAGCCGTCGAGCCCGTAGTGGGCGGTGATGACCTGGCGCTCGAGCGGGTCGAGAAACTCGAACAGGCGGTCACCCATCCCCCGCACCACCATGGCGTCGTCGTCGATCGTCGAGTTGAGGTCGGCGACCTCGGCCCGTTTGCTGTCCGGGTAGGGCCAACCGTCTTCGGGCCACAGATAGGGGCGCATGACCCGTTCTCGCGCCTTTGACGCGAGATGTCAACGGGTGGCGGCCACGACGGCGAGCAGCGCGTCGCCGTAGCGGTCCGCCTTGACGGGGCCCATGCCCGGCAGGGCCAGCAGCGCCGGGCGGTCGCGAGGACGGGCCTCGGCGACGGCGGCAAGCGTCGTGTCGTGGAAGACCACGAAGGCGGGCACACCCGACGCCCGTGCCGTGTCGGCCCGCCACGACCGCAGCGCTTGGAGAACGGCGGGATCGGCCCGCTCGCCGGCCCGACGCACCCGCCGCCCGCCGGCGGCCGACCGTAGCTGGGCCCGGCCCTCGGCCACGCCGCTCCGCCACCCGTCGCTGCCGGGGCCGGGTGCGGCCGCGAGACACCGGATGGCATCCTCGATTTCGGCGAGCCACGGCGACGGCGCCCGCGACATGGTGCCCGAGCCGAAGGTGCGCCGCTCGGCCCACGAGAGGTGCAGCTCCCGTTCCGCACGGGTCACGGCGACGTACAGCAGCCGGCGCTCCTCGGCCCGGGCCTCCGGGGTGGTGGCGTGGCCGATGGGCAGCAGGCCCTGCTCGACGCCGACCAGGAACACCACCGGCCACTCCAGCCCCTTGGCCGCGTGCACTGTGGCCAGGTCGACGGCCGGGCCGGTGGTGGCCGGCTCCTCCCGAGCCAGGCGGGCGGTGAGCCAGGCCACGAACCCGCCGACCGAGCCGGTGCTGTCGAGGGCCAGGAACTCACGGGCCTGGTGGGCCAGCACGTCGAGGTCGGCGGCGCGCTCGCCTCCCTCGGCCGCCTCCACCGCGGCGGCGTCGAGGTCGGGGAGAGCGGCAGCCAGCGGAGTGCCCGGTCGCCGGCGAAGGCCGGCGACGGTCTCCTTGACCGCCGGCTGGTCGAGGAAGGCCGAGGAACCCCGTAACCGGTACGGGATGCCGGCCGCCTCGAGCACGTCCTCGAACACCACGAGCTGGGCATGGGTGCGGGCCAGCACGGCGAGGTCGGACCACCGGCCGGGACCGCCCCGCCGGCGCAGGGCGCGCACCACGCTGCGCGCCTCCTCGACGTCGGTGGGGTACGCCGTGACCGTGGGGAGGGGGCCGTCGGCAGCCGGTGCCCGGAGGGGGTGGCCGCCGATGCCCTCGAGCACGGCGTTGGCCACGGCCACCACCTGCGGCGTCGAGCGGTGGTTGTCGTCGAGGTGCACGACGGTGGCGCCCTGGAAACGGTCGGCGAACCCGCTCAGGTAGCGGGGGTCGGCGCCGTTCCACGAGTAGATCGCCTGGCGGGGGTCGCCCACCACGCACAGGTCCTCGCGCCCGCCGCGCCACGCCTCGAGCAGGCGGAACTGCAGCGGGTTGACGTCCTGGAACTCGTCGACGAAAAGGTGTCGGAAGCGCCACCGCTGGGTGGTGGCGAAGGCTGGGTCGGTCTCCAATGCCCGGGCACACTCGAGCAGCAGGTCGTCGAAGTCGACGAGGTGCTGCCGGCACTTCTCCTGCTGGTAGCGATCGTAGATCGCGGCCACGGCCCCCGCGGGCATCGGCGGCCGGCGACCGGCAGCGGCGACCGCGTCGGTGTAGCCGGCCGGCGAGACCATGCGCGACTGAGCCCACTCGATCTCGGCGGCCACGTCGCCCGGGCCGGGGTCGGAGGGCGACCGGCGGGCGGGGAGGAGGCGGAGCAGGACGCGGGTCTTGCGGTCGAGCAGCGCCGGCGGCCGCTCCCCGCTGTCGACCCAGCGCCGGCGGAGCTGCGCGTAGGCGAAGGCGTGGAACGTGCCCGCCGCCACCTGGTCGCGCACGCCGAGCGCGGTGAGCCGTGCGGTCAGCTCGTCGGCAGCCCGCCGGGTGAAGGTCAGGGCGAGGACGTGGGTGGCCAGCGCCTGGCCGTCGGCCAGCCGCCAGGCGATGCGCCGGGTGAGGACCCGAGTCTTGCCCGAGCCGGCGCCGGCCAGGATGCAGAGCGGCTGGCCGGCGGTGGTGACCGCCTCCAGCTGGGCGGGCGTCAGCCCGGCGAGCAGGTCGTTCGTGGACGTCGTGCTCATGTCCCGATCGAACGTACAGTCGGGGTGAGACAGGATGGTGGATGGTCGAGGGGCCTGGAATGTCTCATGCGGCCGATACCCTTTGCCTCGATGCTCTGCGGCCTCGACCTCGACGGTGTGCTGTGCGACATCGGCCCTGCGGTGGCCGACCGCATCGTCACGCGCTTCGGCGTGGCCAGCCATCCCTCGACGTGGCGCAGCTACGACCTGCGCCTGCTGCGCCTCGGCATCCCGGAGGACCGGTTCTCGGCGTTCCTCGACGAGACGTTCGACGACCCCGCCCTCTACGCCGACGCGCCGGTGTGCGACGGGGTGCGGGCCGCGCTGGCCCAACTGACCGTGGAGGGCTGGGATCTGGTGGCCATCACGGCGCGCCCCGCCCACCTGGCGGCGTCGACCAAGGCGTGGCTGGCCCAGAACCGGCTGCCCGTCGAAGAGGTCCACCACACGCCGGCGGGTACCAAAGCGGTGGTGGCCCGCGCCGTGGGGGCCGACGCCACCATCGAAGACAACCCGGTGGAGGCCGAGCTGCTGGCCCAGGTGTGCGACTCCTGGCTGCTCGACCGGCCCTACAACGCCGGGTCTGCGGTAGTGCGGGCTCGGCGGCTCCGGTCGTGGGACGACGCCGTGGGCCGCCTCTCCCAGCTCCGGCTGTTCGCCTGAGTGGCCCACTTCGCCGTCACCGCCGTCGGCGCCGACCGTCCCGGCATCGTGGCTGCCGTCACAGGGGCTTTCGCCGCTCACGGCTGCAACCTCGAGGACAGCTCGATGACCATCCTGCGGGGCCAGTTCGCCATGATGCTGGTGGTAGACGCGCCGGCCGGGGTCGGCCAAGGCGAGCTCGAGGCCGCGCTCGCCCGCCCCGCCGCCGACCTCGACCTGGTGGTCACCGTCCGTCCCGCCGCCGAGCCGCCGTCGGGTTCGCTGGGCGAGGCCGACGCCGTTTCCTGGACGGTCTCGGTCTACGGCGCCGACCATCCCGGCATCGTGCACGGGCTGACGTCGCTGCTGGCCGAGCGCTCGGTCAACATCGTGGATCTCAGCACTCGCGTCATCGGCACCCCCGAGGACCCCGTCTACACCATGGTGCTCGAGGTCACCCTGCCGCCCGGCGACGATCCCCGGCAGCTCGAGCGCGAGCTGACGACGAAGGCCGGCGAGCTGGGGGTGACGTGCCGGCTGCACCGTTGCGAGGCCGACATCCTCTGATCCAAGGCTGATGGCGGTCCGGCCCGTCCTCGCCCTGCCCCACCCGTTCCTCCAGCGCCCCTCGGCCAGGGTGGACACCATCGGTGCCGACGCCCTCGCCCTGGCCGCCGACCTGGTGGACACCATGCGGGCCCGGACGGCGTGCGTCGGTCTGGCCGCGCCCCAGATCGGCGTGGGCCTGCGGGCGTTCGCCGTCGACGTGACCGGCCACCGCAAGGCCCGTTCCTGTGCCGGCGAGCTGGTGCTCTTCGACCCCGAGCTGGTCTCGGCCGCCGCGCCCGAAGTGGCCCGCGAGGGATGCCTGAGCATCCCCGACCTCACGGGCGACGTGGCTCGCGCCACCCACGTCGTCGTACGCGGCATCGACATCGACGGCGCCGAGCGGGTGGTGGAGGCCGACGCCTTCGAGGCGCGGGCCCTCCTCCACGAGCTCGACCACCTCGACGGCTTCCTGTTCCTCGACCGGGTGACGTCGCCCCACGCGGTGTACCGCCGGAAGGTCTACCGGTAGATTCCTCGGTGCCATGGCGTTCCCGAAGAAGTACCTGAACGACAGCGAGGAGATCATCCTCGACCTGCGGCCCCATTGGTTCTTCCTCTTCGGTCCCGGCGTCGCTCTCGTCGGCGCCCTCACCCTCGCCATCTGGGTCGGCTCCGGTGATCCCGCCGATTGGCTGCTGTTCCCGGTGCTGGCGCTCGCCGTCGTCGCCCTGCTGTTCTTCCTCGTTCGCCTGATCCAGTGGGTGACCACCGACTTCGTGCTGACGACCGACCGGCTGATCTACCGCAAGGGCGTGGTGTCGAGGCAGGGCCGGGAGATCCCCCTCGAGCGGGTGAACGATGTCAGCTTCACCCAGACCCTGTTCCAGCGGATGATGGGGGCCGGCGACCTCCTCGTGGAGTCGGGCGGCGAGCGGGGCCAGTCAGCCTTCGGGCACTTCGCCAACCCCCAGGGCACCCAGAACGAGATCCACCGCGCCATCGAGGCCGCCGCCGCCCGCGACGCCGACCGCATGGCCGGCCGGCGTGACCTGTCGCCCCTCGAGCAGCTGGAGAAGCTCGAGGAGCTGCGCCAGCGCGGCGTGATCTCCCAGGCCGAGTTCGACCTCAAGAAGCAGACACTGCTCGACCGTCTCTGACGCGACCCGACCGGCAGTGCGCCCTCGTCTCAGCCGAGCACCGAGCGGTCGCCGGCCCGCAGACCGTCCGCCAGGCGGCGGTACGCGTTGGCGGCCTCGGCTCCCATGGAGTCGAGGCGGCTCCACTCGGCGTCGCGTTCACGGTCGACGCCGTACAGCCCGAAGCGCGGCTCGTAGGACCCCCACTCGTAGCAGTCGGCCAGCGTCCAGTGGAAGTACCCCGTCACCGGCAGGCCCTCGTCGAGGGCGGCGACCACGGCCTTCAGGTGAGCGCGAAGGGCGCGGGGGCGGTCCCATCCGTCGGCCCGGGGCCACGAACGGCCGCGCGTGACGCGGTTGCACAACCCGTTCTCGGAGACCTCGATCGGGAGTCCGGGATGGTGGTTGAGCCGCAGGTAGGGGAGCAGCCCCTCGGGGTGCACGGCCATCTCCCACCGCCGGGCGACCGGCGCCCACGTCCGCCCGCCGGCGGTGCGGTGGCCCGGCGGGCGCAGGTGGTTGGCGGCCACCGGGTCGTAGTAGTTGACGGAGACGAGGTCGAGCGGGCGTTCGTAGGGCCCGTCGTACACGGCGGCCACGGCACGGGGCAGGGCTTGATCGAGGGGCAGGATGGAGGCCGTCGCCCGTTTGATCACCGCGTCGGCCGGCCCCCCGCCGAGGGCGGCGTGCTGGGCCGCCCGCCGGCCGGCCAGCCATTCCCGCAGGTCGGCACGGGCCACGCCTTGCGCCCGGGCCAACACCACATCGAGCGACATGCGGTCGAGCTCATAGACCGACGAAGCGTGGTTGTCGGTGGACACGACAGCGTCCGGCTGGCGGCGGTGGATCGCCGCGTAGGCCAGCACGTGGGCGGTCAGCAGGTGGTCCAAGGACCGCACCAGGCCACCGAAGGCCATCAACCGGCCGGGAGGCAGCGCCCCCAGAACATACGCCTGCACGGCGTAGCCGTTGATCTCGTTGGACGTCAGCCAGTGGCGGCAGCCGCCGGCCAAGCGGTCGACGGCGTCCCCCACCCACCGGGTGAACCGCTCCGGGCTGTCGAGGCGGAGCCAGAAGTCGGGCCCGAGCCAATGAGGGTGGGTGAAGTGGTGAAGGCAGACCGTCGGGCGCACGCCTCGCGCATGGCAGGCGGCCAGGATGGCGCGGTAGCGCTCGAAGGCCGCCTCGTCGTAGGTCCCCTCTGTCGGCTCGCAGCGAGCCCACTCCACCGAAAGGCGAAAGGCGTCGCAGCCGGCGGCCACCGCCCGGTCGAGGTGGTCCTCGTAACGGTCCCAGAACGACAGGGCGTCGCCCGATGACGCCACCCTCCGCGACCGCTCCCAGTCGAGCCAGTCGTTGGCCGGCTGGCCGGGGCCGTTCAGGCCACCCTCGGTCTGGAAGGCCGAAGTGGCCACGCCGAACCGGAAGCCGGCTGGCAGGACGAGCGACGACCGGTCGGGCACCGGGCCAGGCTAAAGGCCCAGGAGCGCAGGCGGGCGCCTGGCCGGGGAGGTGGTGATCCGGGCCCGGCGCCGGTAGCGTCGCCGGTCGATGGCCACCCTCGTCACCTTCCACGCCCACCCCGACGACGAGTCGATCGCCACGGGGGGCGTGATGGCGAAGGCGGCCGACCAAGGCCACCGGGTGGTGCTGGTCGTCGCCACCAAGGGCGAGCACGGCGAGGTGGACGAGGGCTTCCTCGACCCGGGCGAGGCGCTGTGGCAGCGCCGGGAGCAGGAGACCCACGCCTGTGCCGCCATCCTCGGAGTGGCGCGCGTCGAGTTCCTCGGTTACGTCGACTCGGGCATGATCGGCACGCCCGAGAACGACTTGCCTGAGTCTTTCTGGCAGGCCGACGTCGAGGAGGCGGCCGCCCGCCTCGCGGCCATCCTCATCGAGGAGAAAGCCGACATCCTCACCGTCTACGACGAGAACGGGAACTACGGCCACCCCGACCACATCCAGGTCCACCGTGTCGGACTGCGAGCCGCCGAGCTGGCGGGCACGAAACGCGTCTACATGAACACCATCAACCGCGACCACATGCGGCGCTCGTTCGAGCAGCTGGCCGCAAGTGGCGCCGAGGTCCCCGGCGACATCACCCCCGAGGACCTCGACTCGTTCGGCGTTCCCGAGGAGCGGATCACCACCACCGTCGACGTCAGGCCGTGGATCGCCCGCAAGAGGGCGGCGATGGCCGCCCACGCCAGCCAGATCAGTGAGACGTCGTTCTTCCTCGCCATGGCGCCGGAGGTGTTCGAGGCCGGCTTCGGGCAGGAGTGGTTCATCCGCTGCGATGCGCCGCCCGGGTTGCAGGAGACCGATCTGTTCGACGGGCTGGGGTGAGCGTGCTCGCCACCCTGGCGGGCATCCACGCGGGCTTGGGCTGGACCGTTGTCGTCGCCAACGGTCTGGCCGGGCTCTGGGCGCTCGGTGCAGAGCGCTGGCCGGTCCTGCGCATGCCGGCACTGTGGCGGTTCACGGCCGGCGCGCAGCTCGCCGCCTTCGTCGAAGTCGTCCTCGGAGTGGTCATGGTGGCCGGCGGCGACGCTCCGGACCTCCAGTTCCACATGTTCTACGGGTTCGTCATGTTGGCCGCCATCGGCATCATCTACTCCTACCGCCAGCAGCTGCGCGACAGGATCTACCTCTTGTACGGTCTGGGCGGCGTCTTCATCATGGGTCTCGGCATACGGGCCTTACAGGCCGGCCCCCGGTAGGCGCCATACCGACGTCAGAGATGGACGACCGAGCACGTCGTCGTCCGTGTGATGCCGTGGATGAGCTGGATCTGGTTGACGACCAGGCGGCCCAGGTCGTCCATCGTGTTCGCCTCGACCAGCACGATCACGTCGTAGTTGCCGGTGACGTTGTGGGCGGCGATGACGCCCTCGATCCGGGCAACCTCCTCCGCGACCTGGGCCGACTTGCCGACATCGGTCTGGATCAGGACGTACGCCTGAGCAGCCATGTTCACCTCCTGTTGGGTGCTCACTCGGCGGTGAGACGCTTCTCGAGGGCCTCGAGCTCGTCACGCAGCTCCACGGGGAGGCGATCGCCGAGCCCGGCGTAATGCTCCTCGATGGAGGGCACTTCCGCCCGCCACTCCTCCGGGTCGACCCGGAGCAGCTCGGCCATGTCCGCCGGCGCCACGTCGAGGCCCTCGACGTCGATCCCGGCCTCGGCCGGCAGCAGCCCTACCGGCGACTCGACGGCGTCGGCCGTGCCCGCCACCCGGTCGAAGATCCACGCCAGGACCCGGCTGTTCTCGCCGAACCCGGGCCACAGCCACTTGCCCTCCGCGCTCTTCCGGAACCAGTTCACGTAGAAGAGCCTGGGAAGCTTGGAGGCGTCGGACGAGGCGCCGATGTGGAGCCAGTGGCCGAGGTAGTCGCCGATGTTGTACCCGCAGAAGGGCAGCATGGCGAAGGGGTCACGGCGCAGCTTGCCGACCGCGCCGGCCTGGGCGGCGGTGGTCTCCGAGGCCATGATCGACCCGAGGAAGACACCCTGCTGCCAGCTACGGGCCTCCTGCACCAGGGGCACCACCGACGAACGCCGGCCGCCGAAGAGGATGGCCGAGATGGGCACGCCCTTCGGGTCCTCCCACTCGGGGGCCATGGTGGGGCACTGCGCCGCAGGGACGGTGAAGCGGGCGTTGGGGTGGGCGGCGGGGGTGCCCGAGCCCGGCGCCCAGTCGTTGCCCTTCCAGTCGGTGAGGTGGGCCGGCGGCTCCTCGGTCATGCCCTCCCACCAGACGTCGCCGTCGTCGGTGAGGGCGGTGTTGGTGAAGAGGCAGTTCGCCCGCAGCGTCTCCATGGCGTTGTGGTTCGTGCGATGCGAGGTGCCCGGGGCGACGCCGAAGAAGCCGGCCTCGGGGTTGATGGCCCAGAGTCGTCCGTCGCTTCCGAACTTCATCCAGCAGATGTCGTCGCCGACCGTCTCGACACGCCAGCCCGGAAGGGTGGGGATGAGCATGGCCAAGTTCGTCTTGCCGCAGGCCGACGGGAAGGCGGCGGCCACGTACTTGCACTCGCCCGCAGGGTTGGTGAGCTTGAGGATGAGCATGTGCTCGGCCAGCCAGCCGTCGTCACGAGCCATCGACGAGGCGATGCGCAGGGCGAAGCACTTCTTGCCCAGGAGGGCGTTGCCGCCGTAGCCGGAGCCGTAGGACCAGATCGCCCGCTCGTCCGGGAAGTGGACGATGTACTTGTTGTCGGGGTCGCACGGCCACGGCACGTCGGCCTGGCCCGGCTCGAGGGGGGCGCCGACCGAGTGCAGGCAAGGGACGAACTCGCCGTCGGCGCCGAGGGTGTCGAGGGCGGCCTGGCCCATGCGCGTCATGATCCGCATGCTGACGGCGACGTAGGCGGAGTCGGTGATCTCCACGCCGACGTGGGCGATGGGCGAGCCGATGGGGCCCATGCTGAAGGGCACCACGTACATGGTGCGGCCCTTCATCGAGCCCCGGAACAGCTCGGTGAGGGTGGCCTTCATCGCCGAGGGCTCACGCCAGTTGTTGGTGGGGCCGGCGTCGATCTCCTTGGCCGAGCAGATGAAGGTGCGGTCCTCGACGCGGGCCACGTCTCGGGGGTCGGAGGTGGCCCAGTAGCTGTTGGGCCGCTTGTCGTCGTTCAACCGGGTCAGCGTGCCGGCGTCGACCAGTCGCTGGCACAGGCGGTCGTACTCCTCCTGGGAGCCGTAGCACCACTCCACCCGGTCCGGCTCGCAGAGCGAGGCGACCTCGTCCACCCAGTCGAGCAGGCGCTGGTTGCCGGTGGTGGCAGGCGCGACGGTGGTCATACCGTCCTTCCGTCGGGTCGGGGAGGAAAGCCGGGCGTGCCCATGTCGACCTCGGAGCCGAGGCGCAGACGGGTGGCCCGCCCCTCGCCGTCCAGGTCGAACACCACGCGCTGGCCCTGCCGAACCATCCGGAACACCGAACCGGTGAGGGCGTGTGGGGAGAGCTCGTACTCTGAACGGTCCGTATCACGCATCACCACGCCCTCCGCCGTACCCGGGTCGTAGGACTTGATGACTCCCTGCAAAGGACCTCCTGAGGCGCGCCTAACCTTCTCCTCACGACGATATCCGAGTTCGCCCTCATAGAGCGCCTGCGCGAGCGCCTCGTCGGACCGGTGGGTGAGGTCTGGGTGGGAGACGACGCGGCCATCGTGTCGGCGCCCCGTGGGCCCATGCTCCTGGCCGCCGACGCCGTCGTCGCCGGCGTCCACGTCGACCTCGACCTGGTCGGCCTGGACGACATGGGATGGAAGGCCATCGTCGCCAACGTGAGCGACGTCGCCGCCGTCGGCGGCCGCCCGTGCTGCGCGGTGGTCACCGTCGCCGGCCCGTTGGGCCAGATCGACTTCGACCTGCTCTACGACGGTCTCACCGAGGCAGCAGCGGCCTACGAATGTCCCATCGTCGGCGGCGATCTGAGCTCGTCGACGACGCTCGTCGTGTCGGTGGCGATCGTGGGCGAGGGAGGGGGGGAGGAGCGGGCGCCGGTGCTGCGTTCGGGTGCGCGGTCCGGCGACACGCTGTTCGTCACCGGCCCGCTGGGGTCATCGGCGGCCGGGCTCGAACTGCTGCGGGCCGGTCGGGCGTCGGACGCGCCCGACCTGGCCCTGGCCCACCGCCGGCCCCGGGCCCGCCTCGACGAGGGCACCGCCGCTCGGGTGGCCGGGGCCAGCGCCATGATCGACGTCTCCGACGGCCTGGCCCGCGACCTGCGCAACCTCGCCGACGCGTCGGGTGTGGGCGTGGTGCTCGACCGGGTGCCGGTCGCCATCGGTGTGAACCGGGTGAGCGACGACCCAGAGTCGCTCGCCCTGGGCGGGGGCGAGGACTACGAGCTGCTGTTCGCGGCCCCCGACCCGTCGGTCGTCGAGGTGACCTTCGCCGAGCGGGGCCTCGGCACGCCCCTGCGCATCGGCCGCTGCACCGACGACCGTACCGAGCGCCGGCTCCGCGACGCCGACCTTCCCGCGCTCGGTTGGGAGCACACATGAGCCGCTCACGGCCCGTCGCCCTCACCATCGCCGGCTCGGACTCCAGCGGCGGCGCCGGCATCGTCGCCGACCTCAAGACCTTCGAGGCGCACGCGGTGTGGGGGACCGTCGCGCTCACCGCAGTCACGGCGCAGAACACCCTCGGCGTGCAGGCGGTGGAGACCCTCACGCCCGAGATGGTGCGGGCCCAGATCGCCTCGGTGGTCGCCGACCTCGACGTCGACGCCGCGAAGACCGGCATGCTGGCATCCGCGGACATCGTGGAGGCGGTGGCCCGGACCGTCGCCGAGCTCGGCGTTCGCCCGCTGGTCGTCGATCCCGTCATGGTGGCCTCGACGGGCGGGCGGCTGCTCGACCCGGACGCGGTTGCCGCTGTGTGCGGGCTCCTGTTGCCCCGCGCCACAGTGCTCACGCCCAACCTGGCCGAGGCTGCGGCACTGGTGGGCTTCGACGTCGTCGACCGGGCCGGGATGGAGCGCGCCGCGGTCGCTCTGGCCGACATGGGGCCGCAAGTCGTACTGGTCAAGGGCGGCCACCTCGCCGGCGAGGCGTCGCCGGACTGCCTGCTGGTGGCCGGTGGCGAGCCGGTGTGGCTCGAAGGCGCCCGACTGCCCGACCACGGCGCCCACGGAAGCGGGTGCGTGCTCGCCGCGGCGATCTGCGCCGAGCTGGCCCGGGGCATGGAGCCGGCCGACGCCTGCGTGGCCGCCAAGCGGTTCGTGGCCCGGGCCATCGAGGCCGGTCCGGTCCTCGGCGACGGCGTCGTGCCGGTCGAGCCGGGGTGGGAGGCCCGCCAGACCGAGGGTCTCCCGTAGGGGTACCGTCGGATCCGGTGGAGGGCGACCGCCTTGACGACGAGCAGATCGCACTGGTGATCCGCCGGGCCAGCGAGCTCGACGGCCAGTCCCTTGCCGGCCAGGCGGGGCTCGACCTCGTGCTGCTCGAGGAGGCCGCGGTGGAGGCGGGGCTGTCCCGGGAATCGGTGCAGCGGGCGGTGGCCGAGCTACGGGCGGGCGCGCTGGCCGCGGGCGACCTCCCGCCGGCACGGCGCGGGAGTGTCGGCCCCGACGCGGTGACGGTCTCGCGTTGCGTGCCGGGGCCGTTGTCGGCCGTCGACGACATCCTGCGGCGCTTCCTGACCAAGGAGCAGTTCCACCTCCGGCGGGACTTCGGCACCACCTCCACATGGGCCCGCCGACACGACGTGGGCGCCCGGGTCAGGGTCCAGTACGACCGGAGCGTTCATCGCCGGCTCCTCCTCGGCGACGCCGAGCACGTCGAGATCGCCGTGGTCAAGGAGCCTGGCGACCGGGGAATGGTCATGGTGAAGCTGACCGTCGACGTGATTGCCTTCCGGCGGGCCCACCGCCAGGCCGTAGGGAAGGGCGCCGGCCTGGGGATGACGGTGGCCGTCCTCGGCGCCGCTGTGCTCGGCATGCCGGAGGCGGCGGTCGTTGCGCCGGCGGCCACCGCCTCCGGCATGGCCATCGGCCACCGGCTCGGCCGCAACCAGGTCCGCACCCGCGTCGAGGACCTCACTACCCGCCTCGAAGGGTTTCTCGACGGGGTCGAGCGCCGGCGCTGAGGCGTCGCGCTCGCCCCGGCGGGCGGATCAGCTGCCGGGTGGGGCGCCGAAGATCAGGGGCGGCGGCTCGACGAAGCGGACCGACTCCACCGTGGCCCGGAGACCCTCGGGCAGGTGGTCGAGCGGGAGCTCCATGTCACCGGACTCTGTCGACACCGTCGTCACGAGGTTCTCCTCGTTGACGACGAGGGGCTGCTCGAAGACCTTCTCGAACAGCGACTTCGGGCCGGCGATGCCGAAGCTCGACCCGAGCGGGGCGTGGACCTCGAAGCCCGCGGAGGTGAAGTGCCCCTTCACCGGAATGATGGAGGCCAGGTCGTTGGCGGGCACCGCGAGCGTCACCACCGCGGAGACCCACGGTTCTTGCATCATGGCCGACGTCCTATCGGACCGACTTCTGGACCTTGCCGGACTTGATGCAGGACGTGCAGACCGACAGGCGGCGGGGCGAGCCGTCGACGACGGCACGGATCCGCTGGATATTGGGGTTCCAGCGACGGCGGGTACGCCGGTGGGAGTGGCTCACGGCCATGCCGAAGCTGGGGTGCTTTCCACAAACCTGACAGACCGCGGCCATGGCGGCCCAGGGTAGTCGACGGGTACGCCAACTACGATTCGCGCATGGACAAGCTGGGGCCGGAGCAGCTGCGCGCCGCCATGGTCGCCTACCGCGACCTGCTGCGTGGCCAGCAGGACCGGCTCAACCGCCTCAACGTCTACCCCGTGCCCGACGGCGACACGGGCACGAACATGGCACTCACGCTCGAGTCGGTCGTCGCCGCCCTGGACGGCACCGACGAGGCGGCCGTCCAGAAGGCGGTCGTCCACGGGTCGCTCATGGGAGCCCGGGGCAACTCGGGCGTCATCCTGTCCCAGGTCCTGCGGGGCTTGGCCGAAGGCCTCGGCCAACCGGTGGGGCCGGCGGGCGTGGCCGACGCCCTGCTGGGGGCCAGCCGCCTGGCCGACGCCGCGGTCATGCGTCCGGTCGAGGGCACCATCCTCAGCGTCGCCCGCGACGCGGCCGCGGCCGCCGACGCGGCCCGCGATCGCGGCATCGTGGAGCTGCTGGAGGCCGCGGCGGCGGCCGCGGTCACGTCGCTCGAGCGCACGCCCGAACTGCTGCCCGTGCTGGCCGAGGCCGGCGTGGTCGACGCCGGGGGCGCGGGGTTCGTACTCCTCGTCGACGCCCTGCTCCACGTGGCCGACGGCCGCACGCTGCCGGCGCCGGCCGACGAGCCGGCGTGGGCCTCCAAGGAGGCGGTCGTCGCCGATCCCGACGCCGGCCAGCCCCACACCGCCGGCGACGGCGGCCGCTACGAGGTCATGTACTTCCTCGAGGCGCCGGACGAGGCCGTCGAGGGGTTCAAGCAGGCGTGGGACGCCATCGGCGACTCGATCGTCGTCGTGGGAGGCGAGGGCCTCTGGAACTGCCACGTCCACACCGACGACATCGGCGCCGCGGTGGAGGCCGCCCTCGACGCCGGCGGCCGACCGCGCCAGATCCGCGTCACCGACCTCCACCAGCAGGTAGCCGACGAGCGGAAGAACCGGGAGCGGGTGGCGACGGCGGTCGTCGCCGTCGCGGCCGGCGAGGGGATCGGCGGCATCCTGCGCTCCCTGGGCGTGCGTGAGATCGTCGCCGGCGGCCAGTCGATGAACCCCTCGACGGCCCAGATCCTCGACGCCATCGAGGCCGCGGCGGCCGACGGCGCCGTCGTGCTGCCGAACAACAAGAACGTCGTCCCGGTGGCGGAGCAGGCCGCCAGGCTCGCCTCCCGGCCGGTCCGGGTAGTTCCCACCCTCAGCGTGGCCGAGGGTCTGGCCTCGCTCCTGGCCTATGACCCCGAGGCCGACGCCGGCGCCAACTTCGAGGCCATGGTCGAGGCGTCGGAGCAGGTGGCCTGGGGCGAGGTGACCCGGGCCGTGCGCGACGCGGCCAGCACGCCGGCGGGCCCCGTGCGCGAGGGCGACTGGCTGGGCATCGACCACGGCACCATCGCCGTCGTGGCCTCCGATCTGCCCTCCGCGGCCTGCGGGCTGCTCGACCGGCTGGTGTCACCCACCCACGAGGTGGTGACCGTCATCGAGGGCGACGGGTCCGAGCCCGCGGTCACCGAGAAGGTCACGGCATGGCTGGCCGAGAACCGCCCGGGCGCCGCCGTCGAGGTCCACCACGGGGGCCAACCGCTCGCCGCGTACCTGCTCAGCGCGGAGTGACGGGCCGCAGGCTCGGCCAGCTGGCGACCATCCCCGTCGCCCGGCTGAAGGGAGTCGGCGACAAGAAGGCCGAGGGCCTCGAGGCCATGGGCATCCGCACCGTCCTCGACCTGATCACCCACTATCCCCGCCGGTACCTCGACCGCACCCGGCAGGCGTCGATCGTCGAGCTCGAGGAGCACGAGGAGGCCATGGTCCTGGCCACGGTGAAGCGGGTGCAGTCCCGTCGCACCCGCCAGCGCCGGGCCATGGTCGACGTCGACGTCTTCGACGGCTCCAGCTACCTGCACGTCGTCTTCTTCAACCAGCCGTGGCGGGCGAAGCAGCTGTCGGTCGGCACCCAGGCCGTGTTCTTCGGGAAGATGGAGCGCTACAAGGGCCGGCCGCAGATGACCAACCCGGTGGTCGACCTTGTCGGCGACCGTACGGGCAAGATCGTGCCGATCTACCAGCAGTCGGAGAAGGCGGGGCTGGCGACGTGGGAGCTGGCGGCGCTCATCGAGGAGGCCCTCGCCCGGGCCGGGCCCATGGCCGACCCTCTTCCCGCAGAGTGGCGGGACCGTCTCGACGTGGTCGACCGCACGTGGGCGTTCCGGTCGATCCACAACCCGGAATCGATGGCCGCGGCGCAGGCCGCCCGCCGGCGGCTGGTGGTCGACGAGCTCCTGCGGTTGCAGCTGGCGCTGGTGATGCGCAAGCGGGCCGTCGAGCGGGAGTCGAAGGGCATCCGACACGTGGTGGACGGCGAGCTGGTGCGCCGGTTCCATGGCGGCCTGCCCTTCCCGCTCACCGGCGCCCAGCAGCGCGCCATCGCCGAGATCGCCGCCGACCTCGCCGGCGTGCACCCCATGCATCGCCTCCTGCAGGGCGACGTCGGCTCCGGCAAGACCCTGGTGGCGGTCACCGCGCTGCTGATGGCCGTCCAGGGGGGCTACCAGGGGGCGTTCATGGCTCCGACGGAGGTGCTGGCCGAGCAGCACGGCCTCTCGGTGCGCCACGTCCTCGGTGGCCTCACCGTGCCCGACGAGGGCACCCTCACCGCAGACCGGCCGCTGAGGGTCGACCTGATCACCAACCGCACGCCGGCGGGGGAGCGCACGCGCATCCTCACCGCGCTCGCCGCCGGCAATGTCGACCTGCTCATCGGGACCCACGCGTTGCTCGAGGAGAAGGTGGGCTTCAAGGCCCTCGGTGTCGTCGTGATCGACGAGCAGCACCGCTTCGGCGTCGAGCAGCGGGCCGCGCTCCGGGGTAAGGGCGACGACCCCGATGTGCTGGTGATGACGGCCACGCCCATCCCGCGCACGGCCGCCATGACGGTCTACGGCGACCTCGACGTCACCGTGCTCGACGAGATGCCGCCGGGTCGCTCGCCGGTGGCCACCCACTGGGCCCGGGGCGAGCTCGAGGAGGCCGCGGCCTACGGGCGGGTGTCGTCGGAGGTGGCCGCCGGCCGCCAGGCCTACGTCGTGTGCCCCCTGGTCGAGGAGTCGGAGAAGGTGCAGGCCAAAGCGGCGACCGTGGAGTTCGTCCGCCTGCGCGACGAGGTCTGGCCCGGCCTGCGCCTCGCCCTCCTCCACGGCCAGATGCCGTCCAGGGAGAAGGAGGCGGTGATGCACTCCTTCCGAGCCGGCGAGGTCGACGTGCTGGTGGCCACCACGGTGATCGAGGTGGGAGTCGACGTGCCCAACGCCACGGTGATGATCATCGAAGACGCCGACCGCTTCGGCATGGCGCAGCTCCACCAGCTCCGCGGTCGGGTGGGGCGGGGTGGGGAGAAGTCGTGGTGCTACCTGCTCGGGGCGGCCACCACGCCGGACTCCGAGACCCGGCTGAAGGCCGTCGAGGCGAGCACGGACGGCTTCGAGCTGGCCGAGATCGACCTGGAGATCCGCGGCGAAGGCACCGTGCTCGGCACTCGCCAGAAGGGCCAGAGCGACCTGAAGCTGGCCAGCTTGCGGCGTGACAAGGAGTGGGTGGCCCGTGCGCGCGAGGTGGCGTTCGCCATCGTCGACGCCGACCCCACGCTCACCGCCAACGAGGTGCTGCGAGAGGAGCTCCGGCTCCTCGTCGAGCCGGACGAGGCCGAATTCCTGTTCAAGAGCTGACTCGACCCAAAGGCGCAGGTCAGGCGCCTGTCGCTCCGTGCTGGTGCACATCGGGTGCACATTCAGCCGGCGACAGAAGAGCGCTGCGTCGAGGACGGCCCGGGACAGGACCCGGGGCCGGGCCGGTAACCGGCGTCCGTCCACGGTGGCGGGTACGAGACCCGCTCCCGCACCGGCTGAGTTCCCTGGTGGGCGTCAACGTCACCGTGGCCGGTCTGCCATTCTTCCGGTCCAACGGCCGAACGCGGCGAGGGACGTAGTAAGACCTTCTCCCGTAGACCCGCCTGCGCCTACCAAAACACACTGAGGGCCCGGGCCGGTCGGATCATGGTGCGCTCTCACACCGACCGGCCCGGAGCGGCCTCTACGGAAGCGCCGAGATGACAGCGAAGACGATCGGGCCCGCCGCTCCCTGCGCCGAGTAGGTCACGTGGGAGCCTTCCTCGCTGGGGGTCACATGGACGGACCAGCCGTAGACGTCAGGGCGGCTCTGCACGATCAGGTAGATGACCATCGGGACGATGCAGAGGAGAAATAGCAGTGTCGCGAGCAGGACGTTCGGCCGGCGAGGCACCGTCAGGGTGCCGGTCACCGTCGTCTCCGATTGCGTGGTGACCATGCCGCCTCGCGCTGTGATCCCTTGCGCGGCGGCCGACAGTGCCTCCGCAGGTGAGAGCCGAGTGGTCTTTCCGGCCCAGGGCGCCGCCCCGGGCTCCGCCCGAGGTGCGCCGCATACCTGGCACCGAGCCGCCGGTGGCCGCAACGGCGGCGCACCGCAGTTCGGACAGTTCATGGAACCGCGGCCCCCTCCGTCGCCTTGGGACCGGAGCCTACGCTGCCCACGCCGCCCGGGCGCCTGTCCCCGCCGCCTCGTAGCCGTGATGGGCAAGGTCTGGAACTGGCCCGACGTCGAGCGATGGGCCCGAAAGACCGGCCGGCTTACGTAGCCGTGCACGCCATGGGCGGGGATACGCGAACTCCTACTCCCTGCAGGTAGCGTCAGCCATCGCCGGCGTCGAGCAGAACCGTCGCCAATCCGCTCTGGAGCGCTTCGAGAGCGCTGTTGAGCTGCCGTTGTTGGTGCTGGCGCTAGCGATGGTGCCGCTCCTGGTTTTGCCACTGGTCCTCAGCCTGCCCAGCGGAGTTGAGACGACGTTCGTCGCCATGGACTGGTTCATCTGGGCCGCCTTCGCCTTTGAGTACGTCGTTCGGCTGGTGCTCACGGATCGCAGGTGGCGGTTCATCCGACGGAATTGGCCCGACCTGCTGATCATCGTCCTGCCCTTCCTCAGACCCCTGCGAATCGTGCGATCCGCTCGTGCGCTGCGACTCCTCCGCCTCGGTCGTCTCGTCAGCGCCCTGAGCAAGGCTGGCCAGCAGGGCCAGCGACTGCTCGTCCGGCACAAGCTCCACTACGCAGTGCTCTTCACGATGGTGGTCGTAGTGGGGGCGGCTGCGCTGGGTCTCGCCGCCGAGGAGGGGAGCGGCGGGAGCATCGACTCGTTCGGCGATGCGCTCTGGTGGGCCGTGACCACGGTCACGACTGTCGGGTACGGAGACATGTTCCCCGTCACGCCGGCCGGCAGGGGGATCGGGGCTTTCCTCATGGTTGCCGGGATCGCACTGTTCGGGGTGCTGACCGCCAACGTCGCAGCCTTCTTCGTCGAGGAGTCGCAGGATGGAGACGCAGTCGTCGAGCGGCTCGACGAAATCCTGCGTCGAATGGAGCACCTTGAGCACCGCTTGGCCGGCGATGAGGAGCCCGTGAGCGAGATCTAGCCGTACCGCCGCCACGACCACTCGGGGCAGGTGCCGCAGGTCGCCCGGGTTGACCCGGGCCCCGGCCAGGTACGTGTCGACCGCAGACCGCCGAGTGCGAATCTTGCGTCGCTGCCGCGGCCGGTCAGTCGCCATGGTGACCTCGCGAGCTCGCCGGGCTCAATCAGGCGGTAAACCGTGTTGGTCGCGGTGCCAAGCAGTTCGGCCGCCCTGGCCCCGGTGATCCACTCATCCTCCGGCTGCTGATCGTAGGCCGCTGGCGCAGCCGTGGTGCACATCTGGTGCACATCGCAATGCCAAACGATGCCGAACAGTGACGATACAGTGAACAGGTAAAAGTGCAGGTCAGAGCCGGTTTCGACGCATAAGCGCGGGTCAGCGAATCGGCCCGCTTGGGTCCTGTTCAAGAGCTGATCCGGCGGCGTTGTACGGGCGTTGGGCGGCGCCGTCGTTAGGCGACCCCGGCGAACCGGAGCAGGTCCACCATGGTGAACCGGCCCGGCGCGGCCGACGGCAGCTCCGGCCGCCACGCCGGCTGCTGGCGGAGGAACGACGACGGGTCGCCCTTGAGCAGCCCGACCAGCACCTCGGCCACGATGCGCCCGCCGGTGGGGCCAAGGCGTCGACCGCCGCTCAGGACCTCGGCCTCCCGGAGGAGGTAGAACCACAGTGGCGCCTCACCGTCGAGGCGGAGCTCGGCGTCGTCGACAGCGGTGCCCATGGCGGCGGCGACGGCTTGGCCGGACGGCAGCTGGAGGGCCCGGCCCCTCATCATGTTGAGGAGGCCCAGTGAGCGCCGGGGGTTGTCGACCAGGGGCGGCAGCCTGCGGAGGGGCTCGGCCAGCCGGGTATCGATGCGGCGGCTCGGCTGCGGGCTGGCCCCGCCGGTCGAGAACAAGTGCTTCCACTGGACGGTCCAGTCCTTCGGCAGCGGTCGGAACCCGCCCAAGTGCTGGAGCCGGTTGGCCACCCGGATGTCGGTGAGGACGGGGAGGACCTGCAGGGTGTCGTTGATCCGGTAGTCGCGCCGCACCATGCTGTGGCCGAAGCGGTAGGCGGCGGCTGAGAACTCCACCGGCATGAACGGCCGGGATCGCCACGTGAAGTACGACAGGTTGGCCCTGGCCCTCCCGGTCCGCGGCGAGGTGACCAGCACGTCGCCGAGCAGGTCGGGGCCGACGAGGCGGATGAGGAAGTCGTGGACCACCACCCACTGGTAGTGCCATGTCACCACGCGCCGTGCCTCTTCGAAGAGGGCCGAGGGCTGGACCTCGAAGCGCAGGTGGTCGACCACCGCGTTGTGGAAGCGGATGAAGGCGAGGTGGAGTTGGCTGACGATGAAATGGACGTCGTTGCGGGGGTCGCCGATGAGCGCCCGGCCCTGCTGGTTGCGGGGGAGGTCGACCTTCTCGTCCTCCGGGCCTGTGTTCCGGCCGACGAGGAGCGACGCAGGGTCCTCCTGGTCGTAGAGGTAGGGGCTGTCGGCCTGACCGCGCCCGTAGAGGCAGTCCAGGTCGAAGCGCGGGGTCCGGAAGGTGTTCAGGGCGTCGGGGTCGTTGGCCCGGTCGAGGCTGGACACCGGGTCGAAGGTGATGTCGTGGTCGACGAACTGGCCGAGATAGGTGTAGCCGGAGTCGATCTCAGGGTTGTCGCCCTCGGGGCCGGGGGCGTCTGCCATCGAGTCGGCGAGCTTCTTGAGGGCGGCGTCGGAGGGCGTGAACGGGGGCAGCTCCCGGAACATGCGCCCGAACCGCCCGTCGTACGACGTCGACCGCGGCACGTTGTCGAGGCCCCGCGGCCGGCTTCCACCGTGGTGGTCGAGAGACACAGGCTGTGGCGTCTGCTTCGTCGTGAGCGAAAGTATGTCAGGGCGGCCGACGTGGCCGCTCGCTTCGGCGGCGGTCAGCGGGGAGCACTAGATGCCGAAATCCCCTAGTGACGTCGCCGACTTTTGCGCTCTAGGCTGGCGTGCCGCGGGGTGCATTTCCCAACGCGGGACGACGGAGAACTGACGTCGGCCCGTGTCCCGACCCACCGCTTCCTGAACCGCAGAGGGTGGTGCCCGGCGTTTGTTTGCATCTAATCTGACGGCAGCGGGGAGATATCGGGCGGTCCCCAGCCACGCCTACATGTCGACGGCCGCCACTGCCGTGGCGGTGCGTCTCCCGTCGTGACCGCAACTCGAAGCCTTAGGTGTGGAGGACGCGAAATGGCGAAGTCACGGTCCCGTCTGTACCGGGTGCTGGTCGTAGTGGCGATGGCGGGTGCCACCACCTACTCCACTGGGCTGACGGTGCAGCCGGCGACGGCGGACGTCACGGCGGTCACGGGCAGCGCCTGCGGGTACTTCTCCAGCGTCAGCCTCTTCGGCGGGCCGGCGACGCTGCGGGGGTGCGGCCAGCCGGCCGACGCGCCGGCCACCAACGCCAGCCCGTCGGTGACCTTGCCGGCGACCGGCTCGGCCACGCCGATCACCGCCACCGACTCCGACGGGGCCACCGCTGAGTACGGCCCGGCCAAGATCTTCAGCGGGAAGTACCCGCCCGACCCGAACGCGCCGGCACCGCCCTCGGGCCCGATCACCGTGAGTACCCAGGGCACGCTCGGGGCCAACGGGTCTGTCACCAGCTCGGTGTCGATCACCTTGCCCCGCGGCGTGGGACCGGGCCCCGTGGTCGCCGACGGCGTGAGCAGCACCTGCACCGCGTCGGAGTCCGGCAGATCGGCCTCGACGACGATCACCAACGGCATGTTGGAGACCAAATACGACCCGACGACCCAGCAGGCCACGGTCACCGAGCCGATCCCGACCAACCCCGAGCCGGGCTACACGCGCAGCGGCACGCTCGACCAGGTCGGTGACTCCTACTCCGTGATCTTCAACGAGCAGATCGTCGGGTCCGACGGCTCCATCACCGTCAATGCCGTCCACCTGAAGCTCCTCGGCCCGACTGCGGTCGGCGACCTGGTGATCGGTCAGTCCGTCTGCGGGGTGACAGCCACGCCGTCCACGACCTCCACCACCCAGGCCGGCGCCACGACGACGACCCAGGCGGCGACGACCACGACGCAGTCGGGCGCGACCACGACGACCCAGGCGGGGGCGACGACCACCACGTCGGGCTCCGGGG
>Ga0247719_1000304_pt1 | contig 33189 bp, 32 predicted proteins | sample 41E_DmetaG_FD_189046 | JGI IMG/M metagenome (GOLD analysis project Ga0247719, IMG submission 189046) | Soil microbial communities from hillslope of Landscape Evolution Observatory, University of Arizona, Oracle, AZ, United States - 4-1-E_D | ecosystem: Engineered > Artificial ecosystem >...
TCGACCATCCGCGGCCGGCCGCCGCGGTCACAGTGCGTCAGCCGACGCCGCTCGCGCCGATCCTGGGCCATCAGCCCGCGCTCCGACGCAGCCGGATGACCTCGGCCCGCGCTCCGACGGGCAGCTCGTCGATATCCTCAGGCACGATCGCCAGGCCATCGGCGGCCACCAGCGCGGAGAGCACGTGTGAGCCCTGCCCGCCTGCCAGCCTGGCTCGCCACTCCCCGTCGACGAGCGCCAGCCGGACGCGCAGGAACGCACGCCGGCCGGGCGCCTTGCTGACCGGCTCGTCGAGCGTCGCGCTCAACGTCTCTCGCGCCAGCGGGTCGAGGTCACCGGCCAGGCGGCGCAGCACAGGCCGCACGAACAGCTCGAAGGTCACGAAGCTGCTGACCGGGTTGCCGGGCAGCCCGAAGAGCAGCACCTGCCGGCCGTCCGCAGGCCGAGTCGCGCGGGCGAAGGCAAGCGGCTTGCCGGGTTGGACCGCGATCCGCCACAGCTCCATCGTCCCAAGCTCGGCAAAGGCCTCTTTGACCACGTCGCGAGCACCAACCGAGACGCCGCCGCTCACGACCACCACATCTGCGCTGGCGATGCCTTCGCGCAGCCGGGCCACGACCTGCGCACGCTCGTCGCCGGCGATGCCCAGCTCAGCTGCGCTCGCGCCTGCCGCCCGCGCCTGGGCGACGAGGCCGACCGAGTTGCTGTCAGGGATCTGCGCAGCCGCGAGCGGCTCGCCGGCCGGCACGAGCTCATCGCCGGTTGCCAGGACCGCCACCCGCGGCCGCGGATGGACAGGCACGCTGGCGTGTCCACCGGCGGCGGCGACCGCCAGCTCGGCCGGGCCCAGGAGCGTGCCCCGCTCGAGCAGCCGTCGGCCGGCGACCAGGTCGCTGCCTGCACGACGAACGTGAGCCCCCGGCGCGGCCGGCTGGCGCACCTCGACGCTCGGCGGCAGCGCAGCGGCTCCCGGCTCCGAGTCGGTGTCCTCGACCGGCACGATCGCGTCAGCGCCCGGCGGCAGTGGCGCGCCGGTCAGGATGCGCAGCGCTGTGCCCGTCTCCACGGCAGCAGGCGCACCACGGCCGGCGGCGGACTCGCCGCGCACGGCCAGCCGGAGGGGCTGAGCCGGTGAGGCAGCGGCCACGTCAGCCGAGCGGACGGCGAAGCCATCCATCGCCGAGTTGTCCCAAGGCGGCAGCGTGAGTAGGCTGTCCAGCGCATCGGCCAGCACCAGCCCTTGGGCGGCAAGGAGCGGCAGCTGCTCCGCGGGCAGCGGCTCGACCCCGTCGAGCATCCGCTCGAGCGCCTCCTCCAAGCGGAGCAGCGGCCGGTCCAGCACGCCTGCCGAGCTCACCGCGCCTGCTCCATCGCCCGGCGCGCGCTGCGCCGCGCACGCAGAGCGGTGATCAGGCCCTCTCGAGTCAGCATCCCGACGAGCGTCCGCGGGGCCTCCTCGTCAACGACCGGCAGCGCATCGGCGCGCGAGCGGTCGAACGTCTGCAGGGCATCCATCACCGGCGTCGGCCGCGTCAGCAGGGTCACGCCGTCGAGCCCGGTCATCAGCTCCTCGACACGCGTCTCGAGCCGCTTCGCCTGTGGCACGCGCATGACCCGGCCGATGTCGATCGTGCCGACCAGCGCGCCCGCCTGGGTAACCGGGTAGACGCTCGCACTGCTGCGCTGCTGGTGCTGATCGAGCAGCGCGTCCACGGTCAGGCCGGGCGGGACGACCTCGAACTCCTGCTCCATCACATCGCCGACATGGAGCCCCTGGACGAGCAGCTCGATGTCGTGCCGGCGCTGATGCAGCCGATTGGACTGGACCAGCAGCCAGCCGAGCACGACCAGCCACAGCCCGTCGACGAAGGCGCCGGTCAGGGCGATGGCGATGCCGAAGCCCATCATCGCGTAGGCCAGCAGCCGTCCAGCCAGGAGCGCCATCCGGGTGGCGCGAATCTCGTCGCCGGTCCGGGCGAGGACGAGGCCACGCATCAGCCGCCCGCCGTCGAACGGGAAGCCGGGCAGCAGGTTGAGCCCACCCACGACCAGGTTGCTGAGCCCGACCAGCCAGGCTATCTGCCCGGCCGCCTGGAGCCACGGGTCGTCGCCCGGGACGATGGCCACGCTGAGCCCGACCACGAGCGCTCCGATGGCGATGCTCAGCAACGGCCCGACGACGGCGATCGCCATCTCCCCGCGGCCCGTGGCGGCGCGACGCTCGAGCTCGCCCTGGCTGCCGATGACCGCCAGGCCCACCTCGCGCACCTCCACGCCGACTCGCCGTGCGACCAGCGCGTGGGCAATCTCATGCACCGCCAGCGAGAGCAGGAACAGCACGCCAACGAGCAGCGACAGGCCCAGCCGCGCCACCAGCGGAAGCTGCGCGCTGAAGATGCCGATTGCCTCGAGCGCGAAGACGACGATCAGCAGCACGAACAGCCAGCTGAGCGTGACCGCCACGCGGACCCCGAAGAATGGCCCGATGCTGAACCTCGTCCTCATGCTTGCGCCTCCAGGCGGCGCGAGCGCCGACGGGCGACCAGCCAGGCGATCACGGAGATGCCGCCGGCGAGCAGGCCGTAGGCGGCCGCACTGAGCTGCCAGAAGGCGAGCGGGTAGAGCCGCACGAGGTTGCTTTGGGCGGGATCGAAAGCCCAGTTGCCGCCCGGAAAGAGCAGCCTGTGGAAGAGCTCGAACGCCGGGCCGAAGGCAAGCGCCGCGAAGACCCCGAGCACGACCAGCGCCACCACCAGGGTCGCCGCGCCGCGGCCGATGGCCCGCCACAGCGACGCTGACCGTCCGCCTCGTACGAGCGCTGCTGCCAAGCCAGCCAGGGCCAGCGTCGCCAGCCCGAGGAAGGTGAACAGCACGAGCCTGACGTCCTGCATGTGGGCCACCTCGTCAGGGCTGTAGAGCGGGCGGCCGCCGTCATAGCGGATGTCGAACGCGCCGCTGCCGAAGAGGAGCTCGTTGACGGTCATGTCAGACAGGCGCAGCGACTCGGCCTGCGTCACGCCGGCGCCGGTCGCCCCGACCGAGGTCATCGCCGGATGGATCCACGATGGCGTGAGCAGCGGCAGCAGGGCCAGGCTCAGGATCACGACCGCGGTGGCCGCCCCCGCAAGGACGCTGCGAACGGGCGCCGCGATGCCCCGCTCTTCGTGCGCGACGCCCGCGCGCGAGCGGGCCGAGGCGCTGAGCGTGCTCATCGCGGCATTGTGGCACGCGCGGCCGGGGCTACTCCTCGTGCAGCGTGTGCGCCTGGTCCCACCAGCCCTCGATGATCAGGTCGTCCGGGGGCTCGCCGTCGAGTGCCCGGGCGGCCCGATGGAGCCGCCGCCTGAAGTCGTCGAGCGGCAGTGCCAGCACGTCGGACAGGCCCACCAGCCCCGCCTGGGTGAAGAGCAGCTGCTCGTCCGGCCCAAAGTTGGCCAGGTTGAGCAGCAGCGCCTCGTCGCGCCACGAGCTGACATCGTTGGTCGTCGACCCGATCTGGTCGGCCAGGTACTGCCGCCGGGTCGACGTCTCGGAGACCTCGAGCAGCAGGCCGGTGGTGAAGATGCCCTGGCGAAGCAAGGCCTCGACGTGGTAGTCGGGCAGTCGCTGGAGGTGCTCGATGGGCGGCAAGAGTCTCCTCCACCTCGGTCGGTCGGTCGTAGGCGCTGCTGGCGATTATGCCCTGCCTTGGGCCGACGCCGGCAGCGCATCAGCCTTCGAGCGTGGCCTCGACGCTCAGCTCGACATTGCCCTTGAGCGCCTGCGAGATCGGGCACCCGTCCTTGGCCGTCTCGGCCGCCTGGCGGAAGGCATCAGCGTCTGAGCCCGGGACGCGGCCGCTGACCGACAGCGCGCTGCGGGTCACCCGCCAGCCGGCCTCCTGCTTCTCGAAGCTGAGCACGGCCGTGACCTGCAAGCGCTCGGCAACGGTGCCGGCCTTGGCCAGGCCGTTCGAGAGCGCCATCGAGAAGCACGCCGCGTGGGCGGCGGCCAGCAGCTCCTCAGGGCTCGTCCGGCCGTCGATGGCCTCCGTGCGTGAGGCCCAGCTGACGGGCAGCTGCCGGAACAGCTGCGAGCTGTCCGCGCTGACTGTGCCGGAGCCGGTGAAGAGGTCTCCCTGCCAGATGGCAGTCGCCGATCGTGTCACGCCCACGGTGGTCTCCTTCGTCGTTTCTGTGTCGGCCAATCGTCGCACAGGGCCGCCCATTACCCTATGGCGGGAGGTCTGCCCAGGTCTTGATGCAGCGAACGCCACGCCAATCCGTTCCCGCTCGCGGCCGCGCCCGATGAGGGCCAGCTTCGGCGCGCTGAGCGCCCTGGTCGTGGTCGCGTTGATGGCCGTGTCTTTCGCCGCCGGCCTGGTTGCGGGCACGCCCACGACCACGACCACACCCCGGCCCACGCCTTCCGCCGTGCGGCCATCGCCCACGCCCTCGGCCAGCCCGACCGCCCTGCCCGGCGTAGTTGCGCAGGCGATCGTCGTCCCCAAGCGCAGCGTCGATGTCGCCGCGCCGATCACGGCCAGCGTCGAGCAGGTCTTCGTCCGCGAGGACGAGCAGGTCCGCGAGGACCAGCTGCTGCTGCGGCTCGACACGAGCACTCGCCGCGCCCAGGTGAACGTCGCCGAGGCTGACCTGCGGCGGGCGCGGGCGGCAGCGGCTCGCGCCCAGGTCGTGGTCGACCAGCTGCCCGAGGACGCCAGCCAAGCACAGCGTGACCAGGCGGCCGCCGACCTGCGTCTGGCCGACGCCGAGGTCGCGCTTGCCGGCTCGGCACTCGAGGCGGCGCGCGCCGCGCTGCGCCAGACCGAGGTGCGCGCGCCGTGGGCCGGCACAGTCGCCAGCCTGGCTGTCAGCGCCGGCGAGCAGGCGGTCGTGGGCCAGACGCTGGTGACCATCGCCGACATGAGCGGCTGGCTCTTCGAAACGACGAACGTCGGCGAGCTTGACGTCGTCCGCGTGGCGATCGGGGATCGGGCGCTGATCAGCATCGCGGCCCTGCCAGACATCGAGCTCGAAGGGGTGGTCGAGCAGATCAGGGTGCGCGGCGGCGCGGGCGATGCGGGTGTTCGTTTCGATGTCGTCGTCAGGCCGCTCGAGCACCTGCCGGACCTGCGCTGGAACATGAGCGCCACGATCCGCATCCTGTCCGGCAATCCTGGCAGTTGACGCGCTTCCGGTCTGCAATCGAGGAAGCGGCGGTGGCGTCAGGCCGACGTAAGCCGCAGACGGCGTCGTGACGATGATCCGCGATCTGCGTGCCTGGCGCGAGGATGACCCGCAGGCGTGGAATTCCTTCGTCGATGGTGCCCCGTACGGGACGTTCACCCAGCTGTGGCAGTGGGGTGAGCTCAAGGCCGGCGGAGGCTGGCGGCCGCTGCGGCTATGCGTCGGCGGCCCTGGTCAGCCGGTCGCCGGGGTTCAGCTGCTCATCCGCCGCGTGCCCGTCGTCGGCTGGAGCCTTGGCTACGCGCCGCGCGGTCCGATCGGGGCGCTGGACGTTCCGGCCGTCCGGGGGCGCTTGATCGAGGCGCTGCGTGAGCTGGGCCGCGAGGAGCGGCTGGCCACCGTCCGGGTCGATCCGGAGACCGGGCCAGACGAGCCATACGGCGCGGCCCTCCTCGATCGCCCATGGCGCCGGGCGCGCGGTGTCCAGGCGCCCTGGACGCGGCTGGTCGACCTGGGCCGAGACGAGGACACCCTGCGTGCGGAGATGCGGCCCAAGCACCGGCAGTACGTGGCCAAGGCGCGGCGCGCAAGCGTGGTCATCGAGCGGCTGGACGGGCCGGACGTGGATTCGCCCGCCATCCGCGGTGCGCTGGCCGACTTCTACCGCATCGTCGACATCACGGCGCGGCGGACCGGTTTCGCTCTGCGGCTGCCGGCCTACTACAAGCAGGCCTGGCAGCAATTCGCGCCGGTCGGTCGATGCCGGCTCTACTTCGCGGTCCAGGGCGGCGAGCGCGTGGCGACGATCTTCCACTTCCTGTGTGGCCAGCGAGCCGTTGAGGCCTGGGGCGGGATGGTCGATGAGGCCGGCCCGACGCGGGCGAACTACCTGCTCAAGTGGCAGGCGATGATGGACCTTCGGGCGGACGGCTACACGGCCTACGACATGTGGGGCCTCGCCAATACCGGCATCCGTCAGTTCAAAGAGGGCTTCGGCGGCCGAGAGGTGCGCTACATCGGTGCCCGCGAGCTGCCGCTATCTACGCTCGGCGATACCGGTGTGCGCCTCGCCGTGGGCGGCTACGGCTCGCTCCAGCGACTGCGCGCCCGGCTGCGTGGCGAACGGGCGTCAGAGCGTGAGGAAACGGTCTAGCCGAAAGGGACCGTTGCGCAACCGCCGCAGACGCGGCATGATCTAGGTCACGTCACCAAGAGGACTGCTGTTTGATTGCCGTGATCACGGCTGTGCCGACGATGGAAGACGACGATACGCCGACCATGATCCTGGGCGCAGATGGGCGCTACGAGGATGCAAACGCGGCAGCGCTGGCCGTGCTCGGGCTGACAATCGAGCAGCTGCGAGCCCTGCCGCCGCGTGCGCTGTCGACGACCCCCGTCGAGGAGGCGGATAGCTTGCGCGCCGAATGGGAGCGCTCGGGCGCTACGTCTGCGCTCGGTGAGACGACGCTCCTGCGGCCTGACGGGACACGGCTGCGGGCAACCTTCCGGGTCATGCCCGCCGCCGACGGCCGCTTCCGCGCCACCTTCGAGCCGGTCAGCACGCCGGTCGACCAGCCGACCGAGCTATACACCGTCGGTCGAGTGCTCGCCGCCTGGCGCGCCGCCGAGCGCAAGCTGGCAGAGGTCACACCCGATTCGGACGAGGGCCGCGCGCTGCAGGCGCGCATCGGCCAGCTGCGCGCCGACCACCGACGCCTGTTCGAGGCCGAGCAGCAGTAGAGCCTGCCGGCGCTTGAAAGGCTGGTCGGGGCGAGAGGATTTGAACCTCCGACCACCAGTCCCCCAGACTGGTGCGCTACCAGACTGCGCCACGCCCCGAGCCGAGGTCCGAGTCTAGCAGAGCCTCTTTCTGCCACGGCCTGCGACAGCCTTGCTTCGAACAGGGTCGCCCGAGGGGGGCGACGTCATCTGGGAGGGAGAAATAGAGGTGATCGGAGGAGCAACCAGGGCCTGTCTTGACGCCGGCGGCGCTTTACGCGCTGCACGCCCCGACGGAGCGAGACCGGGACTCTTGGTGTGCCCGCCAGTATCCGCAGCTCGGCCGACTGGTCGGCCCACGGCGCCGCGAGAGAGTCCTCACCTGGCCTGATATCCGGTTGCTGCCTCCGATCAATTGGCAGGCTTTCAGCCTACGCGTCAGGCGGCCATGGGGTAGATGACCTGCCGACAATCGGTCGCGTCACAGGTACCGAACGCGAGGCGGAAAGGTGCGGTCTGCGGCGGAGAGGTGCGGATAGGTGAGTCTTGCAGAAGCCTTGCAGGGTTCTACGGCGCGGCAGGCTCGCCTGGGAACGCCTGCCTTGCCCACTCCTCGAGACCGGCTAGCTCGTCCTTCTGCTCGCGGCTGAGCAGGTCGATCAGGCAGCGCTGGACGCTTTTGCCCTGGAAGATCGCGTTGTGCACCTCGCGCGCGATGGGCATCTCGACGCCCGAGCGACGGGCCAGCTCGAGCGCGGCGGTGACCGTGTAGGCGCCCTCCGCGACGCCAGGCAATGTGCCCTCGATCTCTGACCACCGGCGGCCGCGGGCGAGCTCGACGCCCAGGCGGTGGTTGCGCGACAGCGGCGAGAAGCATGTCGCGACGACGTCGCCCAGCCCGGCCAACCCGGCAAAGGTCAGCGGGTTTGCGCCGGCTGCCACACCCAGGCGGGTCATCTCGGCCAGCCCGCGGGTGATCAGCCCGGCCTTGCCATTGTCACCAAAGCCGAGCTGCTCCGCAGCGCCGGCGGCGATAGCGACGATGTTCTTGAGCGCGCCGCACAGCTCGACGCCGATCACGTCCCGGTTGCGGTACAGCCGGAACGATCGGCTGGCGACCATCTCGACCACCGCCGCGCCCACCGCCTCATCGGCCGCGCCGACGACCGCGCTGGCGGGCAGCCCACGGGCGATCTCGAGCGCCAGGTTGGGGCCTGATAGCGCAGCCACGCGCCGTTCGGCATCAGGCACGACCTCGCACAGGACTTGGGTCATGCGTAGCAAGGTGTCGCGCTCGATGCCCTTGGCGACCGAGACGATCAGCGCGTCAGGGTGGACGTGCGCCGCCACGCGCTCGGCCGCCGAGCGCATCCCCGCGGCGGACGTGGCGAAGATGACGAGCTGGTCGGCGCCGGCCAGCGCCTCCGGCCGGTGGTCCACCTCGACCTCAGCCGGCAGCTGGATGCCCGGCAGGTGTCGCGCGTTCTGGCGCTCCTGCGCGATCTGGCGGGCATGTTCCTCGTCCCGCGCCAGCAGCGCAACCGGGCCGGAGCGAGCCAGCTGGATTGCCAGCGTCGTGCCCCACATGCCGGCGCCGACTATCGCGCGGCGGGCCTGCAGCTCCAAAGTTCGGCTCGCTGTGCTAGCGGCTGGCCGCGCGCGCCGGGCGACCGCGGCGGCGTCGTTGCGGTGGACGATCCATCTGTTCGCGCGACCGCTCACGGAAGACCATGCGCAGCGGCGTGCCGGCGAATCCAAAGGCCTCGCGCAGGCGGTTCTCGAGGTAGCGCTTGTAGGAGAAGTGGATCTCGGCCGCTGACGAGGCAAAGAAGACGAACGTCGGCGGCTCGATCGCCACCTGGGTGGCGTAGTAGAGGTGCGGACGCCGGTTGCGGACGGACGGCGGCTGCTGGCGGAAGGTCACCTCGCGCAGCAGCGCATTGAGAGCGGCCGTCGGGACGCGCCGGCGGCGCTCGGCGGCGATCTCGAGAGCGGCCTCGATCACGCGACTCACGCGCTGGCCGCTCTTGGCGCTGATGGCCACGATCGGGGCGAAGCCGATGAACGGCGCGTCGCGCCGGATCACCGCCGCGTACTCGTCAAAGGTGCTCGGGTCCTTCTCGACGAGATCCCACTTGTTGATCGCCACCACCAGGCCCACGCCCTCGTCGAGCACATAGCCGCAGACATGGGCGTCCTGCGCGGTCAGGCCCTCGGTCGCATCGAGGACGACGACCGCCACGTCGGCACGGCCAACGGCCTTGAGCGCGCGCAGGGTCGCAAAGCGCTCGGCCGCGGGGCCGCCGGCGACCTTGCCACGACGGCGGATGCCGGCGGTATCGACGAGCCGAACCTCGCGGCCAGCCCATTCGAGGGTGGTGTCGATGGCGTCGCGGGTCGTGCCCGGCACGTCGCTCACGATCGCTCGCTGCTCGCCCAGCAGCGAGTTCAGCAGCGAGCTCTTGCCGACGTTCGGCCGGCCGACTATGGCCACGCGCGCCGGGCGATCGTCGAACACGAATGCCGCAGGCTCGACCTCCTCCCCTGCTGGCTCGTGGCCGCTCGCCGCCTGCTCCTGATCCCAGGCCGCCTGCTCGCTCTCGCGTCGCTTGCGCTCGAGCTCGGCCTCCGACTCGGCCGGCAGGGCCCAGACGAGGGCATCGAGCAGGTCACCCGTGCCGCGGCCGTGGACTGCGCTGATGAGGTGCGTCTCTTCCCAGCCCAACCGGTGGAACTCCGCTGCCTCCATCTCCAGGCGCTGGTTGTCAGCCTTGTTGACGGCCAGCAGCACCGGCGCGCGGGCCGAGCGCAGGACCTCCGCGGCCTCGAGGTCGGCCGGCGTAGGACCGGCTGCCGCATCGACCAAGAAGAGGATCACGTCCGCCTCCTCGATCGCCAGCCGTGCCTGCTCCTGCACGCGCTCCTCGATTGCGTCCCCCGGCCGCTGCTCGAGGCCACCTGTGTCGACGACGATGAAACGTCGGCCGTTCCACTCGGCGACGTCGTACAGCCGGTCGCGGGTGGTGCGTGCCTTGTCCTCGACGATCGCCACCCGCTCGCCGATGATGCGGTTGAAGAGCGTGCTCTTGCCGACGTTCGGGCGGCCGACGATGGCGACGATGGGCAGGCCCTCGAAAGGCTGGTCGGGCAGCCGGCCGCGGGTCGGCCGGCGGGCGCGCCTCGGCGGCACGCTAGGCGGCGCCGGCGACCGGCGCCTGGCGCTTGATCGGGCGCCCCTGGTCGTCGAGCGAGCTCGAGCGGTAGGCCGGCTCGGCGACGGCGGTGATCGCCTCGCGGGCGAGCTCCCGCGCGCGCAGTCGCATCGCGTCGCTGCCGGCGAGCTCGTAGACGCGCTGGGCGACCGCCTGCAGATCCTCGATCGGGGTGGAGGTCCCGCCCGTCACGCCAACGACCGTTGAGCCGGCGAAGGCGGCGGGGTCAGCGAGGTCATGCGCGCTCTCGATCTGGACGACCGGCTTGCCCGCAATCTGGCACAGCCGGGTCAGCTCCTTGGTGTTGGCGCTGTTGCGCCCACCTACGACGACCATCATGTCGACCTTGTCGGCGAGGTCCATCGTGTCCTGCTGCCGGCGGATGGTCACCGGGCAGACGGTGTTGACGACCTTCAGCTCGTGGCACCGGCTGACCAGGAATGCGGCCAGCTTCTCGAACTTCCACGGTGGCTGGGTGCTCTGGCTGATGAGCGCCATCCGCTTGGTGCGCGGGATGCGCTGCCAGTCCTCCTCCTCGTCGACGACGATCGCGTCCGGCGCGAAGCCGAGCATGCCCACCACCTCGGGGTGTCGGGGCGTGCCCAGGAGCACGATCGTGTAGCCCTCCTCCACGAGCTTGGCCAGCTCGCGGTGCTCCTGCACCACCCAGGTGCACGTGCCGTCGATCACCTCCAGGCCCTTGGCCTGGGCACGGTCCATCACCTCCGGCGTCACGCCGTGGGCGCGGATGACGACCGCCGCCCCTTGCTCGACGTCATCGAGCGAGTCGACGGTCACGATGCCCTGACCCTGCAGCTGGGTGATCACACCCTCGTTGTGGACGACCTGCCCGAGAGTGTGCGTCTGCTTGCCCTGCGCTGCCGCCAGCCGGGCGTAGTCGATCGCCTCGCGGACGCCGTAGCAGAAGCCCGTGCGGCGGGCGACGAGGACCTGTTGAACCGTTCCCATGACCGGTCAAGTATGGCACCGAGACCCGATGCCAAGCGCCTCCGGCCAGGTCGGCGCCGGAGCAGGCTAGGGCGCGGGCGAACCCAGCGCGCCACGCAGCGAGCCGGTCAGCTTGGACTCGTCGATCCGCCGGACGTAGCAGGAGAAGCCACGGTCGTCGTTGTCCGTCCAGCTCTTGCGCGTCGGATAGAAGTAGCCGATGTCGTGCAGCCGATCCTGCTCGTAGGCCAGACCGGTGTACTCGCCGAAGGCGGGGACGCACTGCTGCTGGACGTAGGCCAGCGCATCGGCGTCGGGCCGGGCCCGACTCTAGCCAATCGGCGCGTCGCTGTCCATTCGCGGTCGATGGGCGCCGCGATGACGCTCATCGATGAGTGCCGCCAGCCGGCCCATGATCTCGTCAGCTGCGCCGCGGATCTGCTCGCGCCGAGACAGGGCAGGATCCGGCTCAGGAAGGAGAAAGGGACGGCCTACGCGGAGCGTGATCGGCGCGCGCAGCCGGGGCAGCACCCGGCCGGGCCCCAGGAAGCGGTCCGTACCGGAGATGCCCACGGGCACGACGGGCACGGCGGCCCGGCTGGCGAGCAGCGCGGCACCGGGCTTGGGATCAGCCAGCTGACCGGTTCGACTGCGTGTGCCCTCGGGGAAGATGCACAGCACCTCGCCGCGATCGAGCACCGCCTTGGCCGCTCGGAAGGCCTCGATGTCGTTGCCCCCTGCTCGAACGGGCGTCACGCCCTGGCTGCGCAGGAACGTGCCCAGCGGCCCGACGAATAGCGACTCCTTGGCCAGGATGTGCATCTGCCGGCCGAGGGCGGGCGTCAGCCAGCCGAACACGAACGGCGGGTCGGCGTTCGAAAGGTGATTGGCGACGACGATCAGCGGGCCGTTGCGCGGCAGGTTGTGCAGGCCGTCGACGCGCACCCGCGCCGCGAGCCGAAGCAGCGCGCGCGCAAGCCAGGCGGCCAGCCGGCCGAGCAGGGAGATGGAGCGACCCGAATCAGCCATTCTGGTCGGTGCGTTCGATCAGGCGCACGACCTCAGCGACCGTCTGCTCGAAGGTGTTGCCGTCTGTCTTGACCACGACCGCCCCGTCAGGCACGCGCAGCGGCGCGGTCGCTCGGTTGCTGTCAATGCCGTCACGCCGGCGCAGCTCGAGGGCGATCTGCTCGACGGCGTTGGGGTCGTTGGCGACGTCGCGCTCGGCGGCGCGGCGCCTGGTCCGTTCCTCGATCGACACATCGAGGTAGATCTTGAGGTCAGCGTCGGGCAGGACGATGCTGCCGATGTCCCGGCCGGCCATGATCAGCCCACCGCCGGCGGCCAGCGCGCGCTGGACGGGCAGCAACGCGGCGCGCACGGGCGCGTGGCGCGAGACCTGGCTGACGTGCCGGTCAACTGCCGCGGTGTGCAGCTCGGCGGTCACATCGCGACCTGCGGCGAGCAGCCTGACATAGCGCTCCTGCGCATCCGGCGCAAGCTCGAGCTCGCCTACCAGCGGCAGCAGCGCCGCGGCGTCATCGACGTCGGCGCCGCGCTCGATGGCCAGCCAAGTCAGGCCGCGGTAGAGCACACCCGTGTCGCAGAAGCGGTAGCCCAGCCGCGCCGCGGCGGCGGCGCCGACCGTGCTCTTGCCACTGCCGCCCGGGCCGTCGATGGCGATCGTCAGCCGCGGCCGACCACCGCCCACCGCGTCCGCATTGTCGCCAGCGGTCGTGAGGGCGACGACCTCCGCGCCGGACAGCTGGCGCACGTCGCCCAGGCGCATGCCGGTCATGCTCAGCCCGCCGAAGCGCACTCGCACGAGCCGTCCGACCGGCGCGCCAATGGCGGCGAACATCCGGCGCACCTGGCGCTTCCAGCCCTGGCGCAGCACGACCGTGTACCAGCTCAGGCTGCCCGGCTCGGGGCCGATGCTCGCTCGCAACGAAGCCAGCTCATCGGCGCGAAGGCGACGCAGCCCGGACAGTGTCGCGCGGCCCTCTTCCATCGGAACGCCCGCCGCCAGGGCGCGCTGCTGCTCAACGGTCAGCGGCTGCGCTAGCCCGACGGCGTACTCGCGCTCAACGCCGTGCCGCGGATGCAGCACCTGCTCGGCCCATGTTCCGTCGTTGGTCAGCAGGATCAGCCCCTCCGAGTCACGATCCAGTCGACCGACCGGGTAGATGCGCGCCCGGCGGCGCACGTCGGCCGGCACGAGGTCCAGTACCGTCCGGGCGGCATGCCGGTCGCTGACCGTGCTCGTCACGCCGGCCGGCTTGGCAAGCAGCAGGTGGATGCGCTCGGCTGGGGGCGCGACCGGCTGGCCGTCGACCGTCAGCCGTGCCGTGCTCGGATCGATCCGCTGGCCGACCGTCGCCTGCACGCCATCGACCTCTACCCGGCCGGCCGCGATCAGCTGCTCCACGTGACGCCGCGAGGCGACCCCGGCATCGGCGAGTGCCTTCTGGATGCGCACGCCCTCAGCCATCGCGCACGGCCGGCTCGTCCGCATCAGCCTGCGCGTCACCGAGCGGTTGCGCCAGGCGGGCAGCGACGTCAGTCTCGAGAGGTGGCAGCTCCTCGAGCGAGGCCAGGCCGAAGCGCTCCATGAACTCGAAGCCGGTGGCGTAGAGGATCGGCCGCCCGACCGTGTCGGCCCGGCCCTGCTCGACTACCAGCCGCCGGTGGAGCAGGCTGCGCAGCACGTAGTCCGAATCGACGCCGCGGATGCGCTCGACGACGGCCCGCGTCACCGGCTGGCGGTAGGCGACGATGGCCAGCGTCTCGAGCGCGGCTGGCGAAAGGCGCAGGCCGTCCGTGCCCACGTAGCGCGCGATGAGGGCACCCGCCTCGGGCGCAGTGGCCAGCTCGACCCGCTCGCCGGAGACGACCAGCCGCAGCCCGCGCTCGCGCAGCGCCACCTCGAGGTCGCCCAGGCGCTCGTCGACCGTCTCGGGCGCCACCCCGGCGAGGCTGGCAATCTCGCGCCGCGATAGCGGACGCTCGGCGACGAAGAGCAGTGCCTCGAGCTCGGTGACCGACAGCTCGCCGGCTGCCGGCGCGTCAGTCATCGGCCTCGACGGCGATCGCCACGCGTCGTGTATCAGCGGGCGGCTGCAACCGGCGCAGCTGGATCGGCCCCCACGGCTCGCGCTGCTCGACGACCAGCTCCCGACCCTTGACCAGCTCGAGCATGGCCAGAAAGGTGACTGCCACGACGACCCGGTCACGGACGTCATGCAGCAGCTCCTGCAGCACCAGCCGGGGTGCACCGTCGAGGGCCTGGCGGATGGCCCTGGCGCGCTCCTCGAGAGTGACCGTGCGCGTGATCGGCTGGGCTGGCGGCGGAGCCGGCGGCACGACCGTCGTCGCCTGGGCCAGCGCGGCGGCCAGCAGCCGGGCATCCAGCGGCGGCCCCTCGGGCGGGCGGGCGCCGGCCAGCCCGGCAGCCAGCGCGACGCCGGGCTCACGCCTGAACAGGCTCAGCTCCGCCTCCAGCCGCAGACCAAGGCGCAGGCCCGCGCCACGATATCGCCGGTACTCGATCAGCCGCCTGCGCAGCTCCTCCTCCGGGTCCAGCGCCGATTCCTCGCCCTCTGGCACAGCCTCGACCGACGGCGGTCGCGGCAGCAGCGCGCGCGACTTGATCAGGATCAGCTGCGAGCAGATGGCGACGAAGGCGCTGAGCATCGGCAGCCGGCGCTGGTCGAGCCGGGCGACGGCATCGAAGTACGCGCCCGCGAGGTCGCCCAGGCGGACCGTCAGCACATCCATCTGGCGCTGCTCGATCAGCGACAGCAGCAGGGCGAGCGGGCCATCGAACGACTCGAGCCGGACGTGCGTCGCTTCCTCCGGCCGGCGCGCCTGCTCGAAGCGGACCTCGGCTGATCGCGCGGCGCCAGCCGCAATGCCGGCCCGGGCAAAGGGCGTCGGCGGAAGTGTCGTGCTCACCGTTCAGCTGGCCTCGTCGGCCAGGCGCAGGGCTTGGCCCATGGCGTCGCTGCCCGGATCGGCCTGGAGCCGCACCAGCTCGGCCACGCGCTCGCCGCAGCCGGCGGCGCGGCACAGCTCGGCCGAGCGCTCGGCGTGGCGGTCGAGGTTCTGGAACGCCGTGTCGAAGCCGGGCAGCAGTGCCCACGCGCGGCGCACGCGCGAGCCGTAGCGCTCAGCCAGCGACCAGCCGACGCGATGCCAGACACCAACGTCGCGCGCCTTGCCACAGTCATGCAGCAGGCCTGCCAGCAGCAGCTCCGGGTCCTCGTGGCCCTGGGCGCGCAGGGCACCAACGACATCCAGCCCGTGGCGCTGGTCCGCCCGGTGCATCTGCTCGAAAAGCTCCAGCTGGGCGGCTGTGAGCCAGTCGGACAGCGCGGAGCGCTCTGCGGCATTCACCCGACCAAAGACGTGGCGTGCGAACTGGCGCGTCTTACCCGCCCACCAGCCGCGGGCCGGCGGATGATTCATCACAGTCCGAGCCCGATAAGCCGGGCACTGCCCGTGAACAGCCTAACGAAGCCGCTGATGACCGGACTGATGTAGGGCATGCCCAAAAATATGACCGCCAGCAGGATCAGGAACCCGTACTGCTCCACTTGGCGCATCTGGTAGGCGATGCGCGCGCTGACCAGGCCGCTGACCACCTTCCAGCCGTCAAGCGGGGCAATCGGCAGCAGGTTGAAGAGGAACAGGATGGCGTTGATGATGACCCACATCACAGCCACGTTGTTGAGCAACGCCAGCGGGAACGAGCCGAGCATCGCCGAGCGTAGGCCCGGATCGCCCCAAGCGAGCTGGAGCGGCACGGCCACGACGATGGCCAGGACCAGGTTCGACACCGGCCCCAGCGCGGCGACCATCGCCTCGCCGCGCCGGCCGTAGCGCAGGTTGTATGGGTTGACCGGCGTCGGCTTGGCCCAGCCGATGAAGAAGCCGGTCTGCAGCAGCGCGGTCAGCAGCAACACGATCCCGCCGAATGGATCGAAGTGGACGATCGGGTTGAGCGACAGCCGGCCCTGCCAGCGAGCCGTCGAGTCGCCGAGCATGTACGCCGCCCACGCGTGGCAGAACTCGTGCACAGGGAAGGCGACGAGGATGATGACGCCGACGGCCAGGAGCGCGGCGATTAGCTGATCGTCCACCGCCGCTACGGTACGGTATCGCGCCGCCGGCTACAGCCGATCGAGCAGCTCCTGCTTCTTGGCCGCGTACTCCTCCTCGGTGATCGCGCCGCGGTCGCGCAGGTCGGCCAGCCGAGCCAGCGTCTGGGTGACCTCGAGTGACTTGTCGGCCGGCGGTGCCTCGCTGGACGTCGGCTCGGCGGCGGGCTGCGACGCCGGCGCCACGGAATCTGCTGCGGCCGGCGCGATGGGCGCATCCGGCTCATTGGCCGGGACGGGCGCATCAGCCAGCGCGGCCATCGTCCCCGGCGCGGGCGGCGGCACGGCAGGCGGCGGCAGCGGCTCGCCGTTCATGTCCATCTCGGCGCGCATCGGCGGCGCGGGGGCCCCTCGGTAGTAGCTCATCTCGAGCGCGTGCTTCTGGGTCAGCATCGTCCGCTTGAAGCCCTTCGGGTCGCTGATCATGTCGTAGTCGTCGAGGTCGGTCTCTGCCGACGCGGTCAGGATGTCGAGATGGCCGTAGTTGAAGATCCGGCCGAAGACGCTCTGGTCGAGCTGGGCGTCGTTGACCTTCTCGAGCGCGCTGTCGACCGAGCGCTTGTTGAGCACCCCCCAGACCTTCATCAGCCGACGGTTGGTGATCATGTAGTCCTGTGCCCACCACTGCCACAGCCGGAGCAGCAGGATCGCCAGTCCGACGACGAAGAGCGCGATGACGATCCAGCCGAGGACGTTGGCGCCGGCCGTGCCGGGTCGGAGGAAGGCGACGTCCATCCGATCGAGCACCAGTCCACCGACCAGCAGGCCGACGCCGATGATCCACAGCAGCAGGCCGTGGCGCGCGGCGACGACGACCGCCAGCCAGTGCTGGCGCGTGCGCAGCGCCACCTCCTCGCCCTCGATGAGCAGGCTGTCCGCGTATCGCATCGATCTATCCCTCCGATTCTGGCTCAGGCGCGCGGGTGGGCCCGCGCGTAGACCTGTTTTATCCGCTCGCCAGTCAAATGCGTGTAGAGCTGAGTGGTGGTGATGCTGGCATGGCCGAGCAGCTCCTGGACGACCCGCAGGTCCGCCCCGCCCTCGAGCAGGTGCGTGGCGAACGAGTGGCGCAGAGTATGGGGCGTCACGCGGCCGCTGAGCCCGGCGATCAGCGCCGCCCGGCGCAGGCCGCGCCAGGCGCCCATGCGCCCCAGCCGACCACCGCGCGCGGTCAGGAAGAGCGGTCCGCCGCGAGCCAGCCCGCGTTCCCCGACGCGACGCTCGGCAGCGGCCAGCCAGGTGGGCCGCACCTCGGCGAGGTAGCGCGCGAGCGCAGCCAAGGCGACGTCACCCACCGGCAGAAGCCGCTCGCGGTCGCCTTTGCCGATGACCCGCACCGACGCCTCAACGCTCGACAGGTCGTCTCGGTCGAGGCGCAGGGCCTCGCTGATGCGCAGGCCGCAGGCATACAGCAGCTCGAACAGCGCACGGTCACGGACGCCGATGGCGGTCGAGGCGTCAGGCGCTGCAAGCAGTGCTTCGACGGCCGCCACATCGAGCGTGTCCGGCAGCAGCCGGCTGGCCCGCGGCAGGTCGATCAGGCTGGCCATATCGCGCTCGATCAGTCCCTCGGCGAAGCAGAATCGGAAGAAGGCGCGCAGCGCCGCCGCCTTGCGCCGGTGGCTCGAGGGACGCAGCACGCGCGGCGGCCGGGCGAGCGCGGCCAGGTAGTCACGCACGACCGCCGGCTCCGCGCGCCAGGTCGAGCCCGCTCCGGTCACCGCCGCCGCGAACGCGCGCAGGTCGCCGGCGTAGGCCGCAATCGTGGCCGGCGACAGGCCGCGCTCCACGCGCAAGTAGTCGAGGTACGCATCGGTGGCCTGGGCGAGCGAAGGCTCGGCCTGGGTGCTCATGCCGGGGCTGCCTCGGCACGCGCCGTTGCTGCCCGCTCGAGCAGCTCCGAAGCGGCCGCCAGCGCGCCGTCGGTCGTGCCCGCGCCGCCGCCGAGCATCGTCGCCAGCTCGCGTCGCCTGGCTTCGCCTTCCAGCGGCTTGATCTCCGTCACCGTCCGGCCGTCTCGACTGTGCTTCTCGATGTGCAGATGGGCGTCGGCGTAGGCGGCAATCTGGGGCAGGTGCGTCACGCACACCACCTGGTGGTCACGCGCCAAACGCCACAGGCTCCGCCCGACGGGATCGGCGGAGCGCCCGCCTATGCCGGCGTCCACCTCGTCGAAGACCAGCGTCGGCGTGGCGTCGGCGCGGGCCAGCACGCCTTTGATGGCCAGTGCCACGCGCGACATCTCGCCGCCAGATGCGATCCGGGCCAGCGGCCGCGGTGGCTCACCCGGGTTGGGCGCGAGCAGGTAGGCGACGCTGTCCGAGCCCGATTCGTCCAGCTCGGCCGCGTCAATCGCGATCTCGAATGCGGCCTGCGGGAAGCCCAGCTCCTCGAGAGCGCGGGTGACCTCGCGCGCCAGCGCGGCCGCGGTTACGGCTCGCGCCTCTGACAGCCCGGCCGCGGTCTCCCGCGCCGCGCGCTCGAGCAGCTCTGCCTCTGCCTGGCGGCGGGCGCGGTCGGCGTCGAGGCCGCGCAGTCGCTGCGCCTCGGCACGCGCGCTCTCGCCGTACGCGCGCGCCGCCTCCTCGTCCGGACCGTACTTGCGCAGCAACCCGTACAGCACTCCCAGGCGGGTCTCGATGGTCGCTGCGTCAGAGCCCCCGTCGGCGTCCTCCTCCTGGCGCCGGCGAAGCTCGAGCACGACATCGTCGAGCTCCGCCTCAAGACCGGCGAGCCGCTCGCCCAGCGACGCGTAGCTCTCATCGAGCCGGGCCAGCTCAGCCGCCGATCGTGCCGCCAGTGCGAGCTGGTCGCGTGCGCCGCGGTCGCCGGCCAGCAGCACGCGCGCCTCATCTAGCAGGGCGGTGATCCGCTCCGCGCTGGCCAGGCTGGCCATGCGGGCGCGCAGGCGCTCGGTCTCGGCGGGCTGGGGATCGGCAGCCTCGATCTCGTCGGCGGCGTGCTCTGCCAGCTCGATGCGCCGCGCAAGCTCGTGCGGCTCGATGGCCAGCTCGCGCAGCGCCGCCTGGTTCTCGCGCCAGCTGCGCACCTGTTCGCGGACGGCGCTGCGCAGCGCCTCGTGGCCGCCGTACGCGTCGAGCACGTCACGCTGCCAGGGGCCGGACAGCAGGCGCTGCTGCTCATGCTGGCCGTGAATCTCGACCAGCGGCCCGACCTCGGCGGCCAGCCGGCCGACGGTCACCGTCTCGTCGTCGATGCGGGCCACGCTCCGGCCGCTGCCGCTGACCTCGCGAACGCAGATCAGCGGCTCGGGATCCCGCTCGAAGAGCGCCTCCACGCGTGCCGCCTGGGCGCCGTGGCGGATCAGGCTGCTGTCAGCACGGCCGCCCAGCACCAGCGTCAAAGCATCGATGAGCAGCGACTTGCCGGCGCCGGTCTCACCGGTGATGACCGTGAAGCCGGGCGCGAGCGCCACCCTGGCACGCTCGATCAGGGCCAGGTCGCGAACGGCCAGCTCCAGCAGCGCCATGTCCCGGCCTCAGCGCGGCAGCAGCGCGGCCTTGCGCCGCAGCAGCTCCCAGAAGTCGAGCGCGCCGGCCGGCTCGACCAGGCGCAGCGGCCGCTCCAGCGCGCGCACCTCCACCGCGTCACCGACACTCAGTGCGTGGTCCTCGCGGCCGTCGATGCTGACCATGCAGTCGCCACCGTCAATGACCCGCAGCCGGACCGGGTGCTGTGGCCCGACGACGATCGAGCGTACCGCCGAGAGGTAAGCCGCGATGGGGGTCACGACAAGGTTGCGTGCCGTCGGGTCCAGGATCGGGCCACCGGCGCTGAACGAGTAGGCCGTCGAGCCTGTCGGGGTGGCCACAACCACGCCGTCAGCGATCCAGGTGGCGACGTGCGAGCCGCCGATCGTCACCTCCAGGTGGACCACGCGCACCTGTGAGCCGCGGACGACGGCGGCGTCGTTGAGAGCGGCGAATGGACCGCTGACCGGCCCGCCCTCTATCCGGGCCTCGAGCATCATGCGCGGCTCGAACGCATAGTCTCCGGCCACGAGCTCGCCGAGCACCTGCTCCAGCGCGTCCGGCTCCGCCTTGGACAGGAAGCCGACGCGACCCGAGTTGACGCCGAGCACGGGCACGTCGACGACGGCCAGCGCGCGCGCGGCGCGCAGGAACGTTCCGTCGCCACCGAGCACGATCAGGCAATCGGTCTGGGGCAGCCGGTCGACCAGCCCCTGCTGGTCGTTCGATTCCAGCGCCCAGACCCCGATGCCCCGCTCGTTGCACCACGCCATCGCCCGATCGCGCAGCTCGAAGGTCGCCGCCCGGGTCGGGTTGTACGCGAGGCCGAGCCTGGTCATCGGCTGCATCGCTCAGGCCCGCCGCAGGTGGAGCAGCAGCTCGCGGTTACCGGCCGGCCCCGTGAGTGGAGAGTCGATCGCCTCGCCCACCTCAAAGCCATTCGCCCGCGCGTGGTCGCTCACCCTGGCCAGGGCAGCCCGGCGTGCGCTCTCTTCGCGTACCACGCCGCCCGGTGCGTGGCGCGCCTCGACCTCGAACTGCGGCTTGACGAGCGCCACCACCTCGCCCTCCGGCGCGAGTGCGGCGCGCACGCCGCCAAGGACGCGCGTCAAGGAGATGAAAGAGACGTCGATCACGGCCAGGCTCACCGGCTCTGGCAGCGCGACGGCCCGCGGGTGCAAAGGATCGAGACGGGCGGCATGCGTACGCTCCAGCGAGACGACGCGTGGGTCGCCGCGTAGCGACTCGGCGAGCTGACCGCGCCCCACGTCGAGAGCATAGACGCGCGCCGCTCCACGCTGCAACAGCAGGTCGGTGAAGCCGCCGGTCGAAGCCCCGACATCGAGGCAGGACCTCCCTTGCGGATCGATGCCGAAAGCGTCAAGGCCGGCGGCCAGCTTCTCCGCGCCGCGAGATACGTAGTGGCGGCCCTCGATCAGCCGCAGCTCCGTGCCCGCCTCGACCGTCTCGCCGGGCTTGCGGTCGCGCCTCGCTCCGTCGCCGCTGCCCACGAGCACCCGGCCGGCGAGCAGCAGTGCGGCAGCCGCCGCGCGATCCGGCGCCAGGTCACGCTCGACGATCAGATCGTCGAGCCGGCGCCGGTCGGCACGTGAGGCGCTCAGGCCGAGCGGGCGTGCAGGGCGGGCCGAGCGGGTGTGCTGTCGAGCGCGGCCAGGGCCTCGCGCACCTGGGCGGCAATGCCGGCAGCGTCGAGGCCGAGCGCGCGCCGCAGGTCCGTCACCGCACCGTGGTCGACGAAGCGGTCAGCCGGGATGCCCACCAGCCGCACCGGCACGTCGCGCAGCGTTGGGTCGCTCAGCCCGTGCTCCGCCAGCGCCTCGAGCACGGCCGCTCCGAAGCCACCCGCGACGACGCTCTCCTCGAGGGTCACGACCAGCCGCTTGCCACGCGCATGGCGCAGGATCAGCTCGTGGTCCAGCGGCTTGGCGTAGCGCGCGTTGACCACGCCAACGGACCAGCCCTCGGCGGCCAGCTCGTCAGCCGCTTCGAGGCCGCGCATGACGATCGGCCCGAAGCCCACCAGCAGCAACTCGTCGCCATGGCGCAGCAGCTCTGCCTCGCCGACCGGAATCGGCGTCGGATCGACGGCAGGCAGATCAAAGCCGCTGTCGCGCGGATAGTGCACGGCAAACGGGTGGTCCTGGCTGAAGGCAGTGTGGAGCAGCCGGCGCAGCTCCTGCTCGTCCTTCGGCGAACTGATGACAAGGTTGGGCAGCTGGCGCTGTGCGGTGACGCTGAACATGCCCTGGTGGCTGGTGCCATCCTCGCCCACGAGGCCGGCGCGGTCGACGCCGATCACGACCGGTACGTCGTTCTGGCAGACGTCGTGAACGACCTGGTCGAAGGCGCGCTGCAGGAACGTCGAGTAGAGCGCGACGAAGGGCCGCATGCCGGCCAGCGCGAGGCCGGTGGCGAGGGTCATCGCGTGCTGCTCCGCGATGCCAACGTCGAACATCCGGCCCGGCAACGCAGCCTCGAAGCGCGACAGTCCGGTGCCGGTCGGCATGCCGGCGGTGATGGCGACGACCCGCGGATCAGCCTGACCGAGCGCGATCAGCTCCTCCGCCATCACGGCCGTGTAATTGGGCGGCTTGGACTTGGCGGCCACGGCCTGGGCGAGAGACGGGGTGGCATCGCCGTCGCCGCCGGGAGCCGTCGCGGCTGCGATCGCAGTGTCGTCCGGAACCACCGTCATCGGCGGCAGCGCCGCGCCGTGGAAGCTGACCTTGTCGGCCATCGCCGGCTGGTAGCCGCGGCCCTTCTGGGTCCGGACGTGGACGAGCACCGGGCCGTCCATGTCGCGCAGCGCGCGGCGGAAAGTCGACTCGAGCTGGCGCAGGCTGTGGCCCGGCACAGGGCCGATGTAGGTGATACCCAGATCCTCGAACAGCTGACCGGGCTGGGCGAAGTTGACGACCGACTTGCGCAGCCGGCGCGACCACTCGAGGACGAACGGGCCGACGACCGGAAGCCGCTCGACGGTGTCGTCGTACAGTCTCTTCGAGCCGCGCCACCCCCGCGACAGCTTGATCTGGCTGAGGTAGCGGCTCAGCGCGCCGACTGTTGGGCTGATGCTCATCTCGTTGTCGTTGAGCACGATCAGCATGCGCGCGCCGCGGTGCCCGATGTCGTTCAGCGCCTCGAGCGCGATGCCGCTGATCAGCGCCGCGTCGCCGACGACGACGGCAATCTTCTCGTCGCCGGCGCGCTGGTCGCGGGCGAGGGCCAGGCCCTCTGCGATCGACAGGCCGGTGCCGGCATGGCCGCCGTCGAATACGTCGTGCTCGCTCTCGCTGCGCCGCGGGAACCCACCCACGCCCCCGAGCTGGCGGAGCGTGCCGAACTGCTCCAACCGGCCGGTGAGCAGCTTGTGCGCATAGGCCTGGTGGCCGGTGTCCCAAACGAGCTTGTCCGTTGGGCAATCGAGCTGCCGATGGAGGGCCAGGGTCAGCTCCACGACGCCCAGCGAGCTGCCCAGGTGGCCGCCGGTCTTGGCGACCGTGCGGATGATCGTCCGGCGTATGTCGCGGGCAAGCGTGCGCAGCTGCTGCTCGTCGAGATCACGCAGCTGGTGCGGTCCGGTGATCTGCTCGAGCAATGTCATGCGCCGGCCTCCTCGCCATCGTCGACCGACAGGTCGAGCGTGCGCAGCCGGCCGCCCGGCCCATCGACCAGGCGCTGCAGCCGCAGCTCGGCCTCGCCCAGCAGGCGGGCACAGCGTTCGTGGAGCAGCGCTCCCTGCTCGTACAACTCGATCGACTCCTCCAGCGGCAGGTTGCCGGCCTCCAGCCGGGCGACGACCGATTGCAGCTCGGTCATGGCGGCGTCGAAGGCAAGCGCCTCGATTCTCTGCCTTGCGCTGGACGGTTCGGCGCGCTCGAGCGTGACGCTGCCCGGCCGCTCCAAGGGCTCGTTCATCGTGCGGAGTCTCGCACCTTAGCCACGCGCGCGTCCAACTCCCCTCCTGCCAGCCGGATTGCGAGCGGGTCGCCGGCGGCGACTTGCGCGGGGTCGCGTAGGACCGCCCCGGAGGGTCCGCGGACGATGGCGTAGCCGCGCTCGAGGGTAGCGTAAGGGCCCAGGGCGGCCAGTGTCGCGCTGCGGGCGTTCAGCTCGGCCCGCGCCGTCCCGATGCGCCGGCCGAGATGTGCCGCCATCCGTTCGCCTGCTGCATCCAGGCCGGCCCGACCGTCAGCCAGGCGGGCCGCCACGACGCGCGCCGCACGCTCGAGCAACAGGCCGGTGCGCTCGCGCTCCGCGGCCAGCACCTGCTCGGGGCGGAGGCCGTCGAGCGCACGTCGCTCGCCGTCCAGTGCTCGGCGGCGCTCGGACACTGCCCTGCTGCCGGCCGCCGCCAGCCGGCCGCGAAGCGTCGCCAGCCGGGCAAGCTCGTCCGCGCGCGACGGCACCACCAGCTCGGCCGCCACTGACGGCGTGGCCGCACGGACGTCAGCCGCGAACTCGGCCAGCGTGACGTCAGTCTCGTGGCCGACGCCGACCACGACCGGCAGCGGGTGAGCAGCCACGGCACGCACGACGGCCTCCTCGTTGAACGGCCACAGGTCCTCGAGCGACCCGCCGCCGCGGGCGAGGATGACCACGTCCACGGCGCGACCGGTATCGGGGTCCGTCCAGCGAGCCACGCGGTGGAGGGCCGCGACGATAGTCTGCGCGGCGCCCTGGCCCTGCACCTGGCAGGCGGAGACGAGCAGCCGGGCCATTGGCCAGCGCCGTGCGAAGACCTTGCGCATGTCGTGCAGCACAGCGCCCGACAGGCTGGTCACCAGGCCGATGACCTGCGGCGCCGCGGGCAGCGGCCGCTTACGCGCCGGGTCGAACAGTCCCTCGGCTGACAGCTTCTGCTTGAGCGCCTCCAGGCGCAGTGCAAGGTCACCGAAGCCGGCCGGCTGGAGGGCGTCCACGTAGAGCTGGTACGCGCCCTGCGGCTCGAACACGTCTAGCCGGCCGTGCGCCACCAGGCGCAGTCCCGTTCGTGCCTCGAAAGGCATCATCAGCCGATCGTCACGGAAGACGACGCAGCGCAGCTGGGCGCGCTCGTCCTTGAGCGTGAAGTAGCAATGGCCGGCCGCGCTGATGCTGACCTGGCCGACCTCGCCCTCGACCCACACGTCGCGCAGGCCGGGCGCGCCGCGGAGCGTGTCGCGCACCAGCCGGGTCAGGTCACCGACCGAGACGATCCGGGCGGACGGGCGCGGCTGCTCGAGCGGCTGCATCGGCTCAGTCGTCATCGAACGTCCAGCGCGTGGTGTCGGCCGGGAAGCGGCTCCAGCCGAGCACCTTGCGAGGCGTCACGCGCCAGATGCCAGCCGCCCAGTTCGCGCGCTCGGCCTCGTACCCGTGGGTTGGGATGTACTTTCGGTAGCCCGTCAGCAGGCGCTCGACGAGCGGCTCATCAAGCTGTGTGACCAGCCGGGCCTGGCCCTCCAGGATGAGCGCGTCATCGCCGCGTTCAATGGTGACCACCGCCGCCGGGTTGTCGCGCAGGTTACGGAAGCGGCGCGTCCGTGGGCCACCCTCCATCCAGAACGCGCCGTTGACCCACACGCCCCAGATGGGCGTGACGTGCGGCCGGCCGTCGGGGCGGACGGTGGCAACCCAGTAGATGGGCGCGTCGCGCAGGCGCTCCTCGGCCCACGACCATGGCAGCGTGCCTTCGAGCGTGTCAGGGATGCCGTAGCCATCGGCGGTGTAGGGGCGGCTGACATGAGGACGGTCCGCCACGGCCGCGCCGCCTAGACGCGCGTCAGGTAGTCGCCGGTCCGGGTGTCGATGCGGATGGTGTCACCCTCGCTGACGAAGAGGGGCACCTGCACGACCAGCCCTGTCTCGGTCGTTGCCGGCTTGCGCGTGCCCGACTGCGTGTCGCCAGCGAAGCCGGGGTCTGTCTGGGCGACGACCAGATCGACAGTGATGGGCAGCTCCACGCCGATCGTCTCACCCTCGTACGTCGTGCGCTCGAGGGCCATGCCGTCCTTGAGGTACTGCGTGGCGTCGCCCAGCTGCTCGGCGCTGATCGAGAACTGCTCGTAGGACTCGCTGTCCATGAAGTGGTACTCGCTGCCGTCGCTGTACATGAACTGGATCTGACGCTTGTCGAGGAAGGCGCGGGGCCACTTCTCGCCTGCCTGGAAGGTCCGCTCGACGGTCTGGCCGCGCTTGATGTGGCGCACCTTCATGCGCACCTGCGCAGAGCCGCGGCCCATCTTGATGTGGTGGTAGTCGAGCACCTGCCAGAGGTCGCCGTCGATCTCGATGACGACGCCCTTGCGCAGCTCTCCGGTTGAGATCATGGCCTGATCCTAGCCGACCGGGCGCGGCTACTCGCCGACGACTGTCATCTCGCGCGGGAAGGTCGTCAGCCGGGCCAGGTGGCCGGCCGAAGCGTCGAACACGACCAGGTCCTCGATGCGCACCCCGGTCTGGTGGTCGAGGTAGACCCCCGGCTCGACGGAGAAGACGGTCGGGCTGGGCAGCATCGCATCGGGCGGCACGGACTGCCCGAGCGACGGTGCCTCGTGGGTGGCCAGGCCAATGCCGTGGCCCAGGCCGTGGCCGTAGTGCTCGCCGTGGCCGGCCGCGGTGATGACGTCGCGCGCGGCGGCATCGATCTGGCGCGCCGACACGGGGCTACCGTGGGCGAGCCCCGCCCGCAGGGCGGTGAAGGCGGCCTGCTGTGCCCGCGCCACCAGTTCGTAAATCACCACATCGTCGGGCCGGGGCTGACCAACGAACAGTGTGCGCGTCATGTCGGAGCGGTAGCCGCAGACCTGCGCCCCGAAGTCGAAGAGCAGCACCTCTGAGGCGGCCACCTGGCGTTGGCCGGGCGAGCCGTGTGGCAGGGCCGCGCGCGGCCCGGACAGGCAGGCCACGTCGAACGCGAGCGCCTCGGCGCCGCTGGTGCGCATCTCCCATTCGAGCTGCAGCGCCAGCTCGTGCTCGGTCACGCCGGGCCTGATGGACGGCAGCAGGCGGGTCAGCGCGCCATCGGCGACGGCGCAGGCAGAGGCGATGCGCTCGAGCTCGCTCGGCTCTTTGGTCGCGCGCAGCTCCTCGATCCAGCCCTCAGCTGGGACCAGCTCGACGGCCGGCGAGGCCTCGGCCAGGCGCCCCCACAGCGCGTGGCTGACGAAGCCCGCCTCCACGGCGACGCGGCGCATTCCGTTGCCGCCCACTGGCTTCAGGCTCGAGAGCAGCTCCGGCCAGCGGGCGCTGAGCGTGTTGTAGACGCGCTCGAGGCGCGCGTCTGGGCACTGCTCCTGCGCCTGGACGGTATAGCGCGAATCTGCCAGCACGACCGCCTCGTCAGCCGAGACCAGGAACTGGCCCGAGTTGCCGGCGACCTTCTCCTCGCCATCGGCCAGCTCGAAGCCGGTCAGGTATCGACTGTTCTCGCGGCGCACGCCGAAATAGGCGTCGACGCCCTCGCGTTCCAGACGCTGCCGGAACAGCGCCAGTCGCGCAGGCCGTGCGGCGCGGTCGTCAGCCAGCCAGCGTGCCAGGTCAGCCGAGCCCGGCGGTCGGCCGGTGCTTACCGCGAGCGGCGGGCTCATGGGGTGGGGCTCGCGCCGCCGCCGCGGACGTAGCGCTCGATGTTCGCGAGGTGCTCTTCCCAGGTCCGGGCGAAGGCGTGGGAGTTGGTGCCGTCAGCCTTGGCCACGAAGTACAGGTAGCCCTCAGCCGTGTCGGGCTCGAGCACGCCCATGATCGAGGTCAGCGTCGGCGAGCGGATCGGCGTTGGCGGGAGGCCGCGGGAACGGTACGACTGGTAGCCGAAGAGGTCGTCGGGCAGCTGGACCTCAGCCATCGCGCGGCCGGGTGGCGACCAGAAGACGAAGGTGTCCCACTCCTCGATCGGCAGCTCGCGCAGCTGAAGCATGTCGTTGCCGTAGATGATGGTCGGGTCGGCGTTGAGCAGTCGCGTCGGCCACTGCGCGCGATCGAGCCGGTTGAGGAACACGCCGGCGATGACCGGACGCTCCTCGTCCAGGGCCGCCTCGGCCTCGACGATGCTGGCCAGCGTCAGCGCCTCATAGAACGTGGTCAGCGGCGGCGGCAGCGCGTGGTCGAGCAGGCCGCCGATCTCGGCCTGACGGCGGGCAAGCAGCGTGCGCAGCAGCCCCTCCGCGTCCGTGCCGTTCGCAACCTCCATCACGCCCAGCCCGAGGAACCCCTCCAGGCTGTTGCCCTCGGGCAGGCTGGCCAGGATTGGGAACTCGGAGCGCCATTCGGCTGGCGGGTTCGTCGCAAGCTCGTAGAAGCGCACCGGATCGATGCCCAGGCGATCACGCTCCAGGACCAGCTGGGCCGTCACCTGCTCTATGCGCAGTCCGAAACGGAAGGTGATCGCCAGCTGCGACGGCGTCGCGGTCGGCTGGCTCTGGAGCGCGGCCACGACCTCGCGTGGCGTCATCGTCCGATCGAGCGTGTAGCTGCCCGCGCGCAGCCGGCTGCCGGCGCCTTCGTTGATCAGCAGGTAGGAAAAGGCCAGGCGGTCTGTGACCAGGCCGCGCGCCACAAGGTCGTCGGTGATCTGGCGCGCGCTCGCGCCCTGCGGAATGGTGAAGGTCACCGGCGTCGGGTCCGTGCCGGCCGGCTGCTCGAGCCGCTCGTCCATGCCGTCGCGCACGGCGTCGGCAAAGAATGGGAGGCGGATCAGGTCAGGGTTGCTCTCGACCATGCCGCGGGCGATGCCGCCGAACAGCGGCGGAAGGACGAAGACGACGAACAGCGCCAAGGCGCCGATGATCACCAGCCAGCCCCAGCCGAAGCGTCCCCGCCCGCCACCACGGCGTGGCCGGTAGTCGCCGCCGCGGACGCCGCGCAGCTCGCGACCCGTGCGCACGCCACGGGCATCGGTCCGCCGGGCCATGGTCTGCCGGCCGCGCTGCATGGTCATGCCTCGCCCGCCCGGGCCAGTCCGCCGCGCGCCGCGAGCTCGGCTTCCAAAATCAGCGTCGCCGCCTCCCGATCGAGCGCCGCGCGGTGGCTCGCGCGCTGGGCGGCGGATGGTGGGCCGCCCGAACGTCCGCGCCTCGGCGGCCTGGCGCGCTCCTCTGCTCGCTCGCTCGTCAAACGCTCGTCGCGCCAGCAGATGGGCAGCCCGATTGGCTCGAGCACGAGGCGCGCCCAGTCCCGCGTCAGCAGCGCCTGGCTGCCCTCGCTGCCGTCCATGTTGTACGGCAGTCCGATGACGATCTCCGTCGCCTGCTGCTCCTCCGCCAGCCGCGCGAGGGCAGCCTGCTCGCGCTCGACGGTCGAGCGGCGAAGGGTGACCAGCGGGCGGGCGATCGACGTGCGGGAATCAGCGACCGCGACCCCGATGCGGCGCGTTCCGAGATCGATGCCCAAAAGGCGGCTCACGGCCCCTCCGTCGGCGGCAGGATGGTCAGGTTGATGCGCGCTGGCTGGTCGGGCACGCGATCCACGAAGTCGGGCCAGACAGACAGCTCGGCGTTGCCGTACCGAGCGATTATGGCCCGCGCATCGGCGACCGGCAGCCCGCGGATCTCGGCCACCAGCGGCTCACGCTCGGGCATGCGGTAGGCCCGCCCATTGGCCGAGGCGCTGTAGACGATCGTCTGGCCGCTGACCTCGCCAGGCGTATGGCTGGCCTCGACGCTCTGATCCACGAGGATCGAGGTCGCCGGCACCAGCGCGCGCAGCTGCTCGAGCATCACCTCTTCGACCAGCGTCTCGTTGACCGCCAGCAGGCTCGCCGTCGCGGTCAGCGTCAGGCTGAACTCGTCGGCGGCGCTGTCCACGACCTCTCCCGCCGTGGGCTGGGCGACGGGCTCCGCGATCTGCGCCGACTCCGGATAGAGGGTCAGCCCGCGTGGCGTGCTCTGCGGATCGCCGATCGCCTCGCCCAGGCTGGCGTCAAGCTGCAGGCGCAGCTCGGCCAGCGCCTGCTGGTAGTCCTCAGCGGAGACGACCCGCGTTTCGCGCCGCTCTCCGCCGCTCGTGGGCTGCGGGTTGCTGACCGAGATGCGGCGGGCGGCGAGCGCTTCGGGCAGGATACGGATCGCCTCTGCGCCGACGTTGCCGCGCGGCCCGGCTCGGACGGCCCGGATCGGCGCATCCACCAGGCCCGGCGTGCCGCTGCCAAAGTCGGCGATGGGCACGGTCACTGCGGCCGTCGTCTCGAAGGCGACGTTGTTGGCGGTCAGGACCCGAGTGCCTGCCGGAATGGGCACCTGGTCGACCGTGTTCTCGCTGCGGAATCGGACGGTGCCCGTCGCGCGAACAGTCGTGACACGCGTACCCGTGGCCTCGAACAGGCCGCTTGCGCTGAGCGGCAGCTGGACGCGCTGGGCAGGGATCACGCCCGCGTTGGCATCCACGACCGCCACCTGCGGATCAGCCACGACCACGCCGTTGACCGGGCCAACGGCCGTAAGGTGCGGACGGAGCGTGATCGTTGCGGTCGGGATGAGGTTGTAGGCACCGTAGGCGGCGACGCCGACGAGCGCGATCAGCAGGGCGACGACGATCAGCGGGCTGAGGGCCCAGCCGCGGCGGCGGCGGCGCGCACGGCCGACTGGGGCGTCGTAGTCGTCGTCCACGGCCAGCGGAGTCGGCTCAGCCCGCCTGTGGCGCGATTCGATCGCGGGCGGCAGGCTCAGCACCCGAGTGGCATCCGGTGGTGCCCCTTCCGGTCTCGACGGTCGGAGGCTGGCCTCCGTCGGCGGGCGATCGGTGCCTGACGGCGGACGGTCCGTGGCTGATGGCAGGCCGTCGCCCCCCGCTGCCGCCGGCGGCGCATCATCGACGGGCACCACCGGCCGGCTGATTCGCTCGGCAAGCCGTCGGTCCTGGCGCTCGAACTCGGCCAGGCCAGCCTGCGCCGCACCGACCGAGTCATACGCCGGCACCCCGGCAGAGATGGCCAGGGCGCGCACGCCAGGCTCGTCGCTCACCGCCACCAGAGTCAACCCGAGCTGCTCGGCCTCGCGGGCGAGCAGGCGGAAGTTGATCCGGCTGGTGGCAATGCGTGATCCGGGTGGCAGGACGAGGATCGCCTGCCCATCCTCCACGGCGCGGATGCGCCCCACGGCGCCGGTGATCTCGTCCTCAGGGTCCAGGTAACAGGTTGTCACGCGCGGCTACACGATAGCCGGGATCAGACCTTCATCGCGCGCAGCACGCGCCGCAGCGCCGCGTCGAGCGGCGCCTCGGGGGCGCTCATTTCCAATGCCTGGTGGGCCAGGCCCATCGGGGGCACGTCCTGCTCGTCGACCAGCAGCTCTGTAGCGTCGCTTATCCGCGCCACCTGGGCAGGCGAGATGGCCTCGACCTGCGGCGGCCGGGCGAACGGCAGGTGGCGCGCGAAGTCGGCCTGGCGCAGGGCTTCGCCGATCTGCGGCAGGCGCGCGCCGCCGCCGCAGAGGTAGATCCTGCCTGGCAGCAGGCCCTCCTTGCCGAACTCCTCGAGCACAAGCTCGATACCCGCCGTCCAGACCGCGATGTCCTCGCCGACTATCTGGCGCACCTCGTCGATGCGCTCTACCGGCACACCCTTGGCGAAGTCAACCTTGACCTGCTCGGCGCGCTGGAAGGGCATCTCCAGCCGGTCGGCTATGGACTTGGTAAAGGCGCGGCCGCCCAGGGCGAACATGCGGGTGCCCTCCACGCCACCCTGGCGGACGAGCGCAACGTCGGTCGTGCCGCCGCCGACGTCGATGAACAGCGCGCCCGACTGCTGCACCTGCTCGTCCTCGAGGCAGCGCGCGACGGCATACGGCTCGGCCACGATCGCTAGCAGCTCCAGGTCGAGCTGGCTGGCAACGCTCTGCAGCGCGCCAAGGTGGATCAGCGGCGCGAAGGCGTTGAAGATGCTGATCCGCACGTGGCGGCCCTGGAAGCCGATCGGGTTGGTCACCGCGTAGCCGTCAATCTGGGCCCCGCCGATGGCAGCGTGGACGAGCCGGATATCGACCGTCGGCAGCCCGGTTTCCCAGGTGACCGTACGCTCGGCCTCGCGCAACGCCTCGCGCTCGACGGCGTCGATCATCCGCTGCAGCTCGGCCTCTGAAAGCGGCTGGTCGGGCCGGCGGCGTTCTTGGCTGATGACCGTCGTGCTGCCTTTGACCAGCTCGCCGGCGATCCCGATGATCACCTGGCTGGAGCGGAAGCCGGCCATCTCCTCCGCCTCCTGCAGCGCTACCTGGCAGTTGTCAACCACGGCTGCGATATCCGCCACGGTGCCCGACTGCATGTGCGCCAGCCCCTGCCGGCGGCGGCCCACGCCGCGGACCACGCCTTCGCCGCGCTCGTTGATCTCGAAGACGAGCGCCTTGGCGAACTCTGTCCCAACGTCGAGCGCGGTGCACGCGGCCAGCGGCGCACCCTCGTCGCGGGCGAGGAAGCGACGCCAGAAGGCCATCTGGATCTAGCCGGTCAGAGAGAGGCTGCGCAGCCGGTGGGCGACTGCGTCGAGCGCGGCCGGGATGCCGTCGCGCCTCGTTCCGCGCGCCTGGGCCATCTCGGGACGACCTCCGCCGCGGCCGTCGATCTCGGCCGCGCCGGCTGCGACGAGCTCTGCGGCGGAGATGCCTCGGCCGGCGACGTCGTCGCTGACGGTCACGAAGAGCTGCGGATCGTCAGCCTCGAGCGCGAGCGCGATGACCCCGCTGCCCAGCGCCGCGCGCAGCTCGCGGGCGAAGGATTGGAGCTCCTTCATCGAGTCGAATGGCGCCGCGTGGCGGACGAGGCGTACGCCGCCAAGGTCTTCGGCATTGCGCGCAAGGTCTGTCGGACGCCGACTACCGGCCCCTCCGCCACCGCCCTCGCGCAGCCGGCGCTCGGTCTCGCGCAGCCGCACCTGCAGCTCTGAGATGCGCTCGGGCAAGGCGCCGATATCGCGCGCGCCGACCTGCTCAGCCAGCGCCTCCATGGTCGCCAGCCGCTCGGCGATGAGCTTGTCGGCGGCATCGCCGGTCAGCGCCTCGATGCGCCGCATACCTGAGCCGATCGAGCGCTCGCCGGTTATGACGAACGAGCCGATCTGGCCGCTCGCACGGCAGTGCGTGCCGCCGCACAGCTCGCGGCTGTAGCCGTCGACGAACACGACCCGCACCTGCTCGCCGTACTTCTCGTCAAAGAACGCGTCAGCGCCCTGGGCGATCGCCTCAGCCATGGTCATGAATCGCGGCTCGACCGGCTTGTCCTCGCGCACCACCGCTCGGACCTCGGCCTCGATCATCCGCTTCTCCTCGCCGGTCAGGGCGCGGTCGCCGGGATAGTCGAAGCGCAGGTAGTCCGGTGTGACGAGCGACCCGGCCTGGCGTGCCTGGTCGCCGATCACGTTGCGCAGCGCACGATGGAGCACGTGGGTGGCGGTGTGGTTGCGCATCGTCCGTGCGCGACGGGAGGAGTCGACCTCGGCCGAGACTTTCTCGTCGCGGCGCAGGCTGCCGTGAAGCTGTCCTCGATGCACGATCAAGCCGGCCAC